>Ga0134125_10006671_pt1 | contig 13049 bp, 15 predicted proteins | sample KB31751_FD_96464 | JGI IMG/M metagenome (GOLD analysis project Ga0134125, IMG submission 96464) | Terrestrial soil microbial communities with excess Nitrogen fertilizer from Kellogg Biological Station, Michigan, USA - KB3-175-1 | ecosystem: Environmental > Terrestrial > Soil > Unclassified ... | reverse complement strand
AGAGATATTGAAGAGCCCTCATGCGGCGAGGGAGAGATGCTGAGCGTTATTGAAAAGCATATCGGACCAATTCGCCGGATCGCGAACGACAACGACGCTCGCCTCGTCCTCAAGCAGATGGCGGATCAGTTCGGATTTCGCAGCGCTTTCCTGATCGAGTACGAGCCCGACTTCAAAGCGGCGCGGCGGATCATCGATACCAATCCGCAGCGGGCAACGGGGTGGGCGGAGCTGTTCCGCAGCAACGGCTTTGCGCCGGGGGTCAGGGGTATCCGCTCGATGCTCGACCGCGACATGGTGGTGCGGCTCGAACCCGAACGTTTCGAACCGGACCATCCCTACAAGGCCTTCTGCCTCGGCAACGACCTCGGACAGACGGTGGCGGTGCCGGTGAGTGAAGGGCCGAGCATCGCCGGCCTCGTCAGCTACTCCGGGCATCCGATGATGGGACGGTCCGACGAGGTGGCGTTGCAGCTGCTGAGCTTCAGCCTGTTCTCGGAACTGCGGCACAAAGACAAGGCGGCGCGAGCGGACGAACCGAGCCTTCCGCCATTGACGCCGCGCGAGCGCGAGGTGATGCGGCTTTCGGCGATCGGGCTCACCTCGGTGGAGATTGCCGATCAGCTCGGCATGTCACCGCGGACGGTGAACCAGCACGTGGACAACGTGGCAGACAAGCTCGGCACCAAGAACCGAACCCACACCATCGCCGAACTCATGCGCCACGACATGCTGCACTGAGAAAGGGCGCCCGGAGGCGCCCTTGAGTCTTACCACCACCAGCTATGCATCGGCGCCGGATACGAGGGCCGCACATAATGGTGGCGCGGGTACGGGGTGCCGAAGCCAAAGCTGAAGCTGACGTCCGGGCCTTGGTCGTAGCGCGGGCCGCCATAGTAGGCGCCGCCGCCGCCCGCGAGGTAGGCGCAGCTCACCCAGCCGTTGGGGCCGGGCTTATCGACGCGGCACCAGCCGTTGGATTGGCCAACGATCGCCACGTTCTCACCCGGCGCAAGCGTGTCGACGACCCCGTAGCTTGTCCCGGGACCGGTGCGAACATTGACGCTGGCCGTCGCGGTGGCCGCGAAGGCCGCGCCCGCAGTGAGCAGGATGCCGGCGGCGCCGATACCGGCCGCCTTGAGGAGGTTGGACTTGAATGACATGTCAGTTCCTTTTCTCGCCCCTTGAGTACCGCAATGAGAAAACCGGGCGGGTTTATCCGGGATGTCTGGAACTTAATGCGCAGGAGCGGTCGGAGTTCCGAGACTACGCCACAACCGAACTCGAGCGACCGGCAGAGACCGCCGGAAGGTCGACCATTTCGTCGAGCTGGCGGAGGGCCTCCGCGAGGTCATCGATGCTCACGGCAGGACCGAAGCGGTAACTGCGCAAAGCCGGCATCCCGGTGACGGCATGGATGTCAGACGCCCAATAGGCGAGCAGCTGACGCTTGCGCGCCAGCGTCAGAACAGGATCGCGCACGATGTCGCGTGGATGGTCGAAGCCGATCAGGTCGCTGTCGGACACGAGGGCATCGTCGGTCAGGGGGGTGGTCAGGTCGAGGGTTGTCCTCATCGCTATATCCTCTGGTTGAGCAACATAGGTACGGGGAGGGCATCCGACGCCGCTCCCGGACATGATCAAGTGCCTGAGGCAATTCACCAATCCGTGGATTTGGTCACCTGGTCCCCGATTTCAAGAGGGCGAGCGCTTGACATCCATAGCCGAACAGCTATTGATCTAATCAATAGCCAACGGGTTATTGATTGCGATGACAGAGCTGCGGGATGCGGTTTTCAGATCTTTGTCGGACCCGACCCGGCGGGCGATCTTCGAACGGCTGTGCCGGAGCGGAGAACAAACGGTTGCGGCGCTCACGGCACAGGCGAGGATTTCGCAGCCGTCGGTGTCCAAGCACCTGGCGGTGCTGAAGCAGGCGGGGCTGGTGCGCGACCGCCATCATGGACGGCAGACGCACTATTCGGCGCAACTGGGCGCGCTCACGCCGCTGATCGATTGGACGAAGGAAATGACGGGGTTCTGGGAAGGCCGGCTGGACGACCTGGAGGACCTGCTCAAGAGGATGGACCAGTGAACGAGGACATCGCCCAAACCCGGACGCTCGTGGTCGAGCGGGAGGTCGCGCATCCGCCCGAGAAGCTGTGGCGGGCCCTGACGCAACCGCACCTGATCGAGGAGTGGCTGATGAAGAACGATTTCAAACCAGTCGTGGGGCACAAGTTCACGTTGCGGCGCGACCCCAAGCCGGACGTGCACGTCGCCATCGACTGCGAAGTGCTGAGCATGGACCCGAACAGAATGCTGTCCTACACGTGGGATGCGTTCGGACTGGAGAGCGTGGTGACGTTCACGCTGACGCCGACGCCCACCGGCACGCACCTCAAGCTCGAGCAGTCCGGCTTCCCGATCGACCAGAAGGCCGCGTTCAACGGGGCCAGGGCATCGTGGCCGCATTTCCTCGCGACCCTCGAGCGCGTGCTCGACAATGAAGACGACAAAGGAGACAAATCATGAAAATCAAGCTGACATCGATCTACGTCGATGACCAGGACAAGGCGCTGCGGTTCTATACCGACGTTCTGGGCTGCACAAAGAAAGCGGATTTCAGCAATGGACCGTTTCGCTGGCTGACGGTGGTCTCCCCCGACGACCCGAACGGAACCGAACTGCAGCTCGCCGCGAACGACAATCCGGCGGGCAAGGCTTATCAGCAGGCGCTGTTCGCGCAGGGGCAGCCCGCGCTGATGCTGTTCAGCGACGACATCAAGGCCGATTGCGAGCGCATCGCGTCGCACGGCGGCAGGCTCAAGATGCCGCCGACCGACGTCACCGCCTCGACCATCGCGCAGATCGAGGACGGTTGCGGCAATATCGTCCAGATCACGCAGCTCAAATGGTGAGCGCGATGCCCAAGACGACAAGCGCCTCAGCGAAGAAGCAACAGTCCGGCGTCTTCTCGTCGGACGAACTGGCCGCGATGAAGGAGTATGTGGCCGAGACCAAGGCCGCGCGGCGCAAGGGCGGCAAGCCCGACGGCGAGGCCGATGTCCTCGCCAAGATCGCGGAAATGGACGGGGCCGACAAGGCGATCGCCGAGCGCATCCACGCGATCGTCAAGGCGAGTGCACCGCACCTCTCGCCGAAGACATGGTACGGGATGCCCGCGTATGCGCGGGGCGATAAGGTCGTGTGTTTCGTACAGCCGGCCGCGAAGTTCAAGGCGCGTTATGTGACGCTCGGCTTTTCCGATCTGGCGAAGCTGGATGAAGGAAGCATGTGGCCCTCGTCATACGCGATCACCAAGCTGACCAAGGCCGATGAGGTGCGCATCGCAGCGCTCGTGAAGCAGGCGGCGGAGTGATCCGGCGCCCGGCGCGAAGCAGGGTTGACAGGTTTCGCGCCGCGGGCGTAGTTTTCCGCCAGTTTTTCTGGGAGCAGCTCGTGCGGAGCATTCTCGTAGTAGTGGGGCGCATCGGTCACGTGGGGTAGATCCCGCGGGAAGGCTGGTGCGCGCAAAGGTCCCGAACGGGGCCTTTTTTATTGCCCGATTTTCTCGGGCCCGTGACGTGACTGAGACTTGGTGAGGAAGGACTAGGAAATGGCCCAACAGATGACGGGCGCGGAGATGGTGATCCAGGCGCTGACCGACCAGGGCGTCACCGATATCTTCGGCTATCCGGGCGGCGCGGTGCTGCCGATGTACGACGTGATCTTCCAGCAGGACAAGGTTCGTCACATCCTCGTCCGGCACGAGCAGGGCGCGACGCACATGGCGGAGGGCTATGCACGCTCGACCGGCAAAGTCGGCGTGGTGCTGGTGACGTCGGGGCCGGGCGCGACGAATGCGGTGACGGGCCTCACCGACGCGTTGATGGATTCGGTTCCGATGGTCTGCATTACCGGGCAGGTGGCGACGCCGCTGATCGGTTCCGACGCCTTTCAGGAATGCGACACCGTCGGCATCACGCGGAGCTGCACCAAGCACAATTACCTCGTCAAGAACGTCAACGATCTATCGCGCGTGTTGCACGAGGCGTTCTATATCGCGCGCAGCGGCCGGCCCGGGCCGGTGTTGATCGACATCCCCAAAGACGTGCAGTTCGCACTCGGCAGCTACTATGGGCCGGCCGAGATCGAAACGACGCGCCACAAGAGCTATCATCCGCAAACCGAGGGCGATACGCGTCTCGTCGAAGCGGCGGTCGACCTGATGCTGCGCGCCGAACGACCGGTGTTCTATACCGGCGGAGGCGTCGTCAATTCGGGGCTCGAGGCGAGCGAATCATTGCGCGAGCTGGCCGAGCTCACCGGCTTTCCGGTGACCTCGACGCTGATGGGTCTGGGGGCATTCCCGGGATCGAGCAAGCAATGGCTCGGCATGCTCGGCATGCACGGCTCGTACGAGGCGAACATGGCGATGCACGACTGCGACCTGATGATCAACATCGGGGCGCGGTTCGACGACCGGATCACCGGCCGCATCGATGCGTTCTCGCCGGGGAGCCGTAAGATCCACGTCGACATCGATCCGAGCTCGATCAACAAGAACGTGCGCATCGACCTGCCGATCATCGGCGATTGCGGACACGTCCTCAAGGAGATGGTGCGGGTCTGGCGCAGCAAGACCAACGAGTCGCGCACCGAAGCCCTGGCGCCGTGGTGGCGCGAGATCGAGAGCTGGCGCAAGCGCAACTCGTTCGGTTTCCAGCAGACCGGGTCGGTGATCAAACCGCAGTTTGCGATCCAGCGGCTCTATGAAGCGGTGAAGGCACGGCAGGACGTGTATGTGACGACGGAAGTGGGTCAGCACCAGATGTGGGCGGCGCAGCACTTTCCGTTCGAGATGCCGAACCACTGGATGACGTCGGGCGGGCTCGGCACGATGGGCTACGGCCTGCCGGCGGCGATCGGGGTGCAGGTGGCGCATCCGGATGCGCTCGTCATCGACATCGCCGGCGAGGCCAGCGTGCAGATGACGATGCAGGAAATGTCGACGGCTGTGCAGTACGAGTTGCCCGTCAAGATCTTCATCCTCAACAACGAGCGCATGGGCATGGTCCGGCAGTGGCAGGAACTGCTGCATGGCGGCCGCTACTCGCACAGCTATTCGGAGTCGCTGCCCGACTTCGTGAAGCTGGCGGAGGCCTATGGCGGACATGGCATCAAATGCGACAACGCGGCGGATCTCGATGACGCGATCAGGGAGATGCTCGACGTCAAAAAGCCGGTGCTGTTCGACTGCCTGGTCGAAAAGCACGAGAACTGCCTGCCCATGATCCCTTCGGGCAAGCCGCACAACGAAATGATCCTGCCCGATTTCAAGGGCGATGTGGGCGACGTGATCGACGCCAAGGGACGGGAGCTCGTCTGATGAACGCACACCTTCAACCCACCGGCTCGGTCTATTTTCTCGCCCCGGAGACGCAGACGCCCGAGCGGCACACACTGAGCGTGCTGGTCGACAACGAGCCGGGCATCCTGGCCCGCATCGCCGGACTGTTCTCGGCGCGTGGGTTCAACATTGAGAGCCTTACGGTCAGCGAGACGGAGCACGAGAAGGGCTTGAGCCGGATCACGCTGGTGACCGTCGCGACGCCGAAAGTGCTGCTGCAGATCAAGCTGCAGCTCGAGCGGCTGGTGCCGGTGCACAAGGTGCACGATCTCACGGCCGAGGGTAAGGCACTGGAGCGCGAGCTGGCCCTGGTCAAGGTCGCCGGCACCGGCGAGCCACGGGCAGAAGCGCTGCGGCTGGCGGATGCCTACCGGGCGCAGATCGTCGATGCGACGACCGAGAGCTTCGTGTTCGAGATTACCGGCAAGCCATCCAAGATCGACAGCTTCATTGCGATCATGGTGCCGCTCGGTATGATCGAGGTGGTGCGCACAGGCCTCGCCGCAATCGGCCGCGGCGCCGAGGGGATGTAGCCAGACCCGTTGCGGCCCAACGGGCGAGCCGGTAGCTTCGAGCGGGGGCTTTCGATCCATGCTTGTTGCCAGCGCGCTGGCGCTTCTGGTTGTGGTCGTGGTGACGATCGGCGCGCTGCTGACGGTCGATCTGCGCCGCACGGAGCATCAGCACTGGCTCGATGCGCTCAAGACCTGGCAAGCCCTCATCGGTTCGGTGCTGGGCTTCCTCGGCGCTGCCGGCGTTCTGGTGCTGTCGACCGCCATCAGTCACGACAACGACATCGAGAAGTCGGAGCAGGCGGCCCACTCGATCGGGCTCGGGCTGGCCTATGAGGTGCAGGCGCTTGGCCTGGGCCTGCGGACTGCCCAGCAACTCGGCCATTACGATCTTGCGCACAGCGATCCGGGCGGCAGGTGCGCCCACTATGCCGAAACTCTGCAGCAGGTCATGACCCCGGCAACGCCGGTCTACGACGCGGTATTGCCGCGCATGGTCGATTTCGGCGAAACCAACCTGCACGAGTTCGTGACGTTCTACGCGCTCTACCAGAACTTGCTGCGATCACTGCCGAACAACATTTCGCAGAACTGCCTCGAAACGCAGGTCGCTCCGCAGGTGATCGAGTTCATGGTGGAACAGGTCGACAACGTGATGGGCTATTACGGCGACATCGCAAAGCTATACGGCATCATCGCTCCCGACACCGAGGGGCCGGCCGAGGCCTCGGCGTCGTCGGCGGCGTCAGCAGAGGCTGCGGCGCCGGCAAGCAGTGCGCCGGTGCCGGCGAGCAGCAGCACGCCGTCGAAGACATGACTTTGGTGCGCCGTCTCGGTCGTGCTAGGTGCCGCCCATGACCAATCTCTCCGTCAATCTCAACGCTGTCGCCTACGTCCGCAACCGCCGTAACCTGCCGTGGCCGAGCGTCACGGATATTGCGCGGCTCTGCCTCGGCGCGGGAGCCGACGGGATCACCGTGCACCCCCGTCCCGACGAGCGGCATATCCGCAAGACCGATGTGTTCGAGCTGCTGGACCTCTTGCGCGACGAGTGGCCGGACCGAGAGCTCAACATCGAAGGCTATCCGGACGAGGCCTTCCTCAAGCTGTGCGAACTGGTCAAGCCGGACCAGGTGACGCTGGTGCCGGACGATCCGGAGCAATCGACCTCGGATCATGGCTGGGACATCGCCGGGCACGACACGATGCTGGCCGAGATCATCGAGCGTCTGCAGAACGGTGCCATGCGGGTATCACTGTTCGTGAACCCCGATCCGGCAGTTCCGGCGATGGCGGCGGACGTCGGGGCCGACCGTATCGAGCTCTTCACCGGCCCCTATGGCGATCCGCATGGGGATGCGGCAGCGTATCTGGCGAGGCTCAAGGCGACCGCCAACGCGGCCCGCAAGGCCGGCCTACGAGCGGCACGGGGCGGGGCTGGGCTTGGCGTGAATGCCGGCCACGACCTCACGCTCGACAACCTGCCGGCGCTGGTCGAGGCGATTCCCGATCTGGACGAATGCTCGATCGGGCATGCGCTCACGGCCGATGCGCTGAAGTACGGCTTCCCCGATGCGGTACGGCGGTATTTGCGGGCCCTCACTGTTTCCTGATCGCGAACAGCCTTGCCTCAAACACCGGATGATGGGTGGGAACTCATCCGCGGTCGCCGCTTTTTCATCGGCAAAGGCCGATGGAACCGCCACTTACAGGACTGTGCCTCGAGAACAGGCGCGTGCCACGGTGACAGCCATGTCGGCACGTGAGGCGAGAGTGCCCGCTTGCGGCCTCGCCATACAGGCACATATCAAGCCTCAGTTACAGTTTGTTACTGGAGAGCAATCAATGTCCAACAAGCCCAAGATCGCGGTGATCATCGGCAGCATTCGTCCGAACCGCAGAGGCGGCGACGTCGGAAAATGGGTGGCCGAGCAGGCCAAGGCCTATGGGGCCTTCGACGTCGAGATCGTCGACCTGAAGGACTATCCGCTGCCGCTTTTCGATGCGCCGGCTTCGGACTTCTGGATGCCGACCCCCAACGAGACGGCAGCGAAGTGGCAGTCCAAGCTCAGCGAGTTCGACGGCTACATCGTCGTGACGGCCGAGTACAACCGTTCCGTGCCGGGCGCGCTCAAGAACGCGATCGACTGGGCCTACAAGCCGTTCATCAAGAAGGCCGTGGCCTATGTCAGCTATGGCTCGGTCGGCGGCGCCCGCGCCGTCGAGCATCTGCGCAACATCATGACCGAGCTGCAGGCGGTTTCGGTCCGTCACGGCGTGCACATCGGCGGTTCGGAGTTCGCGTCGGTGTTCATGGGCCAGAAGACCTGGGACGAGGTGCTCCCGACCTTCGCGCCGTTCACCAAGGAATTGTTCGACAACCTGCTGTGGTGGACCGACGCCACCAGGGCCGCGCGCGCCGACGACATAGCGGCCGCCAAAGCAGCTTAAGACGTTCCCATATCGCCTGGGAGCGGCTCCTTCTCTCCCAGACCAGAGCAGCGGCGCCCAACGGCGCCGCTCTTTGTTTATCGGTCCCGATCTCAACGTCCCGGGTCGGGAACTGCGATTGCGGAGGGCATTCGTGCGACAGGACAACTGATAACCTGTCGCAGTCAACCCGGTTGAATGCGATTTTTGCCGGGTGTAGAGAGCCGCCCGCCTCATAAAGGGGCTATGAAGGCTAAATGACGCAAACCAGCGCACCCGGCGCTGCTTCGGCAACCGGCGACGTTTCGACCCTTTCGGCCGGCCACGCCAACAAACATCTTCCTGCGCTCGTCCTCGGTGCCTTCGGTGTCGTCTACGGCGATATCGGGACAAGTCCGATCTATGCCTTCCGTCAGGCTTTTGCCGACCGCGGACAGGGCGGCGAGCTCACCGGCGACGTGCTCGGTCTGTTATCGCTGATCGTCTGGGCACTGACGATTACGGTGTCGATCAAGTACGTGTTCTTCGTCACCCGTGCGGACAACAAGGGGGAGGGCGGCACGCTGTCCTTGATGTCGCTGGTGCGTTCGACATTGACGGCCAAGCGCGCCGGCCTGCTGGCTGCCGCCGGGGTGATCGGCGCGGCGCTGTTTTTCGGCGACGCCATCATTACCCCAGCGATCTCCGTGCTCTCGGCGGTCGAAGGCCTCGAGGTCGTGCAGCCTTCGCTGGCGTCCTGGGTCGTGCCGGTCACGGTGGTGCTGATTATGGCGCTGTTCTTCTTTCAGCGCTTCGGAACGACGCGGGTGAGCACGATCTTCGGGCCGGTGATGGTCGTATGGTTCATCACGCTGGGCGTCACCGGCCTCGTGCATGTTGCCGGAAATCCCGGCGTGCTGTGGGCGATCAATCCAGCCTATGGACTCCTGTTTCTAGCGCGGCACTGGGATACGGCGTTCGTCGTTATTGGCGCGATCTTCCTGTGCGTCACCGGCGCCGAAGGGCTCTATGCGGATTTGGGGCATTTCGGCCGCAGGCCGATCGTGATCGCCTGGTTCAGCCTGGTGTTTCCGGCGCTGCTGCTCAACTATTTCGGGCAGGGGGCCTATCTGATCGCCAATGGCCCGGCGGCCGCCGACAACCCGTTCTTCACGATGCAGCCGGACTGGTTCCAACTGCCGTTCGTGATCCTCACCACGGCGGCGACGGTGATCGCGAGCCAGGCGGTGATCTCCGGCATGTTCAGTCTCGCGCAGCAGGCGGCGGCACTCAACTTCCTGCCGCGGCTTACCGTACTTCACACCTCCGAGACGCAGAGCGGGCAAATCTATGTCCCGCAGATCAACGCCATTCTCTTCGTGCTGGTGGTCTTGCTGGTCGTCTCGTTCGGCAGTTCCGCGGCCTTGAGCTCGGCGTATGGGATCGCTGTGAGCGGCGTGATGCTGATGACCGCCTCCTTGCTCTCGCTGGTGATGTGGCGGCGGTGGAACTGGAACCCAGCGGCCGTCGTCCTTGTGATGACGCCGTTCCTCATCGTCGACATCAGCTTTTTTGCCTCCAACATCTTCAAGGTTTTCGACGGCGGCTGGGTGCCGGTGCTGGTGGCCTGTTGCGCCGCGGCGATCATGACCATCTGGATCCAGGGCCGGAAGCGGCTCACCGAGAAGACACGGCGCGACGAGGTGCCGCTGGAATTCCTGGTCGAGAACCTCGCCAAGAAAAAGCCGATAATCGTCCCTGGGACGGCGGTGTTCCTGACCTCGGACATCGCCGGTGCTCCGACGGCGCTGCTACATAGCCTCAAGCACTATAAGGTGCTGCACGAGCATAACGTCATTCTAACGATCCAGACGGCCGAAACGCCCCGGGTGCCGGACGACGAGAAGGTCAAGATCGAGGCGTACAACGATCTGTTCTACCGCGTGATCGTGACCTTCGGGTTCATCGAGACGCCGAACATCCCCAAGGCGCTGGCGCTGGCGCGCAAGCTCGGCTGGAAGTTCGACATCATGTCGACGTCGTTCTTCCTGAGCCGCCGATCACTGAAGCCGTCGCCCAAGGGGCTACCCGTTTGGTTCGACCGCATTTTCATCGCGCTGGCCAAGAATGCCACCGACGCGACGGAGTACTTTCACATCCCGACGGGCCGAGTTGTCGAGATTGGCACGCAGGTGCTGCTCTAGCTCGTATATGCGGCCTGCGTGCAAGGCACAGTTGAGAATGCGGACATTGCGCATCGCAGCCATGCGCGATCGGGGATGGCTCCATCGGTAGTTGCCGATATTCTATCCCCTCGATGATCGGACGGGAGTGATCCGACAGATGATTCGCAAAGACTAAGGCCATCAGGCCGCCAAGGCGTCTGACCGCGAGTGTCGGTGCGCGCTGCAAAAAAACCCAAGATGTCGTCCGAGCGGCCAACGCTCGGCTTATCAACTTCAAGAAGGAGCGTTGTGATGAACGCCCAAATCGTCCGCGCCGCCATTGTGCTGGGCCTGCTTTCGCTGATCGGGCCGTTGGCGGTGGATATGTACCTGCCGGCCCTGCCGGCAATCGCGGGCAACCTGAAGGCGGATTCGGCCGCCGTGCAGGCGAGCCTCATGGCCTATATGGCAGCGATCGCGGTCGGCCAGTTGCTCTACGGACCGCTGAGCGACATGCTCGGCCGCAAGCTGCCGCTCTATTTCGGCATCGGCATCTATGTGCTGGGCTCGGTCGGCGCGGCGCTGTCGCCCACAGTCGAGTGGCTGGTGGTTTTCCGGTTCGTGCAGGGGATCGGCGCCTGCGCGTCGTTCACGCTGCCGCGGGCGATCGTGCGTGACGAGTATACCGGTGCGCCGGCGGCGCAGCTCATGAGCCTCTTGATGCTGGTGTTCTCGATCTCGCCGATTCTCGCGCCGCTCGCCGGCAGCGCCGTCATTGCGTTTGGTGACTGGCGGCTGCTGTTCTGGGTGATGGCCATGGGCGGCGTTCTCTGCCTGTTGCTTGCGGCGTTTGCCCTGCGCGAGACACGGCCGAAGGCGGCGAGGCTGAATTCCGGTCTCGGGAATGCGGTCTCGGCGTACTGGACGCTGCTACGGGACGGCCGATTCATGGGGCTGAGCCTGATCGGCACCTTCGGCATGTCGGCCTTCATGGCGTTCCTGGGGAACTCGAGCTTCGTCTACATCCAGCACTATGGCTTGACGCCGACGGAATATTCGATCGCCTTCTCGGTGAACGCAGTCAGCTTTTTCGCCGTGAGCCAGGCGACCGGATTTCTCGTCGGGCAGTTTGGCCTGAACCGGGTCGTGCGCATGGCAGTGGGTGGGTTCGTCGCCTCGATGATGGCGCTGCTCGCGGTGTATCTGGGCGGCATCGACAGCGTGTGGGTGCTGGGCGGGTTCATGTTCATCGCCTTCGGCTTCCTTGGCTTGGTGCTGCCCTCGACCAGCGTGCTCGCCATGGAAGAGCAGGGCGCAATCGCCGGTTCGGCTTCGGCGCTGATGGGGACGGTGCAAATGATCGTCGCCTCGGTGGTGATGGGTATCGTCGGGGCATGCTCCGACGGCACGGCGCGGCCGATGGTCATCGCCTTCGCGCTCTGCTCGATCGCAGCGTTCGTCATCACGCAGATGACGCTGGGCAAGGGCGACGGCTCGCGGATGATTGAGGTTCCGGCGGAGTAGATCCGGGACCGATGGAAACGCGAAGGCGCGGAGCGATCCGCGCCTTGTGCTTTTACCGCCGGTCCGAAAGGATTTCAGGTTTTCGGAACGTCAGGGCAGGTCGAGGGGACAGGCGCCGGGACGTAGTGCTCTTCTACGGCGCCGCCCTTGAGCTTCAGCGAGAGGACAAGCTCGTCGGCGGTGAGCGTGACGATATCGGCCTTGATGTCGGTCCCGTCCTCGTTCCAGCTCACGGACTTGGCGCCGGTCTGCTGCCACGCGCTCAGCCGATGGGTTTCCCAGCACGAATCCTGAACCAGCGTCCCGTCGCTGAGGAAGATCTTGATGACGCCGGGGAGGTCCGAGGTCTCGCCGGCCTTGACCCAGACCCTGTCGGTGAGCGGCGGGACCTTGCCGGGGTCGCTGTCGCTGTCGGCAGCCTGCTCGGAAGTGATCTCGTCGGCCCAGGCCTGATGCGGAACCGCGGCGCCGACGCCCCACAGGGTCAGCAGTGCGAGCAGTGCAGCCTTGCTGGTCATCGGTTGGTCTCCCGGTTTCGCCCTAACTGCACGTGGGATCCACCACGCGCGGTTGCAAGTGTCGGTCGGCAAATGCGGCGAGATGTCGGCGAACCGACGGAGCTTGCCAAAGTGTAATACATGTTAATCCGCGGCCGTCAGTTGCCGCGGATGCCGAGGGCCCTATCCTTGCTGCGTACACGCTCGCGGGCCTGGATGGGCCAGAGATCGTAGGCTGCGCCGTCGAGCGCGTGATGCGCGTGAATGGGCCAGTTCGGGTCGTCGAGGGCGCCGCGGGCGAAGGCGACGAGGTCGGCCTCGCCGGTGGCGATGATAGTCTCGGCGTCTTGGGGCTCGGTGATGAGGCCGACCGCGATCGTGGGGATCCCGATCTCGCGCACGGCCCTGGCCAGCGGCACTTGGTAGAGCGGGGCGGGCTTCAAAGCGTAGCCTTCAAAGCCGCCCGACGAGCAGTGGATAACGTCGACGCCACGCGCCTTGAACTCTCGGGCCAAGGCGATCGAATCGT
>Ga0134125_10006670_pt1 | contig 13050 bp, 8 predicted proteins | sample KB31751_FD_96464 | JGI IMG/M metagenome (GOLD analysis project Ga0134125, IMG submission 96464) | Terrestrial soil microbial communities with excess Nitrogen fertilizer from Kellogg Biological Station, Michigan, USA - KB3-175-1 | ecosystem: Environmental > Terrestrial > Soil > Unclassified ... | reverse complement strand
GAGCATCTGGCCTCGCTGATGACCTATGCCGATCGCGACAGCCGCGAGCTTCAGCCGGTCGTCCAGGAGTTGCGAACCATGCTGCCGCAGCTGTCCCGCGCAACCACGGATCTCGAGAGCCTGAGCCGCGCCATCACCGAGCTGGCCAATCGCGTCTCGCGCGATCCGTCCGTGCTGCTGCGCGGCATGGCGGTGCCGCCGGGGCCGGGCGAGCGATGATACTGCGCGTCCTGTTCGCCGCGGCCCTCCTCGGCGGCTGCTCGCTGCTTGCCCCGCCCCAGCCGGAGCCGGAAAAAGCGGCGCTGACGAAGCTGCCCGACAAGATTCCGCATGGCGCGCGGCGAGCCGCCACGGTCGTCGTTCTACCGACAGAGGCCGGCGCGGCTTACGACACCACGCGCATGGCCTATTCCGAGCGTCCCTATCAGCTCGCCTATTTTCGCGACCATGAATGGGCCGAGCCGCCGTCCGGGATGATCCAAAAATTGCTGGTGCGGGTTCTGGAGCAGACCGGCGCCTTTCGCTCGATTTTGACGGCACCCGAGGCGGCGACCAGCGGCTACGTGCTTCGCAGCGAGATTCTCGACCTCGTCCAGGACGATACGCGTGCGCCGCCGGTGCTGCGTTTTGCTTTGCGGCTCGAGCTGCGCAAGACGTCCGGCCAAGCCGCGGCGAGCCGCGACATCAGGATCGAGGAGCCGATGCGCGCGGCAACGCCGGCTGCCGGTGTCTTCGCCGCCAATGACGCCCTCGCGAAAGCCCTGCAGCAGGCGGCGACCATCGTGCTGGAGAATGCGCGCTGAAAGCCGTCAGGATTGCGATGTGCCCAGCATCTTGCGCAGCGTCTCGTCACGCAAAATAAAATGATGTCGCAGCGCCGCTCCGGCGTGCAGCAAGATCAATAGCGCGACAGCATAGCCGAGCCAGTCGTGCAGCCGACGCAATTGCGCGAATAGGTCCTCGTTGTGGTGAACGAGATCGGGCAGGGTGAACAGGCCGACGAAATCCACGGGGATACCGGCGGCGGAAGACATCAGCCAACCGATGATCGGCTGCGCCAGCATCAGCGTGTAGAAAGAGAGATGCACGAAGATCGCCGCCACCTGCTGCCATTCCGGCGTGGTGGTTTCGAGGCGCGGCAGCGGATTGACCTGTCGCCAGGCCAGCCTCACGACCGCGATCGCCATAACCACGACGCCAATCTCCTTATGGACCAGGATCAGCATCACCTTCTTCTCGTCGAAGCCGACATCGGGCAGGGCGACCATATAGATGCCCAGGCCGACCAGCGCGGTGATCAGCACCGCCATCAGCCAATGGAGCAGGATCGCCGCGCCACCATAGCGCCGTTGCGTGTTTGCGAGCTGCATCGTCGAGGCCTCGTAATGGCAGGCGAGGATGGCGCGGACTCAACGCAGGACGGCGCCCCGCCGCTTCACCGCCGCCCCGAGATCGTTCCGGCATAGGGACAATCCCGAACTGGGCCCGCAGGCCCGGCTCTGCCATACGCCCGGGAATGGCCTTGGTACAAAGCAATTGTCATTGAGAACCATTCGCACTATAGCTCTGGTTGAGCTTGGCCGCAGAGAGCGTTGAAGGAACAGACCATGTCGAGCCTCGGACCCCGCACCATGCCGCCCGCTTCGTCCTTAGGGACCGGACGGCGCCGCCGTTTCTAGGCCGGCCGGGGCGGGGCAGCAGGCATGTTGGCGGCTCTCATCATCGTCTTTCGCGAAGTCATCGAGGCCGGGCTGGTGGTCGGCATCGTGCTGGCCGCGACGCGCGGCGTGCCGGGGCGGGCCAGGTGGATCGCTGCCGGCATCGCGGCCGGCCTCGCCGGAGCCGCGATCGTCGCCGGTTTCGCCGATGTCATCGCCAATGCCTTCACCGGCGCCGGACAGGAGCTGCTCAATGCCGGCGTGCTGGTCATCGCCGTGCTCATGCTCGGCTGGCACAATGTCTGGATGTCGCGCCACGGCCGCGAGATGGCGCAGGAGATGCACGCGGCCGGGCTCGAGGTGGTCGAGGGCAAGCGCCCGACCCGCATGCTCGCTGTCGTCGTCGGTGTCGCCGTGCTGCGCGAGGGATCGGAGGTCGTGCTGTTCCTCTACGGCGTCGGCGCGCAGGGCGGCGTCACCGGCGGCGGCATCGTGTTCGGCGGCCTCATCGGCGTGCTGCTCGGCGCTTTCGTCGCCTTCCTCATGTATCGCGGCCTGCTGAAGATTCCGACGCGTCACCTGTTCACCGCGACCTCGACCCTCATCGCGCTGCTCGCCGCCGGCATGGCGGCGCAGGCGGTCGCCTTTCTCGAGCAGGCGGGATTGATCGATCTCTTGGATCAGCCCTTATGGGATTCGAGCGGGCTGCTCAACCAGCAGAGCCTGGCCGGGCGCGTGCTGCACACGCTGATCGGCTATACCGACCAACCTACGGGCGTGCAGCTTCTTGCCTATCTTGCCACCCTTGCCACCATCGCCCTCTTGATGCGGCTGGTGCGCCAGCCGCGGCCGGCGCTGCCGCGAACGCGCTCGGCATAGCGGGCCGACCGGCCCCGGGGTTACACTTCGTTACTTGCCCCGGCGCCGCCGCCTGGGGCCGTATGGCTATGCCATAAGAGCGCCACAGGTTAAACTCAAGCCAGCCTGACACTTAGACGCCCTCTGGTGCGTTGGGTCCGATTGGGGCCCCGAAAGGGCTCGGCGGGGAAGCAATGGACGATCAGGTCGACAGGACAAGCCGAATCCGGCCCGCGCCCTCGCGTGGTCGCGCGCCGGAGCCGCCGCGCCCGGGTGCCAAGCCGCCGCCCGGCACCGCGCCGCCGCGCACGCGGCGCGGCTGGCTGCGCCGCGCGCTGCCGCTTCTTGTCCTGCTGCTGATCCTCGGCCTCGTCGGCGGCGCCGTGTGGTATTTCACCAAGCCGAACCGCCAGGCCGCGCCGCAGGGACGCGGCCGTTTCAATACCGATCAGCCGCAGCCGGTGCGCGAGGGCACGATCGTCAAGGGCGACCTGCCCGTGACCTTGAACGCGCTCGGCACCGTGGCGCCGCTCGCGACGGTGACCGTGCGCACCCAAGTCGCGGGTCAACTGGCGGAGGTCGCGTTCCAGGAAGGCCAGCTCGTGAAGAAGGGCGACTTCCTGGTGCAGATCGATCCGAGGCCCTACCAGATCGCGCTCGAGCAGGCGCAAGGCCAGCTGACGCGTGATCAGGCGTTGCTCAAGAATGCGCAGCTCGATCTCGCGCGCTATCAGCGCTTGAATGCGCAGGATTCGATCGCGCGCCAGCAGGTCGATACGCAGCAGGCGCTGGTGCAGCAATATGTCGGCGCCATACAGACCGATCAGGCCGCGATCGACAACGTCAAGCTGAACCTGACCTACGCGCATATCACCGCGCCGATCGACGGCAGGGTCGGGCTGCGCCAGGTCGATGCCGGCAATTACGTCACGCCCGGCGACGCCAACGGCCTCGTCGTGATCACGCAGCTGCAGCCGATCACCGTGCTGTTCACCCTGCCCGAGGACAATCTGCCGGCGGTCATGAAACGGCTGGCCGCCGGCGCCACCCTGCCGGTGAAGGCCTTCGACCGCAGCAACACCAATCAGCTCGCGTCCGGTACGCTGACCACGGTCGACAACCAGATCGATCAGACGACCGGGACGGTCAAGATGCGCGCCTCTTTCCCCAATGAGGACAGCGCGCTTTTTCCCAACCAGTTCGTGAATGCGCGCCTCACCGTCGACACGCTCCACGATGTGCCGATCGTGCCCGCTTCGGCGGTGCAGCGCGGTGCGCCCGGCACCTATGTCTATCTCGTGAATCCCGACAATACGGTGAAGGTGCAGCCGATCCAGATCGGCCCCAGCGACGGCGAGAACATCGCCGTGACGTCGGGCTTGCAAGGCGGCGAGCAGGTGGTGATCGACGGCGCCGACCGGCTGAAGGACGGCGCCAAGGTGATGATCCCCGACGCGCAAACCGGCGGCCAGCCGGCGCGCGCCGGCGGGCCGCAAGCACAGGGGCAAGCCAGGCAGGGGCAGCAACAGCAGCCGGCGCAGCCGGGCGCGCAAGGCGGCCGCCGGCGCCAGTAACTTCAGTGCAGGCATTGCAGGCTAGGCCGGCATGAATCCCTCACGCATCTTCATCATTCGGCCGGTCGGCACCTCGCTGCTGATGGTAGCGATTCTCCTGGTCGGCATCGTCGCCTATCGCTACCTGCCGATCTCGACGCTGCCCGAGGTCGACTATCCGACCATCCAGGTGCAGACCTTCTATCCGGGCGCCAGCCCCGACGTGATGACCTCCTCGGTCACGGCGCCGCTCGAGCGCCAGTTCGGCCAGATGCCGAGCCTGAACCAGATGAGCTCGACGAGCTCGGCCGGCGCCTCGGTCATCACGCTGCAATTCAACCTGAACCTGACGCTCGACATCGCCGAGCAGGAGGTGCAGGCGGCGATCAACGCAGCCGGCAACCTTCTGCCCTCCGACCTGCCGGCGCCGCCGATCTATTCCAAGGTCAATCCCGCCGACGCGCCGATCCTCACCCTGGCGCTGATGTCGACCACCCTGCCGCTGACCCAGGTGCAGGATATCGGCGACACGCGCCTCGCCATGAAGATCTCGCAGCTGCCCGGCGTCGGCCTGGTCAGCATCAGCGGCGGCCAGCGGCCGGCCGTGCGGGTGCGCGCCAACCCGCGCGCCCTCGCGGCCTACGGCCTCAATGTCGACGACCTTCGCACCATCATCGCCAATTCCAACGTCAACACGCCCAAGGGCAATTTCGACGGCCCGACCCGCGCCTACTCGATCAATGCCAACGACCAGCTGCAGCGCGTCGAGGATTTCGGCGACACCGTCATCGCCTATCGCAACGGCGCCGCCGTGCGCCTCAAGGATGTGGCGACGGTCGTGCAGAGCGCCGAGAACGACAAGCTCGGCGCCTGGATGAACGCGACACCTGCCGTCATCCTCAATGTCCAGCGTCAGCCCGGCGCCAATGTCATCGCCGTGGTCGACAGCATCAAGGCCCAGCTGCCGGCTCTGATGGAGGCGCTGCCGTCGGCCGTCACCGTGACGATGCTGACCGATCGCACCGTCACCATCCGCGCCTCGGTGCAGGATGTCGAGATCGAGCTCTCGCTCGCCGTGATCCTGGTGATCGCGGTGATCTTCGTCTTCCTCCGCGACATCCGCGCCACCCTGGTGCCGAGCCTCTCGGTGCCGCTGTCGCTGGTCGGCACGCTCGCCGCCATGTATCTGTGGAATTTCAGCCTCGACAACCTGTCGTTGATGGCGCTCACCATCGCCACCGGCTTCGTCGTCGACGACGCGATCGTGATGATCGAGAACATCGCGCGCCATGTCGAGCTCGGCGAGACGCCGCTCGAGGCGGCGCTCAAGGGCGCCAAGCAGATCGGCTTCACCATCATATCGCTGACGGTGTCGCTCATCGCCGTGCTCATCCCGCTGCTCTTCATGGGCGATGTGGTGGGCCGGCTGTTCCATGAATTCGCGATCACGCTCGCCGTCACCATCGTGATCTCGGCAGTCGTCTCGCTCACTCTCGTTCCCATGCTGGCGGCGCGGCTGGTCGGCACCGGCCGGCCGGGCGAGGAGCCGCGCGGCAAGAGCGGCCGCCTCTTCCAATGGGTCACCGACCGCTACGACCGCTCGCTCGACTGGGTGCTCGACCATCAGCCGCTGACGCTGCTGGTCTTCGTCGCCACGCTCGCGGTGACGGTGCTGCTCTATGTCGTGATCCCCAAGGGCTTCTTCCCCGTCCAGGATACCGGCGTCATCCAGGGCTTCAGCGTCGCCTCGCAGTCCATCTCCTACAAGGGCATGGCCGAGCGGCAGCAGGCTCTGGTGGCGAAGATCCTCGACGATCCCGACGTGGTCAGCATCTCCTCCTTCATCGGCGTGGACGGGTCGAACGTGACGCTGAACAGCGGCCGGCTGCTGATCAACCTGAAGCCCGTCGACGACCGCAGCGGCTATGTCAGCGACATCATCCGCCGCATCGAAGACGAGACGGCGAATGTGCCCGGCGTCACGCTCTATATGCAGCCGGTGCAGGACCTCACCATCGATGCAGCCATCAGCCCGACCCAGTACCGCTTCGTGCTGCAGAACGCCGACCCGGCGCAATTCGAGCAGTGGGTGCCGGTCCTGTTGGAGCATTTGCAGGCGATTCCCGAGCTCGCCGACGTCAACAGCGATCTGCAGCCAAACGGGCTCGCTGCCTATATCGAGATCGACCGTTCGACCGCCGCGCGCTTCGGTATAACCCCGGCGACCGTCGACAATGCGCTCTACGACGCCTTCGGGCAGCGCATCATCTCCACCATCTTCACCCAGACGAATCAGTACCGCGTCATCCTCGAAGCCGACCCCACGCTGCAGACGCAGCTCTCGGCGCTCGATTCGGTCTACCTGCCGTCATCGGCCTCCTCCAGCGGGCAGGTGCCGCTCTCCGCCATCGCCAGCGTGAAGCAGATGCAGATGCCGCTCTCGGTCAATCACCTCGACCAGTTTCCCGCGGTCACCATCTCCTTCAACCTGACGAAGGGCGCCTCGCTTGGCACGGCGGTGGGCGCGATCGAGCAGGTGGAGAAGGACGTCGGCCTGCCGATCTCCTTCCTCACCCGCTTCGAGGGGGCGGCGCTCGCCTTCCAATCCTCGCTCGGCAACGAGCTGCTGCTGATCCTGGCGGCGGTGGTAACCATGTATATCGTGCTGGGTGTGCTCTATGAGAGCTTCATCCATCCGGTGACGATCCTCTCGACCTTGCCCTCGGCCGGCGTCGGCGCGCTGCTCGCCCTCATGCTCACCGGCCACGATCTCGATGTAATCGGCATCATCGGCATCATCCTGCTGATCGGCATCGTCAAGAAGAACGCGATCATGATGATCGATTTCGCGCTCGATGCGGAACGCAACGAAGGCAAGAGCCCGCGCGAGGCGATCCATCAGGCGTCGCTGCTGCGCCTGCGCCCCATCCTGATGACGACGCTGTCGGCCATGCTGGGCGGCCTGCCGCTCATGCTCGGCACCGGCACCGGTTCGGAGCTGCGCCACCCCTTGGGCATCGCCATCGTCGGCGGCCTCATCCTCTCGCAGGCCTTGACCCTCTATACGACGCCGGTGATCTATCTCGGATTCGAACGCATCGCGGCACGGCTTCGTCGCTGGCGCGAATCCGGTGCGGCGCCCGCGCCCGGCGAGGCCGATTGATGAATCTGTCCGCCGCCTTCATCGCGCGGCCGGTCGCGACGACGCTGCTCACCATCGGCATCGCGCTCTCCGGGGTTTTCGCCTATTCGAAGCTGCCCGTCTCCTCGTTGCCCGAGGTCAGCTTTCCCACGATCGTGGTGACCGGCCAGCTGCCGGGCGCCGCACCCGAGACGGTGGCGACCAGCGTCGCGGCACCGCTCGAGCGCCATCTCGGCCAGATCGCCGATGTCACCGAGATGACCTCCTCGAGCTCGCTCGGCCGCGTGCGGGTCGTGCTGCAATTCGCGCTCGGCCGCGACATCGACGGCGCCGCCCGCGACGTGCAGGCGGCGATCAACGCCGCTCGCGCCGACCTGCCGAGCAGCCTGCGCAGCAATCCGACCTATCGCAAGGTCAACCCGGCCGAGGCGCCGGTCCTGATATTGACCCTGACCTCGAAGACCAAGACGCAAGGCCAGATGTACGATTCGGCCGCAACCGTGCTCGAGCAGCGGCTGAGCCAGGTCGAGGGCGTCGGCCAGGTCAGCATCAGCGGCAGCTCGCTGCCGGCGGTGCGGGTCGAGCTGCAGCCGGGCCCGCTGTTCAAATACGGCATCGGTCTCGAGGATGTGCGCGCCGCCATCTCGACGGCCAATGCGCACGCGCCCAAGGGCGCCATCGAGTTCGGCGACCTGCGCTATCAGATCTACACCAACGACCAGGCGAGCAAGGCCGACCAGTACCGCGACCTGGTGATCGCCTATCGCAACGGCGCCGCGGTGCACCTGTCCGACGTGGCGGACGTCCAGGATTCGGTCGAGGATCTGCGCAACCAGGGCATCACCGACGGCCAGCCTTGCGTGCTGGTCACCGTCAACCGCGAGCCGGGCGCCAATATCATCGACACGGTCGAGCGGGTGAAGGCGCTGCTGCCGCAGCTCGCCGCCTCGATTCCCCAGGACATCGACGTAAAGGTGGCGCAGGACCGCACCAGCGTCATCCGCGACTCGCTCAACGGCACGCAGCAGACGCTGATCATCTCGATGATGCTGGTCATCTTCGTCGTCTTCGCCTTCCTGCGCAATCCCAGGGCGGCGATGATTCCGGTGGTGGCGGTGCCGGTATCGATCGTCGGCACCTTCGGCGCCATGTATCTGCTCGGCTACAGCCTGGACAATCTGTCGCTGATGGCGCTCACCATCGCCACCGGCTTCGTGGTCGACGACGCGATCGTCGTGCTCGAGAACATCACGCGCCATGTCGAGGGGGGCATGCCGCGCCGCGAGGCGGCCCTTCTGGGCGCCCGCGAGATCGGCTTCACGGTCTTTTCAATCACGCTTTCGCTGATCGCCGTCTTCCTGCCGATCCTTCTCATGGGCGGCATCGTCGGCCGCTATTTCCGCGAGTTCGCACTTACCCTGTCGATCGCCATCACCGTGTCGCTCGCGATCTCGCTCACCACCACGCCGATGATGTGCTCGCAAATCCTGCGCCTCGATACGGGCCCGTCGCTGGGGCGCCTCGGACGCTGGACCGAAGCCGGCTTCCGGCGGCTGCTCGCTGGCTATGAGAGCAGCCTCGCCTGGGCGCTCGGCCATGGCAGGCTGGTGCTGCTAGTCATGCTCGCCACCATCGGCCTCAACATCTATCTCTACATCATCATCCCCAAGGGCTTCTTCCCGTCGCAGGACACGGGGCGGCTGGTCGGCGGCCTGTCGGGCGACCAGAGCATCTCCTTCCAGCTGATGAGCCAGAAGCTCAAGCAGTTCATCGACATCGTGCGCAGCGATCCGGCGGTCGACAGCGTCAGCGGCTTCACCGGCGGCGGCTCGGTCAATTCCGGCTTCGTCTTCATCGCGCTGAAGCCGATCGAGGAGCGCAAGCTCACCTCCGACCAGGTGGTGGCGCGGCTCAGGCCCAAGCTCAACGAGGTCGCGGGCGCCCGCATGTTCCTGACGACGGTCAGCGACATCCGGGTCGGGGGGCGGCAGAGCAACTCGGCCTACCAGTTCACGCTGCAGGCCGACGACACGGCCGAGCTCTACGAATGGGTGCCGAAGCTGGTCGACGCGCTGCAGACGGTGCCCGAAGTGACCGACGTCAATTCCGATCAGCAGCAGAAGGGGCTCGAGATCGATCTTTCGGTCGACCGGGATACGGCGCGGCGGCTCGGCGTGACGCAGAACGGCATCAATGCGACGCTGTACGACGCCTTCGGCCAGCGCCAGGTCTCGACCATCTACAACCCGCTCAACCAGTACCATGTGGTCATGGAGGTGGCGCCGCAATACCGCGAATATCCCGACGTGCTGAAGGATCTTTATGTCAGCACCTCGGCCGGCACGGCGAGCGGCGCGCAGTCGACCAACGCGCTGGCCGGCACCGTCTCGGCGGCGCCGACGCGCGCTGCCAAGGCGGCGCCGTCCTCGGCGGCCGCCAATGCCGCGGCTTCCTCGGCCGCCGCCAGCGCGCTCGTGCGCAATGCGCGCAACAATTCTCTGGCGGCGACTGGTCGCGGCGGCGCCTCGAGCGGCGCCGCGGTCAGCACCAGCCGCGAGACGATGGTGCCGCTCTCGGCTCTCAGCCATTACGCGATGGGCACCACGCCCCTATCGGTCAACCATCAGGGTCACTTCGTCGCCTCGACCATCTCCTTCAATTTGCCGCTCAACGAATCGCTCGGCACGGCGCTGCAGGCGGTCCACGACACGATGAACCGTATCGGCATGCCGGCGACGATCCATGGCGGCGCGCAAGGCACCGCCAACGCCTTTCAACGCTCGCTGCAGGACGAGCCGATCCTGGTCCTGGCGGCGCTGGTCGCGATCTATATCGTGCTCGGCATTCTCTATGAGAGCTATATCCACCCGATCACGATCCTCTCGACTTTGCCTTCGGCCGGCGTCGGCGCCGTGCTGGCCCTGCTGATCTTCCATACGGAATTCACCATCATCGCGCTCATCGCCGTGTTCCTGCTCATCGGCATCGTCAAGAAGAACGCCATCATGATGATCGATGTGGCGCTGGTCGCCGAGCGCGAGGGCATGAGCCCGCTCGAGTCGATCACGCATGCCTGCACGCTCCGCTTCCGGCCGATCATGATGACGACCTGCGCCGCCATGCTCGGGGCGCTGCCGCTGGTCATCGAATCGGGCGCCGGGTCGGAGCTCCGCCGGCCGCTCGGCATCGCCATCATCGGCGGCCTGCTGGTCAGCCAGGCGCTAACCCTCTACACCACGCCGGTGGTCTATCTCTATCTCGACCGGCTGCGCCGCAAGGCGCCGCGCCGCGCCGCGCCGCGCCTGCCCGGCGGCCCCATCCTGGAGCCCGGCGAATGAGGCGCAAGCTCGCGCTGCTGCTGCTCTGCGCCCTCGCCGGCTGCAAGGTCGGGCCGAATTACGAGCGGCCGCCGACGGCGGTGCCGGTGGCCTACAAGGAGCTCGCCGGCTGGAAGCCGGGCCAGCCGCAGGATGCGATCGATCGCGGCGCCTGGTGGGAGATGTTCGGCGATCCGGTGCTGAGCGGTCTCGAGCGCGAGATCGACATCTCCAACCAGAATCTGAAGCAGGCCGAAGCCGCCTATCGCCAGGCGACGGCGATCGTCGCCGAGGCGCGCGCCCAGCTTTTCCCGACCGTCACGGCCGACTTCTCCGCCACCCGCTCGCGCGGCGGCGGCGGCAGCGCCTCGAGCCTGCGCTCGGCGGGCAGCACCATCTCCGCCCGGCCGCGCACCTCCTATTCGCTGCAGGGCTCGGCGAGCTGGGACCTCGATGTCTGGGGCCGCATCCGCCGCGCCGTCGAGGGCGACGTCGCCAGCGCGCAGGCGAGCGCCGCCGATCTCGCCTCGGCCCGCCTGTCGGCGCAATCGCAGCTCGCCACCAGCTATTTCCAGCTGCGCCAGGAGGACGCGCAGCTCAACCTGCTGCAGCAGACCATCGCCGACTATACGCGGGCGCTGCAGATTACCCAGAACCAGTATGATGCCGGCATCGCCGCGCGCTCCGACGTGATCAGCGCCGAGACGACCTTGAAGACGGCCCAGGCGCAGGCGATCGGCATCGGCGTGCAGCGCGCCCAGCTCGAGCATGCCATCGCCGTGCTGGTCGGCCGCAACCCGTCCGAGCTCTCGATCGCTGCCGGTACTCTGCCCACGAAAATTCCCGACGTGCCGGTTGCGCTGCCCTCGACGCTGCTCGAGCGCCGCCCCGACATCGCCGCCGCCGAGCGCCAGATGCAGGCGGCGAACGCGCAGATCGGCGTCGCCGTCGCCGGCTTCTTTCCCGATATCAGCCTCAGCGCGCTGTACGGCTTCGTCGGCGATCCGCTGAGCTCGCTCATCACCGCCGCCAACCATGTCTGGTCGCTCGGCGCCTCGGCGAGCGAGGTGGTATTCCAGGGCGGCGCCCGCACGGCGCAGGTCGAGGCGTCGCGCGCCGCCTATGACGAGAGTGTCGCGAGCTACCGCCAGACGGTGCTGGCCGGCTTCCGCCAGGTCGAGGACGAGCTCGCCGCCTTGCGCATCCTGGCCGATCAGGCGGTCGCCGAGTCCGAGGCGGTCGCCGCGGCGCAGCAGAACGTCCAGATCCTGCTCAATGAATATCGCGCCGGCATCGTCGCCTATACCGGCGTCGTCACGGCGCAGGCGACGGCGCTCGCCGACCAGCAGCAGGCGCTGGCCATCCAGGCCAACCGGCTGATTGCGGCCGTCACCCTGATCGAGGCGGTGGGCGGCGGCTGGGACGCCTCGCTGCTGCCCAAGGACATCGCGACTCCCAACCCCCTCATCCCTGCTGCGCTGTTCGACAAGCCGGCCTCCCCCACACCATAATACCTCCCGAGACGGGAGGATGTGGGCATGGACCAGGCGGTCAGCCGGGCGATGCATGCCGCGGTGGCGCTGCTCAGCGGCCTGCCGCTGCTCGGCCTCGGCCTGCACAAGCTGTTCTCCCGCCTGCTGCCGGTGCGCCGCTTCCAGGTGCGCGGCGTCGCCATCCGCTGCGCCATCCCGCTGCATCAGACCGGCACCTTCAACGAATTGCGCGACTGGAGCCGGCGCGAGCCCGAGGTGCTCGACTGGATCGATGGTTTCGCGCCCGACTCGGTCTTCTTCGACATCGGCGCCAATTTCGGCACCGAGACGCTCTATGCCGCGCTGAAGCCGGGCGGGCCGAAGACGATCTGCGCCTTCGATGCCGAATTCATCGGCGGCTACAATCTGGCGCTCAATCTCAGGCTGAACCACGTCACCCATGTCGAGAATTACGCCTGCGCCGTGGGCGCCGAGGACGGGTTCCTGACCCTAGCCGAAAACATCAACTATCTCTGGGCGGTGGCGGGCGAGAAATACGGCAAGAGCCGCAAGACCATCCCGGTCTTCTCCATCGATTCGATCGTGCGGCGCAGCGGCCTCGTGCCGAGCCATGTGAAGATCGATGTCGACGGGCCGGAGGCCGAGATCGTCGCTGGCATGGCGGAGACGCTACGCAATCCGGCGATGCGGTCGCTGATGGTCGAGATCAACGGCGATGCCGCACGGGACTCCATCATCCGAGCGCTGGCGGAGGCGGGATTCCCGCCGCCGCTCAGGCCGAATCCAGGGACTGACAATTATTTTTTTGTCCGTCGCTAGACTTTCACGCCTTCTTTCCCGTCATGGCCGGGCTTGACCCGGCCATCCACGTTGCAGCGATAGACGCCAGACAGGTGGCAACGTCGCTCACCACGGAGCGACTGTGTTCGCTGTCAAGCGCTTTGCCATGTGTTCTTGTCCCTGAGCATGGCGTTGATGATCGTGAGGAGCTTATGAGCCGCGGCAACGAGAGCCAGCTTGGCTGGTTTG
>Ga0134125_10006669_pt1 | contig 13053 bp, 11 predicted proteins | sample KB31751_FD_96464 | JGI IMG/M metagenome (GOLD analysis project Ga0134125, IMG submission 96464) | Terrestrial soil microbial communities with excess Nitrogen fertilizer from Kellogg Biological Station, Michigan, USA - KB3-175-1 | ecosystem: Environmental > Terrestrial > Soil > Unclassified ... | reverse complement strand
GATGTTGCCGTGCTTGCGCTTCGGGCCCGGCTCGCGCTTCGTGAGCAGGGTGTGGAGCGCGGCGATCAGCTTCGGGCGCGTCTCGTGCGGGACGATCACGTCGTCGATGTAGCCGCGCTCGGCCGCGGAGTAGGGGTTGGCGAAGCGCGCCTTGTAGTCCTCCATCAGCTTCGCGCGCCGCTCTTCCGGCGTCGGCGAGGAGGCGATGTCGCGGCGGTAGATGATGTTGACCGCGCCCTCGGGTCCCATCACCGCGATCTCCGCCTGCGGCCAGGCGAAGTTGAAGTCCGCGCCCAAGTGCTTGGAGGCCATGACGTCGTACGCGCCGCCGTAGGACTTGCGCGTGATCAGCGTGATCTTCGGCACCGTCGCCTCCGCGTAGGCGTACAGCAGCTTCGCGCCGTGGCGGATGATCCCGCCCCACTCCTGCGCGGTGCCGGGCAGGAAGCCGGGGACGTCCACGAGCGTCAGGAGGGGGATGTTGAAGGCGTCGCAGGTGCGTACGAAGCGAGCCCCCTTCTCGGAGGCGTTGATGTCGAGCACGCCGGCGAGCGAGGCGGGCTGGTTGCCGACGATCCCGATCGCGTAACCGTCGAGGCGGGCGAAGCCACAGACGATGTTCGTAGCGAAATGCTCATGGACCTCCAGCAGCTCGCCGTCGTCGACCACGAGGCGGATCACGTCGCGCATGTCGTACGGCTTGTTCGGCGCGTCCGGCACGACGCTGTCCAGCTCCGGGTCCATGCGGTCCTGCTCGTCCGTCGGATGCACCCGCGGCGGCATCTCCAGGTTGTTGGACGGCAGGAAGGAGAAGAGGTAGCGCGCGTCGTCGAGGCAGGCGTCCTCGTCCTCGGAGGCGAAGTGCGCGACGCCGGACTTCGTGTTGTGCGTCATCGCGCCGCCGAGCTCCTCGAACGTCGGCTCCTCGCCGGTCACCGTCTTGATGACGTCGGGGCCGGTGATGAACATGTGCGAGGTCTCCTTCACCATGAAGATGAAGTCGGTGATCGCGGGGGAGTAGACGGCGCCGCCGGCGCAGGGGCCCATGATCAGGCTGATCTGCGGGATCACGCCGGAGCACTTGACGTTGCGCAGGAAGACGTCGCCGTAGGCGCCGAGCGAGACGACGCCCTCCTGGATGCGGGCGCCGCCGGAGTCGTTGATGCCGATCACGGGGCAGCCGATCTTGGCCGCCAGGTCCATGATCTTGCACATCTTCTCGGCCATCACCTCGCCGAGCGAGCCGCCGACCACGGTGAAGTCCTGACTGAAGACGCACACGCGGCGGTCGTCGATCGTGCCGTGGCCGGTGACGACCGCGTCGCCCCACGGACGGTTCTTCTGCATGTCGAAGTCGTACGTGCGGTGGCGCACGAACGTGTCCAGCTCCTGGAACGAGCCCGGGTCGAGCAGCTTCTCGACCCGCTCGCGCGCGGTGTACTTGCCCTTCGCGTGCTGCTTCTCGACGGCGGCGGCGGAGGCGGAGTGGATCGCCTCCTCGCGCAGCTCGGTGAGCTGGGCGAGCTTCTCGTCGAACGTCTCGGGTGCCTTCTGGCGCGCCATCGGGGCGCGGATCTTACCGGCGATGCGAGGAGGGGCGCCTATCCGCGGCTGAACGGGCGGTGGTGGGCCTGGCCGAGCGAGTCGAGGGCTCCCACGAGCAGCGCTTCCAGCGGGTCGGGCTCCTCGGCTGTGGGCTCGGCGCTGCTGTGGGCGGGTCCTGTCGCCTCCGGGCGCGCGCACCCCGGGTCTTCGCCCGGGGCACGTGCGTCCTCAGCGCCACCCGCCCGATCGGCGTCGGTGGTGGACGGCTCGGGCTCGATCGTGCGGCGGCGGAACAGGCGTGTGAGCCACGAGCGCCGCGGCTCGGGCTCTGGCGCGTCTTCGGGCTCTGGCTCGGCCTCGGCGATGATGCTCGCTTCGGGCTCGGCTGCCGCGACGGGCTCCGGCTCGGGCTCGGACGTCGGCTCAGGCTCGGTGGGCTCGGCTGCAGCGATCGGCTCGGCCGTGAGCGTCACGGACGTGCCCCACCCGGCGGGAGCGAGCTCGACGGTGCCGCTGGCGTGCTCGCCCTCCCAGGCGACCGTCGTCTCGGGCTCCAACCGGGTGATCGCGATCTCGCCGACGTCGCCGAGATGGCGCGCGAGGGAAGCGGCGTCGCTCACCTCGGCCCACAGCTCGGGCGGGGACTTCACTAGCCGGCGTGACGCCTGAATCGCGGGCATCGGAGACGGGGTTCGTCATGCGCCACGCGGACTCCTCCTGCTGCTACATATGTGCTACGATCGTCGCATGAAAAGTGAGGTCGCCGCTCGCGAGCTGCGCAATGACACCGCCGGCCTGCTGCGCCGCGTCGAGGAAGGCGAGGAGATCGTCATCACCACGCGCGGCAAGCCGGTCGCGGCGCTCGTCCCGCTGCGGGAGCGGCGGCGAAGCTGGCTGCCGCGCGCCGAGCTGGTGCGTCGGCTCGCCACTGCTCAGGCCGATCCGGGCCTGCGGGCCGACCTCGCGCGCCTCGCCGGCGAGACGACCGACGACCTCGGACCGCTCGCCTGATGGCGACAGCTCCGCCGCGCGGGCTGCTCGACACGAGCGTCTTCGTCGCGGGGGAGAGCGGTCGGCCGCTCGACGCCGAGCGGCTTCCGCACGAGGCCGCGATCTCCGCCGTCACCGTCGCGGAGCTGCACGTGGGAGTGCTGGCGGCCCGCGACGTAGACACGCGCGCGCGGCGGCTCGCCACGCTGCAGGCGACCGCCGACATGGAGCTGCTCGGCATCGACGATCGCGTCGCCGCGACGTGGGCGCGGCTGCGCGTTCACCTCGCCGAGGCGGGACGCCGCCTGAACGTCAACGACCTCTGGATCGCCGCCACCGCACTGACGAACGACCTTCCCGTCGTCACGCAGGACGACGACTTCGGCCCCGTGGAAGGCGTCGCCGGTCTGGTCGTCGTGCGGGCCTGAAGGGCTCGCGAGCGGATCGCCGTGTCCGGCGAGGACGCCCCCAGGCGCGGCGAGGCGCCGCGAGGTCAGGCGCCCGGCTTCGAGACCATCAACAGCAGCGCCGTCAGCACGAGCAGCGACGAGAGCATGCCGATCGGCATGACCTTGCGCGAGAGCGCCTCGTAGGCGTCGCTCATCGAACCGCGCTCGGCGGCGCTGGCGTCGAGGTCGGCGCGCGCCTGGTCGCGGCGCTTGCGGGCGTTGGGCGCGAAGAAGCCGTGGCCGAGGCCGAGCAGGACGACGACGATGGCGCCTGCCGCGCCGAACCAGAAGCCGCCGACACCCTTCCAGCGATCGGTGCTGACCATGTAGATGCCGCTCGCCAGCAGCACGATCGCGCCCGGCGTGATCAGCTTGTGCCCGACCTGGTTCTGCGCCTCGTGCCAGCCCGGCAGCGCGCGCAGGTCGACCCGCTTGAGCGTCAGCTCGATCACCGGGTAGGCGAACGTCGCGCCGAAGGCGATCACCGCCGAGGCGATGTGGACGAACAGCACGAACGTGTAGAAGTCGAAGTGGCCGGGTGCGTTCATGCGCCGAACGCTACCCGGCCACCTGGACGCTTCCTGCTCAGCGCCTGCGCGTGCAGCCCTTCACCGCGATCCGCGGCCGCAGCTTCACGAGCTTGCCGTTCTGCCCGAGGAAGTGCGTCGGCATCGCGAGCGCCCGCGTGCAGAGGCTGCGGTTGACCGACAGGATCCCGAAGCTGCCCGAGTGGAACGCGAGCGTGAAGCTCGTCACCGGCACGTCCGGCACCGTCGGGAACAGGTTGGCGAGCTTGCCGCCGCCGACCTTGACGACCCCCTCGAAGTCGATCGCGAGCGGACCGCGGAGCTGCACGAGCAGATGCGGCAGCCCTCTCGGCTGGCGAACGAGGTACACCGGGCCGCGCAGCTTGCCCGCGACGAACGGGCTGACCGCGGTGGCGGTGGCGATCCGCGCCCTGCTCGAGCATCTCCCGGCGTGGATCGTCGCCAGGTCGCAGGCGGCGTTGAGCGCCCGCGGGTTGGTCGCGAGGTTCGGCGGGAGCAGCACGTACGCGCGCGAGATCGCCGACTGGCCGCGCGGCTCCGTGACCGTCGTCGTGAACGCGGGATGCGCGCCGACGCCCGTCCGGCCCTTGCCGCCGAGCGTCGCCTCGATCTTCGGCGAGAAGCGCAGCTTCGAGCAGCCGGTCAGGTCGAACGTCGCGTGCGAGGTCGCGCTGCCGCCGCCCACGGCGGTGTACACGGCGGTCCCGCGGCGGTGTCCGCAGCTCGTCGGGTTGCGCATGAAGCCGGCGCGCGCGATGGAGATGCTCGCCACGCGAATCGCCGTCGTGATGCCCTTCTGGAACTGCGGGAGCGCGTCGGTCACGACGTTCAGCCCGCCGTCGGAGCGCAGCGCCAGCCGGGCGCCGACGATCACGTCGCCGAGGTCGATCGGGCCGAGCTTCGCCGGCACGAGGATCGACAGGCCGGCCGGGTCGCCGGCGGCCTTCGGCGCCGTCAGGTACACGCTGCCAGCGAGCGAGGCGGGCGTCGGCCCGGAGCCGACCGCGACCTGCGCCGTGCCGAGCTTGCTGGCGTCGGCGCAGCGCGCGCCGGCGGCGTCGGCGAGCGAGCACTTCGCGAGGCCGCTGAGCGCGAGGTTCCCGATCAGTCCTCTCGGCAGCCGGAACGTGACCTGCGCGAGTCTCTGGTCGCGATCCGGCCGAGCGAGCTTCAGCGTGAACGAAGTGCTCGCGCCGGAGGCGGGCGTCGACGGGGTCGTCGTGAAGTACGGCCGGAACGGCAGCGTCGGCGGGCACGCGGAGCCGCTGCCGTCATACGTCGTCACGAAGGACGCGGTCGGGCTGCTCGCAGGGCCGCCCGACCATGGCGAGTTGATCGCCTGCGCGGTGTTCGCGCCGCACGTCGCCGGCGTCGTGAAGACCGCTCTCGGCGCGCCGTTGAAGTCCACCTTGAAGTCGGTGAACGCGACCTGCGGCAGGCTGTCGAAGACGGTCGTCACCTGACCGGTCATCGCGTCGGGCCGCACGGCGCCGATCACCTTGATGTGCGCGCCGAACAGCGGCGTGTCGAGGAACAGGCGCAGCGTGTCCGTCGCGGTGCCCGTCCCGAAGTAGGCGGTGCCGACGAACGGGCCGAGGATCGGCGAGACGAACGTCACGGTCCCGATTCGCGAGGACGCCGGGCAGCTCGGATTCGCGCCCGGGTCATCGCGCGCGAACTGCGCGTCGGTGCAGGCGTCGAGGCTTGCCGCCAGCTCGGGATTGAGCAGCACGCCCGGCGGCAGCGTGACGGTGTTCTGGCGCACGTAGGAGTTGACGCGCGGCACGAACACGAGCGCCGGCTTGACGTCGACCGAGACCGCCGACGGCACGTCGGTCGCCGACGGGCTCGCGCCGATCGTCAGCGACGTGTCGAACGGCTCGGTGGCGCAGTCCGTCGGCGTGTACGAGCCGCCGTTCGCGCCCGTCTCGCCGTCGTACGCGGTCGCCGACACGGACACCGCCGAGGCGATGCAGGCGGTCGGGTTGGTGAAGAAGGGGACCGGGTGCGTCGGGTCGACGATCGGAGCGTAGCCCCACAGGCTCAGTCTGATCGCTGCGATCGGCGCGGCCGGGCTGAGGCCCGAGATCGTCGTCGTCAGGCCGAGGTCGTGCGGGTCGACGATGACCGTCGCGACGTTCTTCAGGTGGCCGGCGCCGAGCAGCGACGCATCGACGTCGATGCCGAGCGCGGCCGGCTGTCCCGGGTTCGGCTCAAGGTTGAAGACTCTGCCGGAGAGCGCGACCGGCGTGGGCGTGAGGACGGTGACGACCGTCGAGCCGACCTGGGCCGTCGGCGCGCAACCGGCCGGCGTCGGCGCTGCGGCGTCGAAGTCGGCCTGCGAGCACTGCGCTGTCGCGTGGGGGTTGGCGACGATGCCCGGATCGAAGTGCTGGACGAGGTCTCTGGCGGTGGCGGTGGGACCCGTCACGTCGAACGTCGTCGTGATGTCGAGCACCGGGTGGGCGCCCGAGGCTGCAGGGTCCGCCGGCAGGAGCTGCCCGGGGGGAGCGCCGAAGCCGGGCTCGCCGGCGACCGGGGCACGCGGCGTGACGGTCACGCTCGAGACGGAGAACGCGGCGGCGCTTGCGGTCGCGAACAGGCTGAGAGACGCGACCGCGAGCGCGACGGTCAGCCGGCGGGGAACGGACTGCATGAGACCTCCTCCAAGACGACCGATGCCGCTGTCCGGGGCATCCTCCGGGGGACGCTTTCCCATGTGGCCAATGTGGCAAACGAGACCGTCTAAGTGGCCGAATCGCGGCGCGTAGGCGTGCGCCGAATCGGCGCACGCCCTGATGCGAGCCGGGCCTCGCTGGCCGTCTACTTCTTGGTGTGCCGGCGGATCCGCCGCTTCGTGCAGCCGCGAATCACGATCTTCGGCCGCAGGTTCACCGTTCTGCCGTTCTGTCCATGGAAGCGCGCCGGCAACCGCAGCGGATGGCGCGCGCGGCAGATGCTGCCGTTGAGCGCCAGCGCTCCGTACGCGCCGCCGTGGAAGCGCAGCGTGAACTTCGTGATCGGCAGGTCGGGCACGACGGGGAACGTGGTCCCGATGCCGCCGTTGGCGCCGATGTTCACGCTCGCTTCGAGCTGCAGCGCGAGCGGCGAGCGGAACTGCACGACGAGTCTCGGCAGGCCGGGTTGCCCCGGCGGGCGCTTGACGAGGTAGACCGGTCCCCGCACCGGGTCGCGCAGGAGCGGGCTGAGCGCGACCGCGGTCGCGATCTGCGAGCGGCGCGAGCATCTGCCGGCCGCGAACGCGGCCTGTGCGCAGGCGGCGTTGAGCGCGCGCGTGTTCGTCGCGATCTGGAGCGGGAGGCGCACGTGCGCGCTGCGGATCGTCGCGTCGCTCCCGCGCGAGGTGAGGACCGTCGTGAAGGGCGGGTGGTTGCCGACGCCGGTCGCGTGCCGGGCGCCGAGGTAAACCGCGATCCGCGGCGCGAAGCCCAGCTTGCCGCAGTCGTCGATCGTCAGCTTGGAGGAGCTGTCGGCGTGCTCGCTTCCGATCGAGTCGAAGTGGCCGAGCGCGGTCTTCGCGCCGCAGCTCGTCGGGTTGCGCATGAAGCCGGCGCGGTCGATCTTCACCGTGAGCGTGCGGATCGCGAGCGGGATCCCGAGCTGGAGCGGCGGGATCGGGTCGCTGACGGCATGCAGGCCGCCGTCGGGACGGAGCTGCAGCCGCACGCCGACGATCACGACGCCGGCGTCGACCGGGCCGAGATGCGCCGGCACCTTCACCGACAGACCGGCAGGATCGCCGGCGACCTTCGGCTTCGTCAGGAACACCTCGCCGGGGAGCGACGGCGGCTCGGTGCCCGACCCGTCGACCGACACGACGTCGCCGATCTTGCTCGACGCCGGGCAGCTCCCGGCGGCCGCGCTCGCGAGCGAGCACTGCACGAGCCCTCTCAGCGCGAGGTTCCCGACGAGCCCGGCGGGCAGGTCGTACGTCATGCGCCCGACCGGGACGTTGCGGTCCGGGCGGTTCGCGACGAGCGTGAAGGTCGGCGAGGCGCCGGCGTGCGCGTTGGAGACCGCGGTCGCCATCGACGGCTGGAACGGCCGCGGGCAGGGCGCGCCTCTGCCGTCCCACGAGACCGTGAAGCTGCCCGACGACGTCTGCGGCGCGGCGCCGGACCATGGCGTCGTGACCGCCGTCGCCGTGTGCGTGCCGCACTCGGTCGGCGAGACGAGCGCCGACCGCGGCCCGCCGTGGAAGATCAGCTTGAAGTCGGTGAACGCGATCTGCGGGAGGTGGTCGAAGACGGTCGTGACCTGCCCGGTCGTGAAGCTCGGGTGGACGTGCGCGGAGACCTTGATGTGCGCGCCGTAGAGCGGCACGTCGAGGAACAGGCGCAGGCGGTCGGTCGGCGTCTGGTCGCCGAAGTACGCCTTGCCGGGGAAGTCGCCGAGGATCGGCGAGACGAAGTCGATATCGCCGACGGCCGAGGACGGCGGGCAGGCCGCCGCGACGGACGTGTCGTTGAGCGCGAACTGCGCGTCGGTGCACGCGTCGAGCCGGGCGGCGAGCGCCGGGTTCAGCAGCAGGCTCGGCGGCAGCGTCACCGTCGTCGACTCGACATGCGAGTTGACGCGCGGGATGTCGCTGCTGCCTGGCTGCACGTCGCTCGTGACGGTCGAGGTCCAGTCGGTCAGCGGCGGGTCGACGCTGATGCCCAGCGTTGTCGAGAAGGGCTCGCTCGCGCAGTCCACCGGCGTGTAGGTCCCGCTGTTCGCGCCGTTCGCGCCGCTGTAGGAGCTGGCGCTCACGGAGACGGCCGCGGGGATGCAGGCGGTCGGGTTGGTGAAGAACGATCTCGTCGGACCGCCGACGTAGCCGAGCAGCGTCTGCTCGATCCAGTCGGTGTGGACGTTGACGGTGCCGAGCGGTATCGGACCGAGCCCGAGCTGCGCTGTGCTCGGCAGCGTCAGCGACGCGGTCAGACCGAGGTCGTGCGGGTCGACGCTGATCGGCGCGACGACCTTGATGTCCGGATTGCCGGCCGGCGGCTGGATGTCGATGCCGAACGCCGCCGGCGAGCCGGCGGGCGGGTCGATGTTGTAGATCGTCCCCGTCACGGAGCCGCCGAGCAGCATGTTGAGGGCCGAGTTGTCAGTCGTGATGCCGGTCACCGCGGTCCCGACGGCGGAGTCGGCGGGGCAGGTGGAGGGCGAGGAGCTGCTCGCGTCGAACTGCGTGGCGCTGCAGCGGGCGACGTGGTTCACGTAGGCGACGACGCCGGGCGCGAAGTGGACCTGGAGGTCTCTCGCCGTGTCGGCGCTGTAGGTCCCCGACCCGCTGAACGTGATTCTCGTGAAGAGGTCGGGATGGGCGCCGGCGGCGAGCGGCCCCGACGACGGCAGTGGCCCGGAGGGCGTTCTCGGCGTCACCGTGACGTCCGTGATCGACAGCGCGGCGGCGGCGTGCGCCGCCAGCAGTGACAACGACAGCGCCAGCGCGAGCGCGACCAGCAAACGCGCGGGGACGGTGCGCATCGGCATCCTCCTCAAGGTCCAATCAGCGCCGAGTGGGCGTGCGCCAGCCATGCCCGCGTTCCGGCAATGGCAAACGGCGGCGTTTCGCGAAGAACGCCGAGCCGACGCGATTCCCGCGCGGTGGGAAGGAACCGTCGCCGGCGGCGTCTCGGGAGGCGTGAGCCGCCACGCGCGTCGCCTGCCGCTGCTGTCGATCGTGCTGCTCGCCGGCACGCTGGTCGCGCTTGTCGTCCCGGGGAGCGCGCCCGGGACTCCTCCGCCGTCGACCGCGAGCTTCACGGCCGAGGACTTCAGCTGGCACGTCACCGGCGATGCGGGCAGCAGCACCGTCACGATCGCGAAGGACGGGACGGTCGACTTCGCCTATCCCACCGGCGCATCGACGCACAACGCGGACTTCTCCGCAGGGCCCGCTCCGTCGTCGTGCACGCAGACCGCCGGGACGCAGAGCGGCATGCCACCGCCGCTGCCGGGCGTCCCGACCGCCCCCGGCTGGAGCGGGACGTGCACGTTCGACACGCCCGGGACGTACACCTTCCACTGCGACCTGCACCACTTCATGCAAGGCACGATCGTCGTGGTCGACCCCAACGCGACGCCGCCCTCGACCGGCGGGTCGACGGGCACCACCGGCGGCTCTACCGGCACGACTCCGCCGCCGCCCGGCAGCACTGGCTCGACGTCAACCGGACCGACGCCGGCGAGCGGCGGCTCGGCGACGCACGTGCGCTTGCGCGTCGCGCACGCGCAGCGCGGCATCGTGCTGCGCGGCTCCGTGACGACGCCGGCGGCGAAGTCTCGGATCGACGTCGTCGCGCTCGTCTCCAGCGCCGCGCTCGCGACCCGCCGCCCGCCCAGGCACGCGAGAGCGGTGCGCGTCGGCGAGCGGCGGCTGCGCTCAAGGACGGCAGGGTCGACCGGCTTCACGGTGAGCCTCGACGCGGCCGCGCGCGGCGCCCTGCGCCGCCGGCACAGCCTCACGGTGACGCTGCGGGTCGCCGTCACGCCGCCCGGCGGGCACGCGGTCGTGAGAACCGTCCGCGTCGTCGTGCGGCGCGCGCTCTAGATGTCCGGCTGATATCTGCCGAACACGTCGCGCATCGCGCCGCAGACCTCGCCCATCGACGCGCGGTCCTTGAGCGCCTGGCGGATCGGCGGCAGCAGGTTCTCGCTGCCGCGCGCGGCGGCGCGCAGCTCCTCGAGGCGGCTGTCCACGAGCACCTGATCGCGGTTCGCCTTGAACGCCTTCAGGCGGTCGACCTGCTCGCGCTCGGACTGCGGGTCGACGCGCAGCAGGTCGGGCACCTCGAGCGCTTCGTCGACGAAGCGGTTGACGCCGACGACGACGTCCTGCTCGGACTTGTAGCGCTCCTGGTACCCCCAGGCGGACTCCTCGATCTCGTTCTTGATGAACGCGATCGCGTTGACCGAGCCGCCCAGCTCGTCCACCTTCGCGATCAACTCGGAGGCGCGCTGCTCGATCTCGGCCGTCAGCGCCTCGACGTAGTAGGAGCCCGCGAACGGGTCGACCGTGTCGGCCGCGCCCGACTCGTGGCCGATGATCTGCTGCGTGCGCAGCGCGATCTTGGCGGCGCGCTCCGTCGGCAGCGCAAGCGCCTCGTCGAAGCCGTTGGTGTGCAGCGACTGCGTCCCGCCGCAGACGGCGGCGAAGCCCTGCAGGGCGACGCGCACGATGTTGTTCTCCGGCTGCTGCGCGGTCAGCGTGACGCCGCCCGTCTGCGTGTGGAAGCGCAGCTTGAGGGAGCGCTCGTCCTGCGCGCCGAATCGGTTCCGCATGATCTCCGCCCACATCTTGCGGGCGGCGCGGAACTTCGCGACCTCCTGGAAGACGTTGTTGTGGCCGTTGAAGAAGAACGCGAGGCGCGGCGCGAAGTCGTCGACCTGCAGGCCCGCGTCGACGGCCGCCTGCACGTACGCGATCCCGGAGGAGAGCGTGAAGGCGACCTCCTGAACCGCGCTGCAGCCCTTCTCGCGGAAGTGGTAGCCGGAGATCGAGACGGTGTTCCATCTCGGCACGTTCGCCTTGCAATAGGCGAACAGATCCGTCGTGAGGCGCATCGAGCCCTCGGGCGGGTAGATGAAGTTCCCGCGCGCGACGTACTCCTTGATGATGTCGTTCTGCGTCGTGCCGCGCAGCTTCTCCGGCGGCACGCCCTGCTCCTCGCCGACGAGCTGGTACAGCAGCAGCAGCACCGCGGCGGGCGCGTTGATCGTCATCGACGTGGAGACCTGGTCGAGCGGGATCCCGTCGAACGCGGTGCGCATGTCGTCGATGGTGTCGATCGCGACGCCGGTGCGGCCGACCTCGCCGAGACAGCGCGAGTCGTCGGAGTCGAGGCCGAGCTGCGTCGGCAGGTCGAACGCCATCGAGAGACCGGTCGAGCCGTGCGCGAGCAGGTACTTGTAGCGCTCGTTCGACTCCTTCGCGGAGGCGTAGCCGGCGTATTGCCGCATCGTCCACAGCTGCTTGCGGTACATGTTCGGGTGGACGCCGCGCGTATAGGGGAATGCGCCGGGCTCGCCGAGCGCGAGCGGCTCCGGGACGTCGTCCTCGGCGTAACGCTGCTTGATCTCGATGCCGGAGTCGGTGAAGCGTCGCGGGTCGTCCGGGCCGACGATCGGGGCGACGAAGCGATGGTCCTCGGTGGCGCTCATGGAGCTGCGAAGGTTACTTCGCGTCCCGTGAAGTCGCGCCCATGTATGAGGAGGGTCGCGTACCCTGACCGGCGATGGTCGTTCGCATCCGCCTGTTCGCCCAGCTCCGCGAGCGCGCCGGTGCGGCCGAGCTGTCGCTGGAGCTGCCGGAGGGCGCGCGCGTGCGCGACGCGCTCGCCGCGCCGGCGGTTGCGGGGTTGGCGGACGGCCTGCCGCTCGTGATGGCCGTCAACCGCGAATACGCCTCAGACGACGCGCCGCTGGCGCCCGGCGACGAGCTGGCGCTGATCCCGCCGGTGTCGGGGGGAGCCGGCCCGCACGTCGCGGTGCGCGCGGAGCCGCTGTCGCTCGACGCGCTGCTCGCGCGCGTGCGCGACCCGCGCGCGGGCGCGGTCGTGACGTTTTCCGGGGTGACGCGCGAGGTGCCGTCGCTCGAGTACGAGGCCTATGCGGAGATGGCGCTCGCGCAGATGCGCGCTGTCGTGACCGACGCGATCATGCGGCACGGGCTGTGCGCGGCGGCGGCCGAGCACCGCATCGGCGTCGTGCCGCTGTCGGAGGCGTCGGTGATCGTCGCCGTCTCCGCCCCGCACCGCGCCGAGGCGTTCGCCGGCGGCCGGGAGATCATCGACCGCCTGAAGGCGCTCGCGCCGGTCTGGAAGCGCGAGCGCGACGAGGCGGGCGGCGCGACGTGGGTCCCCGGCACGTCGCCATCCGCGCGCCGGTCCGCGGATCAGGACGCGTAGCGCAGCGTCTCGACCAGCAGCGGCTCGATCAACTCGCGCGGAAGCCGTGTCGTCGGGCTGCCGTCGCGTGGGGTCACGTCGAGCGCGCCTTCGCGGTCGAGAAGCCACGCGGCGTTGACGAGCGTTGCATGGATCAACTTGCCGTCGGCGTCGAAGCGCACCCCGTGACCCTCGTGGGTTCCGTCCCAATCCGCGGTGTCGGCAGCGCCATCGACATGGAGGTAGAGCACGTCCGCTTCCGAGTCGTAGTGGTAGAGATCGAAGCGAGCCTCGGCGATCGCCAGCGGGGCAGGCGTTCTGATGGAGATGCTCACAGCGGATCCTTTCGCTTCGGGTAGGCCGTGACGACCTTGGGTTGGTCCGTGTCCCACATGACGACGACGAAGAGCCAGCGACTGGGCCCGACGGCCGATCGCCAGTAGCGCCAGCGCCCGCGCTTGGGGTCTGGAGTAATGACATCGGGCCGGCGGACGACGCGGAGCACGTCGTCCATCAACTCCAGCATCTGGGGGTGCTCCTCGATGACATGCATCCATCGTCCCGAGGTCAGGACGACGCGTCTACCCCAAGGATCTTGTGTCGCGCACGGCCGCACCGGGG
>Ga0134125_10006668_pt1 | contig 13054 bp, 10 predicted proteins | sample KB31751_FD_96464 | JGI IMG/M metagenome (GOLD analysis project Ga0134125, IMG submission 96464) | Terrestrial soil microbial communities with excess Nitrogen fertilizer from Kellogg Biological Station, Michigan, USA - KB3-175-1 | ecosystem: Environmental > Terrestrial > Soil > Unclassified ... | reverse complement strand
GTTCCACCGCCGCAGCTCACGTAACGGATAAAGCGTTCCCCGCCACCTTACGCCGCCATCCTTCCACACGACCACCACCGAACGCACCACGGCGTACATAAACATCACCGCCCCCAGCGGAAATCCCCACCCAAACCTCGCCTCGATCCAGCTCACCTCGCCATACATTCGATACCCCACCGACACGCAGGCCACCACCAGCAGCCCGGGGACAATCGTTCCCCACCAAAAGATCCCTGCCAGCGGGGCGAGACAAAACAGCGCAATCCCGAGGCAGGCCGCGAGCGCCAGCACAGGACGAAAGTTAAACGCAGAAAACAGGTTCTTGCTCATCACCTGCATCAGTCCGCTCACACCGGCAGCCCAATGAACCAGCACGAGGCCTGGAGCGAACGCCACTCGCTGCCGCATTCCCGCGGCCTTCATTCGCCGCGCCAGCGTCATGTCTTCGAGCACCACCAACCGCTGCGGCTCCAATCCACCCAGCCGCTCCAGCGCCTCGCGCCGGAATAAATTGAATGCCCCAATCCCCACCACATCCCGCTCCGCCGCCGGATCGCTGGCCTTCCATGGCCGCGTCACCCAAAGGCTCAGCACCTGAAAAAATCCCAGCAACACACCTTCACCCCAACTCTTCACCTGCATCGTCGGGACCGCTACAAAATGGTCGGCCCGCTCGCGTTCCACATACGCCAGCGCCCGCCGGAGCACCGATGGAGAGAACAACACGTCGCCATCCGTAAACAGCACATACTCCGTGTCGGACATCGCCAAACCGACAGCCATCGCGTGGACTTTCCCCAGCCAGCCGTCGGGCAACTCCGTTATATGCACCACAGCCAACCGCTCAGGAAATCGCTCCGCAAAACGGTCCATGATGGCGCCCGTATCATCGCCCGACCGGTCGTCGATAGCGATCACACGCAAATTCTTCCACTCCTGCTGCATCAGCGTATCGAGGGTCGCCGCAATGTTCTCGGCTTCGTCACGCGCCGGGACGACCACGGTCAACCCCGGAAGCCCCTCCGGCCAAACATCCCACTCCAGCCCGGTCAGGTTCGGCACCGACGGCAGATGCCGCAGCGCATCGGTTGTCCTTGCACACCATGCCAGCGCGACTCCCCAGGCCGCAATCTCCATCACGCTCGGCCAGAAGACCGGGTTCATGCCGTTGCAGGAGCCTCAAGCGTATCGTGCAGCTTCGGCGCCCACCGTGCCCCGACGATAAAGATCACCGCCGCCACCAGCATCGTCACCAAGGTGATACCGAGTCCCAACCGCAGGTTCGTCCGATCGCTGATCATGCCGATAATCTTCGATGATGGCAGGTCTCCAAACACATGCAGCGCAAACAGTTGACCAGCCATCGCGGTCGCGCGCAGGTTCGCGGGCACCGCATTCAGCGTCGCAGCGTTCACCGGGCCGGTTCCAAGGAAGATAAAGAACACCGCCAGACCCAGCATCGGCAGGATCAGAACCTTTGGCCCGAAGAAACAGAGCAGCGCCGGTGGAACCGCCAGCGCCGCGCCGATGCCGGGCATGTAGTACAGCGCCTTCCCCGTCTTCTTCGACCACCAGTTTGCAACCGCGCCACCGATCAGCGTGCTGCCCAGCCCACACACTACGGTGATGCCACCCATGATCGTGCCCGCAGGGCCAATTTCCCGGCCATCGAAGCGCTGAAGAAACGCCGGCATCCAGAACGAAATCCCGCCCAGCGAAAACGTCACAGCCGCATATCCCATGATCGCCGCGAGATACGCCTTGTTCGTCAGCAAAGACAAGACAGACCCCTTGTCCACCTGCGCCTTTTCATGTGCGCCCGTCCGCGCCGGCTCGCGCATAAAGAACAGGATCAGCAGCGCAATCAACGCTCCCGGGACCGCAGACGCGACAAAGGCCATTCGCCAGCCGTAGTGTTCTGCAATGTTGCCGCCAGCGAGATAGCCCAGCGCCGCTCCCACCGGAATCGCTACATTGAAGATCGTCAGCGCCGCATTCCTTCGGGCTTCCGAATAGAAATCCGCCAGCAGCGCCGGTGCAAAGATTCCAAAACTCGCCTCGCCGATACCAAGGGCCATATGCCGCAGGTTCAGCGACATGTAGTCGTGCACGCTGGCGGTGAAAAAATTCATCCCCGCGATCACCAGTGCAGCAACCACGATCATCGGCTTGCGTTTGAACTTGTCGCCCAACCACCCAGTAAAAGGCGCCGATGCCACATACGCCGCAAAAAACCACAGCGTCAGCGAGCCAAGCTGATTGTCCGTCAGGTGGAACTCACTCTTCACCTGCTCCTGAACCGCAGGGAGAATGTAGCGGTCCAGATAATTGACGAAGTTCATCGCCGTCAACAACACCAACGCGACGGTCGCGCCTGCAACAGCACCTGCCCTGGGCTTGTTCGCTTCGCTCATCGGCTTGAGCATAGCAGAATCACGTCCCGTAACCACTCAGCCCTTGTCCTTCAGCGCCTCTTCCGCGGCCTTCAACATTTCCTTCCAGCCGATCGCCGTCTCCTCTTCATACTCCTTCGAGACTCCACTATGCCGCAACATCACGTCGCAAACGCTCGTGTTCTTCCATGTGAAATCCATCGTCACGACAGTCGACTCGCTTGAATACTGCGGCACCATAAACGAAAACACCAGCCGCTTCGGGCGCTTCATCTCCATGTATTCGCCAACATGCATCACATCAATTCCATCGCGGCGGTCGACAAACGTAAAGCTCCCACCCACGCGTGGCTCGATCTCCGCAACCACCATCTCCCCGTCGGACGTCGCGAACATGAACTTCTTTGCCGTATTCACATCCAGAAACGCGTCGTACACCGTCTCACACGGCAACAGGAACCGATGATGCAGCACCACATCGATCCGGTCTGCGCCGTTCGATGGCACAAGCACCGGCTTGGCCGCAGCCATGCGTAACGCAGACGTTGCCGGGTTCACGGACTTCGAATCGATCGGCGTCACCGACTTTTCCAGTTGCGGCTTCTCGCTCGCTTTTACCGGCGCCTTCTCCCCCCACGGAGCAGCTTCGCTCCGCGGATATCGCGCCACCACCACCGTCGAAATCCCACCGCGCGGCCTGAAGTCGCCCTTCACCTCGCACCACACCGGATCGGTTGCCTTCACCACATCGTCCAGCACCTGGTTGGCGATGTTCTCCTGAAATATCCCCAGGTTGCGATAGGTAAACAGATACTCCTTCAAACTCTTCAGTTCCAGACACTTTTCCTGCGGCATATAGCGGATGGTCAGCACGCCAAAGTCCGGCAGCCCGGTCTTCGGGCAGACACTCGTAAACTCAGGGTCATCGATCAAAATCTCATAGGCGCGGAACTGGTTTCTCCAGGTCTCAATCGCTGGAAACTTCACATCAAGACCCGCCTTTGCGTGGTCGTCGGTATAGCCGGTAGTGTGTTCAGACATACCTCTATTTTACCGTTCCCTGACGTAAAAAGGCCCAGCCAACCGGCCGGGCCTTCTCTACGCTCTACACTCTGTTCTCTACACTCTGCTTTTTAGTTTCTCCGTCCCAGCGTCGGACGATCGTCCGTACCTGACGTCCCGCTGGGGTTATTCGGATCGTTGTTGCTTCCACCAACCCGGCGGAGTGTCGGCTTGTTGGCGTCCTTCTTGTCGGTAATCTTGCGCTTGTTCTGGATGCGCGCCAGGCGCGCCTTCACATCGTCAAACTCTGAAGTCGTCACGATGTAATCCGGCTTCGCCGGCATGATTGTGGCGATCTCCTCCTCAGAATGTGCGATGCGGTCCGGGGTCTGCGGATGGTCGCTGAATGCCTTCGAGATGATTCCCGGCTTGTGCTTTTCGAGCGCGTCGATCTTCTCGAAAAACGCGATAAACGCCTGCGGATCGTAGCCCGCCTTATACATATATTGCAGTCCGAGATAATCGGCTTCCGCCTCATACGTCCGTGAAAACTGCAGGAACGTCAGCGGCACCGCGAGCTGCGATGCCTCATACACCCCATACATCGTCCAGCTTGACTGCGCGAAGATCATCAGCGGCACCGAGCCGATCTGCATGTAGTTCATCTTCGTCATTTCACGCGCCGCATGGTGCGCGCAGACGTGGGCAATCTCATGCGCCATCACGCCGGCAATTTCAGACTCTTCATCCGCCGCCAGGATCAGCCCTGAGTTCACATAGAAGTAGCCGCCCGGCAGCGCCATCGCGTTGATCTCATCCGCGTCCAGCACCTTGATGGTGAACGGCACTTTGCAGTCCGAGTTCTTCACAATGTTCTGGCCCACACGGTTGATGTACTCCACCACCACCGGATCGGTTACCAGGTGCGACTGCTTCTCAATCTCCATCGAGTACTGCTTGCCGTTGCGAATTTCCCAATCGGTGGAGTACCAGTTGCCCATGCCGCGCCCGCCAATATTGCGCGTCCCCACGGCATTCACATCGTCCTCGCTGCCCTTGCGGATATGCGGATCGAGCGATTCACCCGGCGACGGTATCGAGTCTTCCTTCCGCGTCGCGCTCAGGTCGGTCGCCTTCGCGGTCGACGCGTCCGGCTGCTTGGAATCCTTCGCGCTGGGCTTGGTGTCCTTATCGTCCGGCTTCGTCGCGATTGGGTCGGTCGATCCACCCGGTGCGCCAGCCACTGGCACAGGCGGCGGAGACGCCGGCGTTTCGCTCGGTGATTGTGCAAACGCTGCTGTCGAAACGAAGAAGAGTGCGACCAATGAGGCCCGGACGAGTGTGCGCATGGAGGAGCTCCTGAGAGCCGCGGCCCTGCCGTCCCGGGCACAGCTCTTCACTTATATTAGACGGGGAAACGGGAAATTCAGGTTCGTCCGGCATTCCGTCGCCCACCGTCCAGAATGCGCCTATAAATTCTGTATCGTCAACACTTGCTTACCAGGTGCTGTACGACGACCCATCCGTCGACGCGCCCTGCGCACCGGAGTGGACGTCGCTGATGCCGCCCTGGGTTTCCTCCACCGACGTCATATCCTCCGACTGCCCCACAATCCACGTATCGTTGTGGTTCGTCATCGGATCCACGGGCACAATCTTCAGATAGCCCGACTGCACCAGGTCCTCCAGCGACTCCGGCGCCTTTTCTTTGTCGATTGTGTACGAATCGATAGCCTGGCGCATCGTGTGCAGGTCTTCGCGCAGCACCGCTTCCCGCGCTCTGTGTACCTCGTGGCTGAAGATCGGCGCGGCCATCGCCGACAGTACGCCGATGATCATCATCACGATCATCAGTTCCATCAGCGTGAAGCCGCCTTCGCCCTGCTTAGCGGCGCGGCGTGCCCGAATTGGACTCATTTTTAGCATGTTGAATACTTCACCATGTGGAATACTTCGTTCCGTCCAGCCCCGTGCCCTGACTCTTGGTATAGACGTCGAAAACGTTCTGTCCGCCAAAAGAATCGGAGTCGGCATCGTCCTGGTTCGACCGCAGCCCCCAGTCCGTATTCTTCGTCATGGGGTCAGTCGGGATGCTGCGCAAAAACCGTACATGCTTGCTCTGAATATCCACTCCATCCACCAGCGTCTGCAAGTCCGGCGGATAGTTGTTCGAATCGACCTTGGTTTGAATGCCGCCCTTGTCCGCGGCGTCCTTGTAGTTATCGATCGCGCGCCGCATCTCCCACAGGTCCTGCCGCAGTTCACGCTCCTTGGCGCGCTTTACCTGAAACCTCGCAATCGGCACCGCCGCGCTGGCCAGAATTCCCATCATCACAACAACAATCATCAATTCGATCAGTGTGAGCCCGGCCTCGCCCTCACGCACTTGCGGCCTTTTCCCGACTTGCCGGGTTCCGCCTCCCGAATTGGAGATCGCCTGCATCATCTTTCTATTTGACGTGGATAACAGACTGATTGCTCACTGTCGGCAAATTGTTCTGGTTGCTGTCTTTCGCACCGACCTTCAGTATCGAAATCGATGAATCGCCCGCCGCCAACGCCTTGAAGGTCAGCGTGCACAGCGTTCCCTGACCATCTACGCCTTTCTTCTCCGGCGGTCTCGACGCGGAAATGGTCAGCATCCCATTGCCTTCGTCGCGATGCACCAGCGCCACAGCCTGACCATCGCGGCCCAGCAGGTTGCCGTCATCCACATTCACCAGCGAAAGCACAGCCGGGTCGAAGTGCATCTGCAACGGCACCGAATAAAGATCCCTCGCGTTCGACAGCATCACGGCTACCTGGAAGGTGCTTCCAACCGCATGCGTCGCGACTGCCGGAAACACGCTCACACTCACCGGTCCGCCATTCGCGGCCGGCGGCGTACCCGGGTTCGGTGTAACGGCGGCCGGTGTGGCGCCGCCCATGGTCGGCGGCTGCAACGGACGCGCCGCCTCCGCCATCTGGCCTACCATCGCCGAAGCCGCCTGCACGACTCCGGTCTGCTGCTGGGTGGGCAGGTTCGGAGACATGCCCGCAATATCGCCATTCACCGGCTTCGGCTGCACCGGCTTGTCGTTGTGGATCAGTTCGATCGACGAGCTCGTTCCGGTATAGATCGGCCGCGTATTCGCATCGGTCAAAATCGACTCGCGCACAATGTGCGGAATCAGCAGGAACACAACCTCATCCTGCTGCTGCGTCTTGTCCTGGCTGCTGAAGAAATACTTCAAAATCGGAATCTCGCCCAGCCCCGGCGTTCCGCTCACCGATTTGGTGTCCTGCTTCTGCAGGATGCCGGCGAGAATCGACGGCTCGCCGTCCTTCAACTGAATCACCTGATCGATGATCTTCTGCGCAATAATCGGCTCGCTCACGCCTTCGAGATTGGCCACGCCGCTCTCCGAAGAAACCTCGATTTTGATCTTCAGCGAAATCTCGCGGTCGTAATGCACCGTTGGCGTCACATCGATATTCACGCCGACATCAAGATACGTAAACTGCGTCTGCACGCCGATGTTCGCGATGCCGGTGGAAACGCCCGCGTTATACGACCCCGTTGCCACGGGAATCTTCGATCCAATCTTCAGCGTCGCACGCTGATTATCCGTCGCACGTATGCGCGGGTTCTGCAAAATGCGCGTGTCTGAGTCCGAGAGCAGCGCGTTCACCGTTCCACCGGTCACGTTCACGGCAAAGTTCGTCGCATTCAGGTTGCCAAGACTGTTCAGTGTCAGCGACGTCGTGTTGGTCCCGGTTCCGGTACCTGTTCCTGTCCCGGTGCCTGTCCCCGTTCCCGTACCTGTACCTGTCCCGTTGGCATTGCTGGCCTGCGGCGTCAATCCAAAACTCGTTGGCAGAGTGATGCCCAGGTTGCGCTCTTTCTGCCGGCTGACTTCGAGCACGGCCACATCGATCACCACCTCCGGCCGCACCCGGTCGAGGTCGTTGATGATCTTCTCCGCCAGGATCAACTGGTCGGTCGTCGCACGCATAACGAGCGCATTCTGGCTCGCGACAAGATAAAGCTTTACGCTGGGGTCGAGAATGTTGCGCAGCGTGATCAGGATTTCATTGGCATCGTTCTGCTGCGCTGCGTTCGTCAGATAAAAAGTCTGCACCGCGAGATCTTCAAGATCTGTGCGCTTGGTGCGATTGTTCTGCGCCACAAAAATCGTATTACTGGTCACCGGCTTCCAGAACGTCCCCGAAAGCGTTCCGATGATCCGCAGCGCATCTTGCAACGAAACATTCCTCAGGTCGACGGGAATGCGCTTCGACGTATAGTCCGGATCGAACAGCACATTGAGACCCGCAGCCTTGCCCACCGCCTGGTAAATCACCTTGACGTCTTCGACTATGTTCAGCGATATCGGGTCGTTCGAAACCGGCTGCAACACCACCGGCGCCCCCAGCGAATCGATCTCGCGCTGCATCTCTGCCTGGCGCGACCCCGGCGCGGGCACACCCGGAGCACCGGGGCCCGCTCCACCCGCAGGCGCTGCTCCCGGCGCAGGTTTGTCTGTTGTCTGCAACTCCTGCGCCGCTGCCTGGTTGCCGGGATCGATCTGCAAAGCGCGCGCAAATTCATTGATCGCACCACCCAGGTCACCCGACTGCCGCAGCACACGGCCGCGGTCGACGTGACTGTTCGCGGCCTGGAAGCGCATGCGTTCGTAGTGCGTCTTGTAGCGCATGTCCTCAGGCTTCTTCAGGTGCGCCTGGCGATACGCTTCAAATGCGGCGTCGAAATCTTCGCGCGCCTCGGCCTGTTCCCCGCGCTTGTTCCAGGTGCCCGCCGACTGCGCATGCGCCGGCATCGCCGCCCACACAAACAGCAACAGCATCGCGCCGCTAACTGTACGAAGGATATTTCGAGCGCGACCAATCCTGCTTGACGACATGCGTGAGTCCCGCTCCCCTGTGCCGCGAAGTTCACGCTCCAATTTCCCTCCGCCGGCTGCCGCACCAAGGTACAAAATCTGTTGTGGCGCGGCTGCGGAAAGGCCTTCGAGCGTGTGGTCGGGCTGTTGAGATAATACCATTCGAGTCACTGACTTCTCCGAAAGAGGACAGCCGTCCGAGCACCCTCCACGGGCGGCTGTCCTGCCTCCTCGCAGTGTTTCTCTGGCTATTTTCGCCCTGCAGGGGTTGGACGGACGACATGCAATAGCGTTTCAAGGAATTTCATTCTGCTAGCATCGGAGATTGCAACCAAGATCGCGGCCGGACATCCAATCGGTCTGCGCATTGCTGCTATGGCACGCTCACTTTCCAACCCGACCACGCCGACGACCCAGGCTAAATCTGCGACCAAGGCCAAAGACCGCGACCCCGTAGCCGCCGGCGGACGCGACGCCGCGTTCAATCGTTCCGCCAGTTTCAACTACTTCCTTACCGACAAATTCGAGGCCGGCATCTCCCTCCGCGGCACCGAGGTCAAGAGCATCCGCGAAGGCAAAGCGAACCTCAAAGACGCCTACGGTCTGCTCAAGGACGGCGAAGCCTTCCTGCTGAACATGCACATCGGCCACTTCTCCCACGGCAACATCATGAACCACGAGGAGACACGCACCCGTAAGCTCCTGCTCCACAGGAAAGAGATCGAAAAGCTCAACGCCCTCACCCGCCAGAAGGGCTTCACGCTGATCCCGGTCCGCCTCTACTTCAAAAACGGCCGTGTGAAGTGCGAGATCGCCCTCGCCAAAGGCAAGCAGGACTGGGACAAACGCGCCACCGAACGCAAACGTGAGGCCGACAACGAAGCCAAAGCCGCCGTCGCTCGCAGCCAGCGCAACTAACTCGCCTTCGCTTCAAGTAGCGCTCCGGATAGGACAGCCTTAACGCAAAGTGCGCAAAGGAAATACGCCAGGTTTCGCCACGGCAGCCGTGGCGACCTTTGCGCCCTTGGCGACCTTTGCGTTAAGGCTGTTGTCGTTGCCTGTTGTCTTCTGAACGCCACAACATCCCACCCGCAGGCTTATCATCCCAGCAGGAGTCCATCATGAACCTCGGCCCCCTCGCCCTCCTGGCTGCCCTCCTCGCGACCACTCTTCAAACCCCACCCACTCCCAGCCCCGAACACAAGCATTGGGCCGACGTAACCCATAAATTCGAAACCGATCCCCTCGACGAAGACGCCGCTCACGATGCCGCTCTCGTCGTCGCCGATATCGCAGTCTCCCGCGACTTCCACGTCGCCATGTGCCAGACCCTGTACACCGACTTCAACGAATCCGACTACTACTATCACGCCCCCATCCGCCTGCTCTACATGCTCGGCGCGGCAACGTATCAGGTCGAGTCCGGCAAGACCGACAGTGAAGGCACGAACCTCTACGCCCTCCACAGTGTCCTCAAGGGCTACGCCGCCATCCTCCGCGAAAAGCCCAATGAGCACGACAAGAAACTCGATGAACTCGGCAAGCTCGACGCCAAAAATAAACTCGCTGAATTTATTGCAAAGAAAAACTGTAAATAACAACAGCGCGGCCCCGCGTTACGATAGAACCGTGAACGCCAAACTGCACTTCCTGGACCCTACTGCCTTCCAGACGCCGCTCCTCGCCGTCTTCGCCGTCGACATCTCCACCGGCAAAGACGCCGAAGCGCACCCCGCGCTGCTCTCGACATCCGACGCCATCGCGCACGCCGCCGCGCCCTGGATCGCCTCCGGCGAGTTTAAAGCCGGCGTCGCCGAGACCCTTCTTCTACACTCCCCCGACGGGGTCAAAGCCGAACGCCTGCTTGTCATCGGCCTTGGCAAAGCGAAATCACTTACCGTCCACGAGGTCCGCAAAGGCGCAGGCATCGCCGTCCGCTTCGCCAAACCCCGCGCCATCCGCGACCTCGCTATCGCATTCCCCGAAGACAAGGCCCTCGACGACGAGCACATGGACGCCCTGCCCTGCGACCTCACCGCCCGCGCCATCGTCGAAGGCGCCACGATCGCCGAGTTCGACATCGACATCTACCGCAGCGACCGCAAAGACCTCAGCGTCCACAGCGTCAGCGTCATCGCGCGCGAGGACGATAAAAAGTCCCAGGGCGAAATGCAGCACGGCTTCGACCGCGGCCTCATCATCGCCGACTCGCAAAACTTCGCCCGCACACTCATCAACGAACCCGGCAACGTGCTCACCCCCACCGAGCTCGGCAAACGTACCGCCGCCATGTGTGCGGAGTTCGGTCTTCAGTGCGAAGTCCACTCCTGGGAGAAGATCAACGAACTCAAGATGGGCGCTTTAACGGCCGTCGCGCAAGGCTCATCCGAGCCGCCCGCGCTTATCGTCATGCGCTACGAACCCGCGGACGATTTGGCTTCGAAAGCAGAAGCCGGCCCAGTGCTCGGCCTCGTCGGCAAAGGCATCACCTTCGACACCGGCGGCATCTCCATCAAGCCCGCCGACAACATGGACAAGATGAAGTACGACATGGCCGGCGCCGCCGCCATGATCGGAACCATGCGCGCTATCGCACAACTAAAACCCGCGGTCCGCGTGCTCGGCATCGTCTGCTCGGCTGAAAACATGCCCGACGGCAAGGCCTTCAAGCCCGGCGACGTGGTTACGGCGATGTCCGGCAAGACCATCGAAATCATCAACACCGACGCGGAGGGCCGCCTGGTCCTCGCCGATGGCCTGCATTACGCCAAGACCCTCGGCGCCACACACCTCATCAACGCCGCCACGCTCACCGGAGCCATCGGCGTCGCGCTCGGCCTGCTGAACGCCGGGCTCTTCTCCAACGACGACGCCACCACCCAGCGCTTCCTCGATGGCCTCAACGTCTCCGGCGAAAAGTTCTGGCGCATGCCCTGCACCGACGACTACCGCGACCAGATCAAATCGCAGATTGCCGACATCATGAACACCGGTGGCTCCCGCTACGGCGGCGCCACCACAGCCGCGATGTTCCTCAAAGAGTTCGTCGGCGACACTCCCTGGATTCATCTCGACATCGCCGGCACAGCCTGGATCGACGAAGTCAAAGCCTGGCAATCCAAAGGCCCATCAGGCGTGGCCATCCGCTCCATCATCGAGTGGATTTATAGCTACGCCAGCTAGTTGCAGTTTTAGAAGCCACTCATCTTTCGCGGTGCCGCAAATCCGGGTGGCCCATCCTTCGCGCCTTTGCGAAGGGTGGGGTATCGCGAAGCGATCGCACTTGTCTACGGCCTCAATTCTCCGTCGGAGCCTCCACGTGCTCCACAACGAAACTTTCCACCGGACCCTTCGACGTCTCCAGCTTCAAACCCATCTCTCCAATGACCGGCAGAAAGGTCTCCATCAAGCCCGGGGCGTGAAAGTCGGCATCGGTAAGAATTGTCTTCGATTCGAAATCGAAAGCTCCCTCCACTCCCGTACGGTCCTGAACAGGCTTGTGCAATAGGACAACGCTCAAATAACTCGCTAGTTCCGGCATCGAGGTATCGTGCAACATCCAACCTCTTCCGCTCGACGCACCAATATCGCCGGACGGATACGGTGAAGCTTTCGCCACCTGCGATGCGTGCAGTTGCAGCGTCTTACCATTGCGTTCCAGCAGGTAGACAGTGCCCTCCTTGGTCTCGCGCCGAAACTTCAACTGAAACCGGTCAATCAACAACGCCTGCAACATCTGTCGGAGTCGTTCATCGCCTATTGCAAGGTTGGTGGCCCTGTCGTTGTATGTGTTTGGAGCAACTAGCTCTGGCGCTTCAGCTTGTACGTCGTACTTCTTATTCAGCTCGGCATCTCCACCTGAAACCTGCCAGCCACTCACGTCGAAAGCAATGCAGATGAGGCTCTTCAACGACTGCGTCTGAAGGGTGACCCGTCCTCCCGGCGAAACCTTCAAACTCACCATGTGCATGCCGCTTTGCGATATCGGCTTGATCGTCGCTACCTCAAACTTCAGCGTCTTCGCCGGTACGCTTTGAGCGTGCGCCATCGCGCCAGCTGCTATCACTCCAGTGGCAACAAGCAGCCGTACTCTTTCCTTCACGCCGAAAACTGTCGTCATCCGCATGTATCGCTTTGCTCCTATCGCTGGTTTCGATCTCATTCCGACAGCCCATACTATGCCACCCTCACCTCACACCGTCGCTGTCCCTTCGACGTCCGTTGACACCGCGCCCTCCCTCTCCATAGACTTACGCTTCAAAGGCACACATCCCCACGCTGCTCCATCAAGGACTGCTTCCGATGCATCTTTCCCTCCGCCTGCTGCTCGTTCTGTCGCTCTCCGCCGCCGTCTTCGCCCAGAAACCAGCCCCACCCGCAGGCGGACAAGCGCCTCCCGCAGCTCAGGCACGCCGGCCCATACCGGCGCCCGTGAACCTCAAAGTGCTGCCCAAGGACACACCGCCACAACAAGTCATTGCCATCATGCGCGGCTTTGAAGGACAGCTCGGCGTCGAGTGCGGATATTGCCACGCCAAAGATCCTGCCACCGGACGCAACAACTTCGCCTCCGACGCCAACCCCATGAAAGATCGCGCCCGCGTCATGATGAAGATGACCACCTCCATCAACGCCGATTTCCTCACCCAGCTCACCGATCCGAAGCCCGGTAATCCCGTTGAGTGCGGTACCTGCCATCGCGGCATGGCGAAGCCTTCCGTCTTCGTTCCTCCGCCCCCGGCGCCTCGTCAGGGCGCTGCGCCACCGCCGCCG
>Ga0134125_10006667_pt1 | contig 13054 bp, 11 predicted proteins | sample KB31751_FD_96464 | JGI IMG/M metagenome (GOLD analysis project Ga0134125, IMG submission 96464) | Terrestrial soil microbial communities with excess Nitrogen fertilizer from Kellogg Biological Station, Michigan, USA - KB3-175-1 | ecosystem: Environmental > Terrestrial > Soil > Unclassified ... | reverse complement strand
CCGGCGAGCTGGAGGACGGCGCGGTGATCGAGGTCACCAACGGCGGCGACAAGCTGGATATCGGCCGCGCCGCCGTGCACTGACGGAGCGCGGGGCCGCTGCGACCCCAGCGTCGCGGCGGCCCCATGCGCCGGCGTTTGCCAAATCGACTGAGCGGCGAGACACTGACCGTCCAGGCCCCATGGGGATGGGCGAGATGGGCAACGGTTGGCGGCGTCTGATCTGTGCGGGTGCGGCGGCTTGGATTGCAGCTGCGGGGCCGGCGCTCGCGCAGACCGACGCGAGCGTGACCCGGCTCGAGGCGCCGGCGCTGGTGCGCGGCGACGGCTCGATCAGCCAGCGCTCGGCGACGCCGGCCGGCAAGCAGCTGCTGCTGTTCCACTATTTCAACGTCGGCCCCGGCTGCGGGCCGACCGACGTCACCTTCCGGCTGACGACGCCGCCGGCGCACGGCGTGGTGACCTTCGTGAGCAGCCAGAACCGACCGTACACTGAGGGTCACGCCCTCTTCTCCGGGAGCGATCCGCGCGCGCATTGCGCGAACCGCCTGGTGCCGTCGCGGGACGCCATCTACACGCCGGCCCCCGGCTTTTCCGGGCAGGACAGCTTCGTCGTGCAGGCCTCGGAGGACGGCGCGGTGGTCTCCGACGCGGTCGACGTGCTGGTGCTGTCGTTCGGCAAGCCATTCCGGACCCGCTATCCGCAGTGAGGCGCTGCGGGCGGGGCGGTGTCGGCGCCCAGCTGCGGGCGGACGGCTCGCCCGTGCCTCAACGCCCGCGCGGCGGGCCGCCGTCGCTCGACGCGCCTGGCTTCAGCGCCGCCGCCTCGGCGGCGAGCACCCGGTCGATCAGGAAATAGTAGGTCGCCTTGCCGCCCTTTTCGTCGACGGCGGTCAGCGCGTCGTACGCGTGGCCGTCCTGGCGCACCAGCGCCTGCTCGGTCACGCGCAGCCCCAGCGTGCGCATCAGCGCGTATTCCTCGCCGACGTCGATCGGGGTGAAGGCGTCGGCCGGCGTCAGCCCGTCGCCTGTCTTGACCGAGGCGGCGAGCCCCGCCCCGACGTCGCGGTCGAGCTCGGCGGCCGCCTTGTCGCCCGCATTGTCCTCGCAGAAGGCCGCCACGAGGTGGGCGTCGATGTCGACATAGGCCTGGGCGATCACCGCCTTGGCGGCCGCCAGCGCCGTGTCGCAGTCGCCCTTCTGCGCCGCCTCGAACATCCGCCGCTTGGCGGCGCTCTGGGCGAACGCGTTGAAGCCGGGGCGGCGCGAATAGGCGAGCCGCAGCGCCTCCCAGTCGGCGTTGGGGGCGCTGGCTTTCGCCGCGGCGAGCAGCGCCTGGTAGTGCGCCTCGGTGTCTTCGCGGCCGGCGGCTGGGGTCGGCTGCGGGGCGGCGGCTGCGGCAGGCGCGGCGCCGGCCAGCGCCAGCATCAGCGCGACGAGGAGGGAGCGCATCGGCAGGACCTTGGGTTTCTCGCCCCGCCCGCGATCAGAGCCCAATTCAGCTTTGGTGGAAAGGTAGCTCCGGCCCGTTCAGGCGGCGGCCTGCGCTGCAGCCTGCTTGGCCTTCACCTGCCGCTTGATCTTCCGCGCCCGCGCCGACAGCTTCTCGTCGCGCGCGTTCAGCAGGAAGGCGTCGAGGCCGCCCTTGAAGTCGACGGTGCGCAGCGCCGCGTTGGTGACGCGCAGCGAGAAGGCCTGGCCCAGCGCCTCGGAATGCAGGGTCACCGGCGACAGCGCCGGCAGGAAGCGGCGCTTGGTCTTCACGTTGGAGTGGCTCACATTGTGGCCGATCATCGGACCGACGCCCGTGAGCTCGCAGCGGCGCGACATCAGACAAACCTTCCGGCGAAACGACGAGCGCGCGGGAACGAGGGCCCCCGCGCGGGAGGCGGCGATATAGGGCGCCGGGCCGGGGCCGGTCAAGGCGACGCGCGCGGCGCGGCGATGCGTCCCGCCGCGGCGTGGGGGACGGGGGCGGCGGTGCCGCGTAGTGACTGAAACTGATTCAGATACAAGGGCTTGTGGTGAACAAACGCTGAATCGAAAGCGGTAAGTGATTCGGACACGGTTCGTTTCATCCCCGTTCCGCGCGTTAACCATAGCGATTTACGGCTCGTGAACCTTTTGTTCACCGCGCCTGGCGCTCGATCCGGCGTCACGCTTTCGGCGGCCGCGACATCGAGGCGCTTCTTCGCGACGCCGTTGGATCGGACTGACGCAGCGCCATTGTCAGCGGCCGATTCCTGCGCCACATCCAGGATGGCATGAGCGATCGCTCGATCGGCCCTTCGCACTCGGCATTTGCGCCGCCGCGCGTCGTCGCGGTCCTGGGCCCCACCAACACCGGCAAGACCCACCTGGCCGTCGAGCGGATGCTCGGCCACGCCTCCGGCATGATCGGCCTGCCGCTGCGCCTGCTGGCCCGCGAGATCTACGACCGGGTGGCGGCGGCGCGCGGCGCGCGCTCTGTGGCGCTGATCACCGGCGAGGAGAAGATCGTCCCGCCGCGCGCCCACTATTTCGTCTGCACGGTCGAGGCGATGCCGCTCGGGCGCGAGGTCGAGTTCCTGGCCGTCGACGAGATCCAGCTCTGCGCCGACCCCGAGCGCGGCCACGTCTTCACCCAGCGGCTGCTGGGCGCGCGCGGCCGCTACGAGACCATGCTGCTGGGCGCCCCGACCATGGCGCCGCTGGTCCGCCGGCTCCTGCCCGGCGTCGAGATCGCCACGCGCGAGCGGTTCTCCAAGCTCACCTACGAGGGCCCGAAGAAGATCACCCGGCTGCCGCGGCGCACCGCCGTGGTCGCCTTCTCGGCGGCCGAGGTGTACGCGATCGCCGAGCTGATCCGCCGCCAGCGCGGCGGCGCGGCGGTGGTGATGGGCAGCCTCAGCCCGCGAACCCGCAACGCCCAGGTGGCGCTCTACCAGTCCGGCGAGGTCGACTTCCTGGTCGCCACCGACGCGATCGGCATGGGCCTCAACATGGACCTCGGCCACGTGGCGTTCGCCGGGCTCGCCAAGTTCGACGGCAAGCGCACGCGGCCGCTCTATCCCCAGGAGATCGGCCAGATCGCCGGCCGCGCCGGACGCTTCCGCCGCGACGGCACGTTCGGGGTCACCGGCGCCTGCGAGCCGATGGACGACGAGGTCGTGCGGCAGGTCGAGGAGCACCGCTTCGAGCCGGTCGCCGCCGCGCTCTGGCGCAACGACCGCCTCGACTTCGCCTCGCTCGCGGGCCTGCTGCGCTCGCTGGCCGAGCCGGCCCCGCGCGAGGGGCTGAAGGCCTCGGAAGAGGCGCTCGACGAGACCACGCTCAGGGCGCTCGCCGCCGACCCGCAGGTCGCCGGGCGCGCCCGCGACCGTTCGGCGCTGCTGCGGCTCTGGGACGCCTGCCAGACGCCCGACTTCCGCAAGACCACGCTCGAGGACCATGCGCGCCTCGCCCGCACGCTGTTCGAGCATCTCACCGGAGGCGAGGCGCGCATCCCGGACGCCTGGATGGCCGGCCAGTTGAAGCAGGTCGACCGCACCGACGGCGAGATCGACGCGCTGTCGATGCGGCTCGCCAACGTCCGCACGCTGGCCTACGTCGCCAACCGACCGGACTGGCTGGCCGACCCCGCCCACTGGCAGGGGGTCACCCGGGCGCTGGAGGACCGCCTCTCCGACACCCTGCACGAGAAGCTGATGGCTCGCTTCATCGACCGGCGCACCAGCGCTCTGATGCGCGGCCTCGGCCAGGGCGAGGAGCTGCTGGCCGGCGTCGCCGCCGACGGCGCCGTGACGGTGGAAGGCCACTTCGTCGGCCGGCTGAACGGGCTCGCCTTCGAGGCCGAGCGCGGCGCGACGACGCTCGAGGCCAAGGCGCTGAGGGCCGCCGTGCAACGCGCCGTCGCGCCGGAGATCGCGCGGCGGCTCGGCCGCCTCGCCGCCGAGCCCGACGACGCCTTCGCGCTGACGCCGGACGGGCTGGTGCTGTGGCGCGGGGAGGCGGCGGGCGCGCTGGCCGGCGACCGGCCGTTCGCGCCGCGCGTGCGCCTGTTCGGCGAGCTGGGCGCCCAGGCCGCCCGCGAGCGCGCCCAGCGCCGCATCGAGGCGTTCCTGGCGGCCGAGGCCGGGCGGCGGCTGCCGTCGCTGCGCAGGCTGGAGGACGCGGTGGCTTCCGGCGCGCTGAAGGGCCTGCCGCGCGGCCTCGCCTACCGGCTGATCGAAGCGGGGGGCGCGCTGGCGCGCACCGGACTGGAGTCCGAGCTGAAGAGCCTCAGCCAGGGCGAGCGGCGCAGCCTCAAGAGCCTCGGCGTGCGGATCGGCGCCTTCGCGCTCTACCTGCCGGAGCTGGCCGGCCCGGCGCGCGACTTCGCGAGCGCCTTCGCGCTCGCCGCCTCGCCCGACTGGCGCCCGTCCCCGGCGCAGCTCTCGGCGCTGCCGTCGCCGGCGCCTTCGCCGCGGGCGCTGGCGCTGCGCGGACTTGTCGCGCTCTTCGGCCGCGCCGTGCCGATCAGCCAGCTGGAGCGGCTCGACGAGCTGCTGCGCGGCGCCGCGCGCCAGGGCGGCGGCCTGCTGTTCTCCGACCAGGCGCGCGAGGAGCTGGGCTGGAGCGAGGCCGACGCCCGCGCGGTGCTGAAGGCGCTCGGGTTCGCCCCGGTCGGCCGCGCGCCCGCGCAGGTCTGGCGCCGACGCGCCGAGCCGCAGCGCAAGCGCGCCCAGCCGGACGCGCCCGCCGCCGCCAGCGGCTCCCCGTTCGCCGCGCTCGCCGCCCTGAAGGCGCCGGCGCGGCGGTCCAGGCGCCCGCCGCGCCGCCGGCCGCAACGGCGCCAGCATGGCTGACGACGCCGTGCGGGCCGACGTCTGGCTCTGGCGCGCGCGCTTCTGCAAGACCCGCTCGCTGGCCGCGCGGCTGATCGACGAGGGCCGGGTGCGGCTCGCCCGCGGCGGCCAGGAGACGCGGCTCGACAAGCCGGCGCGCACCGTCAAGGTCGGCGACGGCCTCGTCTTCGCCGTCGGCGGTCGCCTGTACGCGGTGAAGGTCGAAGGGCTGGGCGTGCGCCGCGGACCGCCGACCGAAGCGCGCGAGCTCTATTCGGTGCTCGACGGATAGCGCCGGACCTCGCCGGAGGGCGACAGGCGCTTTCAGGAAAGCTGAAAGCGCCTTAACCCCGCACGGCATTGACAAGCGCGGGCCGCGGCTGACAAAGACGCGCCGCCCCGGGGCGCCTGAAAGCTGCAATGACCTATATCGTCACCGATCCCTGCATCAAATGTAAGTACATGGACTGCGTGGAAGTGTGTCCGGTGGACTGCTTCTACGAGGGCGAAAACTTCCTGGTGATCAATCCGGACGAATGCATCGATTGCGGCGTCTGCGAGCCGGAGTGCCCGGTCGACGCGATCAAGCCGGACACCGAGGACGACCCGGACGGCAAGTGGCTGAAGGTCAACACCGACTTCGCCAAGATTTGGCCGAACATCACGCTCAAAGGCGCGCCGCCGGCCGATGCCGACGAGTACGAGCGCGAGACGGACAAGTTCGAGCGCTATTTCAGCGAGAAGCCGGGCAAAGGTTCATGAGTTTCGCCTGCGGCGCGAGAACGTCGTTTGGTGACGCGCGCGTCACAAACCTTTCAATCATCTGAGTTTTGTGCTAGCGTCCGGGCCGGCGCCGGGGAAGGCTCTGTGCCCCTCCGTGCGTTGACGACAAAGAACCAGTCCTTCCTCTTCGAACGACGCGTCGAAGCTGAAGGCGTCCTTGGAACAAGGACCCCGAACCGTTGCGACGGCAAACCGCCCCTTCCGGGGAGGCCGGGCTGTTGTCGCGGGAGGGCGAAGGGATTGGACGTCGCGGGTGGGCGCGGCGCTGACGTTGAAAGGACCCTATGAACATGAGCACCAAGAGCGAACTCGAATTCAAGGTCGGCGATTCGGTCGTCTACCCGGCCCACGGCGTGGGCTCGGTGGTGGGCGTCGAAACCCAGGAAGTCGCTGGCCTGTCGCTCGAGGTCTACGTGATCACCTTCGACCATGAGAAAATGACGCTGCGCGTCCCCACCAAGAAGGCGAAGACCGCGGGCCTGCGCTCGCTCGCCGCCGGCAACGTCGTCTCCCAGGCGCTGACGACCCTGAAGGGCCGCGCCCGCATCAAGCGCACCATGTGGAGCCGCCGCGCGCAGGAATACGAAGCCAAGATCAACTCCGGCGACCTGATCTCGATCGCCGAGGTGGTGCGCGACCTGCACCGCTCCGAAAGCCAGCCGGAGCAGTCCTACTCCGAACGCCAGCTCTATGAATCGGCGCTCGACCGGATGGCCCGCGAAGTCGCCGCGATCGAGCGGATCGACCGCGAGGCGGCCATCGGCATCCTGCACAAGAGCCTGCAGAAAGCGGCCTAGGCGCCGGCTCCCAGCCCGCCGAAGCGCTGCAGCAGGGCCTTCAGGAGCTCCTGCCGGATCGGCTTGCCGAGCAGCGGCGCATCCCTGAAACGCAGGTCGTGACCCTCGCCGTACCCGGTCACGAACGCGAAGGGCGTGCCTCGCGCCTTCAGCGCTTCGGCGACCGGAAACACCGGCTTGCCGCCGAGATTGACATCGAGCAGGGCGAGGTCGGCTGCGCCGCCGGAGGCGATCCAGTCGAGCGCGGCGTCGACGCTGGCGAGCGATCCGGCGATCTCGCAGCCGAGATCCTGCAGCAGGTCCTCGAGCATCATCGCCACGAGACCCTCGTCCTCCACCAGGAGCACGCGGAGCGGCGTCGTGGGCGCTTGGCGTTCCATCGCGAGCTCTCTCCTGGCCCGTCGCGCCGGACAACGACGTAGGCGGCGCACGCCCCGCTGGCCACGCGGCAAGCTGGCGCACGGCCGGCGCCTGTGACCCGAGCGCCGCGGTCCGGGGCCTCTTCCGCCTCGTGACGGGCGGCTCGAAACCCCGCCACTTGTCTCGCGCGTTTGGGTCTGCGACTAGAACTTTCCAGCCGCCGACGGAGCCGCCCTTTGCGACATCGCCAACTCTGCGTGCTCGCGGCGATCGGACTGGCGGTCGCGGTCCAGGCGCGGGCCCAGACGCCGGACGACCCTTACGAGAAGCTCAATCGGCGCATCTTCGACGCCAGCATGAAGGCCGACCAGAAGTACTTCCTCCCGCTGGCGCGCGCCTATCGCGCGCTGACGCCGGGCATCCTCGGCCAGGCCATCCACAACTTCGTCACCAACCTCGGCGAGCCGATCGTGATCGGCAACGACTTCCTGCAGTTCCGGCTGCGGCGCGGCGCCGACGATTTCGCGCGGCTGGTCACCAACAGCACGTTCGGGATCGGCGGGATCATCGACCTGGCCAAGCGCCAGGGGCTGGCGCACCGCGACAACGACTTCGGCGTTACGCTGGGCGTCTGGGGCGTGAAGCCGGGTCCCTACCTCTTCCTGCCGATCCTCGGCGCCTCGACGGTGCGCGACGCCATCGGCATGGGCGTCGACAGCGTCGCCGCGCCCTTGAACTGGGTGCGCTTTCCCGGCCGGCTGACGCTGCAGGTCTCGACCGGCGTGGTCGGCGCGCTCGATTCGCGCGTGCGCCAGGAGGACGAACTGCAGGCCGAGATCGCCGGGGCCACCGACCCTTACGCAACCATCCGCTCCGACTTCCTGCAATCGCGCGAAGCGATGATCCGCGGCGAGGAGGCGGCGCCGGTGCTGACGCCGCTCGATGATTCGGGGGCGCCGCCGACGCAGCCCGAGGGCGGCGCCGCCCAGCCCGACGCCGGCCAGGCGCCGTCGGCCGCCGCGGCTCCGGCCTCGGCGCCGGCCGTCTCGGCCGACGCCGCCGCCATCGCGCCGGCGGGTCCGTCGCGGGCGAACGGGGACGCCTCGGCGGCGATGGACGATCCGGACCTCGCCATGGTCACCGCCTATCCACGCGACCGCGACCCAGCTGCCACGGCGGTGCGGTTCGCCGGCCTTTAGACCGCAGCGGCGCGTTCGCATGGACAAGTCCGCCCCGCGCCTCTCACTGATCGCGAGGATCGTCGAGCGCGCGACGGCGCACGCCTGGCTGGTGGCGATCGTCGGCCTCGCGCTCGCGCTGGCGGCGATCTACTATTCGGGGTCGCATTTCTCGCTCTCGACCAGCGAGGACGACCTGATCTCGCCGACGCTGCCCTATCGCCAGGCTGAGAACAGGCTGTCGCACGAGTTCCCGACCCTCAGCCCGCCGATCGTGGCGGTGGTCGACGCCAGCACGCCGGAGCTGGCCGAGCAGTCGGCGGCGGCGCTGACCGCGGAGCTGACCGCCGACCACCAGCACTTCACCTCCGTGCGGCGGCCGGACGCCGGGCCGTTCTGGGACAAGAACGGCCTGCTCTTCGAGTCCACCGCCAACGTGCAGTCGAGCATGCAGCAGCTGATCGCCGCCGAGCCCTTCCTGGGCCCGATGGCGGCCGATCCGAGCCTGCGCGGCCTGACGGTCTCGCTCTCGACCGCGCTGCAGGGAGTCTCGGCCGGGCAGGCGCAGCTGTCCTCGCTCTCGGCTCCGATGTCGGCGCTCACGGGCGCCTTGCAGAAGCTCGAGCGCGGCCGGCCGGCGGTCTTCTCGTGGCAGGACCTGATCGGCGGCTCCGACCCGCGGCTGCTGCGCAAGATCATCTTCATCAATCCCAGGCTCGACTATGGACGGCTGCAGCCCGGCGCGGCCGCGACGAGCGCCATCCACGGCGCCGCCCGCTCGCTGGGGCTGGTCCCGAACAACGGCGTCGCGGTGCACCTCACCGGCGACGTGCCGATGCAGGACGACGAATTCGGCTCGCTCGCCGACCGGGCGCTGCCGATCACCATCCTGGCGGTCGGCGCCATCATCGTGATGCTGTGGCTCGCGACGCGGTCGAAGCGGGTGATCATCGCCATCCTGGCCACGACGGTGGCGGGCCTGGCGATCGCCGCGGCGCTCGGGCTCGTCATCTTCGGCGCCTTCAACGTCATCTCGATCGCCTTCATCCCGCTGTTCGTGGGCCTGGGGATCGACTTCGGAATCCAGCTGAGCGTGCGCTACCGAAGCGAGCACATTCCGGGGGTCAGGGATCGCGACGCGCTGATCGCCGCCGGCGAACACATGGGCCGGCCCCTGGCGTTGGCGGCGTTCGCGATCGCGGCCGGTTTCCTGGCGTTCGCGCCCACCGCCTACATCGGCGTTTCGCAGCTCGGCATCATCGCCGGCGTCGGCATGCTGGTGGCGCTGGCGCTCAACCTGACGCTGCTGCCGGCGCTGATCTGCCTCTTGGGCCCCCGGCCCCGCGAGCCGGGGCCGCCGCCCGCGCAGGTCAGTCGGCTCGACGACTTCATCCTGGCGCGCCGCCGCTGGGTGCTGGGGGTCGCGATCGCCGCGGCGGCCGGCTGCGTCGCGCTGATGCCGCTGCTGCACTTCGACTTCAATCCGATCCACATGCGAGACCCGAAGAGCGAGTCGATCGCCACCTATTTCGACCTGCTGCTCGATCCGAACTTCACGCCCGACACGCTGGAGGCCGTGCGGCCGAACCTGGCGCAGGCGCAGGCGCTGGCGGCCAAGGCGCGGCAGCTGCCGGAGGTCTCCGGCGCGCGCACCCTCGCCGACTTCGTGCCCGACGACCAGCCCGCCAAGCTGGCGGCGATCGCCGACGCCTCCGAGCTGCTCGGCCTCGCCCTCAATCCGCTGATCACCTCGCCGCCGCCGACCGACGCCGAGGTGGTCCAGGCCCTGACCTCGACGGCCCAGGCGCTGCGCCAGGCGGGCGCCGGCGCCGACCCAGCCTCGGTCCAGGCCCGCGCGCTCGCCGATGCGTTCGAGCGGCTCGCCAAGGGTCCGCCGGCCCTGCGCGCGCGCGCCGACCAGGTGATCATGACGCCGTTCAAGACCACGCTGCGCCAGATCCAGAACTCGCTCCTGGCCCAGCCGGTGACGCTCGAGACGCTGCCGCCCCAGATCAAGCGCGACTGGATCACGGCGGACGGCCGCGCGCTGGTGTCGATCTCGCCGAAGGGCGATTCCAACAACGACGCGGTGCTGACGCGCTTCATCAACGCGGTGACCAAGATCGCGCCGGACGCCACCGGCACGCCGCTCGGCATCCGCGAGGGCGGCCGCACGGTGGTCTACGCCTTCATCGAAGCCGGCATCCTGTCGTTCATCGCCATCACCGTGCTGCTGTTTTTGGTCCTGAGGCGGGTGCGCGACGTGGCGATCACCATGGCGCCGATCATCCTGACCGGGCTCCTGACGCTGGGCAGCTGCGTGGTGCTGCGCACGCCGCTGAACTTCGCCAACATCATCGCGCTGCCGCTGCTGTTCGGCATCGGCGTCGCCTTCCACATCTACTTCGTGATGTCGTGGCGGTCCGGCGGCTCGCACCTGCTGACCTCCAGCCTGGCGCGGGCGGTGTTCTTCTCGGCGCTGACCACCGCCACCGGCTTCGGCAGCCTTTGGCTCTCGCGCCACCCGGGCACCGCCAGCATGGGCAAGCTCTTGATGATCTCGCTGGTCTGGACGCTGGTCTCGGCGCTGATCTTCCAGCCGGCGCTGATGGGCGAGCCGCACGAGGGCAGGGCGCCCGCCTGACCACGCCTCGCCTTGACCGCGAAGGCCGATCGGCGAACGGCGTTCCGCAACAAAGCTGACACGAACGCCGCCTAGACGGAACTCGCGCGCGCGGCTGCTCGTGTAGCTTCGGACATTGCACGGGCGTGCTTGGCGCCTTGGCTTCAGGCCATTACCGACGCCGTCGCAAGTCGATCAGGGGGATCATGTTTCTGAGCCGCCCTAGCTGGGTTTGTCTCGCCGCGAGCGTGCTGCTCACCGCCTGCGGGGCCGCCAAGCCCGCGCCGCCGCCGCCGCCGCTGGTGGTCGTGGCCCAGCCGCTGCAACGTCAGGTGGAGGACTGGGACGACTTCGTCGGACAGTTCGAGTCGCCCTCCAGCGTCGAGCTCCGCCCGAGGGTCACCGGCTACGTGCAGGCGGTTGGCTTCAGGGACGGCCAGGAAGTGAGGAAGGGCCAGGTGCTCTTCGTCATCGATCCGCGGCCCTACGCGGCGGCCTACGCGCAGGCCAAGGCGCAGACCGCCCATGCCGCCGCCGCGCTCGCCGACGCCAAGGTGGAGCTGGCGCGCGCCCAGGCGCTGCTGGCCGCCCGCGCCACCAGCCAGCAGGACGTCGACACGCGCCAGGCCACGGCCCATACCGCCGCCGCCGACGTCGCCGCCGCCGAGGCCGCCGAGCGCGCCGCGGCGCTCAACCTCTCGTTCACCCGCGTCGTCGCGCCGATCTCCGGCCGCGCCTCCGACGCCAAGGCGATGCCCGGCAACCTGGTGACGCAGGACCAGACCGTGCTGACCAGTATCGTCAGCCTCGATCCGATCCGCTTCCGATTCACTGGCCCGGAAGCCGAGTTCCTGAAGTACAAGCGCCAGGACATCATCGGCCCCGGCCTGACGCCGCCCGTGCAGATCCGCCTGCAGGACGAGGCCGACTATCGCTGGCAGGGCAAGCTGGCGTTCGTCGACAACGCCTTCGACACCGGCTCGGGCGTGATCTCGGCGTACGCGGTGGTGAACAATCCGGGCGACTTCCTGACCCCCGGCATGTTCGGCCACCTGCGGCTGATGGGCTCGCACCCGTACACGGGCCTTCTGATCCCCGACCAGGCGGTGGTGAACGACCAGTCGCGGCAGCTGGTCTACGTGGTCGGTCCGGGCGACAAGGTCGGCCAGCGCTTCGTGACGCTCGGGCCGCTGGTCGGCGGGCTCAGGGTCATCCGCAGCGGCCTTGCGCCGACCGACCGGGTGATCATCTCCGGCGTCCAGCACGCGCGGCCCGGCAAGCCGGTGACTGTCCGCGCCGGGCAGATCACCCCGTCGACCGACGCGCCCTCCGCCCCGCAGCCGCCGCCCGCCTTGTCTGCAACCTTCGTTCAATGAAGTTCGCCCACTACTTCGTCGACCATCCGGTCTTCGCGGCAGTGGTCTCGATCACCATCACCCTTCTGGGCCTGATCGCGCTGCCGACCTTGCCGGTCGCGCAGTATCCGCAGATCGCGCCCCCGTCAGTGACCGTCAGCGCCACCTATCCCGGCGCGTCGGCCGAGACTCTGGCCTCCACCGTCGCCCAGCCGATCGAGGAGCAGATCAACGGCGTCGAGGACATGCTCTACATGTCCTCGCAGTCGACCGGCGACGGCCACCTGCAGATCACCATCACCTTCAGGCTCGGCGCCGACATCGACAAGGACCTTGTGCTGGTCGAGAACCGCGCCGCCGTCGCCGTGCCGCAGCTGCCGGCGGCCGTGCAGGCGACCGGCCTGGTGGTGCGCAAGTCGTCGCCCGACATCCTGCTGGCGGTGCACATGTACTCGCCGGACAACACCCTCGATCAGCAGTACATCTCCAACTACTTCACCCTGCACATCCGCGACGAGCTGTTGCGGCTGCCCGGCGTCGGCGACCTCGGCGGCCGCGCCGCGCGCGATTACGCGATGCGCATCTGGATCGACCCGGACAAGGCCGCCGCGCGCAACCTGACGGTCGAGGACGTGGTCGGCGCGCTGCGCTCGCACAACGTGCAGGTGGCGAGCGGCTCGGTCGGCGAGCCGCCGTTCGGGACCGGCGGGGCGGCGCGCCAGCTCGACGTCGAGACGCAAGGGCTGCTGACGACGCCGCAGCAGTTCGGCGACATCGTGGTCAAGCGCGACTCGGCCGGCCGCATCACCCGCGTCGCCGACGTGGCGCGCGTGGAGCTGGGCGCGGCCGACTACACGACCGACGCGCACCTCGGCATCCGCCAGCAGGGCGGCGCGGTGATCATGCGCAACGCCGCGGCGGTGGGCATCCTGCAGCTGCCCGGCGCCAACGGCCTGGCCACCGCCGATCTCGTCAAGTCGACGATGAAACGCCTCGCCAAGGACTTCCCGCCCGGCCTCGGCTATCAGATCATCTACAACCCCACCCAGTACGTCAGCGCCTCGATCACCGAGGTGGAGAAGACCCTGCTGATCGCGCTGGGGCTGGTGGTGTTCGTCATCGTGGTCTTCCTGCAGACCTGGCGGGCGGCGCTG
>Ga0134125_10006666_pt1 | contig 13055 bp, 14 predicted proteins | sample KB31751_FD_96464 | JGI IMG/M metagenome (GOLD analysis project Ga0134125, IMG submission 96464) | Terrestrial soil microbial communities with excess Nitrogen fertilizer from Kellogg Biological Station, Michigan, USA - KB3-175-1 | ecosystem: Environmental > Terrestrial > Soil > Unclassified ... | reverse complement strand
TCGAGGCCGAGGAACAGCCCGGCGGTGATCGTCGCGCCCGAGCGCGATACCCCCGGCACAAGCGCGAGCGCCTGGGCGCCGCCGATCACGAGGCCGTCGCGCAGCCGCAGGCTGCCCAGGCCCCGATGGCGGCGAGCCACGCGCTCCGCCAGCAGCAGGAACAGCCCGAGCAGGATCAGCGCCGCGCCGATCAGGTGCAGGCTGCGCGCGCCCGTCTCGATCTGGTCCTTGAAGGCGAGCCCGAACAGCCCGATCGGGATCGTGCCGAGCAGGATGTACCAGCCCAGCCGCCCGTCGAGCGACCGGCGCTTCACCGGATCGCGCAGGCCGGCGAGCCAGGCTTTCGCGATCCGCAGCAGGTCGCGCCTGAAGAACAGGAGCACCGCGGCCATCGTGCCGAGCTGGGTCACGGCGGTGAAGGCGGCGCCCGGGTCCTCCCAGCCCGCGAACGCGGGAATCACCCGCAGGTGCGCGGTGCTGGAGATCGGCAGGAACTCGGTGAGGCCCTGAGCGAGGCCGAGCACGATGGCCTCGAGGGCGCTCACCTACCGAGTGTCGGCGATGCCGCCGCCCGAGGTCATAGGGGAGAGACCCCATCCTCAGCCGGGGCCAGACCCCATCCCTGCGACTTCAGGCGATCGCCCCCTCCGCCTCCACCTCCGGCGAGAACGACCGCTGGGCGATCGCCGTCGGCACGATCGCGGACAGCACGACGACGGTCACGAGCAGGGAGAACTGAGTGCGGTCGATGATCCCGGCGTTCAACCCGTACAGCGAGCTGATCGTCCCGAACGTGAGACCGGTGGACATCATCAGCGTGGTGAACGCGGCGTGCTCGGGCACGTGCCGCCGCGCGAGCGGAAACACGAGCGAGAACTTCGGCACCATCTTCGCCGCGAACAGAAGGGCCAGCACACCGATGTTGGCGAACACCGCGGCAAGCGACACGTTGATCCCGCCGCGCAGGAAGAAGAACGGGGTGAGAAACGCGAACGCCACCACGCGCAGGCGCTCCTGCTCGAGCCGGTGCTCCTGGTAGTGCCGCGACATCACGAGGCCGAGGACGAACGCCGGCAGCACGGCGTGGCCCTTGGCCAGGTCGGCCACGACCATCAGCGCGAAGATGCACGCGAAGACGAGCTTGATCTCCGGCTCGATCACGCGATCGCCGTAGCGGCCGAAGAACCAGGGCGCGATCTTCGGCAGCCCGACGATCAGCGCGATCGAGCCCCCGATGTAGAGCGGGAACCACGCGTTCGGCTTGATGAAGATCGCCGACAGCGCGATCGCAGTGCACATGTCGGTGACGAAGCAGGCCGACATGACCAGCTTGCCGATCCGGGTCGAGTTGAGCCCTGTCTCGACGAGCACCGCGTACACGACCGCCAGCGACGTCGTCGATAGCGCGGTGCCCGCGATCAGCGACGCCTTGAGCGTCCAGCCGAGCAGCCAGGCGGACACCGCCCACGAGACCAGGAAGGGGCCGGCGAAGGACACCAGCCCGATGCTCACCGAGGCCCCGAAGCGCTCCTTGAAGTCGTCGGGATCGACCTCGGCGCCGGCGAGGAACGTGAGGACGATCGACGCGAACGACGCGATGAACGCGAGCCACGGCGTGTTCGGGTCGAGATGGAACAGGTTGCCGGCGACCACGCCGAGTCCGAGCTCGAGCAGGGCCACCGAGATTCCGAGCTCGACGGAAACCATGCTCGCGAGCACGACGACAGCCGATAGGACGGCGGCCAGCTCGTTGGCGGTCATCGGACCCTCGCCCGGCCGCAGTAGGCGCGGAAATCACGCTCGAACTCGGGCCACCAGCCGGGGCCGCCCGGCCCGGAGGGCCGGTCGTCATCTCCCCAGCCATCGCCGTCCTCGCCGGACGACCGGGAATCGAGAGCGTTCGTGCAGACCACGAGGGCCACCACGCAGAGGCACATCACCGTTACGAAACCGAAGGACGCAAGCGTCGAGCAGCCATCGGCCAACTGCCCGATTGCCACCGCGTCCGCGATGAACAGCACGAAGGCCAGAACGACCGAGAACTGCAGACTGAACCGCGACACGAAAACCTCCACGACGATTGACACGACGTAGAGGCCATCAGCGGCTGGGCCGCGGTTAGAGCGAGCCTCATCGCTCGACCGGCCACTATACGCCAGGTTGTGAACGGTTAAGACGTGTGGCGCGATCGATCTGGATCGTGTTACGCCTGACATGGCGCTGGCGCCCCTCCACCAGGAGCCTCATATGCCCTCCAGATTCGCGAGCAGGATGCTTGTCGTCGGGATCGCCGCAGCGGTCGTTTGCCTGGCGCTTGCCGCATCGGCACTCGCCGACTTCCCGGACGTGAGCCAGGTCAACCCGCTCGCCGACGGAGTGGGCGGCGTCGCGCTCGCGCAATTCGGGAGCTCGTGGCACCTCCAGTTCCCGTCGGACATCTACGTGACGCCCGGTGGGGGAGCGCTGCAGATCTCCGGCTCGCGCCAGGACACGAGCGTCTACACGATGGACGCCTTCGAGGGCGGGGTGGGCTCGCCCGTGGGGGCGCTCGAGTACAGCGTCGCCTACGGCCACAACCACTGGCACTACCTGGCGCTCGATCGCTACGACCTCCTGCCGCACGACCCTTCGGTCGCCGGCGACGGCCTGGGGGACACGCTCGGCCGCGATCAGAAGTCCGGCTTCTGCCTCGAGAACTCGACCGGCGGCAACGGCTTCAACCTCTCCCAGTGCCAGTTCAAGAACCCGAGCGCGCTGTCGCTCGCCGGCACGAACTCCGAGGAGATCAAGCCGGGCGAGCACGACCTGTACGAGCCCGACGTCGACGGCCAGTACATCGACGTGACCGGCCTCCTGCCGGCCAACGGCGCGCCGCCGGTCTTTCGGGAGCTGGTCGAGTGGGTGAACGCCGACTGCCGCCTGGCCGAGCCCGCGAACAGCACCGGCAACAACACCTGGTCCACCGTCCTGAAGCTCTGGACCGATGACAGCGGACCGCACGTGGCGACCACCGACGACCCCACCTACTGGAGCCAGTGGTTCGCGAACCACCCGGCCCAGCAGTGCCTGCCGAAGGACACCGTGCGGCCACAGATCAGCGGTGCCGCCCAGACCGGCAGCGTGGTGTCGGGCGCGCCCGGATCCTGGCTCATCCGCATGGCCACCGGCTTCTCGTCGCCGTTCCTCTACCAGTGGCGGCGCTGCAACGCGTCGGGCTGGGACTGTGACGACACCGCCGCGGGCGACGGGAACATCCCAGGCGCCACCTCCGCGAATTACGTCCCGACTTCCGCGGACATCGGCCACACATTGCGGGTGCGCGTGACCGGCCAGTTCCCCGGCACCACCGAGCAGCAGACGCCCGAGGACTCGCCGGCGACGTCCGTCGTGGTCGTGGGACCGCCGCCGTCGCCCGTGCCGGCACCGGCGCCATCCGTCACGCCGGGCTCATCGCATCCCGCGACGATCCCCGGTCTGACCGCCGCGTTGCTGGCAACCAGGCACCTGAGCGTCCACACCCTCCTGCGGCATGGGCTGCACGCGCGCGCGCACTGCTCGCAGTCCTGCCGGGTGCAGTTGAACCTGCTGGGTCCGGGCGCGATCACCGTGGCGAAGGGCACCGGCCTGCTGCACGGGGCCGGCAGCCGCACCTTCACCGTCCGGCTGAGCCGGCGGATGAAGCGCGTGGTGAGCCACTACCACGGCGGCGTCACGCTGATGCTCTGGCTCCACGTGCGGACGAGGGACAACCAGCAGCAGACGCTGTCGCACGTGATTCACCTGAGTAACGGCTGATCGCGCTTAACATCAGGGCAGTGATCCTGGTTGTCCTGCACCCGGCGCTGCCGGCGTTGCTGGTGGCGGCGGTCGGTCTCTGTCTGAGCGCACTGCGTGGCCATCAGCTGGTGTAGCGCGCACCCGCGCTGCGGGCGCTGCCCAGCGGGCGGCGGTGACCACGGAAGCCGCACCGGCCCCGAGTGCGCCGGCGCCCACCACAACCGCGGCAGAGCCCGAGCCGACCGTGAAGACCGTCGTCGTGCGCGACGCGAAGCCCATCGGCGGGAGTGCAGTCGATCACCGTCAAGCAGGGCGACAGCCTGCGCTTCGCCGTGCAGTCCGACGTCGCCGACGGCATCCACGTGCACGGCTACGACATCGAGAAGCCGGTCGGGGCCGGCGGCTTGGTGACCTTCGCCTTCCCGGCAAAGATCGGTGGCGTCTTCGAGGTCGAGCTCGAGGATCGCGGCGTGCAGATCGCGTCGCTGAAGGTGGAGCCGTGAGCGGTAGCTAACCTCGCTATATGGCGTACATCGCGGGAGACGCGCGGCAGGAGATGCTCGACACGCTCGCCACGGCGATCGACGACATCGCCGTGGCCCTCGCCGCGCTCGGCGGCGCCTATGAGTTGCTCACCGAGCGCCCCGCCGACCGGCTCGAGGAGGAGCTGTTCGGCCCGGTTCAGAGCGCGTATGGGCGCGCCCGGCGGACCCACAGCGGGTTCGCCCAGCGGCACGGCCTGCCGGGACGGACGTTCAATCCCGCGCCGGAGGGATTGCCGTCGACCGGCGTCCACGGCTTCATCGACAACGCCGTCGCCGCCGTCGAGGAGGCCGACGCCGAGCTCGCCGACCTGCAGGACTCGATGATGCCGGTCGAGGTGGGGGATGCCGAGCTCCGCGCGGGGCTCGCCGAGGTGCGCGAACTGCTCGGCGCCGTTCCCGGCAGGGCGCGCGAGTTCACCCGCACGCTCGGCCGCTAGGCGCTCTGCGTAGGAATACGCGCTCGAAGGCTCCCGCGACTACGTGATGCCACCCGGGTCCTGACCGCCGGCAGGTTTTCCGGCGCTTGGAAATGCGCCGGGGTCGTGAGAGCATCGCGTCGTGCTCTCGCTGAAGTCGCGGCTGCGCGAATCGGCGCTCTTGCGTGGGCTGCGCCTGAGGTTGCGCGACCAGATCCGGTCGCAGCCGCCGCGTTGGGAGGCGACCCGGGACGACCTGGCCTTCCGCTACCTCAGCGGGAACGGAATCGAGATCGGCGCTCTCTACCGCCCGCAGCGCGTGCCGCCGGGGGCGAGCGTCACCTACGTGGATCACGCGGCTGCCGACGAGCTCCGCCGGATCTACTCCGAACACGACTGGATCCAGCCGCCTGACGTCATCGACGAGGCTGAGCGCCTCACCACCTTCGGCGACGACTCGCTCGACTTCGTCATGGCCAATCACGTGCTCGAGCACGTGGAGGACCCGGTTGGCGCGCTGTCCAGCTTCCTCCGCGTCCTACGGCCCGGCGGCGTGCTGTTCCTCACGTTGCCGGACGCCCGCCGGTCGTTCGACGGGCCGCGCGAGAGGACGCCGGTCGAACACGTGCTGCGCGACCACCGCGAGGGAGCCCAGGTCTCGCGATCGGACCACTATCTGGAGTACGCGCTGCTCGTGGAGGGCGCGACCGGCGACGACCTGGTCCGGCGGAGCGCCGAGCTGGAGGCCCAGCGATTCCGCATCCACTTCCACGTCTGGGAGCCCGACACGTTCCTCGAGCTGCTGCTTGCGCTGGAGCTTGCGGTCGACGTCGAGGCCGTGCAGTCGACCGAGATCGAGTTCGCGGTCGTCCTGCGGAAGAACCCGGAGAAGGCTCGATTTCAGGGCGAAGGTGCCGGCTTCGGCCAGAGCGTGCACTCCATCGACGTCCACACGGGCACGAACCCGAGCCGGGCGTAGAGCTCCTTCGGGCGATCCTCGTCGTCGGCCGTGATCCAGAGGTCGTCGGCGTCGCGCGCGGCCTCGATGGCGGCTCGCGTCATCGCCGTCCCCACGCCGCGGCCGCGGTGCTCTGGGTGTACGAACACCTGGGTGATCTCGGCGCCGCCGGCGGCGCGCTCCAGCTGGGCGAACGCGATCGGCACGCCGTCCGCGCGGACGGCGTAGACGCGGGCGTCGCGGCGCAGCGACACCTCGCGCGAGTAGCGGTGGTAGTCGCCCGGATCCTGGTCCGGGAAGTCCTCGCGGTGCCACGCGATGCGCAGATCGTCGACCTCGTCGTAGGACACCTCCTCCACTTCGAGGGCCCGCTCGTGCGGTGGCGGCGCCTTCTCGTGGCGCATCCAGACGAGGCGCACCGACCTCCAGCCCCTCGCCTCGAGGGCGGGCCGGAAGCGATCGGCCACGTCGATCGACTCGAAGTCCAGCCGCCGGTGGGCCAGGCCGGCCAGCCCCTGGTCGGCCACCGCCACCAGCTCGTCCACGCCCATGCCCGGGCCGGGGTCACGCTCCACTCGCACCAGGTTGAACTCGTAGTAGCTCGGATAGCGGCTGGCGCGCACCACCGTGCCGTGCTCCCACGGCTCGATCAGGTCGCAGATGGCGTCGTGGGCACCATGGCGCCATGCGCGAGCGCGAGCGATCACGCGTAGAGGGTAGGCGCCGTTGACCGCACCTCCACGGTCAGTGGACTCGTCGGCGCTCAGGTGAGGGACGCCCCGATGAAGGCGAGCGTCTGGGACTCGAGCCGCGTCTTCTCGCGATCTGGAAGGGAGCGCAGTGGCCCGCGGAGGAGCACGGCGAGTCCGTGGACGGTGGCCCACGTCGGATATTCGATGTTGTGCCGGCGCCGTGGGTCAAGGAGTCCCGCCTGCACGAGGCCGTCGAGAGCGGTCTGGAGGAGTTCCAGGGGTTGTGGCTCATCGTCTGCGCCGGTGGTCGGGTGGTCCGCTGCCGCGAAGGCGGTGTCGAAGAGGCCGGGCTGTGTACGGGCGAACTCGAGATACGCCTGGCCTACCGCCCGCAGCCGGAGCCGCGCGCCCGTCGGCGTGTGCGCTCCCGCGCGGACCCGGCTCATCCCATCGGCCATGCGCTGAGCGAGCTCCCTGACCGCCTCGTCGCGGACCCCCGCAAGGAGCGCGTCGCGGTCGGAGAAATGCCGGTAGGCGGCATTGGGGACGACCCCGACCATGCGGGTGACCTCGCGCAGCACAACCGCGTCCGGACCGCCCGATCGGGCCAGCTCGACCCCGGCCTCGATGAGCGCGGAGCGCACAGCGCCGCGTGGGCGCGGTCCCCGGCGCCTGGGCCTATTGCTCGCCTGCGTGTGACGCACCTCACGAAAGCTTAGTGGACAGCGTCCACATCGGCGCTAGTGTGGACAGCGTCCACAAACTTTGAAACCGAGGTGACATGAGCACGCAATCCACCAACCGCTACCCGCAGCGCCAGGCGAACGAGTTCGAGGCGACCCGGCCCGACCGGCCCGACCCGGGCAACATCGAGACGGCGGTCGCGCGCAATCGCCTCTTCGCGGCCGCCGGCGGCCACGAGGGAGCCGTCGTCTTCCCCAACCTGAGCCTGTTCGTGATCACCTGCCTCGATCCCCGAGTCGACCCCGCGCACTTTCTCGGCCTCCAAGTCAGTGACGCGATGGTGGTTCGCAACGTCGGCGGGCGGGTCACGCCCGAGGTGATCAACGACGTCGCATTCATCAGCCAGATTGCCGAGACCGTGTTGCCCGACGGCCCCTTGTTCGAGGTCGCGGTGATCCACCACACCCAGTGCGGCGCAGGCGCATTCGCCGACGACACCTTCCGCCACCGCTATGCCCAGCGGATCGGCGTCGAGGACTCGGGGCTCCGCGAGCGTGCCGTTGTGGACCCGGCGAGCACTGTCACGAGCGACGTCGGGCGCTTACGGTCCGCGTCCGCGATCTCCCCTCGCGTCACCGTTTCCGGGCACGTGTACGACGTGGTCACGGGCATGGTTCGAACCATCCTCCCCGCAAGTTCCCAGGCCGCCAACGTTCAGACACCATGACACCGCGGTCGCACCCTTATGCGACTCAGCAATTCGGTCTAGCGCGCCCGGCAGGATTCGAACCTGCGACTTCTGCCTCCGGAGGGCAGCGCTCTATCCACTGAGCTACGGGCGCCGGCGGTTTTCGAGTCTACCCGTGAGCGGCTCGGGTCCGTAGCCGCTTCAGGCGGTCCTGCATCGGCTCGGGCAACCGGCGGGCCAGGCCGCGGGCCGCGAACTTCGCCTGCTTCGGCAGGAGCTGCGCGCGCGTGACCGGGTAGCGGGCGTTGCGCGGGAAGATCGTGGTCCAGGCCAGCGGGCTGTCGCCGTTGGCGAAGCGGCCCTTGTAGCGCTGGTCGCCGCCGCCGAAGTCGATCCGCTTCTCGCCGCGGCCGAACGCGTCCTCGACCGCCGCCAGGATCGCGAGCTGGCCTGGCTGGAGGTCGTCCCACGTCGGGTCGAACCCGCCGCCCCAGTAGGTCAGCTCCCCGCCGGCGACCGTGAAGTACTGGATGCACACGGGCTTGCCCTCGCACTCGATCGTCCACAGCCGCGCGCGCTGCTCGGGCAGCAGCAGCGAGACGGCCTCGCGCATCTGGTCCTCGGTGCCGTGCTTCAGCGATCCCTCGAGCCCGCGCTCGGCCCAGCGATCGCGGTGGAAGACGAACATCGCCTCGAGGTCGGCCGACGCCTCCTCCTGGGTCGTCGCCATCCGGATGCGCCCGCCGCGCCCCTCCATCTGCCGCCCCTTGCGGCGCATCTGCTGCCGGAAGTTCGAGCTGCGCGAGGAGAACCAGGCCTCGTAGTCGGCGTCGACGGTCATGTCCAACGTGGGCGCCTCGAGCGTCACGCCGGTGCGCATGTGGGTGCCGAGCGACCCGGGCCAGGCGTCGCGGACCAAAGCGGGCCACTCGGAGTCCTCGGAGATGCCCTCGAAGATGAAGCTCGCCGGCCGCGGTCGCGCGCCGGCGATGGTGGAGGCGATCGCGTCGGCCACCTCGCGCTCGCGCCCCGGCTTCGCCAGCGGCCCGATCCGGTGCGCGGCGCCCGCGCTCAGCACGCGGTACTCGGCCAGCCCGTACCTGCCGATCTGCACGAAGTAGGGAGCGAGGCCGACCAGCGACTCGCCTTCCCGCACAACGACGGTGCGTAGCTCGGCGTGCCCGGTGCGCGCGTGCTTCCACCAGGGCAGCATCCACTTCGGCGAGCTGCACGGCTGGGACAGCTCCACGGCGAGCTCGTCCCACGCCTCGGTCCAGGGCTCGAGCCCCGCGACGTCGTCGATCAGCTCAGCGGTCAGCATTGCCCCTGCTTTCCCGGGCGGCCGACAGGAAGTCGTCCCAGCGCGCGGTGTAGGGAGCGATTGCCGCGGCCATCCGCTCGAGGTCGCTCCAGTTGGCGTCCGCCTCCCAGCCCCAGTGGAGCACGATCGGCGTCCACAGACCGGCCTGGCGGTCGATCAGCGACTGCGCGGCGGGCAGCACGTCGGCCGCGCGGCCGTAGAGCGGGAAGTAGGAGGGGAGATAGACGGCGTCGCCGCGCCACACCGGCGTACGGTGGAAGCCGATCAGCGGCACGGATTCGGGTCCCCCGCCGACGACAAGGAAACGAGCGGCCAGCGGCTCGTACTGCGCCGCGTCGAAGCGGTTGTAGGGCGGGACGAACACCTCGGTCTCGACACCGAACGAGCGCAGCTCGCCGAGCGCGCTGTCGAGCAATTCCTCCGTCTCACCGAGAGACAGCCCGCACAGCTCGCTGTGGCGGCGCGGCGACTCGTGGCGGGTCCGGTGGTCGCGGCCGTGCAGGCCGAAGCCGACGAATCCGTTCGAGGAACGCAGCTCGTCGAGCATCGCCTGCTCGTCGTCCGAGACAGGGCGCCACTCGGTGGCGGTCGGGTCGAGCGGCGAGCGGCTCACCCGCGGCGGCACCGCGATGAGATAGGGGACACCTGCGGAGGTCATGATCTCGTGGAAGCGCCGGTACGGCTCGGTGCCGTACTTCTCGGGTTGGTCCCACGCGAGGTAGTGCGGGAACTCGTCCACCCGCACGAGGAACCGCGGCGGCCCGGACGCGGCAGAACCAAGCGCCTCCGAGCGCACCTTCATCAGCGGCGACACCACGTTGCGCTCGTACGTGATCCGCCCAGCCTTCATCGCAACCCTCTGCGCTACGCGCACGGGCAGTGGCGGAACCCGGCCATCCGCGAGCGCCCGCACAGCCGAATCGGCGGGTGAAGGAGTCTCGAGGAGCAGCCGCGCGCTACGGACGGCGTCGGCGGTCACTGAAACCACCGTAGCCTGCCTCTTGGACGTAGGCAACATCCCGGCCGGATCGCTAAAGGTTGGGCCGCTCGTACCGAAGCGAAGGTAGATGAGGCTCTTCAGGTACGTGCTGCTCGCGATCGCGCTGCTGGCCGTGCCGGCGACCGCGCGGGCCGACTGGCAGCGCGGGGTCGACTTCGCCACCTACGCAGCGAGCACCTACGGCACCGCCGCCTCGGACGCTTCCCTGGCCCGCGCCGCCTCCTCGGGGAACGACAGCGTGTCGATCGTGATCACGCAGTACATGGACAACGCCACGTCGAACAGCGTCCGCGCCAACGGCGCCACGCCCACCGACGCCTCGATCCTTCATGCCATGGCCAGCGCCCGCGCGCTCGGGCTCGAGGTGACCCTGAAGCCTCAGGTCGACCTCATCACCGGCGCCTGGCGCGGCGTGATCGCGCCCACGGACCCGAGCGCCTGGTTCACGAGCTATGAGTCGATGATCGACCACTACGCCGACCTCGCCAGACAGGGCGGGGCGACGATGCTCGTGATGGGCACCGAGTTCAAGACGATGTCCGGCTCGGCCCACACCTCTCGCTGGCAGCAGATCATCGCCGGGATCCGGCAGCGCTTCAGCGGCGTGCTCACCTACGCCGCGAACTGGAACGAGTACCAGCAGGTGAAGTTCTGGGGCGACCTCGACTTCATCGGCGTCGATGCCTACTACCCACTGTCCGAGCTGCCGGCCCCGACCGTCTCGCAGCTCCTGTCCGCCTGGACCTCGCGCGGGTACGTGAGCGCTCTTCAGGCCGCCTCTCGGCAGTACGGCAAGCAGGTGCTGTTCACGGAGATCGGCTACCGGTCGATCATCGGCGCGGCGATCACGCCCAACATCTGGAACTCGCAGGTCCTCTATTCGATGGACGAGGAGTCGAACGCCTACGAGGCGGCCTTCCAGACCTTCAACGGCAAGCCCTGGTTCGCCGGCATGTACTGGTGGAGCTGGCCCGCGACGCTGCCGGCCAACGGCTGGAACAGCGACTACACGCCCACCTACAAGCCCGCCGAGGACGTCATGAAGACGTGGAACCTGCGGCTGGCGGGTGGGGGAGCGCCGAAGACCTACACGCCGAGCCCGGTCCCGGCGCCGGCGATCCCCGCGCAGCCCGTGGTGGCCGCGCCGCCGAGCGCCGTCCGGCCGCCGCGAGCGCTGCCGGTCGAGCACAAGGTCATTCAGAAGAAGGCCAAGAAGAAGAGGCGCGTGCTCAAGAGGAAGCGGCACGGGAAGAAGAAGCACCGCAGCAGGGCCCACAGCCGCCACTAGCCTCCGCCGCGATGCTCATCGCGGTGATCTCCGACACTCACCTGCCACGCGGGCGCCGCCGCATCCCGGATGCCTGCCTCGAGCGCCTGGCAAGCGCCGACCTGATCCTCCACGCGGGGGACTTCACCACGCCCGAGGTGCTCCACGACCTGGAGGCGATCGGCCCGGTGGCGGGCGTCACCGGCAACGTCGACACGCACGCGCTGCGCCGGCTGCTGCCGGAGACGCGCGTGGTGGAGGCGGACGGAGCGCGCATCGCCATCGTGCACGACGCGGGACCCGCCGACCGCCGGCTCGAGCGGATGCGCCGCCGCTTCCCGGACGCCGACGCCGTGGTCTTCGGCCACTCGCACATCCCGCTCCACCAGCAGGCCGACGGCTTCCAGATCTTCAACCCGGGGAGCCCCACGGACCGGCGCCGCCAGCCGCGGCACACGATGGGGATGGCGACCGTGCACGACGGCAAGCTCACGTTCGAGCTCCTGCCGCTCGACTGATCACAGCCTTAACCTGCCGAGGCCATGGATCTCGACGTGCTGTTCTTGGGCACCGCCGGCTCCGCGCCCACGGCGCGGCGCGGCCTGCCCGCCACGCTGGTGCGCCGCGGCGGCGACCGGCTCCTCTTCGACTGCGGCGAGGGCACGCAGCGCCAGCTGCTGCGGTCGGTCGGGCTGCTCGAGCTCGAGGAGATCTTCATCAGCCACTTCCACGCCGACCACTTCCTCGGCCTGCCCGGCCTCCTCAAGACGTTCAGCCTGCGCGGCCGCGAGCACCCGCTGACGATCTACGGGCCGCCGCGGCTCGGAGCCCTGTTCGACGCGATGCTGCCGGTGATGGGGAAGACCGCGTTCGAGGTGCGGATCGTGGAGCTCGAGCCGAACCAGGAGCTGTGGCGCGACGGCTACCGGGTGGCCGCGTTCGCGGTCGAGCACCGCGTGCTCGCGTACGGCTACGCGCTGATCGAGGAGGAGCGCCCCGGCCGCTTCGACGAGGCGCGCGCGCGGGAGCTCGGCGTCACTCCCGGGCCGAACTTCGGGCGCCTGCAGGAGGGGGAGACGGTGACGGGCTCCTCGGGTGAGGTGCGCCCCGAGCAGGTGCTCGGCGAGGCGCGCCGCGGCCGCAAGGTCGTGATCGCCGGCGACACCGCGCCCGCCGAGATGACCGTGGTCGTCGCCCACCGCGCCGACCTGCTGGTCCACGAGGCCACCTTCTCCATCGAGGACGCCGTGCGCGCGCGCGAGACCGGGCACACGACCGCACGCGACGCTGCCGAGCTGGCGAAGAGGGCGGAGGTGCAGCTGCTCGCGCTCAACCACATCTCGCAGCGCTACGCGGGGCCCGAGCTGCGCGACGAGGCACGCGAGGTCTTCCCCAACACGATCGTCCCGCGCGACTTCGACCGCGTGGAGATTCCCTTTCCCGAGCGGGGCGAACCGATCCACCACAAGTCTTCCCCCAATGGGGGTTGACAAGAAGGTGAGTGAGCGCTAACTTCCTGACCCATCGTACAAGTGAGTGGTTACTCACTCACCATCGGAAAGGGGAAGCGATGAAGCGCTCAGGATGGACCTTCGCGATCGTCTCGGTCGCGCTGTTCATGGTCGTGCTCGACAACCTCGTCGTCACGAACGCGCTGCCCAGCATCAAGCGCGATCTGGGCGCGACGATCCAGCAGCTCGAGTGGAC
>Ga0134125_10006664_pt1 | contig 13057 bp, 11 predicted proteins | sample KB31751_FD_96464 | JGI IMG/M metagenome (GOLD analysis project Ga0134125, IMG submission 96464) | Terrestrial soil microbial communities with excess Nitrogen fertilizer from Kellogg Biological Station, Michigan, USA - KB3-175-1 | ecosystem: Environmental > Terrestrial > Soil > Unclassified ... | reverse complement strand
TCGGGCTTGCGACGCGCGATCCGCAGCACACGACCGCGGCCGACTGGCAGTACGAGCGGCAGCTCGCGGGGAATCTTCTCACCGACACGCGGCTCTATCGGCTCCAGGCGCAGGATCGCGGCATGAAGGACGTCGCGCGCGTGATGCGCGATCTCGAAACGGTGCTGATCGAGGCGTCGATGGCCGACAAGCCGGACCGCGACACGCTCGAGCGGGTGCAGCGGTTGATTACCAAGCGCGACCTGGTAGTGAAGATGCAGGTCGTCGCCGCAAGTTCGGCTGGACTCTGAGGCAGACATGACGAAGCGATTCCGCGCGGCGGCCGTGCTGGCCATGCTGACAATCTCGACGATGCTCGTAGCCGCGGCCGTGGCCCTGGCGGCTCCGGCGCCCGAATCGAAGCGCCTCGGCCACGCCAAGGACTTCATCGCCGACGAACAGTGGGCTCGCGCGATCGTCGAGCTCCAGGCGGTGGCCGACGATGCCAAGGAAACCAACCGCGACGAGGCGCTCTTCTGGCTGGCCCACAGCGAGCACCAGAGCGGTGACGACGGCGCCGCGATCCAGACGATCGCGCGGCTCGAGAAGCAGTATCCGAAGAGTCCCTGGGTGAAGATCGCCGGCTCGATTCGCGTCGAGATCGCGCAGCGTCTCAAACGCGACGACCTGCTGTGGATGATGGTCACCCCGCCGACGCCGCGTGCGGTGACGCCGCCGCCGACGCCCATGGTGAACGGCGTGCCGACGCCTCAACCTCCGCCGCCGGCATATCCCTCGACGCGAGCGCCGCGTCCGCCGGCGACCCCCCCGGCCCAGCCGGCCCCGGCGGCTGTGGCCCCTGCGCCGCCGGCGCGCTACCGCGGCGCGGTACCGCCGCCGCCGCCGCCGGCCATCGCCCGCCAGCCGCCGGTACCGACCGAATTCTGGGTGCCTGGTGACGCGTTCGCGAGCGACGCGACGGTCCGTATCGAGGCGCTCGGCAGCCTGATCGAGTCGCACGGCGACCGCGCGATCCCGCTCCTCAAGGACATCGCGTTCGACGACAAGAGCCCCGACGAGGCACGGCGGGCGGTGTGGCTGCTCGCGCAGTCGCGGCGTCCCGAGGCGCGCAACACCGTCTACGAGGTCGCGCGCCGCGGCGCCGAGCCGGTCCGGCTCGTGGCCATCCGCGAGATCGGCCGCTTCGACGGCCCGACCGTCAGCGCCGAGCTGATGCAGGCCTATTCGACCGCGGGCACGCCTCGCATCAAGCGGCAGGTGGTCAGCTCGCTCGGCGAGCGCGCCGACTACATGTCGCTATTCCGGATTGCGAAGGGGGAGTCGGATCCGAACGTCCGCAATCTGGCGATCGTCACGCTCGGGCGCACCGGCGCGCACGACCAGCTGCGCACGCTGTACGTGCAGACGCCGCGCGACTCGCGCGGCACCGTCCTCGGTGCGCTCTTCGCCGCCAGGGACGACGACGAGCTGATTCACATCGCCCGCACCGAGCGGGATCCGATCCTGCGCGCGCGCGCCCGCCAGCAGCTGCGGATGCTGGCCACGCCAAAGGCCATCCAGTTCCTCAACGACAACCCCTGAGAGCGCGATCCTCGTCGGTGCTAGGGTGCTAAAGGTGCAAGGGTGCTAGGGGTGCTCAGGTGCATTGGTGCTGAGCGCGCCGGCTGACAAGAGCACCCCTTAGCACCTAGCACCAAGCACCTTTAGCACCCTGGCACCCTTAGCACCTGTAGCACCCTTAGCACCGTCACGAGCGAGCCTTGATATCATCGCGCTCGTGCCGAACCCGCTGCTCGACGGCCTGCGCATCGAGTCCACGCCTGAACCGACGGCCTTCGTCATCTTCGGGGCCTCCGGCGATCTGACGCGCCGCAAGCTCCTGCCCGCGATCTACCAGCTCTCGCGCGCGCAGCGGCTGCCGGCGCGCTTCTCGGTGATCGGCATCGCGCGCTCGGAGATGACTGACGAGCAGTTCCGCCAGCAGTGGCACGACAGCCTGAAGGAATTCGCCGGCCTGGAGAAGCCTGACGACGTGTCGAGCGCGCTCGCCGGCTGCATGACCTACCTGCAGGGGGAGCTCGACGACGCTGGGCTCTACGGTCGGCTGGCCGCGAAGCTGAAGGAGGCGGGCTCGCCGGCCGGCGTGCTGTTCTACTTCGCGGTCCCTCCCGGCGTCTACGGGACCATCGTCGAGCGGCTCGCCGCCGCCGGCCTGACCAAGCCGCCCAACGCGGACGGCTGGCGGCGCATCATCGTCGAAAAGCCGTTCGGCATCGACCTCGCCAGCGCGCGGCAGCTGAACCGGCTGATGCACGAACACCTCGACGAATCGCAGATCTTCCGCATCGATCACTATCTCGGCAAGGAGACCGTCCAGAACCTGTTGGTGTTCCGCTTCGCCAACGGCATGTTCGAGCCGGTGTGGAACCGGCGCTACATCGATCACGTGCAGATCACCGCGGCGGAAGTCGTCGGCGTGGAGCAGCGCGCCAGCTATTACGAGGGGGCCGGCGCGCTGCGCGACATGGTCCAGAATCACCTGATGCAGGTGCTCGCGCTCGTCGCCATGGAGCCGCCGATCGCCTTTTCCGCCGAGAACGTGCGCGATCGCAAGCTCGACGTGATCATGTCGATCCAGCCGCTGCTCGAAGACGCACGGACCAGCGTCGTCCGCTCGCAGTACGCGGCCGGCTGGGTGAACGGCGAGGAGGTGCCGGGCTACCGCGAGGAAAAGGGGGTCAGCCCGGAGTCGACGACCGAGACCTACGTGGCGCTGCGAATGCAGCTGGACAGCTGGCGCTGGGCGGGCGTGCCGTTCTATCTGCGCACCGGCAAGCGGCTGCCGAAGCGGACCACCGAGATCGCGATCCAGTTCCGCCGCCCGCCGCTGCACATCTTCAAGCGGATCAGCCCGACGGCGATCGCCTCGAACCTGCTCGTCGTGAACGTGCAGCCCGACGAAGGCATCTCGGTGCGCTTCGAGGCGAAGCTGCCGGGCAGCCGCATGCAGCTCGCGCCGGTGATGATGAACTTCCGCTACGGCAGCGCGTTCGGCCGGGCCGTGCCCGAGGCCTATGAGACGCTGCTGCTCGACGCGATGCTCGGGGATCCGACGCTGTACGCCCGGCACGATTTCGTGGAAGCGTCGTGGGCGCTGATCACGCCGGTGCACGAGCGCTGGGCGGCGCTCGCGGCGAAGGCGCTTCCGACCTACGAAGCGGGAGAATGGGGACCGGAGGAAGCCGACGCCATGATGGCCGCGGAGGGACGCCGATGGAGGACGCTGTGACCGCGAAGGACGGCCTGTTGCCGGGCGGCCGCGACGTGCCGTTCGCCCAGATCGAGGCGACGCTGGCGCGGCTCGTCCGCGACGGCCGCCGCCGACGCGGCGCGCCGGCGCGCGCGCTGCTCGCCACGGTGATCGCCGTGGGCGTGCCGGAGCGGCTCACCGCCGCCGCCGAGGCGCTCGAGCAGCTCGGCGACGTCGGCGTCAGGGCGATCCTGATTTCGGAAGGCACCCACACCAACCCGGTCGCGCGCGTGACCGAGCATTCGATTGCCATCGCCGGCCTGGCGCCGCGGTATCTGAACAACGCCGTCGCCGCGCTCCGCCTGTCGAGCCTCCCCGCCGCCGTCTGGTGGCGCGGCGGATCGGTCGAAGCGCTCGACGACCTCGCCGATCTCGCCGATCGCCTGATCCTCGATACGCCGGATCCTGACGACGTGTGGGCGAAGGCGGACGGGCTGTTCGAGCACACCGTGGTCACCGACATGCGCTGGCCGGCGCTGACGCGCTGGCGCGCGGCGCTCGCGCACCTCTTCGATCTGCCGCAGGTGCAGCGGGACGCGGCGTCGCTGCAGCGGATCGAGATCGACGCGAAGGACGTCTACGCCGCGCGCCTCTACGCCGGATGGCTGAAGTCGCGGCTGCGCTGGACCGACGCGGTGGCCATCAGCATCAAGGAAGCGGCCGGCGACGCGCCGACGCCGCTGGTTCGGGTCAGGCTTTCAGGGAAAGCGCTGAGAGTCACGCTTCAGGTCAAGCCGCAGGGAAGTTGCCTCGAGGCGGCCGTCGAAGGCGGGGAGGGGTCGACGCGGATCGTCCCGCTCGGCGACGGCTCGCTCGCCGCGCTGATCGGGGAAGAGCTGGGAGTGCGGACGCGGGATCTCGCCTTCGAGCAGGCGCTGACCGCCGCACGGGAGATTCACGCATGAGTGGCAGCAGCTTCGCCGTCGTCGGCCTCGGCACGATGGGCCGCAACCTCGCCCTCAACATCGAAGAGCACGGCTTTCCGGTCGCGGTGTGGAACCTCGAGACCGACTGGACCGACGCGTTCCTCAAGGATCACGCCGGCCACAAGTTCACCGGCACGAAGAGCCTCCAGGATCTGGTGCGCGCGCTCGAACGGCCGCGCCGCATCATGATGATGATCCCCGCCGGCGCCCCGGTCGACGAGATGCTCGGCAAGCTGGCGCCGCTGCTCGAGCCGGACGACATCGTCATCGACGGCGGCAACTCGCACTTCGCCGACACCCGCCGCCGCGAGGCCTCCCTCCGCGAGCAGCGGCTGCACTTCGTCGGCTGCGGCGTCTCCGGCGGCGAAGAAGGCGCGCGCTTCGGCCCGTCGATCATGCCGGGCGGCTCCGCCGCGGCGTGGACGCGCATCAAGGACGTGCTCGAGGCCATCGCGGCGAAGACGGAGGCCGGACCGTGCGTGACGCACGTCGGTCCCGACGGCGCCGGGCATTTCGTCAAGATGGTGCACAACGGCATCGAGTACGGCGACATGCAGCTCATCGCCGAGACCTACGACGTGCTGCACCGCGGCCTCGGGTTGACAACGCCGCAGACCGGCGAAGTATTCGCGGAGTGGAATCGCGGACCGCTCGAGTCGTTCCTGGTCGAGCTCACGGCGCACGTCTGCAGCGTCGTCGATCCCGAGACGCAGCAGCCGCTGGTGGACGTGATCCAGGACAAGGCGGGGCAGAAGGGCACCGGGAAGTGGACGGCGCAGATCGCGCTCGATCTCGCGGTCGCGATCCCGACCATCGGCGCGGCGCTCGACGCGCGCGTGCTCTCGAGCCTGAAGGACCAGCGGGTCGCGGCCAGCGGGCTGTACAAGGGCGCCGCGAGGCAGGGATTCTCGTCCACCGGCGCCGATCCCTGGAAGAACGACCTGCGCGACGCGCTGGTCGCGGCGCGCGTGTGCAGTTACGCGCAGGGAATGGCGCTCATCGCGGCGGGCTCGGCGGAATACCGCTGGAACATCGACCTCGCCGAGATGGCGCGCATCTGGAAAGGCGGCTGCATCATCCGCGCGAAGCTGCTCGACCCGGTGCGCCAGGCGTTCACCGCCAACCCGTCGCTGCCGAACCTGCTCGTCGACCCCGCGATTGCCGCGGACCTGCAGCGCGCCGCCCCCGGATGGCGCCGCGTCGTCAGCGCTGCCGCCTCGAGCGGCATCGCCGTGCCGGCGCTGGCCGCCAGCCTCGCCTATTTGGACAGCTACACGACGGCCCGCCTGCCGCAGAACCTCACGCAGGCGCAGCGCGACGCGTTCGGCGCGCACAAGTTCGAGCGGATCGAGCGCCCCGGTTTCGTACACGCCGACTGGCACGTCACCGAGAAGCCCGCGGCGCGATGAGCCACCTGAACCTGGCGAGCGTGCTCGAGCACCCGGCGCGGCTGACGCCCGACCGCGTCGCGATCACCTGCCGCTCGCAGCACACGACCTACGGCGATCTGAACGCCGCGGCCACGCGGGTCGCCGCCGGACTGCACGCCCTCGGTATCCGTCCCGGCGAGCACGTGGCGCTGTCGTGCCCGAACGTGCCGTGGTTTCCCATCGCCTACTTCGGCATCCTGAAAGCGGGCGCGGTCGTCGTGCCGCTGAACGTGCTGCTGAAGCCGCGCGAGATCGCCTACCACCTGAAGGACAGTCACGCGAAGGCGTGCCTGGCCTTCGAGGGCACGCCCGAACTGCCGCTCGGCGAGATGACGACGGCGGCGTGCGCCGAAGCGGGCTGCCCGCATCTCGTCGTGATGCCGCTCGATCACGCGTCGTCGCCGAACCCCGGCACGATCGGATCGCTGATGCGCGACGCCGCGGCGTTCCATTCGCCGCGCCGCGACCAGAACGATACCGCGGTGATCCTCTATACATCGGGCACGACGGGGCACCCGAAAGGGGCGGAGCTGACGCACGCCAACATGGTGTCGAACGCCGTCTCCTCGTTCGACATGTACCAGCCGGCGTTTGCCGGCGACGACGGGCAGAGTGTGGCGCTGATTACGCTGCCGCTGTTCCATTCGACGGCGCAGACGGCGCAGATGAACGCGGGCCTCTACGGCGGGTTCCGCCTGGTCCTGATGCCGCGATTCGAGCCGGCTGCGGTGCTCGAGACATTCGCGCGCGAGCGGATCGGCCTGTGGGTCGGCGTGCCGACGATGTACTGGGCGCTGCTGCAGCACGCGCGCACCGCCGGCGTGGACGTGGCCGCCGCGTCGGCGTCGCTGAAGGCGTGCGTGTCGGGCGGCGCGCCGATGCCGGTGGAGATCCTGCAGGCCTTCGAGCGCACCTTCGGCGTGCGGGTCCTCGAAGGCTACGGCCTGTCCGAGACCGCGCCGGTCGTCGCGTTCAACCAGTTGCAGCGCCCGTCGAAGCCGGGCACGGTCGGCCTGCCGATCTTCGGCGTGGACGTGCGCTGCGTGGACGAGCACGATAACCCGGTGCCGCCGGGTGAGCGCGGCGAAGTGATCGTGCGCGGGCCCAACGTGATGAAGGGCTACTACAACCGCCCCGACGCGACCGCCGACGCGCTGCGCGGCGGCTGGTTCCGTACCGGCGACATCGGCCAGATCGACAGCGACGGCTACCTGGCCATCGTCGATCGCAAGAAGGATATGATCCTGAGGGGCGGCTACAACGTGTACCCGCGTGAAGTCGAAGAAGTCCTGATGACGCATCCGGCGGTGGCGCTGGCGGCCGTCGTGGGGGCGCCGGACGAGCGGCTGGGCGAGGAGGTCAAGGCGTACGTCGTCAGGCGGCCCGACTCGTCCATTACGGAGGCGGAGCTGATCGAGTGGGCGCGGGGGGAAATGGCGGCCTTCAAGTATCCGCGGGCGATCGAGTTCCGGGACGCGCTGCCGATGAGCGCGACCGGAAAGGTGCTGAAGCGCGAATTACGCCAAGCTCGGCCGTGAAGACGCGTCGACTGGCCCTGTGGTGCTGTTGCTCGTGCCAATTGGTCACGATATAGTCCAAACCTCATGGCACTCGAGCTACCAGGGTCTCACCGCGCCACCGGACTGGTCGACGTGCTCGACCGGGTGCTCGATAAGGGGCTTGTGATCGCGGGAGACATCAAGGTCTCCCTTGCCGAAGTCGAGCTCCTCACCATCCGGATTCGTCTTCTCGTCTGCTCCCTCGACAAAGCGCAGGAAATCGGGCTCGATTGGTGGCGGTACGATCGCGATTTGTCGCCCGGCGCGTCGCGTGCGGCCGCCGGCGAGCACGAGGAGCTGCGCGCCGAGATCCGGCAGTTGCAGCAACGGGTCGAAGCGCTGACGGCGACGCGGGCGGCGTCGCCGCGCGCGGCCCGCAGGCGTCGATGATTCGACCAACGGAGGCATGAGCACACATGGCAGTTGAACGCGCCGCTGGCGGCACAAGTCTTATCGACGTCCTCGATCGCGTCCTCGACAAGGGCATCGTGATCGACGCGTGGGTACGCGTGTCGCTCGTCGGCATCGACCTGATCACGGTCGAAGCACGCGTCGTGGTGGCGTCGATCGACACGTACCTCAAGTATTCCGAGGCGGTCGGTCAGGTTGCCCCGGTCTCACGGCCGGCACCGGAGCTGCCGTCTCACCAGGACATGGCGGCGGAGAACGCCGCGTTGCGGGCGGAGCTGGCGGCGACGAAGAGCGGCCGCCCCCGACGCCGGCGTTCGAGCACCGAGGGATAACCGAACGTGTCACGGGCCGCCGCACCGCTGGCGCAGGTGCAGGGAGTCGATTCCGACGCGAAGCTCGCCTTCGTCGAGTTCCTGCTGACCAGCATCGACGTGCAGGAATCGTCGCGGCGCGCCGTCGACTGGCTCGTGGCCCATGCCCCGGTCACCGAAGCAGCGGTCCTCGTCGCCGAGCCGCTGACGTCCGAGATGCTGCTGGTGGCGGAACACGGCGTCACCAGCGGGGCGATCATGGATTTCTCGCTGAGCCGCGAAGACTCCGCGCACCCGTTGATCCAGGCGCTGCACACGCCGGCGCCGAGCTTCGTCGACGCGCTGCCGCTGCATCACCGCGCGCCGCTCGAGTCGCGCTCGTTCCACGTCATCCCGCTCCGCGCCGAGGCCGGCGAGCACGCGCACGGCCTGCTGCTGGTCGCCGGCCTGGCTCCGGCGCTCGATGCCGAGACGCTGTGGCTGTCGCGCACCCTCGGCAAGCAGGTGTCGCGGCTGATGGGGCGCCAGCTCCTCGCCGAGACGCGCTTCGGCCAGGAGCGGATGCTGCTCTACAGCATCATCAACGCCGTCACCGATCCGATCCTGCTGACCGACACCGAAGGCAAGTTGATCATCGCCAACAGCCATGCCGAGAAGCTGTTCGCCGCGCCGGAAGAAGCCAGCGAGGGCTGGCGGCGCGCCGCGGCGCTGAACAACATGCTGTTCTCGGCGGCGCTCTCGACCAGCGCGGTCGGCATGAGCGAGATGTCGCGGCGCGAGCTGCTGCTGGTCGATCCGCTCGAAGGCTCCGACCTGCTGTTCGAGCTGCTCAGCTCGCGGGCCAAGGACGAGCGCCAGGGCACCTACGTCGTCTCGATCCTGCGCAACGTCACCGACCTGGCGCGCGCCAAGGAGGAGATCGAGGAAAGCTACCGCACGCTGCGCGTCGCGCAGGCGGAAGTGCGCGACGAGCGGCATCGCCTCGATCTGATCATCGACTCGGTCGCCGACCCGATCCTGGTCACCGACCAGGAAGGGGACATCGTGCTGATGAACACGCCGGCCGAGCGGCTGTTCAACGCGCCGGGGATCGACGACGAGGGCACGCTGCGCCGGGTCCGCGCCAACGGCGCCAACCTGACCTCGTTCGTCTCCAACGTGCTGACGCGATCCGGCGAGCAGCGCTACCGCGGCGAGATCCAGCTCGGCGATCCGATGACCGGCCGGCCGCTGCCGGTGGAAGCGGTCGCCGGCACCATCCTCTCGGAGCAGGGCGAGCTGATGTGGGTCGTCACGATCCTGCACGACCTCACCGAGGCGATCGAGAAGGCGCGGCTCTACGAGCAGTTGAAGCAGGCGTCGGTCGAGCTCGAGCGCAAGGTGCAGGAAGCGACGGCGGAACTGGCGGATCAGAACGAGCTGCTGCGGCGGCAGCACATCGCGCTCGAGCAGGCCTCGGCGCTGAAGTCGCAGTTCCTGGCCAACATGTCGCACGAGTTCCGGACGCCGCTCAACGCGATCCTGGGCTACACGCACATGCTGCTGAACAACGTCACCGGCCCGGTGAGCGACCCGCAGCGCAAGAGCCTCACCCGCATCGACTCGAACTCGCGGCACCTGCTGGCGCTGATCAACGACATCCTCGACATCACCAGGATCGAGGCCGGGCGGATGCCGCTGAACGCGACGTCGTTCGGCATCGGCGAGCTGTTCGACGAGGTGCAGGCGGAGCTCGAACCGATCATCAAGCGCTCGAACCTGGCGCTGACCACGAAGATGCGCGCGGGCGTGCCGACGGTACGCGCGGATCGCCAGAAGGTGAAGCAGATCATGCTCAACCTGCTGAGCAACGCGCTGAAGTTCACGCCGGCGGGCTCGGTGACGATGACCGCCTCCTACGACTCGAAACAGAAGGAGATCGCCATCGCGGTGAAGGACACGGGCGTCGGGATTCCCGTCGAGGATCAGGTCAAGGTGTTCGAGGACTTCCGCCAGCTCGACTCGTCGCCGGCACGCGGCTACGGCGGCACCGGCCTCGGCCTGTCGATCTGCCGGCGGCTGGCGCACATCCTGGGCGGCAGCATCGAGCTGGAGAGCACGGCGGGGAAGGGATCGACCTTCACCCTGCGGCTGCCGGCAAAGGCGAGAAAACGATGAAGCCCGCGTCCACGACCGCGCGTGAACAGCCGCTGGTGCTGGTTGTCGAGGACTACCAGGACGCGCGGGAGATGTACGCCGCCTACCTCCAGTTCTCCGGCTTCGAGGTCGCCGAGGCGGGCAACGGCATCGAGGCGATCGACAAGACGCACGAACTGATGCCCGACATCGTCCTCATGGACCTGGCGCTGCCGCGCATGGACGGATGGGAAGCGACCAAGCGCCTGAAGAGCGATCCGCGGACACGCCACATCCCGATCGTGGCGCTGACCGGCCATGCCCTGGCCGGGCACGCCGAGGGGGCGCGCGAGGCCGGGTGTGACGCCTTCGTCACCAAGCCGTGCCTGCCCGACGCGCTCGTGACGGAGATCAAGCGGCTGCTGGATCTTCATCGGCCGAACGCGGAGAATGCTAAGGACGGGGCCCGGACGCCAAAGGCCTCGAAGAAGCGATCGTGAAGGGCGGAGTCGCAGGCATGGCGAAGACAGCAAAGAAGCCCGGCAAGAAGGCGTCCCCGGCTCAGAAAGCCGCGCCGGCAAGCGCCCTCCAGAAGAAGAAGAACGACGCGGCCACCGCCAAGGCAGCGGCGAAGCAGGAAGCCGCCCGCGGCAAGCTCGAACGGGTCAAGGTGCCATCGTCGCGGCGCGAAGACAGCACCGAAGGCAAGTACGTCTACTGCGTCATCCGCTCCGAGCAGCCGCTGAGCTTCGGCCCGCTGGGGCTGGGGCCGGAACCGGCCGAAGTCCACACGATTCACTTCCGCGACATCGCCGCGGTCGTGTCCAACACGCCGATCGTCGTCCAGGACCCGACCCGCGAGAACGTGCTCGCGCACCAGCGCGTCAACGAAACGGTGATGCAGAAGCACACCGTCATCCCGATGTCGTTCGGCACGGTGTTCAAGACCGACGACGACATCATGGAGCTGCTGCGATCGGCCTACGACGCGTTCAGCGACGTGCTGAGCAAGATGCAGGAAAAGTTCGAGTTCGGCCTCAAGGTGCTGTGGGACCGCGACCAGATCATCCGCGAGATCGAGGACGAGGACGAGGACATCCGCCGCCTGAAGAGCGAGATCTCGTCCCAGAAGGGGTCGACGTATTTCGCCCGCATGCAGTACGGCCGCCTCATCGACGCGGCGCTGCAGTCCCGGACCGAGCGCTACGTCGCCGAGATCTTCACCTCGCTGCGGAACGTCTCGGTCGCCTCGCGCTCGAACAAGCCGATCGGCGACCGCATGATCATGAACGCCGCCTTTCTCGTCTCGCGCGAGATGGAGCAGGCGTTCGACTCGCGGGTCAAGGAGATCGGGCAGCAGTACGAGAAGCTGACCTTCAAGTACACCGGTCCCTGGCCGCCTTACAACTTCGTCAACATCCGCCTCAAGCTCGAACGCGCCCATTGAGAGATGCCGCTTCAGCATTCGGCATTCGGCATTCGGCGTTGACACCGTGCTGATCATCGACAGCCTGATCCTCTCCGGCGTCCGCTTCGTGCTCGACAAGGTCGCGGCCGCCGTCGATACCGAGCTGAACGACGACAGCGTGCTGCGCGAGCGCCTGCTCGACGCGCAGATGCGCCTCGAGCTGGAGGAGATCAGTCAGGAGGAGTTCGACCAGATCGAGGCCGACATCGTCGCCCGCATCCGCGAGATCAAGGAACGCCAGCGCGGCGGCGAGTCCGCGGTCATCTCGCCGAAGGAGATGAAGGTCACCGGCATCGAGGCGTCCTTCGAAGGCGACGAACATTAACCCCTCGACGGCGCTGGGGGCCAGGTGGCATTTCGTCGGGGGCAAGGGGGGCGTCGGCAAGACCACCTGCGCGGCCATGCTCTCGGTTGAGGGCGCTCCTCGCGCCCGCACCCTGCTCGTCACCACCGATCCCGCATCCTCGCTGCCGGCCGTGCTCGGCACGCGCGTCGGCGCCTCGCCGTCCCCCGTGCGCGGTGCCAGGGGACTCTTCGCCGCGAGCGTGGACTCGGCGTCCGCGTTCGAGCGCTGGCTGGCGCCGCGGCGCGAGATGCTGTCGACGATTGCGCTGCGCGGAACGTATCTCGACGAAGAGGACGTCGGCCGGCTGCTCAAGCTGTCGCTGCCCGGGATCGACGAAGTGATCGGCCTCGTCGAGGCGATGCGGCTGGGCGGGGGCTTCGAGCAGGTCGTGGTGGACACGGCGCCGACCGGCCACACCCTGCGGCTGCTGTCCTCGCCGGTGCTGCTCGGCCGCGTGGCGCTCGTCCTCGACTCCCTCCAGTCGCACCACCGCGCCGTCGTCAGCGCCCTGCGAGGCTCGTATCGCCGCGATGACGCCGACGCGTTCATCGCCGGCCTGGAGCGCGACGGAGAGGCGCTCTCGGGCCTGCTTCGCGATCGCGCGCGGACGGTCGTGACGTGGGTCACGCTGCCCGAGCCGATGGCGCTCGAGGAGACCGCCGACGCGATCGCGGCGCTCGAAGCGGCAGGCATTCACGTCGGGCGGCTGATCGTGAACCGCGTCACGGCGCGTCCGCCGCAGCGCTGCGCGTGGTGCGAGGCCAGGCGCCGGTTCGAAGCGCGTGCGCTCATTCCCGTCGCACGCCGCTTTGCGGGACGCGAGATCGCGGCCCTGCCGGAAGTCGATGCCGAACCGATCGGCGTGACGGCCCTGCGCGGACTCGCCACCCGTATTCTTGCCTGGAGGCCGCGGGCCGCCGCGCCCGTGATTGCCCATCGCGTGCGGGCGTCACTGGGTCTACCGCCTGGAGGAGTGGAACTTCCGCCTGAAGGAGTGGAACTTCCGCCTGAAGGCGGAAGCCACAGTGTCACGGCGGATCTTGCCGGTGATGCGCGCTGGATCCTCTTCGGCGGCAAGGGAGGTGTCGGCAAGTCCACCTGCGCCGCGACCGCCGCGCTGCACCTCGCCCGCGATCGGCGGGTGCTGCTGCTGTCCACCGATCCCGCGCACTCGCTCGGCG
>Ga0134125_10006663_pt1 | contig 13058 bp, 10 predicted proteins | sample KB31751_FD_96464 | JGI IMG/M metagenome (GOLD analysis project Ga0134125, IMG submission 96464) | Terrestrial soil microbial communities with excess Nitrogen fertilizer from Kellogg Biological Station, Michigan, USA - KB3-175-1 | ecosystem: Environmental > Terrestrial > Soil > Unclassified ... | reverse complement strand
GGCGCAGCCCATCGCCGTCACCTTGGCCATCAGCGCATGGCCGTTGGCGATGGTGGCGACGCGGCCGCCATCGGTGACGAGGTCGGTGGCGCCGGACATTGCGACGACGAGCCGATGGGCGCGAGCATAGTCCTGCGCCGCGGTGCGGGTCGGCTCGCAGCCGGCGAGCGCCTGGAATTCGGCGTGGTTGAGCCGCAGCACGGCCGGACCGCGGCCGACCAGCGTGCGCGCAAAAGCAGCGCGCGAGGCGCTGCGGTCGACGAACACCGGATCGAGCACCCACGGGCGCCCGGCCTCGGCGGCCGCGGCCACGGCGATCCCGGTCGCCTCGCGGCGTTCCGGATCGAAGGTGCCGAGATTGACCAGGAGGGCGTCGGCGCGGGCGACGAAGCCGCCGATCTCCTCGGCCGACAGGGTCATGGACGGCACGCAGCCGGCGGCAAGCAGCATGTTGGCGGTATAGGCCTGCGCCACCGTATTGGTGATGCAGTGGATGCGCGGCGCCCGCGCCTGTAATTGGCCGACGAGCCCCGCCGCCGCCTGCGGCAAATCCCCGGAATGGCGCATCTCTCATCCCTCCGCCGGCATGACCCGGATCAGGTTCGTTGGGTTGGCCGCGGATCGGCCTCTCAGCCCGGCTTGGCGCCGGACACCCCACGAGATTGCTGGCGCTGTCCTAGGCCGCAGGCCCGGGGAAGGCAAGATGCTCTGTCATTCCGGGACGGCCCGGTAAGGCGCCGGGCCCGGAATCCAGACACCGCAGCAGAGACGTATGGATTCCGGGCTCGCGGCCTTCGGCCGTGCCCCGGAATGACCGGGCCAACTGCTTGCCAGAGGTGGCGCTTTTTGCTGTCTAGGGCCCGCACCCGGAGGCTTCCATGACCCCCTTCTTCGTCCAGATCAAATGCGAGCTCGGCAAGTCGTACCAAGTCGCCAACGCGCTCGCCGAAGCGGAGATCGCCTCCGAGATCTACTCCACCGCCGGCGACTACGACCTGCTGGTGAAGTTCTACGTCGGTGCCGGCACGGACATCGGCCACTTCGTCAACGAGAAGGTCCAGGTCATTCCCGGCATCAAGGACACCCACACCATCATCACCTTCAAGGCGTTCCAGGCCTGACGGCCTGCCGTTGCAGGCCGCAATGCGACGCCTTCTGTCCTCCCGACAGCTCCGCACCGCCAAGGTAACCTCGGCGCACTGGCAGCGGCGCGCCTTGTTCGTGATCGGCGGCATCACCGTGGGCGCCGTCGCCGTCGCAATGGCGCTCGCCGCCGACTGGGTGCAGGTCGCCTTCGGCCTGTTCGTGGCGAAGTGGCACTATGCCTCGCTTATCGTCACGCCGGCTGGTTTTGCGCTGTCGGTGTTCCTGACCAACCGCTACTTCCAGAACTCGCAAGGCAGCGGCATTCCACAAGCGATCGCCGCGCGCGAATTGACCGATCAGGAGGCGCGCGGCCGCCTCGTCTCGATCCGCATCGCCATCGGCAAGGTGCTGCTGACATTGCTCGGCCTGTTGTGCGGCGCCTCTGCCGGCCGCGAAGGCCCGACCGTGCAGGTCGGCGCCTCCATCATGTTCGCGATCGGCCGCTTCTCGCCGCGGCGTCAGCCCGGGCTCATCCTCGCCGGCGCGGCAGCCGGCGTCGCCGCCGCCTTCAACACCCCGCTCGCCGGCATCGTCTTCGGCATCGAGGAGATGAGCCGCGCCTTCGAGACCCGAACCAGCGGCCTGATCATTGCCGCAGTGATCGCGGCCGGCCTGACCTCGCTGGCGCTGGTCGGCAATTACGCCTATTTCGGCACGACGCCGGCGATGCTGCGCAACGGGCTCGACTGGCTGGCCGTGCCGCTCTGCGGCGTCGCCGGAGGCCTGGCGGGCGGCGTGTTCAGCCGCATTGTCATCATCATGGCCCGCGGATTGCCAGGCAGGTTCGGGCGGGCGCTCAAGGCCAATCCGATCCCGTTCGCGCTCGCCTGCGGCGTCGCGGTGGCGCTGTGCGGTATCGCTTCGGGCGACACCATCTACGGCACCGGCTATGCGCAGGTGAAGGCGGCGCTGGAAGGCGGCAAGCCGCTCGGCGGCGATTTCGGGCTATTCAAATTCCTGGCGACGACGTTTTCGACCGTCAGCGGCATCCCAGGCGGCATCTTCTCACCGTCGCTCGCGGTCGGCGCCGGGTTAGGGGCCAACATCGCGCATCTGTTCCCGACCGCACCGGTGGCGCCGATCATCCTGCTCGGCATGGTGTCGTATTTCGCCGGCGTGGTGCAGGCGCCGATCACCGCCTTCGTCATCGTGACGGAAATGACCGACAACCACGCCATGGTCATTCCGCTGATGTGCGCGGCATTGATCGGCTACGGCGCGTCCAAGCTCGTCTGCCCCGAAGGCATTTACCACGCCCTGGCCAAAGGCTTCGCGCATCCGAAGGCGCCGGGCCAGCCTGAGGACAGCGTTCGCACCAGCACCCGCTTGCCACAATGCTAGCCGCGGCCGCCGGAATCGGTCGAACGATATTCGCGCCCCGCGCGTTCGCTCCTTGGCGGCGTCGGCTGCCGCCACATGACGCCACGATCGCGCCATGGAGATGAACTCGACTTGAACGACACGACACCACCTCATTCAGAGGCGATCGATACCCTTCGACACTGGGCGATAACCACACCGGGAGAGTTCCGATGAATCAATATGCGACGTTTCTCTTAAGTACGGTCGCCGGCTTATGCGTCATGGGCGCGGCGCAGGCCGCACCCGTCCAAGGCACGCTGCCCCAGGCGCAATCCTACGCCGAACTGCTCGAGCCGGTGCAAAACGCCGACGCCGTGCTCATGGCCGACGACATGGCGAGGGCGCAACAGCCCCGGCCGCTGCTGCAACTGGCTCAATATCACCACCACCATCACCACCACCACCATCACCACGGCTTCCGTGGCTTCGGCTTCGGCTTTGGCTTCGCGCCGCCGCCGCCGGCCTATTACGGACCGGACTGCTACGTCCGCCGGCAGGTGTTCTACGATCATCGGGGTCGTCGCATGGTGCGCCGCGTTCGCGTCTGCGACTAAGGCGGAACGTCGTCATGAATGGCAAAGGCCGCTCTCACGAGCGGCCTTTCGTCTATGCGCCGCGCTCAATCAGAAAGGCTCGTCCTCGGCGAGCGTTTTCACGACGCCGGCGCGAAACTGCCCGAGGTCCGACATGCACTGCGCATGGCGAGGCGTGCCCGCCGGCATGCCCCATCGTGTGCAATAGAAATCACACTGGCGCTCGAAGGCGGCGGCCTGCGCCGCCTCGCTGCGCTGCTGCGCCGCCGGGATGCCCGGCACCACGAACAGCGCAAAAACAATGAGACCCGCGACGAGGCTCGCCCATAAAGCGAGCTCGACGTGGTCATAGAGTTGCGCGAGCAAGGTCGACGTCCTGCCGGCTCGCATGACCCCGTCCTCCCTCGCTCGCCCCTCGGTTCGCTCCCTTGCCTACGCTTGCGGTCTCAGGCCCTGCCAAACCAGGCGGCATCGACGCTGTAGCGGCCGCCGCCGGTGACGAACAGCACGAGCGCGCCGCCGGCAATGGCGAGATCCTTGCTCAGGAAAGCGTACTGCAACGTCTGCGCCGCTTGCGGATATTGCCAATACAGATGCGCCGTCAGGAGGGCGATCACCACGAAAACGAACGCCAGCAACGCGCCGTAGCGCGTCGCGACGCCGAGGATCAGCGTGACGACGATGATCCATTCGGCGACGTGCGCGAGCAGACTCATGAAATCGGGAAGGATGTAGTTGAGCGACTTGAGATAGGCGGCGGCCGGCCCGCCGGTCCACACCGTCATCAGGAAGACAGCCGCGATGAGGATGCGGCCGATCAGCAGCAGCGGATCACGCAGGCTGTCGGCGAGGTTGTCGCAGCAGCCAATCATGTTGCGAAGACCGGAATTTTGCATTGCTCTCTCCCCCGAATTTCAAAGCGTCACGCAAGGGCGTGACGCCGCGCGTCGATGCGCGCGCCGCCGTTGACCGTCGATATGAAAAGGTCTGCGCCTGCCGATGACACCCTCGCCGCGCGTTCCCCCACAGGGACTCGACACGCCCCGATCATTGCGGCTGTTGGAACTCTAGCAGCTCCCGTGGCCGCCGCAATCCGTTAGCCGGCGATCCCCGTATCAAATTGCGGGGGATTGTGCGGGCGCGTTTCCCGGCGTGAAAGGCAGCCGGTCAGACCCCCTCGGTCGACCCCTCCGGCTCAAGCGCGCGCCGGAGGCCGAGCTGGCGCTCGCGCCAGATCACGAACAGGCCGGCGCCGGCGACGATCAGGCCGCCGACATAGACGAGCGGCGCCGGCAATTCGCCGAACATCCAGTAGCCGATGATCAGCGCCCACAACATCGCGGTATAGTCGAAGGGTGCCACCACCGAGGCCGAGGCGTGGCGATAGCTCTCGGTCAGGAAGATGTGGGCAACGCCGCCGATGAAGCCCATCGCGACCAGCGCGGCGTATTCGCCAGCGGTCGGCGAGTGCCAGGCGAAGGGCAGCGTCAGCGCGCCGGCGATGGCGCAGATCAGCGAGAAATAGAACACGATCGACGGCGTCGTCTCGCTCTGGGTCAGTCGCCGGGTCTGAATCACGGTGCCGGCGTTGCAGATCGACGAGGCGACCGCGAGCAGCGACCCGACCGCGGCGGCGGTGGCGCCGATCGCGGCGTAATGGCCGACGTCGAACTGCGGGATCAGCATGACGACCACGCCGGCGAAGCCGACGCCGACCGCCGACCAGCGATAGACGCGCACCCGCTCCTTCAGGATGAGCGCGGCGAGCGCCACCGTGATCAGCGGCGAGGCAAAGGAGATCGCGGTCACGTCGGCGAGCGGCAGCCGCGTCAGCGCCGCGAAATTGGTGAACATGCCGAAGGTCGACAGCGTGCCGCGGCCGAGCTGGCCGAACGGCCGGTTGGTGCGCACGGCGCTCATCAGCTCGCCGCGCATCGCGTAGATCAGCACCACCGGCACGATGGCGAACGCCGAGCGGAAGAACACCATCTGTCCGACCGGTGCCACCTCGCCGAGCTGGCGCACCAGAGCCGACATCACCGCGAACAGCAAAGCGGAGATGAGCTTGAAGACGATTCCCCGTGCCAGCGACATGGGACCCCTCATAGCCGCTCCGGCAGGGTCTGTCCCGCACGCCATCCGGCCGTGCACAGCTCCCGCGTTGTGCCGGCTGGCATTTCCCGCCCGCGATGGTCGCAATCGTGGCGGTTCGCGCCGACGCGGCAAAGGGGCGCAACGAATTGAGCAACGCTCTCCGGAACGGCGGCGGCGAGCGGACGTTCACATCGCACGGAGACGGGCGGGCACCGGCTTGTACGGGCCCCGAGCCTGCGCGCGTCACATCATCCAGAGGCAGGAGATTTTATATGTCGTTCAAACAGGTTCACATGGCGGCGCTGGCGGCTGCGCTGCTCGCCGGCACGGCCGGCTTCGCTTACGCACAATCGAGCACGCCGTCCACGGCGCCCACCAAGCCCGGTGTGTCGTCGCAGGCCGGTCCCGCCCATGGCGCGACCACCGGCGCCGCGAGCGAGGAGATGAAGAAGGGCGACACGGCCAAGGACGCGCCGAAGGCCGGGTCGCCCAAGGGCGACGCGGCCAAGACCGAGTCGAAGGGTGAAGCGTCGAAGACCGAGAAGGAAGGCAAGACCTCGGAGACGATGGGCGGCAAGACCAATGCCAAGGCGGAAACCTCGCCCGACGGCGCCAAGGCCAAGGCGGCGGACGGCAAGACCGACACCATGAACAAGGCCGACACCACCGGCAAGGGCGCGAACGACAGCGCGGCCAGCCCGTCCTCGGCCAAGGCCGGCGGCAATATCAACCTGACGACGCAGCAGAAGACGGTGATCAAGAAGACCGTCATCGACAACAAGAGCGCGCCGCGCGTCACCAGCGTCAACTTCCAGATCAACGTTGGCACCGTCGTGCCGACCACGGTGCGCTACGCGCCGCTGCCGACGAGCATCATCGAAATCCATCCGGCCTGGCGCGGCTACGATTACTTCGTCTACGAAGACCAGGTCATCATCATCGAGCCGCGCAGCCACAAGATCGTCGAGATCATCGTCGTGTCCTGATGACCTGACTCGAACCGAGCTGATCGGGAATCGGCAACCCCACACCCTCGTCATGCCCGGCCTTGTGCCGGGCATCCACGCCTTCGCTAAGAAGCAGTGAGCAAGGACGCAGACGGCCGGGACATAAGGGCGTTCACGCCCGTCTTCGACCGGCCATTGCCCGGCCATGACGGCGGATCGGAGGCATACGTTGTTGCGCCAGTCCTACTTCGCCGGCGGCGGCAGCGACTTGATGTAGACCGCCATGGCATGGCGGTCGGCGCCGGAGAGTTCGGCGGTGTTGCGCACGACATCGATCATGACGCTGCCGACGCGGTCGGAATCCGGCGTGTCGCCGGTCGTCAGCGTGCCGACGATGTCGTCGACGGACCAGGCGCCGAGCTTGTCCTGGCGGATGCTCGGCACGCCGCCTTGGTCGGTCGGGCTCGGGCCGCCGTCGAGGCGGCGGCTTTCGATCACCGCACCGAGCCGGTTGCGCGGCGAGTGGCATTCGGCGCAATGGCCGGGGCCGTTCACCAGATAAGCCCCCCTGTTCCACTCGGCCGACTGCGCCGGATTCGGCGTGAAGGTCTTGCCGTCGAGGAACAATAGCTTCCACATCCCGACGCTGCGGCGGATGCTGAACGGAAACTTGAGCTCATGCGGCCGCACGCGGCCCGCGACCGCGGGCAGCGATTTGAGATAAGCGAACAGGTCGCGCACGTCGTCGATGCGCATGTGCTGGTAGGACGGATAGGGAAAGGCCGGGTAGAGGTGCTCGCCCGTGGGCGAGGTGCCCTTGGTCATGGCGGTGACGAACTGCGCCTCGCTCCAGGCGCCGATGCCGTCTTTCGGATCGGGCGAGATATTCGGCACGAAGAACTCGCCGAAGGCGGTGTGCAGCTCGAGCCCGCCGCCGAGGCGCGTGGCGTCCTTCTGCTTCGGCGTCATGTGGCAGGAGGCGCAGCCGCCGGCGAGGAACATGGTGCGGCCGTTGCCGAGATCGGGCGCGCGGGGCGAAAGAGACGCGGCGGCCACCGTCTGCGGGATCGTCAGCCACCAAACGGCCGCCACTGCGACCAGGCTCGCCGCGGCAGCCGCTATGATCGACTTGCGAAACAGGACTCCGCCTCCGGGTCTAGCGCTGCGACAAACGATAGTCCTTGTGGCAAGCGTCGCAGGCGTCGCTGACCGGCTTGAACGCCGTCTTGAGTCCGTCCAGCGAGGTCTTGGCCTCGGCGCGATTGTGGGCCACCGCCTTGGCGAATGCGGCCGCCTTGGCGTCGAAGTCCGCCTTGTTGTCCCAGATCCTCGGGGCGGCGCGGGACTTCTCGCCGGTCTTGGAATTCTCCGGGAACAGGCCGGGCAGCTTTTGTGCCGTCTCGGCCCATTGGACGAAGGCGGCGTCGACCTTGGCGGCGTCGAACGGGGCCTGGCCGCGGATCATCTGCCCCACATTGCGAGCATTGTCGTTATTGGCTTTCATCAGCGCCATGCGCGCCGCGATCGGGTCCGATTGCGCCAGCACCGTGGTGCCCGCCGCCGCCAAAGCCCGTCGCAATATCATGTCGGTCATTCCTTCCGGTCATGCGGTTTGCCGTCCGCAGCTGGCAAACATCACGCACGACACTTTTATTCCGCCGCCACCCGGTTGGCGCCCTGGATCGCGGTCCAGATCTTCAGCGGCGTCGCCGGCATGTCGATCGCGCGGATGCCGTAGGCCCGGTCGAGCGCGTCGATGACCGCATTCATGACCGCGGGACATGAACCGATCGCACCCGCCTCCCCTGCGCCTTTGACGCCGAGCGGGTTGGTCTTGCACGGCACGTTACGGGTCTCGAACACGAAATCCGGCGCGTCGTGCGCGTGCGGCATGGCGTAGTCCATGAACGAGGCGGACACGAGCTGGCCCGAGGCGGCGTCGTAGACAGTGTCCTCCATCAGCGCCTGGCCGATGCCCTGCACCGTGCCGCCATGCACCTGGCCTTCGAGCAGGACCGGATTGAGGGTGGCGCCGAAGTCGTCGACGATGACGTAGTTGATAATGCTGGTGGCGCCGGTGTCGGGATCGATCTCGACTTCGGCGATGTGAGTGCCGTTCGGATAGGTCGGCACGTCGGGGCTGAAGTCGCTGGCGGCCTTCAGCTTCTCCGGCGTCGCCGCCGGGTGGGCGGCGAGATCGGCGAACGAGATGGCGCGGTCGGTGCCGGCGACCCGCACCTTGGCGTCGACGATTTCCATATCTCCGGCGCTGGCCTCGAGCGCCTCGGCGGCGAGCTCCTTCAATTGCTCGGCGAGGGTCTTCGAGGCGCGGTCGACGGAGACGCCGCCGACGGGAATCGAGCTCGAACCGCCGGTGCCGGCACCGGTCGGGATGCGGTCGGTGTCGCCCTGGATAACGCGCACGCGCTCCGGCGCAATATCGAGCCGCTCGGCGACGAGCTGCGCGTAGGACGTCGCGTGCCCCTGCCCCGACGACTGCGAGCCGATCAGCACGGTGATGCCGCCATCGCGGTCGAGGGTGACGTGCGCGGTCTCCGGCCCGTTGCCGCCGCAGGCCTCGACATAGGTGCCGATGCCGATGCCGCGCAATTTGCCGACGCGCTTGGCCTCGCGCGCGCGCTTGCCGAAATTCTCCCAGTCGGCGAGCTCCTGCGCCCGCGCGAGCGTGGCGGCGAAGTCGCCGGAATCGTAGACCTTGCCGGTCGGCGTCGTATAGGGCAGCGCCTTCGGCTTGATCAGGTTCTTGCGGCGGATGGCGTCGGGCGCCATGCCGATCTCGCGCGCGGCGTGATCGACCGCGCGTTCCATCAGATAGGACGCCTCCGGGCGGCCGGCGCCGCGATAGGCGTCGACAGGCACCGTGTTGGTGTAGACGGCGCGCAGGCGCACATGCGCGACGGGAATGTCGTAGGGGCCGGTCGCCATGCCCATGCCGAGCCACGGAATATAGGGCGCGTAGCAGGACAGGTAGGCGCCCATGTCGGCGACGATGTCGAGCTCGAGGGCGAGAAAGCGGCCCTTGCCGTCGAGGGCGAGCCTGGCCGTCGAGATGTTGTCGCGGCCGTGGCTGTCGCCGAGGAAGTGCTCGGAGCGGTCGGCGACCCAGCGCACCGGCTTGCGCAGCTTCTCGGCAGCGACGGCAGCGAGCGCGTACTCGCGGTATGGAAACAATTTGGTGCCGAAGCCGCCGCCGACATCCGGCGTGATGACGCGCATCTCGTCCGGTTTCAGCTTCATCACCTCGACGCCAATGATGTCGCGGATGATGTGAGCGCCCTGGCTGCCGAGCGTCAGCGTGTAGCGCTTGCCGTCGTATTCGGCGACGACGCCGCGCGTGTCCATGTAGTTGGTGACGAGGCGCTGGTTGACGATCGTGGTCTCGACCACGCGCTCGGCCTGCGCGAACGCCGCCTTGGTCGCGGCCTCGTCGCCCATGGTCGACTCGAACGACAGGTTGGACCGGTCGGGCCAGACGCGTGGCGCCGACGGATCGAGCGCGGCGATGGCGCCGACGACGTGCGGCAATTCCTGCCAATCGACGGCGATCGCCTCGGCGGCGTCCTTGGCCAGCTCCAGCGTATCGGCGACGACGAAGGCGATGGCGTCGCCGACATGCTTGACGACGTCGCGGGCGAGGATCGGATAATATGGAATGTCGATCGTGGGACCCGGAATGACACCCGGGGTCGGCAGCGGCCCGAGATGGGCCACGTCGGCTCCGGTCAACACCAGCCGCACACCCTTCATGGCGCGCACGCGGGCGAGATCGCCGAACGAGAACGTCGCGTGCGCGTGCGGTGAACGCAGCACCACGGCCTGGAGCGCGCCATCCGGAAAGACGTCGGCGATGTAGCGGCCGGCGCCGCGCAGCAGCGCGTCGTCCTCCTTGCGCTTGAGCGGCTGACCGAAACCGAATTTCATCGCCATCGTCACTAACTCCGTTTCGCGTGCTCCCTCGCCCTCTCGGTCCGCCGCCTCGACAGCCGCAACGCGATCCAGCGCGAGACCACGTAGAAGACCGGCGTGAAGATCAGGCCGAACAGGGTGACACCGATCATACCCGAGAAAACGGTCGTGCCGAGAGTCTGACGCAGTTCCGCGCCGGCGCCGACCGACCACACCAGCGGCGAAACGCCGAGAATGAAGGCCATCGACGTCATCAGGATTGGCCGCAGCCGCAAATGCGCGGCCTCGACGGCGGCGGCGAAGCGGTCGCGACCCTGGTCCTCGAGCTGCTTGGCGAATTCGACGATCAGAATGGCGTTCTTGGCCGCCAGGCCGATCAGCACGATGAACCCGACCTGAGTCAGGATGTTGTTGTCCTGGCCCCGCAGCACCACACCGACGATCGATGCGATCAGGCACATCGGCACGATGAGAATGACGGCCAAAGGCAGCGTCAGGCTCTCGAACTGCGCCGCCAGCACCAGGAACACGAACACCACCGCCAGCACGAAGGCGAACACCGCGGTATTGCCGGCGCGCAGTTGCTGGTAGGCGAGCGTCGTCCATTCGTAGGAGAAGCCGTCCGGCAGCGTCTCGGCCGCGAGCTTGTCCATGATCTTGATGGCCTCGCCCTGGCTGAAGCCGGGCGCGGCCGCGCCGTCGAGCTCGGCCGCCGGATAAAGATTGTAGCGCGGCACCCGGTACGGGCCGGTCACCGTGCGCACCGTGGTGAAGGCGCCGAGCGGAACCGTATCGCCGGCCTTGTTGCGGACCCGGATGTTGAGCACGTCGCGCGTGTCCGCGCGGTATTTATCCGCCGCCTGCGCCACCACGCGATAGGTGCGGCCGAACAGGTTGAAGTCGTTGACGTAGGACGAGCCGAGGTAGATCTGCAGCGCCGCGAAGACGTCGGGGATGTTGATGCCGAGGAGTTGCGCCTTGGTCCGATCAATGTCGAGATAGAGCTGCGGGGTGCCGTTCTCGAACAGCGAGAAGACCTGCACCAGGCCCGGCGTCTGCGCCGCGCGGCCCATCATGGCGTACACCGCGTTCTGCAGCGCCTGCGGCCCGCGTCCGGCACGGTCCTCGACCATCATACGGAAACCGCCGGCATTGCCGATGCCCGACACGGGCGGCGGCGCGGCGACGAAGACCTGCGCCTCCTCGATGGCCGACAGACGCTTGAACAGCTCGGCCTGGATCGCCGCCGCCGACTCGTTGGCGTGCTTGGCGCGCTCCTCGAACGGCGCCAGCGTCACGAACACCGCGCCGGCGTTGGGCGCCTGGGTAAAGGTGGCGCCGGAGAAGCCGACGATGTTCACCGCGTGTGCAATGCCCGGCACCTTCAGCGCGATCTCGACCGCGCGACGGTTGACGGCGTCGGTGCGGGCGAGCGAGGCCGCCGGCGGCAGCTGCGTGACGATGATGAGGAAGCCGCGGTCGAGCTGCGGGATGAAGCCGACCGGCGTGCGGCGGAATTCGTTGAGGCCGAAGCCGATGACCACCGCGTAGAGCACCAGCATCAGCACCGACAGCCGCACCGTGCGGCCGCTGAGCCAGCCGTAGCCGCGTGTCAGCGCGGCGAAGCCTCTGTTGAAGCCGCCGAAGAAGGTGCGCGTCGGCCAGTTCCACCAGCGTGCGCCGTTGTCCTGCGGCGGCTTGAGCAGCAGCGCGCACAAGGCCGGCGACAAGGTCAGCGAAATCGTGAGCGAGATGATGGTCGCGCCGGTGATGGTCAACGCGAACTGGCGGTAGAACTGGCCGGAGATGCCGGTGATGAAGGCCGACGGCACGAACACCGCCGTCAGCACCAGCGCGATGGCGATGAGCGCGGTGCCGACCTCGTCCATGCTGCGGCGCGCGGCGTCGCGCGGCGTCAGGCCATGCTCGATGCCGCGTTGCACGTTCTCGACCACGACGATGGCGTCGTCGACGACGATGCCGATGGCGAGCACCAGGCCGAACAGCGACAGGTTGTTCAATGAGAAGCCGAACAGCGACATGAAGAAGAAGGTGCCGATCAGCGACACCGGAATCGCGACGATCGGAATGACCGCCGCGCGCCACGTCTGCAGGAACAGCACGATCACCAGGACGACGAGGAGGACGGCCTCGATGATGGTCGAGCGCACGGCGGCGACCGACTGCGAGATGAACTGGGTCGGATTGTAGACGATGTCGTATTTCAGGCCGGGCGGAAAGCGCTTGGACAGATCCGCCATTGTCTGCTCGATACGATCGGCGGTGGCGAGCGCGTTGGAACCCGGCCGCTGGAAGATGCCGATCGCGACCGCCGCCGAAGTGTCGAGATAGGAGTTGGTCGAATAGTCCTGCGCGGCGAGCTCGACGCGGCCGATATCCTTGACGCGCACCACGGCATTGGCCGTCTGCTTCACGACGATATTGCCGAACTCCTCCGGGCTCGACAGGCGCCCTTGCGTCGAGACCGATATCTGGAAGGCGCCGGAGTGCTCCATCGGCGGCTGGTTCAGCACGCCGGAGGCGACCTGGACGTTCTGACCCTGCAGCGCGGTGACCACATCGCCCGCGGTCAGGCCGACCGACTGCAGCCGGTCGGGATCGAGCCAGACGCGCATGGCGTAGTCGCGGCTGCCGAACACCGTGATCGAGCCGACGCCGTCGACGCGGGTGAGCGCGTCGGTGATCTCGAGCGTGGCGTAGTTGGAGACGAACAGCGGGTCGCGCGAATTGTCCGGCGACAGGAGATGCACGACCATCATCAGGTCGGGCGAGGCCTTGTTGACGGTGACGCCGATGGTGCGCACGTCGACCGGCAACCGCGGCTGGGCGATGGCGACGCGGTTCTGCACCTGGACCTGGGCGATGTCGAGATTGGTGCCGATGTCGAAGGTGACGGCGATCGAGAAGCGGCCGTCGCCGGTCGAGTTCGAGGACATGTAGATCATGTTCTCGACGCCGTTGATCTGCTGCTCGATCGGCGTCACCACCGTCTCGGCGACGACCGAGGCGCTGGCGCCGGGATACTGGC
>Ga0134125_10006662_pt1 | contig 13060 bp, 11 predicted proteins | sample KB31751_FD_96464 | JGI IMG/M metagenome (GOLD analysis project Ga0134125, IMG submission 96464) | Terrestrial soil microbial communities with excess Nitrogen fertilizer from Kellogg Biological Station, Michigan, USA - KB3-175-1 | ecosystem: Environmental > Terrestrial > Soil > Unclassified ... | reverse complement strand
GGGTGCGACAGCAGCGTCGGCAGGTACGGGGCGGCGGTGGCGAGGCTGATGACGAGCGTCGCCGCATCGGGGGCGGCCACGCCGAGGGCATCCGGGGGCTTGCGGCCGGCGACGATGTCGGAGGCGTTGGCGATGACGTCGACGTACTGCGCGTAGCCCGAGCCCGTGGCCGGGTCCACCAGGCGGCGCAGCGCGGCGACGAAGTCCGCCGCCGTCACGGGGTCGCCGTTCGACCAGCGTGCCGTGGGGCGCAGCTCGAAGCGCCAGGTGAGCCCGTCGGCGCTCGCGCTCCAGCGGGTCGCGACTCCCGGGGCAACCGCCGCCTGCCGATCGAGTGTGGTCAGCCCCTCGCACAGGTCGCGCAGCATGCTCTGCGCCTCGAAGCCGCGCGCCTTCTGCGGATCGAGCGAGTCGGGGTCCGGGCCGCCGCCGCGCACCAGCACCGCCTCGTGCGCGGCGGGCGCACCCGGGGCGGGTGAGCGCGCGCAGCCGCCGCTCAGCGCAAGCGCGCAGGCGAGCGCGAGCACCAGGGGGCCGGCGGGCAGGGCGGAGGCGCGTACGGCCGGCGTGGCCGGCCTCATCGGCGGGTGCGGCTCTGGTTGATCGTGGCGCGCAGGGCTTGCGTCGCAGCGCGGGCGGCGTCGGCGAAATCCGCGCCGCCCGAGGCGTACAGGATCGCGCGCGAGGAGCTCACCAGAAGTCCGGTGCCGGCGGCGGTCTGTCCGTTGCGCACCGCCTGAGCCACGTCGCCCCCCTGGGCGCCGACGCCCGGCACCAGCAGCGGCATGTCCCCGACCAGGGCGCGCACCTCGGCCAGCTCGCGCGGGTAGGTGGCGCCGACCACCAGCAGGCAGTTGCCGCGCGTGTTCCAGCGCGTTGCTGCGAGCTCGGCCACCGCCTGGTAGAGCGGGCGGCCGCCGACGTCGAGATCCTGCAGCTCGCGCGCCCCGGGGTTGGAGGTGCGGCACAGGACGATGACGCCGCGGTCGGCGTGCCGGAGGAACGGCTCGAGCGAATCGCCGCCGAGGTAGGGATTGACCGTGACCGCATCCGCCCCGTAGCGCTCGAACGCCTCGATGGCGTAGCGCTCGGCCGTGTTGCCGACGTCGCCGCGCTTGGCGTCGAGGATCACCGGCACGTCGGGGCAGGTGCGGTGGATGTACTCGATGGTGCGCTCGAGCTGGTCCTCGGCCTCGTAGGCGGCGTAGTGCGCGAACTGCGGCTTGTAGGCGCAGACCAGGTCGCGCGTGGCATCCACGATGGCCTTGTTGAACTGGAAGATGGGCGAGGCGTCCTCGAGCACGTGCGCCGGGAAGCGCTCGATCTCCGGGTCGAGGCCCACGCACACCAGCGAGTCGTTGCGCTCCCAGGCCTGCGCGAGCTTGGCGACGAAGGCGCTCATGCCACCCGGTGCGCGCGCTTCTTGAGATGCACCAGGAGGATCGACACCGCCGCCGGGGTGACCCCGGGCAGGCGCCCCGCCTGGCCCAGCGTCGCGGGCCGGGCCTCGGCGAGCTTCTGCCGCACCTCGTGCGAGAGGCCGGCGAGCTCGCCGTAGTTCAGGTCGCCCGGCAACGGGGTCTCCTCGTGGCGCCGGGCGCGCTCGATCTCGTCCTGCTGGCGCTCGAGGTAGCCGGCGTACTTGGCGCGCACCTCGACCTGCGCGCGCACCTGTGCAGGCAGGCGCTCGTCGGTCGCCTCCGGCCAGTCCGGCGGGCCGGCGAGCTCGGTGAGCGCCGCGTAGCTCACCTCGGGCCGGCGCAGCAGCTCGAAGGCCGTCAGCTCGCGCGGCAGCGGGGCGCCGAGGACGCGCGCCGCCCACTCGGGCGGCACGTCGGCGGGCTTCAGCCGCAGCCCCGCCAGACGCGCCACCTCGCGCTCGGCCGCGTCGCGCTTGGCCTCGAACAGCCCCCAGCGCTCCGCGTCCACGAGCCCGAGCTCGCGCCCCTTCGGGGTCAGGCGCAGGTCGGCGTTGTCCTCGCGCAGCAGCAGGCGGTGCTCGGCGCGGCTGGTGAACATGCGGTACGGCTCGCGCGTGCCGCGCGTGGTCAGATCGTCGATGAGCACGCCGAGGTAGGCCTCGCCACGCCCGGGGGTCCAGGGCGGGCGCCCCCGCACCGCGAGCGCGGCATTGATGCCGGCGATGAGCCCCTGGGCGGCGGCTTCCTCGTAGCCGGTGGTGCCGTTGATCTGGCCGGCGAAGTAGAGGCCGGCGATGACCCGCGTCTCGAGCGAGGTCTTGAGATCGCGCGGGTCGAAGAAGTCGTACTCGATCGCGTAGCCGGGCCGCGTCAGGTGGGCACGCTCGAAGCCGCGGATGCTGCGCACGAACTCGCACTGCACCTCGTAAGGGAGGCTCGTGGAGATGCCGTTCGGATACACCTCGTGGGTATCCAGCCCTTCCGGCTCGACGAAAATCTGGTGCGAAGCCTTGTCCGCGAAGCGCACCACCTTGTCTTCGACCGAGGGGCAGTAGCGCGGTCCCACCCCTTCGATGACGCCCGTGAACATGGGGGATCGGTCCGTAGCAGCGCGAATGATGTCGTGAGTGCGCTCATTCGTCGCCGTAATGAAACAATCGACCTGGCGTGGATGCTCGGCTGCACGGCCCAGGAAGGAGAACACCGGGGTCGGCACGTCCCCGGGCTGGGCGGTCATGACCGACCAGTCGAGGCTGCGGCCATCGAGCCTGGGGGGCGTTCCCGTCTTGAGGCGGGCGACCCGGAGCGGCAGCTCGCGCAGCCGCGCCGCGAGGCGGTTCGAGGGCGCGTCGCCTGCGCGGCCGCCGGCGTACTGTTCGAGCCCGACGTGGATGCGGCCGCCCAGGAAGGTGCCCACCGTGAGCACGACCACCGGGGCCCGGAAGGTGACGCCGGTGACGGTGACGACCCCGGCCACGCGCTCGCCCTCGACCACGAGATCGGCGACCTCCTGCTGGAACAGCGCCAGGTGCGGCTGGTTCTCGATGAGGCCGCGGATCGCCCGGCGGTACAGGGCCCGGTCGGCCTGCGCGCGCGTGGCGCGCACCGCCGGCCCTTTGCTGGCGTTGAGGGTGCGGAACTGGATGCCGGCGGCGTCCGCGGCGCGCGCCATGGCGCCGCCGAGCGCGTCGATCTCGCGCACCAGGTGCCCCTTGCCGATGCCGCCGATGGCCGGGTTGCAGCTCATCGCCCCGAGGGTCTCGATGCTCTGCGTCAGGAGCAGGGTGCGCGCGCCCATGCGCGCCGCGGCCAGCGCCGCCTCCGTGCCGGCATGGCCGCCGCCGACGACGATGACGTCGTAGGCGTTCGGGGCAGGGGCGGCACGGGTGTCGGTGGCAGGCATGTGGTTCCGCGCCGCGGGCGCGCGGGCGCGTATTGTAGGGCGGGGAGGCGCGCGGACAAGAGCTTGCCTTATCCTCCCGCGCCGTGACCCCGCTCCAGGCAAGACCGAAAGCCGCGCTTCCCGCCCCCGGGCCCCTGGCCGCGGGCCTCCTGGCGCTGCTCGGGCTCGCAGGAACGGCGCGCGGCGCGCCCGGGCTTACCCTCGCCGCGTGTGAGCTCGAGCATCCGCTGCGGCTGACCGTGCTGCCCGCGCAGTGCGGCACGCTGGAGGTGGCCGAAGACCCGGCACGGCCGGCCGGGCGGCACATCGCCCTGCGCGTGGCGCGGGTGCCCGCCGTCAGCCGCCGCGCCGCGCCCGATCCCGTGTTCGTGCTCGCCGGCGGCCCGGGCGCTGCGGCCACCTCGTTCTACGCCTCGGTCGCATCGGTGTTTGCGCGCATCGGCCGCGAGCGCGACGTCGTGCTCCTCGACCAGCGCGGCACCGGCGGCTCGAACCGGCTCGACTGCGCGGACGACGCCGCCAGCCTCACGCGCACCAGTCTCGCCGACATCGCCGCCGGTACGCAGCGCTGCCTGGCCGCGCTCAGCTCCCGCGCCGACGTCGCCCTCTACACCACCGCCCTGGCGGTCGCGGACCTCGAGCGCGTGCGCGCCGCGCTCGGCTACGGGCGCATCAATCTCTACGCCGCCTCCTACGGCACGCGCGTCGCGCAGCAGTACCTGCGGCGCTTCCCGCAGCACGTGCGCAGCGTGATCCTCGACGGCGTCGTGCCCGTCGGTGCGGCGCTCGGACCGCACGTGGCACTGGACGCCGAGCGCGCGCTCGCCGACATCCTGGCGCGCTGCGCCGGCCAGGCGCCGTGCCGCGCCGCGTTCGGCGACCCGGCGGTGAGCTACCGCGCGGTGCATGCCGCGCTCGCCGCGCGCGCGGCCCCGGTGAGCGTGCCCGACCCGGCCGGGGGCGCGCGCGTCAGCTTCGAGTTCGGACCGGAGCAGCTGGCGGGCGTGCTGCGCCTGCTGAGCTACACGCCCGAATACGCCGCGCTGCTGCCGCTGCTGCTCGATGCCGGTGCGCATGCCGACTACGCGCCGCTCGCCGCGCAGTTCCTGCTCGCCGAGCGCGCCTACGGAGAGGCGCTCGCCACCGGCATGCACAACAGCGTGGTGTGCGCCGAGGACGTGCCGTTCTGGGAGACGCGCGCCATCGACCGGGCGCGCCTCGCCGCCACCTACATGGGCACCACCCAGCTCGACGGGCTCGCCACCGTGTGCCGCATCTGGCCGCACGGCCCGGTGGATGCCGACCTGCACGCGCCGCTGACGAGCACGGTGCCGGCGCTGATCCTGTCCGGCAGCGACGATCCGGCCACGCCGCCGGAGTTCGCGCGCGAGGCGGCGCGCTCCTTCCCGCACGGGCTGACGCTCACTCTCGCCGGCTTCGGCCACGGCCTGCTCACCGCGCCGTGCATGGATCGCGTGCTGGCCCAGTTCGTGGCGCGCGCCAGCGTCGCCGGCCTCGATGCGAGCTGCACGCGGCGCGCGGTGCCGCTGCCGTTCTTCACCTCCGTGAACGGACCGCCGCCGTGATCGAGGCACGCGCGCTGTCGAAGCGGTTCGGCGCGGTGGCCGCGGTGCGCGAGGTCAGCTTCCGCGCCGCCGACGGCCGCATCACGGGGCTCCTGGGTCCGAACGGCGCCGGCAAGTCGACCACGCTGCGCATGCTGTACACCGTGCTGCGCCCGGACGCGGGCGATGCGCTCATCGACGGCCGCAGTGCGGTGCACACGCCGCGCGAGGCGGCGCGCCGCTGCGGGGTGCTGACCCACGGCGGCGGCATCTATCCCAACCTCACCGCGCGCGAGAACATCCTCTACTTCGCGCGCCTGCAGGGCCTGCCGCGCGCCGCCGCCCGCGCCCGCGCCGCCGAGCTGATCGGGCTGCTCGGCATGCAGGAGTTCGCCGACCGCCGCGCCAAGGGCTTCTCGCAGGGCGAGCGCATCCGCACCGCGCTGGCGCGCGCACTGGTCCACCAGCCGCAGAACCTGCTGCTGGATGAGCCCACCAACGGTCTCGACGTCATGGCGGTGCGCGCACTGCGCGCGCTGCTCAAGTCGCTGCGCGACGCCGGCCACTGCGTGCTGTTCTCCAGCCACGTGATGCAGGAGGTGAGCGCGCTGTGCGACGCGGTGGTGGTGATCGCGGCCGGCACGGTGCTGGCGGCCGGCACGCCCGAGGCCATCCGCGCCGCGACCGGCACGGCGGGTCTCGAGGAGGCGTTCGTGAAGCTGATCGGCGGCGCGGAGATGTCCTGAATGCGCGCCGTGCTCACCGTGTTCGCCAAGGAGTTCCGCGAGAACCTGCGTGAGCGCCGTACCTTGATCTCGGCGCTGATCGTCGGTCCGCTGCTCGGGCCGCTGCTGTTCGCCGGCGCGCTGTCGGTGAGTCTCGGGCACGGCGCGCAGCAGACCGACAAGGCCGTGACGCTGGCGGTGGCGCACGGCGAGCGTGCCCCGAACCTGCTGGCCTTCCTGCGCCAGTACGGCGTCACGGTGACGGCGGTCGGGTACGACGACGCGGCGGCGCGCGCGGCGGTGCGCACGCGCCGGCAGCCGCTGGTGCTGGCGGTGAGTGCCGACTTCGGCGCGCGGCTCGCGGCCGGTCAGCCGGCGCCGCTCGAGCTGTACGCGGATGCCTCCGATCCCGGCGCGGGCGGCGCTGCCAACCGCGTGCGCATGCTGCTCGCCCAGTACGGCGCGCTTCTGGGCCGGCTGCGCCTCGCGGCCCGCGGCCTCGACCCGCTGCTGCTCGAGGCGGTCGCGGTGCAGGACGTGGACGTGTCCACTCACGCCGCGCGCGCGGTGCTGCTGCTCGGCACGCTCAGCTACCTGGTGCTGTTCACCATGCTGATGGGCGGCATGTACCTGGCCATCGATGCCACCGCCGGCGAGCGCGAGCGCGGCTCCCTCGAGCCGCTGCTCACCCTGCCGGTGCCGCGCGCGCAGCTGATCTACGGCAAGATCCTCGCCGCCTGCGCCTACATGACGCTGTCCCTGACGCTCACGGTGGCCGTGTTCGCGGTGGCGCTGCGCTTCGCCGGCCTCGAGCGCATCGGCATGAGCATCGACCTCGGGCCCGGCACGGCGCTGGCGGTGGTGCTGGTGTGTCTGCCGCTGGTGCCGCTGGGCGCGGCCATCATGACGCTGGTGGCGTCCGCGACCCGCAGCTATCGCGAGGCGCAGACCTGGCTGGGACTGGTGCTGCTGGTGCCCACCCTGCCGCTGATGTTCGCGGGCCTGCTGGGCCTGCGGCCCAGGCTCGCCACCATGGCGGTGCCCTCGCTGGGCCAGCACTTCCTCATCTCGAGCCTGCTGCGCGCTGAGCCGCTGCCGCCGGGCTACGTCGCGGTCTCGGTCGCGGTGACGCTGGCGCTCGGGGCGCTGCTCATCGGCATCGCCGGCCGGCTCTACCGGCGCGAGGCGCTGCTCGGCTGAGCGGCGGCCAGCAGCGCGTGCAGCTGCGCGGCGTGCTGCTCGGCAAAGGCGCGCGCCTCGATCTCGAAGCGGTTGTTCCAGTAGCCGCGCCGCAGGCACTCGGCGAGATAGCGCGCCACGGTCAGCCGCCCGCCGCGCCACTGGTGCACCACGTGGCAGTACTCGTGCAGCATGAGCCGGGGGTCGGCGAAGAATTCGCCCGCGCTGCCGCGCAGATAGATGCGCTCGCGCCGGGTAGTGGCGACGGCGCGGCGGCCGTGCAGCCGCGCGTACCAGGAATGCTCGAAGACCCGCACCTGCGCGACCGAAGCGCCGAGCAGGCGCTCCAGCGCACGGCGCAGGCCTTCCGGGACGGCGACGCTGTGCGCCATGCGGGCCGCCTCAGGCGCGGGTGTGCACCCAGCCCATGCTCGGCCGGAAGCGCAGCGTACGCGGCGCGCCGTGCGCGATGTCTTCGGGCAGGGTCTCGACGCCGGCATCCACCAGATAGTGGCGCACCAGGTTGAGCATGGTCTCGAACGCCGGGCGCGCCTGCGGCGAGTCGTCGAGGTGCACCACGATGCGCGCCTGCAGGTGGCGCGCCGCGGGTGCGGCGGCGCGCAGCGCCTCGAGACAGCGATCGAGCAGCAGCAGCTCGGTGGCGAGCGTGGTGTCGGTGACGTCGGCCGGTTTGGAGGTGCGGATGATGCAGCGCAGATGCAACAGCGCGCCGGCTTCCTCGGCGGCGTCGTAGACGCAGACCGCGAGCGCCGAGCGCAACTCGGTGATCAGCAAGGCCTCGCCCGAGCTCAGCTCGAAGCGATCAGGCGCGACATGGATTTCCCGGCTGTCCATGCGCTGTTGTATACCTTCCCTGTGCACGCGCGTGAGCCTTCCTGCCCAAACTATGAACTGCCGCACGCGGCCCGAGTAGAATATCGCGAATGCGTTCCGGCGGTCTTAACAACCTGCAACGACTGCTCGCCACACTGCTCGCGTGTGCGCTGTCAGCCACGGTGTTGGCGGACGCACCGGTGTCGTCGATCCGCGTCACCGCGGATGCGCAGGTCACCGCGAAGCCCGACCGCGTGCAGGTCGATCTCGGCGTCAGCACCCGCGCCGCCACCTCGCAGGAGGCCGCCGCCCAGAACGCGCGCACGCTGGACGCGGTGCTGGCCGCGGTGCGCAAGGCGGCCGGCCCGGCCGCGGTGCTGAAGACGGTGAGCTATACCCTCAATCCCAACTACCAGTATCACCCCAACGGCGGCGAGCCGACGCTCGAGGGCTATACCGCCGCCAACGTCGTGCAGTTGACGCTCGACGAGCTGCCCAAGATCGGCGCGGTCATCGACGCCGCCACCCAGGCCGGCACCAACCACGTGCAGGGGATCCAGTTCACGTTGCGCGACCAGGACGCCGTGCGCGCCCAGGCGCTGCGCGAGGCGGCGCTCAAGGCGCGTGCCGAGGCGGATGTACTCGCCGCGGCGCTCGGCCTCAGAGTGCTGCGCGTGCTGACGGTCGAGGAGAACAGTCCGCACGTCATGCCGATCCGCTTCGACGGCGCGGCGCGCACCATGGTGACCTCGGCGGTGGCCACCACCCCCGTGGAGAGCGGCACGCTCGACGTCAGTGCCCAGGTGACGCTCAGCGTGGAGGTCGGAGCGGCGGGACACTGACTGCCAACAGCAAGAGGAGAAACGGGCCATGACCACCGTGCGCCAGTTGCTCGAGCGCAAGAAAGCTGAGATCTACTCCGTCGCACCCGAGGCCGCGGTGCTGGAGGCCATCCGCGCCATGGCGGCGCATCGCGTCGGCGCGCTGCTCGTCATGCGGGGCGAGGCCCTGGAGGGCATCGTGTCCGAGCGCGACTACGCCCGCAAAGTGATCCTCATGGGGCGCTCCTCGGCCGACACGCCGGTGCGCGACATCATGAGCACGCCGGTCATCACCGTGGCGCTCGATGACACGGTGCAGAAGTGCATGCAGCTCATGACCGACAAGCATGTCCGCCACCTGCCGGTCATCGAGCGCGGCCGCGTGGCGGGCATGGTGTCGATCGGCGATCTGGTGAAGGCGGTGATCGCAGAGCAGCAGGCGCAGATCGAGCAGCTGGAGAGCTACATCCACAGCTAGCTCGACCGTGGCAGCGCCGGTCCGCCCGGAAGGACATACCGTCGGGCCCAGATGACAGGGTGCGCGCGGCGCCACGGCGTGGCTAAGTGTTGTTCCTGACACGCGGGCGGCCGCCACCTGGACGTACACTGCTTCATGAACACACTGCCCCCGGCCCGCGACGCCGCACTGCCATGACGCGCCTGCTGGCCAGCGCCTGCTGCGTACTGCTGCTGGGCGCCTGCGCTTCACTCCCGCCCGGTCGCGACTATCCGCGCACGCCGCTGCCGGCCCCGGAACACGCCGCCAACCCCGCGCTCGTCAAGCCGTTCGCCGCTGCGGCGCAGTCGCATCCGGGCGCCGCGGGGTTCCGGCTGTTCTCGGTCGGCGTCGAGGGGCTCTTGCTGCGCCTGGAGCTGATCCGCACCGCGCAGCGCTCGCTCGACCTGCAGTACTACATCTTCCACGGCGACGAGTCGGGGCGGCTGATCACCGAGGCGCTGGCGCAGGCGGCCGAGCGCGGCGTGCAGGTGCGCATCCTGGTCGACGACGGCGAGACCCAGCGCGGCGACGAGCAGCTGTTCGCGCTCACGGGCCATCCCAACATCGCCATCCGCGTCTTCAATCCGTGGCGTTACCGCGGCCACAACACCGTGCTGCGCGGCCTCGAGTGGACCTTCAGCAAGGGACGCCTCGACTATCGCATGCACAATAAGCTGTTCGTCGCCGACGGCGCGGTGGCGCTCATCGGTGGCCGCAACATCGGCGACGAGTACTTCCAGGTTGACCCCGAATCGCAGTACGCCGACGACGACCTGCTGGTCGTCGGGGCGGCCGTGCCGCAGCTGGCCGCGGTTTTCGGGCAGTTCTGGGACAGCGAAACGGCGGTGCCGGCGCAGGCGCTGCTGACCGAGACCCGCTCCGGGCGCCGCACCGCGCGCGCCATCGCGCGGCGCGGCACGGTGCCGCAGAAAGCCGCGTCGGCGGGCTTCAACTACCAGGACAAGCTGGCCGCCAACGAGCCGCTCGCCGACGTGCTGGCCGGCTCCGCGCCGCTCGGCTGGGCGGGGTTCGAGCTGGCCTGCGACAGCCCGGACAAGAAGGCAGTGGCCGCGGGGCGGCGCGCCGGGCGGCTGACCTTCGGGCCGGTGGCACACGCCATCGAGCACACCCGCTCCCAGCTCACCCTCGTGAACCCGTACCTGGTGCCGACGCGCGAGGAGCTCGCGCTGCTCGAGCAGCAGCGGGCCGCGGCGCGGCGGGTGCGCATCCTCACCACCTCGATGGAGGCGGCCAAGGACCCCCTGGCGCAGGCCGGCTACATGCGCTACCGCAGGGTGCTGCTGGAGTCGGGCATCGAGCTGTTCGAGATCCGCGCGCGCCCGGGCAGCCGGCGCGGCAGCGGCGAGTCGAAACAGCTGACGCGCACCGGCAACTACGGCCTGCACGCCAAGCTCATCGCCTTCGACGACGACGCGGTGTTCGTCGGCTCCATGAACCTAGACCAGCGCTCGCGCTGGCTCAACACCGAGGACGGCCTGGTGGTGCACAGCAGCGAGCTGGCGCAGGAGACGCTGCGGCGCTTCGACGCCATGACCGAGCCGCAGAACGCCTACAGCGTCAAGCTCGATCCGGGGCCGCGGGGCCGGGGACGCCTGCTGTGGAGCACGGAGGAAGACGGGCGCACGGTAACCTATGACCGGGAGCCGGCGCGCAGCCTGTGGCAGCGGATCGAGATTCGCGTGCTGACCTGGTTCGTGCCCGAAAGCGAGCTGTAAGCGGCGGCGCGCGTTCGGCTACCATGCGCACCTCGCGCGTGCTGCGCGGTTGCCGTGAGATGCGTATGAAGCTCATGCGAGTGCTGCCGTTGCTCCTGGTCCTGCCGTGCGCGGCTCTCGCCGCGGACCGCGTCACTCCCGTCAGCCCGGGTGGCCAGCCGGCCGACCTCGCGCCGCGGCCGGTCGAGGAGAACTACTTCGGCAGCAAGCTGACCGACCGGTTCCGCTTCATCGAGTCCAAGGATCCGGCGACGCTCGCGTGGATGAAGGCGCAGGGCGCCTGGACGCGCGGCGTATTCGACTCGATCGCACCGCGTGCCGCGTACCTCAAGAAGCTGAGCGCACTGGGCGCCTCGTTCGGCTTCGTCAACTCGGTGCAGGAGGCGGCCGGGCGGGTGTTCTACCTGGAGCGCAAGGCGGGCTCCGACGTCTACGACCTGGTGGTACGCGAGAAGGACGGCGCCAGGCGCACGCTCATCGACGTCGCGGCCCTCATCAAGGCCGCCGGCGGCGAGCCGCAGGCGATCGACTACTACCAGACCGCGCCCGATGGCACGCAGGTGGCGGTCGGCATCTCGGCCGGCGGCTCGGAGAACTCCAAAATCTCGGTGCTGGACGTGGCGAGTGGCAAGACCGTGGCCGGCCCGATCGACCGTGCCCAGTTCGGCGCGCCCTCGTGGCTCGATGACGGCAGTGGCCTCTTTTTCGTGCGCCTGCAGGAGCTCAAGCCCGGCGCCAAGCCGAGCGACAAGTACCTGAACGCGGGCACCTGGTTCTGGACGCTCAAGGCGCCGCCGACCCAGGTGGTGGGCACGCTGGTGCACAAGGGACCCAACACCGATCCGGTGAAGTTCCCCGTCGTGCAGGTGGTGCCGGCCTCCGGCCGCGCATTCCTGTTCCTCCTCAACGGGGTGCAGAACGAGGTCGACGCCTGGCGCGCGCCGGTGGCCCAGGCGCGCGGCGGTGAGGCGAAGTGGCAGCCGCTGGTGGTGCGCGCGGACGACGTCACCGGCATCGACGCCAACGCCAAGACCATCTATCTCCTCAGCCACAAGGACGCGCCGACCTTCAAGGTACTGGCGCTCGCAGCCGATGCCGGGCTCAAGGACGCGCGCACGCTGATCGCTGCACGCCCCGGCCGCGTCATCGAATCGATCCACGTCGCCGCCGATGCGCTGTATGTGGTCGCGCGCGAGGGCCTCACCGGCAAGGTGCTGCGGGTGGATGCGCAGGACAAGGTGACCGAGCTCAGGCTGCCATTTGCCGGCACCGTGCAGGAGGTCGCCACCGACCCGCGCCAGGCGGGCGCGGTCGTGGCGCTGGTCGGCTGGGTGCATCCGCCGACGCACTACCGCTACGACCCGACCGGCGGCACGTTCGCGGACCTGAAGCTCGACACCGGTCCGGCGTTCGACGCCGCGCGCTTCCACGCCGAGGAGCTCGAGGCGACGGCGGCGGACGGCACCAAGGTGCCGCTGTCGGTGATCACGCCGGCGGGGCCGGTCAGGGCGCGGCCCATGCTGCTCGATGCCTATGGCGCGTACGGCATCTCGGCGCTGCCGGCGTTTTCGCCGCGCATCGTGTCGCTGGCCGATGCCGGCGCTGCCTACGCCGAGTGCCACGTGCGCGGCGGCGGCGAGCTCGGCGAGGCCTGGCGCCTCGGTGGCAAGGACGCCAACAAACCCAACACCTGGCGCGACTTCATCGCCTGCGCCGAGGCACTGATCCAGAAGGGCTACACCACGCCCGCGCTGCTGACCATCCAGGGCACCTCGGCGGGCGGCATCGCCGTGGGCCGCGCCGCGACCGAGAAGCCGGAGCTGTTCGCCGGCGCGGTCGGCCGGGTGGGCGATCTCGACGCACTGCGCTCCGAGACCATGCCGTCGGGACCGGCGAACGTGCCGGAGTTCGGCACGTTCAAGGACCCGCAGGGGTTCAAGAATCTCCTCGAGATGGACGCTTACCAGCACGTGAAGGACGACGGCCACTACCCGGCGTTCCTCCTCACCACCGGCCTCAACGATCCGCGCGTCGAACCCTGGGAGCCAGCCAAGATGGCGGCGCGCCTCCTGCAGGTGCCGGGACGCCAGCCGGTGCTGCTGCGCGTCGAGGATGCCGCCGGGCACGGGCTCGGTACCACCAAGTCGACGCGCGACGCCGAGGATGCCGATATCGCCGCGTTCGTGTTCTGGCGCGCCGGCGATCCGGCCTGGCAGCCTAAGCACTAGTCGAGCGCGGGGGCGACGGCGTGCCGTTGTTGCCAGATCCGGGAGCAAGAGTGCCGCGTTCGCGGCTGAAGGATCTGCTGCGCGCGCTCTGCAGGATCATCACCGCGCCCTTCGGCGGCTGCGCGTGCCGCCGTTGCGGCTGCGGTTAG
>Ga0134125_10006661_pt1 | contig 13062 bp, 10 predicted proteins | sample KB31751_FD_96464 | JGI IMG/M metagenome (GOLD analysis project Ga0134125, IMG submission 96464) | Terrestrial soil microbial communities with excess Nitrogen fertilizer from Kellogg Biological Station, Michigan, USA - KB3-175-1 | ecosystem: Environmental > Terrestrial > Soil > Unclassified ... | reverse complement strand
AACCACATCAACCACGGCAACGAGCTCGGCTTCGACCAGCGCCGCATCACGTGGAAGCGCGTGCTCGACATGAACGACCGCGCGCTGCGCGAGATCGTGGTGGCGCTCGGGGGCCCCGCCAACGGCTTCCCGCGCGAGGACGGCTTCGACATCGTCGTCGCCTCGGAAGTGATGGCGATCTTCTGCCTCTCGACCAGCATCAAGGACCTCAAGGAGCGCCTGGGCAAGATCGTGTGCGGCTACACGCGCGAGCAGAAGCCGATCCTCGCCCGCGACCTCAAGGCCCATGGCGCGATGGCCGCGCTGGTGAAGGATGCGCTCGCGCCGAACCTCGTGCAGACGATCGAGCACACGCCCGCGATGATCCACGGCGGCCCGTTCGCGAACATCGCGCACGGCTGCAACTCCGTGCTCGCCACGCAGACCGCGCTCAAGCTCGCCGACTACGTCGTCACCGAAGCCGGCTTCGGCGCGGACCTCGGCGCCGAGAAGTTCATCGACATCAAGTGCCGCAAGGCCGGGCTGAGGCCCTCGGCGGTGGTGCTGGTCGCCACGATCCGCGCGCTCAAGTACCACGGCGGCGTGGACGTGAAGGAGCTCGGCAAGGAGAACCTCGATGCGCTCGGCAAGGGCATCTCCAACATCGAGCGGCACGTGAACAACATCCGCAACAACTACGGCCTGCCGTGCGTAGTGGCGATCAACCATCGCGCCGAGGACACGGACGCGGAGGTGAAGCTGCTGCAGGACAAGATGGCGCACCACCAGGCGAAGGTGATCCTCGCGCGCCACTTCGCGCAGGGCGGCAAGGGCGCCACGGACCTCGCGAGGGAGGTCGTGCGCCTGTGCGACGAGCCGAACAGCTTCAAGTTCGTCTACGACGACAACGACTCGCTCTGGGACAAGATGAAGGCGATCGCCACCAAGATCTACGGCGCGTCCGACATCACCGCCGATTCCAAGGTGCGCACGCAGATCAAGAAGTACCAGGATTCGGGCTACGGCCACTACCCGATCTGCGTCGCGAAGACCCAGTACTCGTTCTCGACCGATCCGCAGCTGCGCGGCGCGCCCTCCGGCCACGTGGTGAACATCCGCGAGGTGCGGCTCGCCGCGGGTGCCGAGTTCATCGTGATGATCTGCGGCGAGATCATGACCATGCCGGGGCTGCCCAAGGTGCCGTCGGCGTGCAACATCGACGTCTCCGACGACGGGAAGATCAGCGGGCTTTTCTGAGCCCCGCGTCCGGAATGACAAAAGGGCCCATCGGGCCCTTTTGTCTTTGCCGCGTCGTAGTTTCCGCGCGCCTCATTCCTGGCTCAATCCGTTCGGCAGCGGTGTCCCGTCCGAGCCGGCGTTGCCGTTGATCTGGTTCGTGGCGTAGGTGTAGGCGGTAGCGCCGCCGGTGAGGCTCACGCCGAGCGCGTTATCCGAGATCGTGGAGTTCGTGATCAATGCATGGGCCGTGCTGCCGTTGACGAGTACACCGGCCGCCCCGTTGTTGACCGAAGACACGCGGTCCAGGAAGAGCGATGTGTTGGTCCCGGTCGCCGTAAATCCTGCGCCGCTGTTTCCGGCCGAAACCGTATCGACCGCCTGGATGTGCGCGGCGAAGCCGCCGGCCGACCCGTCGGCGACCACGCCCGCCGTGTTGCCGCTGAACTCCGAATGACGCACGGTCACCTTCGCGAAAGCGCCCGACACCGGCCGTACGACCAGGCCGCCGCCGGTGGATCCGGTGCCGTTGTCACTGACCTGCGAATCCGAGATGAAGAGGCGGGCGCTGGCTGCCGGTTGGAAGAGCACGCCTGAGGCGGCGCCGGAGGTGAATCCGTAGATCTTGCAGTTCTCGATGTGCAGCACGCCGCCGTTCAGGAAGCTGACGCCCACGAGGCCGATGGTGCCGGGGGGTCCGGCGCCTGCGATGTCCAGGCCGCGCAGCGTGATCACGTCGGTCGCGGCCGCATTGATCACGATTCCGTTGGTTCCGGAGGCCAGCACGCTGCCGAGAGTTGCCGTGCAGTTCAACGTGATCGCCTTGGTGATGGTGACGGCACCGAATCCGCCCGGATCGAGGCAGTTGATGACGCCGCCGGCTGCGGTTTTCGAGATGGCACCCGCGAACGTCTTGCACGGAGCGGTGCGGCTGCAGGGATTGGCATCGTCGCCCACACCCGAGACCCACGTGCGTGTCGCTTGCGCATGGGCCATTCCGGCCTGTGTAATGATTACCGCCAGCATTCCGGCAAACGTAAACAATCTGAGCATTCGCATCATGGGACCCTCCTGTCGTTCGTGGAGTACTGCGCCGCGCGGATGCTACGCCTGTTTCGGCCGCAACGATATGAACGATAGCGCTCGCGGCGTCCACGACAGGCGCCGTGCGAAGGCGACCGGCCGGCCGCGCTTTCGACGATGCTTTCGGCGATAATTGCGGCGCATCGATCGTGACGAACATGGGAAAGAAATGCGACTCCAGGGCAAGGTAGCGATCGTCACCGGCGCCGGATCGGGATTCGGCGAGGCGATCGCGAAGCGGTATGCGGAAGAAGGCGCGAAGGTGATCGTGAACGACATCGTCGCCGCGGGCGCCGAGCGCGTCGTCTCGGAGATCCGCGCCGGCGGCGGCGATGCGCGGGTCGAGCTCGCCGACGTCTCCAGGGACGCGGACGTGGCGCGCCTCGTGCGCTCGGCGCTCTCGGCCTGCGGGCGGCTCGACGTCATCGTGAACAACGCGGGAATCACGCACCGCAACCGGCCGATGCTCGAGGTGGGCGAGGACGAGTTCGACCGCATCTACGCGGTGAACGTGAAGTCGCTCTTCCTCACCGCGAAGCACGCGGTGCCGCACTTCCGCAAGGCGGGCGGCGGATGCTTCGTGACCGTCGCTTCCACCGCCGGGGTGCGTCCCCGTCCGGGCCTCACCTGGTACAACGGCTCGAAGGGCGCGGCGATCGTGACCTCGCGCTCGATGGCCGCGGAGCTGGGGCCGGACCGGATCCGCGTGAACGTGATCAACCCGGTGATCGGCGAGACGGGACTCCTCGAGACGTTCATGGGCGTGCCGGATACGCCCGAGAACCGCAGGAAGTTCGTCGCGACGATCCCGATGGGCCGCATGTCCAAGCCGCTCGACATCGCCAACGCGGCGCTCTTCCTCGCCTCCGACGAGGCCGCGTTCATCACCGGCGCGTGCCTCGAGGTGGACGGCGGCCGCTGCGTATGAACGCCGTCCGGACCATCGGCAAGTACCACGTCGTCACCGAGCTCGGCCGCGGCGCGACCGGCAAGGTGTACCTCGCCGAGGACCCGTTCGCGAAGCGCAAGGTCGCGATCAAGGTCGCGTATCCCGATGCGCTCAAGAACCGGGAGGACGGTGCGTTCTACCGCGGCATGTTCCTCAACGAGGCGGCGCTCGCCGGCAAGCTCAACCACCCGCACATCGTGCAGATCTACGACGCGGTGGTCGAGGACGACTACAGCTACATCGTGATGGAGTTCGTCGAGGGCGGCACGCTCGAGAAGTTCTGCCAGCCGGGGAGCCTCCTCGACCCGCGCGAGGTGGCCGAGATCGTCTTCAAGTGCGTGCGCGCGCTCGCCTTCGCGCACGCGCTCGGGCTCACGCATCGCGACATCAAGCCGGGCAACATCCTGCACAACGAAGGCACGGACATCAAGATCGCGGACTTCGGCGCGGCGATCAACCGCGTCTCCGACCGCACGATGATCATGAACGTGGGCTCGCCCGCCTACATGGCGCCGGAGCTCGTCACCGGCGGCGCGCAGGCCTCGCAGGTCACCGACATCTATGCGCTCGGCGTGGTGATGTACTACCTGCTCACGGGGAAGCTCCCATACCACGGCGCCAACACGATGAGCGTGATCTACCAGATCGTGAACACGGAGCCGGAGCCGCCGAACAAGGCGCGGCCCGATCTCGCGCCCGAGCTCGACGCGATCGTGATGAAGGCGATCGCCAAGGATCCCGCGAAGCGCTACGCGACGTGGGACGAGTTCGGCCAGGCGCTCGCCGAGACCTGGAAGAAGGACCACAAATCGGAGGAGAAGCGCGGCCAGTCCGACGCGGAGCGCTTCAGCCTGTTGCGCACTCTGCCTTTTTTCCGCGACTTCCCCGAGAACGAGCTGTGGGAGGTGATGCGCATCAGCAAGTGGGCGCGCTTCCATCCGGAGACCGCGCTCATCAAGGAAGGCGACCACGGCGACTCGTTCTACATCCTCGCGGGCGGCTACGTCCGGGTCACGCGCGGCAAGCGCACGCTCTCGGTTCTCACCGCGGGCGACTGCTTCGGCGAGATGTCGTACCTCGCCCAAGACAAGAACGGCTCCCACCGCTCCGCGACGGTGACGACGAATTCGGACTGCATCGTGATGAAGATCCGCGCCGAGGACCTGCTTGCCGCCTCGCTCTCGTGCCGCCGGCTGTTCGACGAGCGTTTCCTCAACACGCTGGTGGGGCGCCTCGAGGCCGCCAACCAGCAGCTGGCGGTGATGTCGTGACATGGCGGCGAGCGAAAAAGGGGTCAGATCCCTTTTTCCCGACGCATCTGCGCCGTTTTGAAAAGGGATCTGACCCCTTTTTCATTGGTTGAGGAGATAGAACGCGAGAAACGTCGCCACCATCGCGAAGGCGATCACCAGCTTCGCGACCGCGGCGAGCAGCAGCCCGAGCGAGGTGGCGAGGCCCACCTTGCCGGCGCGCAGGAGGCCCCCGCGCGCGACGAGCTCGCCCAGCACGGCGCCCACGAGCGGCCCGAGGATGAGGCCCGGGATCCCGAAGAAGATGCCCACGACGGCGCCGATCGCCGCGCCGACGAGCGCCTGGCGGCTCGCGCCGACGCGCTTCGCTCCCAGCACCGACCCGGCAAGGTCCACGAACACCGAGAGGAGCCCCAGGGCGGCGACGATGGAGAGCCCGCCGAAGCCCACGCGCGCGAAGTCGTCGGCCCACGCGGCCACGAGGAGCCCCGTGAAGACGAAGAGCGCTCCGGGGATCACCGGAAGCACGGTGCCGACGATGCCGCCGATCACGAGCAGGACGGCGAGCGCGTCGAAGAGGAGCCGCGTGGTCACGGTATCATTGTAGGGTGAGCGCCGTGCGCGAAGCGTCCCTCGATCGTCGGTCCCGCCAGTCGGAGGTGGCGGCGCGGCTCTCGCGTGTCCTCCCGGCCGCCGCCGTGCTCGTGGACCGCGAGGAGCTCAAGCCCTACGAGTGCGACGGGCTCTCCGCCTACCGCGAGACGCCGCTCGTCGCCGTGATTCCCGCCGACGAGGAGGAGGTCGCCCGAGTGCTCCAGGTGGCGCGCGAGGCGAAGGTGGCGGTGGTCGCGCGCGGATCGGGAACCGGCCTTTCGGGCGGCGCGCTGCCGCTCGCCGACGGCATCCTCCTCTCGCTCGCGAAGTTCAACCGCATCGTCGAGGTCGATCCGCTCGCGCGCAAGGCGCGCGTGCAGCCCGGCGTGGCGAACCTGCGCATCTCGCAGCACGTGGCGCCGCTCGGCCTCTACTACGCGCCGGATCCGTCGAGCCAGATCGCGTGCTCGATCGGCGGCAACGTGGCGGAGAACTCGGGCGGCGTGCATTGCCTCAAGTACGGGCTCACGGTGCACAACGTGATGCGCGTGCATGCTCTCACCATCGAGGGCGATGCGGTCGACCTCGGCTCCGAGGCGCTCGACGCGCCCGGCTACGACCTCCTCGCGATCCTCACCGGCTCGGAGGGCTTGCTCGCGGTGACGCTCGAGGTCACGGTGAAGCTGCTGCCGAAGCCGGAAACCGCGCGGGTCGTGATGGCTTCCTTTTCCGACGTCGAGCACGCCGGCGATGCGGTCGCGAACGTGATCGGCGCCGGCATCGTGCCCGCGGGCCTCGAGATGATGGATCGGCTCGCGACGCGCGCGGTGGAGGATTTCGTGCACGCGGGCTACGACCTCGAGGCCGAGGCGATCCTCCTCGCGGAGTCGGACGGAACGCGCGAGGAAGTGGAGCACGAGATCGCCAAGGTGATCGAGGTGATGCGCTCGAGCGGCGCGACCCAGATCCGCTGCTCGTCGAGCGAGGCGGAGCGGCTGCGCTTCTGGTCGGGGCGCAAGGCCGCGTTCCCGGCCGTGGGCCGCATCTCGCCCGACTACTACTGCATCGACGGCTCGATCCCGAGGGGTGAGCTCGCCGCCGTGCTCAAGCGCATCGAGGAGCTCTCCGCGCAATACGGCCTGCGCTGCGCGAACGTGTTCCACGCGGGCGACGGCAACCTCCACCCGCTCATCCTCTACGATGCCAACAACCCCGGCGAGCTCGAGAAGACCGAGCGCTTCGCATCGGACATCCTGGAGCTGTGCATCGCGGCCGGCGGCACGATCACCGGCGAGCACGGCGTGGGCATCGAGAAGATCAACCAGATGTGCGTGCAGTTCGGGCGCGCCGAGATCGAGCAGTTCCACGCGGTGAAGGCGGCGTTCGATCCGGACGGACTGCTCAATCCCGGCAAGGGCGTACCGTTGCTCGCGCGCTGCGCCGAGTACGGGGCGATGCGGGTGAAGGGCGGGGCGCTTCCCCGCCCGGACCTGCCGCGCTTCTGATGAACGCGCCCCCGACGAAGGCGCTCGAGCAGCGGCCCTCGACGCGAGCCGTGGGGGAGGCGTCCGCCGCGCAAACGCCGATCGCGCCGGAGCCTATCGCACGCGCGCGGGTGCTCGAGCGGCTTCGCGCAGTGCGCCCGCCGCTCGCGATCGTCGCGGACGACGAGGGCCTCAGGCCCTTCGAGACCGATGCCTTCATCTCCCATCGCGAGACGCCGATGCTCGCCGTGCTGCCCGAAAGCGAGCCGCAGGTGCGCCGAGTGGTCCGCGCCTGCCGAGACCTCGGCGTGCCGGTCGTCTCGCGCGGGGCGGGGACCGGGATCTCCGGCGGCGCGATTCCGCGCAGCGACGGCGTGCTGCTCGTGCTCACGAAGATGAACCGCATCGTGGCGGTCGATCGCCTTGCGCGCATGGCATGGGTCGAGCCGGGCGTGCGCAACCTGCGGGTCTCGGAGGCCGCGGCGCCGCACGGCCTGTTCTACGCGCCCGATCCGTCGAGCCAGTCGGTGTGCTCCATCGGCGGCAACGTCGCCGAGAATTCGGGTGGCGTGCACTGTCTCAAGTACGGCCTTACCACGCACAACCTGCTCGCGGTACGTGCGGTCGACGCGGACGGCGAGGCGTTCGAGGCGGGAAGCCTCGCCCTCGACGCGGCGGGCTACGACCTGCTCGCGCTCCTCGCGGGAAGCGAGGGCAACCTGGGCGTCATCACGCGCGTCGCCGTGCGCCTCGTACCGCTGCCCGAATCGACGCAGACGCTGCTCGCCGCGTTCCCGTCCGTACGCCAGGCGGCCGAGGCGGTGGGCGAGATCATCGGCGCGGGGATCGTTCCCGCCGGGCTCGAGATGATGGACCGAGTCGTGATCGAGGCGTGCGAGCGCTTCATGGCGATGAACTTTCCCGCGGCGGCGCAAGCGCTGCTCCTCGCCGAGGTGGACGGCTGCGCGGAGGAGGCGCTGGAGGCGATGCGCGCCGTGCGGGCGATCCTCGAGCGATGCGGCGCGACCGAAGTCCGGATCGCGGCGGACGCGGCGGAGCGCGAGCGGCTCTGGAAAGCGCGCAAGGGCGCGTTCATCGCGCTCGCGACGCTCCTTCCCGACTTCTACACCATCGACGGCACGATTCCGCGCCGCTGCCTCCCGGACATGCTCGATCGCGTCTACGAGCTCGCGAACGAGTACGGGCTCCTCGTGGGCAACGTGTTCCACGCGGGCGACGGCAACATCCACCCGTGCATCTTCTTCGACGCCAACAAGCCCGGCGACCTCGAGCGCGGCGAGGAGATGGGCGCGCGCATCCTCGAGGCGTGCGTGGCGGTGGGCGGCACGATCACCGGGGAGCACGGCGTGGGCGTGGAGAAGCTCGCGCAGATGTGCGTGCAGTTCGCGCCGGCGGAGATCGCGGCGTTCCATGCCGTGAAGGCCGCGTTCGATCCGGACGGCATCCTCAACCCCGGCAAGGCGGTCCCGACGCTCAAGCGCTGCGCCGAGCTCGGCGGCCTGCGCGTCGCGGGCGGCCGCATCCCGCATCCGGACATTCCGCGATTCTGACCATGGCGGACGCCTTCATCGCCGAGCTTTGCGATCGCATCCGAAGCTGCGCTTCGCAAGGCAGGAGCGTGCGCATTCGCGGCGGCGGCAGCAAGGATTTCTACGGTGGGCCGCCGCGCGGCGACGAGACGATCGAAATGGGCGCCTGCTCGGGTATCGTCGCCTACGAGCCGAAGGAGCTGGTCCTCACCGTGCGCGCCGGAACGCCGCTCGAGGAGGTCGAGCGCACGCTCGCGGGCGAGCGCCAGATGCTGCCCTTCGAGCCGCCGCACTTCGCCGAAGCCGCGAGCGCGGGAGCCACCATCGGCGGCGCGGTCGCGAGCGGGCTCTCCGGTCCGCGCCGCCCGTACGCGGGCGCGGTGCGCGATTTCGTCCTCGGCACTCGCATCGTGAACGGCAAGGGCGAGGCGCTCGCGTTCGGCGGCCGCGTCATCAAGAACGTCGCGGGCTACGACGTCTCGCGCCTCATGGCGGGCGCGCTCGGCACGCTCGGCGTGATCACGGAAGTGTCGTTCAAGGTGCTGCCGCAACCCGCTACACAGGCTACGCTCGCGTTCGCGCTCGACCAGGCCGCGGCGATCGAGCAGGCGAATCGCTGGGCGGGGCAGCCGCTGCCGCTCTCCGCGGCCGCGTGGGAGGACGGAACGCTGCGAGCGCGCATCTCGGGCGCTCCCCCCGCGGTCGCCGCGGCGAAAGCGAAGATGGGCGGCGAGGAAGACGCGCGAGGCGATGACTACTGGGCGCGGCTGCGCGAGCAGCGCCTCGAGTTCTTCTCGGGTGCCGCGCCGCTCTGGCGCGTCTCGGTGCCGCAGACGACGGCGCCGCTGCTTCCCCGGCATGCCCAGCTCGTCGACTGGGGCGGCGGCGTGCGCTGGATCCGCGGCGACGCCGATCCGCTCTCGATCCGCACCTCGGCCGAGCGCGCCGGAGGCCATGCGACGCTCTTCCGCGGCGGCGACAAGTCGATCGGCGTGTTCCATCCGCTCGCGCCCGCGATCCTCAAGATCCACCGCCGGCTCAAGGCGGCGTTCGATCCCGCGGGCATCCTCAATCCCGGACGCATGTACGACTTCTAGATTCGATGCAAACCCGACTCGCCGAATGGATCCGCGCGACGCCCGAGGGCGAGGAAGCGGATTCGATCCTGCGCCGCTGCGTGCACTGCGGCTTCTGCCTCGCCACGTGCCCCACGTACAACCTGCTGGGCGACGAGCTCGACAGCCCGCGCGGGCGCATCTACCTGGTGAAGCAGATGCTCGAAGGCGCGCCGGTCACGCGGCGCACGCAGCTCCACCTCGACCGCTGTCTTACGTGCCGCGCGTGCGAGACCACGTGCCCGTCCGGCGTCCAGTACGGGAGACTCGCCGACATCGGGCGCGCCATCGTCGAGGAGAAGGTGGGCCGCTCGCCGTGGGACCGGCTGCGCCGCGCGTTCCTCGCGCGAACGCTCCCCTCGCGCACGCTCTTCGGCGCGGCTTTGGCGCTCGGTCGCGCGGTACGCCCCGTGCTCCCGTCGTCGCTCGCGCGCCGCATCCCCGCGCGCCGCGAGGCGGGCCGCTGGCCGGCCGTGCGCCACGCGCGCCGCATGATCGTGCTCGCCGGCTGCGTGCAGCCCTCGCTCGCGCCCTCGATCAACGCCGCCGCGGCGCGCGTGCTCGATCGCATCGGCATCTCGCTCGTGGAGGTTCCCCGAGCCGGCTGCTGCGGCGCCGTGACGTTCCACCTGAACTACCAGGAGGACGCGCTCGCGTACGTGAAGGCGAACATCGACGCGTGGTGGCCCCAGGTCGAGGCGGGCGCCGAAGCGATCGTCGTGACCGCGAGCGGGTGCGGCACGATGGTGAAGGACTACGGTCACCTGTTGCGCGGCGACCCGGCTTACTCGGAGCGCGCGGCACGCATCTCCGCGCTGGCGCGCGACGTCTCCGAGGTCGTCGCGGCGCAAGCCGAGCGCCTCGCGTCGCTGCCGCGCACTGCGGCAGAACCCGGGCCGGTCGCGTTCCAGTCGCCGTGCAGCCTGCAGCACGGGCTGCGCATCCAGGGGGTGGTGGAGGGGATCCTTCGCGATGCGGGGTTCACGCTCACGCCGGTTCCGGACGGCCACCTGTGTTGCGGGTCGGCCGGGACCTATTCGCTCCTGCAGCCGCAGATCTCGCGCGAGCTGCTCGCGAACAAGGTGCGAGCGCTCGAATCCGGCGCCCCGCGCGCGATCGCGACGGCGAACATCGGCTGCCTCGCGCATATCCAGTCGGCAACGCGGCTGCCCATCGTGCACTGGATCGAGCTGCTCGATCGAGTGCTCGCGTAAAGCCGAAGATCCCGGGAAGGTCGAAGGTTTCGCGCCGCGCGAGTACCTCGCGGCGTGTCTTTGCAACGCGACCCTTCAACGGCTTTCGCGCGGCGCCAGCAACTAGCCGCGTGTCTGCGCAACGCGCTCATAAATGATAAACAGCTCGTTGCGGTCGCCGGGGCGCGAGCCGCGCCAGTGCTCGGCCCATCCCGGCGGCACCTTCGGCGCGCGCAGCGGCGTCGCCTGCACGAGCAGCGCGCGGCACCGCGACGCGGCGGGGAAATCGACCGGGATCGTCGTGAGGTTCACGAAGTAGTCGAGCAGCGCGCGCTGCGCGTCGCCCACGTTCTCGCGCGCCACGCAGCGGAAGTCCGGCGGCAGGTTCTCCACGAGGCGCGAGGCGACCGCGCGATAGCTGCGTGCCTGGTCGACGAGCGGGACGCCGAGCGTCATCACGAGCATCCAGACCATCGTGATGCCCGAGGTCCAGTTGACGAGCGCGCGCCGGGTGGAGCGCAGCGACCGCGCCACCACCACCGCCCACAGGAGCGTGAGGAGCGAGGCGAAGGCGACCGCGAGGAAGTTGAACGCGTAGTGGAAGTTCGGCACCTCGCGGCGGATGAGGGCGGCGGCGAAATCGGGCTTTCCGGTGAGCGCCGCGAGCCAGGCCATCCACAGCAGGGCGGCGAAGAGGAAGAAGGTCGTCATGCCGAACCAGTCGAACGCGGCCGCGGCCCCGCGCGGCAGGCTGTCGAGCTCGGCGATGCCGAGGATCGCGAGCGGCAGCAGCAGCGGCAACGCGTCGATGTCGCGCGGCGAGCCGAATACCGACGTCGCGATGAGGAAGGCGACGAACGCGATGAGGGGAAGCAGCACGGCCTTGCGGGCGAGGATCGTGCGGCGCGTGCGCCAGATCGTCCACGCGGCGAGCGGAAGCGCCGGCCACGCGTACCACGGCAGGATGCGGACGAAGTAGAGCAGCTCGAGCGGTCCCTCGTCCGCCGACGGGTCGTTCCAGTGCGTCTGCGCGGCCTGCGCGAGCCAGGTGCGCAGCAAGGCGGGCGAGGCGTGATGAAGCAGCAGCAGCCAGCCGGCGACGAGCGGGGCGGCACAGGCGATGGCGGCGAGGACGGTGAGCCCGTAGCCGCGGTTGCGCCAGAACGGCGCGAGCAGCGGCAGGAGGCCGAGCGTCATCACGAGCATCGGCAGCGGGAGGAACCCGTTGCCGAGGAACGCGATGCCCATGCCGCATCCGGCGACCGCACCGCCGGCCACCGGTCGCCGTGCCGCGAGCGCGAAGCCGTACAGCGCGATGGAGACGCCGGAGAGGCCCGCGAGCGCCGTGATCATCTCGTGCGAGCGCGCGAGGAGCCCGACGCTGCCGATGAAGAGCAGGACGCCGCCGCGGCCCGCCCGCTCGCCCATGAGCTCGTGGCACGTGAACGAGAGGAACGCGAGCGTGGCGGCCATGAAGAGGCCCGAGGCGAGGCGCGCCGCGTCGTGCAGCGGCATCGCCCAGCCGAAGAGCTTCACGAGGATCGCCGCCACCCAGAGGTAGAGCGGGGGCTGGCCGATCCACGGCTCGCCGACGATGCGGAAGTTGACCCAGTCGCCGGTGCGCAGCATCTCCATCACCGCGCCGAACGCGGTCGCTTCGTCGACTTTCCACGGGTCGTGCCCGATGAGCCCGGGGACGAGCCACGTCGCGCAGATGACGAGGAAGAGGATCGACTTGAGGCGCGTCGGCGTGCCGTCGTAGGCGATCCGTCCCCATCCCGGCTCGTCGAGGGGTTCGGCTGCGGCCGCCGCGCTGGCGGTCGCATGGGTGGCGGCGTGCCCGTAACTCGTCATGCTGCGGACATTCTAGGCGAGGCGGGCAACAAAAAAGGCAGCCTCCGGGCTGCCTTTTCGCATTCGCAAGGCGGGGCCTATTCGGCGGCCTTGGCGGAATTGCCCTTGCGGGCGTAGCGCTTCTTGAACTTGTCCACGCGTCCGGCGGTATCCACGATCTTCTGCTTGCCCGTGTAGAACGGGTGCGATTCGGCCGAGATCTCGATCTTGTAGACGGGATACTCCTTGCCGTCCTTCCACTTGATGGTCTCGTTGGTCGCGACCGTGGAGCGGGTGACGAATCCGAAGTCGCAGCTGGTGTCGAGGAAAACGACCTCGCGATAATTGGGGTGGATGCCTTCTTTCATGGTTTTCGCCTTGTTGGGGGCGCCGAAGGTAATGACGATGTTTGGGACGAAAATGTGCCCATTCGGGCCCGGGAATCGACAATTATCCCCGAAAACATGAATCAAAGCAAGGGGTTGTTACAAACCCTTGCGGTTGCCCAGGCCCTTGAGCGGACTGGCTTTTTTGGCGCGAATCCTGCCGGATGGTTCCTCGGGCCCATGAGCCGGGTGACGTTTTTCGTCGGTACGGGCTGGCGCAACAAGGCCGGAAACACGGAGGACACGGGGAAAGGCCGGAGGACACGGAGAAAAGCGCAAAGGCAGAAGCGAGCGCAAGCCCCGTGGCAAGGTGATCTTCGCTTGGCGGTGTTGAGCGGCGGCCGAGGTGGCCGGTGGAATGTGCCTGGAATTCCGTCCGCTCCGACACCGTTCCCGGCTGCTACCCCTTT
>Ga0134125_10006660_pt1 | contig 13062 bp, 12 predicted proteins | sample KB31751_FD_96464 | JGI IMG/M metagenome (GOLD analysis project Ga0134125, IMG submission 96464) | Terrestrial soil microbial communities with excess Nitrogen fertilizer from Kellogg Biological Station, Michigan, USA - KB3-175-1 | ecosystem: Environmental > Terrestrial > Soil > Unclassified ... | reverse complement strand
CCGGGTAACGAGTTCGGCCGGGGTAAATCCCGATCGCATGGCGAGGCTCCGGCCTCAGTTACATGCGGGACGACCCCGCTCCGGGGTTCGGAGCCTCGCCGGCCGCACCTCGATCGCGGCACCGAGTGGTCTTTGACATCGCCGGATGGGCCGGCGGACGCTTCCGCTCGCCCTTTTTTACGCCGCCGCGATCGCCGCGCTCAGCGACTTCGCGGCGCTCAGCACCGCGAGGCGGATCTCGGTCATGCGGCGCGCGTCGGCGCCGAGCAGGAACGGCACGCTGATGGCGGCGACGACCTTGCCGTCGCGGTCGGTCACCGGCGCCGCATAGGCGAGGATCGAAGGCTCGTTCTCGCCCTTGTCGTGCGACCAGCCCTGCCGGCGGATGCGGCTCAGCTCGGCCCGCAGCTTGCGCGGATCGGTGATGGTCCGCGCGGTCAGCGCCTCGAGCGGCCGGCTCAGCCGGTGCGCCAGGAGCGGCTCGCTCAGATGCGCCAGCAGCAGCTTGCCGGCGGCGCCGGCATGGCCCGCGAGGCGCTGCCCCGGCGCCACCGACAGCGCGTAGGCGCGCCGGCCCTGCGCCGCGGCGATCACCAGCACGCCCTCGCCGTCGATCACCGTGAGCTTGCTGGCCTCGCCCAGGCTCGCCGACAGGTGCTCCAGCACCGGCATCGCGAACGGCACAAGGTCGAGTGGGCTCGACACCGCCGCGACGTGCGAGGCGAGCGCCAGCAGGCGGTGGCCGAGGTGGTAGCTGCCGGCTTCGCTGCGCTGCACCATATCGTGCCGCTGCAGCGAGTTGAGGATGCGGTAGACCGTGGTGCGCGGCAGCCCCAGTCGCGCCACCAGATCGCTGATCGAGGCGCCGGCTTCGCGCGCCTCGAGCTCGCCCAGCACCTCCATCATGCGGTCGATCACCGGGATGCGGTGCCTGAGGGCTGGGTCGGCGCGCTTGTCCATGTGCTCCCGGGGTCGGCGGCTTATTGGAATAACCGTGGGTAGCATATGGTTTTGCACAATCAAAGTTCAGATATGGAATGGCAAGCGAGGCCCGCGAGCCGCCTCAAGTAACTGCGGTTGACAGCCTGGCGCAACAGTCGCATCCTTGTTCTTGAACTGGCGTTGTTCACATGTGAACTGTCAGCAAGACCCGGCGCGAGGCCGCCGGGCCCGTCGCGGCGGGAACGGCCGCAAGGGAGGAATGACATGAAGCTCGACAAGCTCGCGGGCGGCGTCGCCGTCTCGACATTGATGCTGGTGCCGTCGGTCGCCATGGCCGGCGACGTCGTGTGGTGGACGCCCAACTGGAGCCAGGAGCGGGCGCAGAAGCTCGCCGACGACTTCCACAAGGCCAACCCCGACATCAACATCAAGCTGCAGATCACCACCAGCAACGGCCTGCCGCAGCAGGTGATGACCGCGTTGCAGTCGGGCTCGGGTCCCGACATCATCGAGGTGCAGCACGGCTGGGTGCAGGGCTACGCGCAGAGCGACCTGGTGCTGCCGCTCGACGACACGATCCAGGACAAGGCCGACTACAACAAAGCCGTCATCGCCGAGGACACCTATGACGGCAAGCTCTATGCGATCCCCTATCGCATCGAGTGCACGGCGCTGATCTACAACATGGATGACTATCTCAAGGCCGGCCTCGATCCCGCCAATCCGCCCCAGACCTGGGACGACTGGATGGCGGCCTCCAAGAAGATGACCACCGGCGGCGTCTACGGCATGGCCATCACCGGCGGCGGCGAGTTCGGCAACACCATCACCCGCGCCCTGCCGCTGGTGTGGATGAACGGCGGCGACATCATCTCGGCCGACGGCAAGAAGGCGGTGATCAACTCGCCCGAGGCAGTCGCCGCGATCAAGTTCTACACCGACTTCTATACCAACAAGGTGTCGCCGGATTCGACGTTGCAGAACGACGGCGTCGCCAACCGTCAGCTCTTCATCGCCGGCAAGGTCGCGAGCTACCTCACCGGCCAGTACGACATCGCGCCCATCGCGCAGGCCGCGCCGAACCTCAAGATCGGCGCGTTCATGACGCCGCATCCGGCCGGCAAGCAGACGGCGGGCATCCTCAACGGCTGGAGCTTCGTGATCCCGAAGGACGCGCAGAACCCGACCGATGCCAAGAAGTTCCTGCAGTTCCTCAATACCAAGGACAACCAGGGCTATTTCACCGATACCTTCCCCGCCCGCGTCTCGGCACTGGACCTGCCGCGCTTCCAGGATCCCACGCTCAAACCCTTCGCCGGCATGCTGCCCTACGGGCGGCCGACGCCGAACACGCCGCACTGGGTGCAGATCAGCCAGGCGATGTTCAACGGTATCCAGCGCATCCTGAGCGGTCAGCAGGACCCGCAGGCGGCGATGGACCAGGCCAACGACGAGATCCAGGCCCTGCTGGATAGCGACTGACGCGTCCTTCGCGTCACACGCGGCGCGGCGTTCCGGACAACTCCCGATCTGGAACGCCGCTCCGCCCAAGCTGGAGCAGCCATGGCCCGCCCCTCGCCGGGATTGATGTTCATCCTGCCGGCGATCCTCATCCTGATGATGCTGATCGCTTACCCGATCGTCTATACGCTGATCCTGTCGGCGGTGGATGCGCACGGCAATTTCACCATCAAGAACTACGCCAATGTGCTGAAGCCGTATGTCACCCGGCAGGCGTTCCAGAACCTCATTGTCTATGTCGGCGGCTCGATCGTCTTCCAGGTGATCCTGGGCACGGCGGCGGCGCTGTTGCTCAATCGCAAATTCTGGGGCCGCGGCGTGGTCCGCTCGATCACTTTGATCCCCTGGGTGGTCCCCGGCATCGTTGCCGCCACCACCTGGGCCTGGATGTTCCACACCGAATTCGGGATCATCAACTACATGCTGGCCGGCGCCCATATCATCCCCGGCCCGATCGGCTGGCTGACCAACCCCAACACGGTCATGCCGGTGCTGGTCGCCATCAATGTCTGGAAGCTCTTTCCGTTCGTCGCCATCATGGTGCTGGCGGGCCTGCAGGCGATCCCGGCCGAGCTCTACGAGGCCGCCAAGATCGACGGCGCGACGGTCTGGGATGAGATCGTCCAGATCACGTTGCCGCAGGTCCGCCCGGTGCTGGTCGCGGTCACGCTGCTGCTGGTCATCTGGGGGCTCAACGCGATCACCCTCATCTATGCAATCACCCAGGGCGGCCCGGCCAACCTCAGCCTGATCACGCCGATCCAGATCTACCAGCTGGCTTTCGTCAGCTTCCAGTTCAACGCGGCGGCTGCCCTGTCGGTGCTGTTCTTCATCGTCGCGGCGATCATCGTCGCCATCTACATCAAGGTCATCCCCTCGAGCGCGGAGACGGCCAGATGACGACCGCCGGCACGAGCCTCGAGCGGCGACCGCTGGCGGCGACAGGCATCGCAATTGCGGCAATCGTCCTCGTCGTCGTGTGCCTCTTCCCGTTTGCGTGGATGGCGCTCTCGTCGATCAAGAAGCTGCCCGAGCTCTTCACGGTTCCGCCGCACTGGCTGCCCAATGAACCGACGCTCGACAACTACGCGACGGTGTTCTTCCACTCGAATATCCCGCGCTACTTCCTCAACAGCTGCATCATTTCGGGTGGGGCGACGCTCTTCGCGCTCGCCCTCGCCGTGTTCGCCGCCTACGGCTTCGCGCGTTTCGAGTTCCGCGGCAAAGCCTGGTTGCAGACCTTCGTGCTGGTCGGACAGCTCCTTCCCACCGCCGCGATCATCGTGCCGCTGTTCATCACGCTGCGCTGGCTCCATCTGATCAACACCTATTGGGGCCTGATCCTCATCTACACCATCATCACGCTGCCGCTGTCGGTGTGGATGCTGACCTCGTACCTGCGCGGCATTCCGGTCGAGCTCGAGGAGGCCGCGACGATCGACGGCGCGAGCCGGCTGGGTGTCTTGTTCCGCATCACATTGCCGCTGGCGATGCCGGGCGTCGTTGCCGTGATCGTCTTCTGCTTCGTCACTTGCTGGAACGAGTTCGTGTTCGCACTGGTGTTCGCGCAGGATCAGTCGGTCAAGACGCTGCCGATCGGGCTCGCTGAGTTCTCGACCGAGTTCAACACCGACTGGGGTGGCGTCATGGCCGCCTCGATGGTGATGACGCTCCCCGTCGTCATCCTCTTCCTTGCCTTCCAGCGCCTCTTCGTCGGCGGACTCACGGCCGGCGCCACCAAAGGCTGATCCCTCATGTCCGACCAGTTACAGAAAGAAGTTCCAGCATGATCGAGACCCCCGACATCATTCGCCCGCCGGCGGACTGGTCGAAGCGCCTGGAGGAAATCGGCACCGCCACCATCAGCAGCACGCTGCAGCGGCTCGGTATCCGCAATCCGCACATCGTCGGCCCCATGCAGCGGCACGATGGCCGCACGGCGGCGGGACCGGCGCTCACCCTGCAGTTCATGCCCAAGCGCGAGGACGTGTTCGGGGCCAGCGAGTACGACGACCCGGAGCTGCAGCTCCACCGCCACGTGCTCTACCATACGAAGCCGGGCGACATGGTGGTGGTCGATGCGCGCGGCGATCGCCGCAGCGGCATCTTCGGCGAGATGATGCTGACCTACTTCAAGGGCAAGGGCGGCGTCGGCTGCGTCATTGATGGCTGCGTACGCGACTTCAAGAACGTCAAGCAGATCGATGTCGGGCTATGGACGACCGGGCTGACGCCGAACTTCCATGCGCAGACCGACATCATGCCGTTCGCCGTCAACGGCCCGATCGCCTGCGGCGACACGTTCGTCATGCCCGGCGACATCGTGGTCGCCGATGACGACGGCGCGGTGGTGGTCCCGGTCGCACTGGCCGAGCAGGTCATCGCAGCCGGTGCCGAGCACCACGAGTGGGAGGAATTCTCGAAGCTCCGGCTCGAACAGGGCGGCGAGCTCAAGCGCTACTACCCGCTGACCGAAGCGGCCCGGCCGGAATACGAGGAATGGCGCCGGCGCCGGTGACTAGCCGGCGAAGCGGGCGCCCATGCCGCCGTCGACGCGCCAGTTGGCGCCGGTCACGAACGATGCCTCGTCCGAGATCAGGAATACGGCGCAGTTGGCGATTTCCGACGGCCTGGCGATGCGGCCCATCGGGTGCACGTCGAGCACCTTCTGGCGCATGTCGGGCGGCTGGGTGGCAAAGTATTCGGCCACGAGCTGGGTTTCCGTCCAGCCCGGCGACAGGGCGTTGACGCGGATCTGGTGCTCGCCCACCTCGAGCGCCAATGACCGCGTCAGGCCGACGAGGCCCGACTTCGCCGCGGCGTAGGGGAAATAGCCGATGAAGGTATGGTCGGCGTGCACCGAGGCGATGTTGAGGATGGCCCCCTTGCGTGCCGCGATCATCGCCGGCAGCACCTCACGCGACAGCAGCCACGCCGATTTGAGATCGACCGCGAACACCGCGTCCCATTCCGCCTCGGTCATCTTGATCGGGTCGGCGTTGGAATTGCGGCCGGCGTTGTTGACGAGCGACATCACCGGTCCGAAGCGCGCCACGGCCGCCTCGTGGAAGGCGTGGACCTGGTCGGCGAAGCGGATATCGCCCTTGCTGAAGAACACCCGATCGCGCTGCGCGAGGCTGTCGACGAACCGGCGGCCGGTTTCCTCTTCGACATCGACGATCGAAACCACGGCGCCCTCGTCCAGCGCTTTTTCGGCGATCGCTGCGCCGATGCCGCGGCTGCCGCCGGTGAGGAGGACGTGCTGCCCGTCGAGCCGGCCGGCCATCAGGCGTCCGCCTTCTGCGTCACGGCGACACCGTCGGCGATGAGCTTGTCGATCTCGGCCGCTGAAAACCCGGCGTCGCGCAGCGCTTCGCGAGTGTGTTCGCCATAGCGTGGCGAGCCGCGCAGGGCCGGGGTCGGGTAGCCGGAAAAGCGGATCGCGGGCGCCACCGTGCGATACGCGCCGCCCTTGGAATGCGTCATCGTGGTGAGATAGCGTTGCGTCTGCTCGTGCGCGAGGAACCGCGCGTAGTCGTTGACGACCCCGCACCAGATGCCGTGCTCGGTCAGCAGCATATCCCAATGTGAGGCGGTCTCGTCCTTCAGCCGCGCCTGCACCGCCTCGTAGATATCGTCACGCCAACGCATCAGGTCCCGGCTCTCGCTCTGTTTCGGCCGCGACGCCTTGAGCGTCCTGAGGACCGGCACATCGATCACGCGGGCGAGCAGGTCAAGGTCCGTCTGCGCCATCGCGAGGTGGCCGCCGTCTTTGCACGTATAGATGCCGTAGGGCGGCTCCATCCAGATCGAGACCTGCGGGCTCTCCGACCGGGTCGGCGGCGCGTCGGTGGACATGAACGAGGTGAGCTCCTGAATCTGCATCTCCATAATGGCCGAGACCATCGACACCTTGATCTCCTGGCCGCGGCCGGTGACGGCGCGCGCGACGAGTGCGGCGAGCACGCCCTCGGTGAGCAGATGCGAGGCCGAGACGTCGACCATGTAGAGCGGCGACGGGTGCGGCAGGCCCGAGGCGCGACCGGCGTTCATGGTGAGGCCGGTGAAGCTTTGCACCAGCAGGTCCTGGCCTGGCCGGTCCTTCATTGGACCATCCTCGCCGTAGCCGCTGATCGAGCCGTAGACGAGCCGCGGATTGATGGCGCTCAGCGTCGCATAGTCGATACCGAGCTTCACTGCGACACGCGGCCGGAAATTCTGCACCAGCACGTCGGCATCCCTGACCATGCGGTAGAGCACCGCCCTCCCCGCATCGGACTTGAGGTCGAGGATCAGCGAGCGCTTGTTGCGGTTGAGCGTGACGAAGGTCGTGGCGTCGCCGAACTTGGTCACCCCGGCCATCGTCGAGTACCGCGAAAAGTCGCCGCCGCCGGGCGCCTCGATCTTGATCACGTCGGCACCCATCTCGCCCATGCGCTGCGTGCACATCGGGCCGGCGAGCGCGATCGTCAGGTCGAGCACCTTGAGGCCAGTCAGCGGTCCCTGGTTCGGTGGCGTGTGGTCGGTCATCGTCTTATTCCTCAGCGCCCGCGGAAAACGGGCTCGCGCTTTTCAGTGAAGGCCTTGATCCCCTCGGCCGCGTCCTCGGTGGACATGCAGAAGGTGTAGCCGTCGTTCTCCCAGGCGAGCCCTTGCGCGATCGAGGTCCCCTGCGACTGCCGAATGATGTTCTTGGCCGATTGCACGGCGATCGGCGGGTTCTTGGCGAGCCGGTCGGCGATGCTCATGACACGGGGCAACAGCTCTTCGACGGCGACGAGGTCCTGCACGAAGCCGACCCGGTGCGCCTCGGCCGCCGGAAAAATATCGCCGGTCAGAATCCAGCGGGCCGCATTGCCGTAGCCGATGATCCGCGGCAGGATCGACGTGTTCCCCGAGCCCGCATGCCAGCCGCGGCGCACCTCGGGCGCGCCAAAGCTCGAACGCTCGGTCGCGACGCGGATGTCGCACGACATCGCGACCTCCAGCCCGCCGCCGAGGCAATAGCCGTCGATGGCGGCAATCGCGGGCTTCCTGAGTTTCAGCAGCGGCGCGATGTAGTCGCGGTCGTATTCGGCGCGGTTGCGCTGCTCCCATGGTCCGCCCAGGTCGTCCAGGGCGCTGACGTCGCTGCCGGCGGAGAAGGCCCGATCGCCCGCGCCCGAGATCACCAGCACCTTGATGTCGTCGCGAGCGTCAACCTCGCGGCAGATGCGGACGAACTCACCGCCCATCGCGGCCGTGATGGCGTTGAGTTTCCTGGGGCGGTTCATCACCATGTGGGCGATGCCATTCTCGATGGAATATAGGATGTGCGGGGCTTCGGCGGCGTCGGTCATCAGGGCGTCCTGGCGAGGGTCAGAGTGATGGTCCAAGTCGCGGCGGCGCCGGGCTTGATCCAGGTGGCTTCGCCGGTGCGCAGCGCCTCGCCAAGATGATCGGCGGGGGCCGTGGTCGGCTCGAGGGCGATGTGATGGCCACGAGGCGGGTCCGGCCAGCCACCGTAATTGAGCCAGATACCGAGAGCATCGATCGGTGGGCTCCAGCCCATGACGAGCCACTGGTCACCATGGCCGAGCGCAGCCCGCCGTTCGCCGCCCTGGTCGTAGAACTTGCCGGCGAACCCGGCCGCCTCGGGCTGTACCTCGTCGAGGTCAAAGCCCAGCTCAAGCCGGCTACCGGGCCATGGCACGGCGGGAACGGAAAAGCTCTTGCCGGCCCGCGCCAGGTAGGTGGTGCTGACCGCTGTCCGTCCGGGCAGGTCGACGCGATCCGCCACCGTCGCCGCCAGCAGCCCATGCAGCGCCCACAGGAACGGCATTTCGACCGCCATCCGGTTCTCGACCCGGTACGCCGCCGTCAGCACCGGCCCGTCCACCGACAGCGAGCGGCTGAAGGCAAACTCGGCGGTCGCATAGGTCGTCGTCAGCGATTGCGTATCGTGTGCGTCCACGGCCCACGGTCGGCCCCAGATATCGCCGTGATCGCGCAACCGCCGCTGCCATGCGGTCTGCGACGCGTCCCACGGAGAGACCGTTGGAAAACACTCATCCCAGCCGACTGCCGCGTCGGCGCCATAGACCGCGTCCTCGCCAGTGTCGCTGGTCTGGCCGCCCTCAAACATCCACTCGCGGGCCGAGCGTTTGTCGAGGAGGCTGACCACGCGCGCGCCGAAGGCCGGCAGGACGGCCACCCGCATCGCCTCGCTCTCGATGGTGACGGCCCCCGGCATGCCTAGCTCTTGACCTGTGCGGCGGTTTTGGCCTGCTGCTTTTCAGCCCGGGCCATGCGAAACTGGCCGATGGCCACGGCGACGACGAGCAGGAAGCCCTTGGCGACGAGCTGGTAGAAGGTCGGGATACCGAGCAGGTTCATGCCGTTGCTGAGGACGCCGAGCAGCAGCACGGCCAGCATCGAGCCGACCACGGTGCCCTTGCCGCCCGCGAGGATGGCGCCGCCGAGAAACACCGAGGTGATGGTCTCGAGCTCGAGGCCCGCCGTCCCCGAGGTCGGCTGACCCGAGCTCGTGCGAGCGGTGACGATCACACCGGCGAGGCCGGAGAGCGCCCCCGACAGGATGTAGATGTAGTACTTCATCCGCGTGAGGTTGATGCCGGCGAGCCGCGCCGCGGCCGGGTTGCCGCCCATGGCGTAGACGGACCGGCCGAACACCGTCGAGCGCAGCACGAAATGGCCGGCGATTGCCGCCACCACGAGCAGGATGAAGGAGATCGGAATGCCAGGGAACGTGCCGACCTCGAACAGCCGGCCCGAGCCGAGCAGAGCGAAGTTCTGGTCGAGGACGCCGATCGGCCGGCCGCCCGGTGCGATCAGGAAGGCGAGGCCCTGATAGGCGGAGAGCGTCGCCAGCGTCGCGACCACCGGGTTCACCCGCAGGTAGGTGATGATCGTCGCGTTCACGGCGCCCAGCACCGCGCCCAGCGCGACGCCGACGAGGATGCCGCCCGGCACCGTATGCAGGTAAGTCACCATGATCGCCGACGAGATCGAGGCCACGCCCGCGATCGAGCCGACCGAGATATCGAGGCCGTTGGAGACGATCACGAACGTCATACCGACGGCGAGCAGGCCGACCACCGAGATGTTCATGCCGACGTTCAGCAGGTTGCGCGGCACGAAGAAGTAAGGCGTCTGCGTCGAGATGAGGACAACGAGGACCACGAGGGCAATCAGCAGCGACAGGTTCTCCGGCCCGATGAACTGCGTCACCGCCCGCAGCGGGTTACTCGACGCACGCGGCGCCGCGATCTGCCCGGCCGTGCCCTGGTCCGACATGTTCGCCATTGTTCTCCCGTACCTCCCCTGACCGCTCACGCGGCCTGTCCCAGTGCCAGCCGGAGGATCCCCTCTTCGGTGGCGGCGGATTTCTCGATCGGCGCCGAAAGGCGCCCGCCGTGCATCACGACGATCCGGTCCGATAGTGCCAACAGCTCCGGCATCTCCGATGAGATCAGCATGATCGCCATCCCGCTCTTCGCCAAGTCGTCGATGAGGCGATAGATCTCGGCCTTCGCGCCTACATCCACGGCGCGCGTGGGCTCGTCGAGGATCAGCACGCGCGGCTTGGCGGCGAGCCAGCGGGCGAGAACGACCTTCTGCTGGTTGCCGCCCGAGAGCTTGCCGACCTCCTGCTCGAGCGAGGGCGTCTTGATGTCGAGCGAGGCGATGAGCGGCGCCACGGTCTCGACCATCATGCGCGAGCGCAGGATGCCCCAGCGGCTCAGCGCCGAGAACACGGCGAGCGAAGCATTCTCGATCACCGAGCGGACGAGGATCAGTCCCTCGCCCTTGCGGTCCTCCGGCGCAAAACCGATGTTCGAGCGGATGGCCTTTGCCGGCGAACCCGGCGGCACCTCGCGCCCGAGCATCCGCACGGTGCCGCTGTTGCGCGCATATTCGCCGAAGATCACCTTGGCGAGCTCGGTGCGGCCGGCCCCGACCAGCCCGGCGAAGCCGAGGATTTCGCCGGCCCGGATGGTGAAGCCGACGTCGCGGTGCCAGATGCTGTTGATGCCGCCGACCTCGAGCACCGTCTCGTTCGGCCGGGTGGTGTCGGTGCGTTCGAAGCCCTTGGCGAGGTCGCGGCCGACCATCATGCGCACGATGGTCTCCTGCGTCGTCTCGGCCGTCTGCAGAACGCCCATCAGATGGCCGTCGCGGAGCACCGCGACGCGATCGGAGATCGCCATCACCTCATGCATGCGGTGGCTGACATAGATGATGCCGAGACCGCGCTCCTTGAGCCGCCGGATCAGCGCGAACAGCCGCTCGGTCTCCTCCGCGGTGAGCGACGAGGTGGGCTCGTCGAATGCCACGACCTTGACGCCGGGTTTCAGCGCCCGGGTGATTTCGATGACGTGCTTTTGGGCCGGCGACAGCCGATCACCCATCGCATCGGGGCTCAGGAAGCCGGTGAAGCCGCCCTCCTCGAACAGGTCAGCCGTGCGGCGGCGCATTTCACGGAAGTCGACCACGTTGCCACGCCGCGGAAACTCGCCCAGATAAATGTTCTCGGCCGCTGTCACATGCGGCACGATCTCTGGCTCCTGGCGCACCACGCGCAGGCCTGCTTCGCGGGCCTCTTTCGGATCGACGTGGCTGATGTCCTGCCCGTCGAGGACAACCGTTCCACTGTCGGCCCGGTAGTCGCCCGACAAAATCTTGAGCAGCGTGGACTTGCCGGCGCCGTTTTCGCCGACGAAGGCAACCACTTCGCCGCGCTCGACCGACAGCGACAGGTTGCTGAGCGCGCGGACATTGGGAAATGCCTTGCTGACTCCGCTGATCTCTAGAATGGCGCCGCTCATCGTCTCGCGGATAGCTTGAGCCTGAAAAGAGCGGCCGGCGCCTGGAAGGACGGAGCGCCGGCCGTTGAAGTTATCGGCCTGCCGCTACTGGCAGGTCATCACGCTCTTGTAGTTGTCGGGCGTTACGATGGTCGTGTTGGCCACCGTCTTGGGCGGCAGCGGCGTGCCGTTGTCGATCGCCGCGATCAGGGCCTTGGCGGCAGCGCTGCCGACGTCCACGCCCGAGATATAGAGGGCAGCCTTGAAGCCCGAGGGCTGGCCCGCTGCCCAGGGGTGGCAGGCCTCGTAGGCGCCCAGCCCGACCACGATCAGGTCGTCCGGGCTGAAACCGGCATTGGTCAGCGCGTTGAGCGTGCCGAGCGCACCCTCGTCGTTACAGGCGAACACAACCCACTTGTTGACGTCGGGATGCGCGGTGATCACCGGGCCGGCGGCATTGAGCGCCGAGTTGGTAGTGCCGTCATAGGCGACCGGGAAGATCTTGGCCGGGTCGGCGCCCGCTGCGGTGATCTGGGCTTTTTCCGCATTCGTGCGGTCGTTGCAGACTGACAGTGTCTGTACTTCGACGCTGAGCACGCCGTAGCCGCTGGTCCAGTTGGCGGCCTTGAACAGTTCGCCTGCCTTCTGGCCGACCTTGTTACCCATGTCGGTGCCGTCGAACCCCACGAAGGGGATCGGATTGCCGCTCGCATCCTTGAGCGAGTCGTCGGTGGCCACGAACGGAATCTTGGCATCAGCGGCGAGCTTGGTGACGGCGGGCCCGATGGCCTGGTCCGGCGCAGTCATGGCGATGCCCTTGGCGCCGCCGGAGATGGCGTCGGTCATGGCGCTCACACCCTTGTTGGCGTCGAGCTCGACATTGATGGTCTTGGCGTCGTAGCCGGCCGCCTTGGCGGCGTCGGTGAACCCCTTGGCCTCGTCGATGAAGTACTGCTGCGTGCCGCTCTTGTAGATGGCGACGATGGTCTTGTCCTGCGCCACCGCGGCGCCGGTCAGACCGGCGGCTACGAAGCCGCCAAGCAGCAGCGCGTGACCAAGCAAATGAGTCAATCTGCTCATTGATGTCCCTCCCGGACGTTGTGAACTCTCTCCCACCGGACCAGCTTGTTGGGCGCCGGCTCCGATTGACGGTGTGAACGATTATCTGTTTATCCTACAAAGTCAACGTCGCGCCGGGGCGCGGCCCACAGAGATAACGAGGAGATCGGCATGCAGCGGCTCGCCGGGAAGGTTGCCATCGTCACCGGCGCCGGCCAGGGCATCGGCGAGGCAATCGCCCGGCGCTTTGCGAGGGAAGGTGCCGATGTCGTCGTCGCGGAGATCGATCGCACCGTCGGCGAGGCCACGGCCGAAGCGATCGCGAAAGACACCGGCACACGAACGACGTTCCTCCATACCGACGTAACCGACACCCAAAGCGTTGCGGCGATGGTGGCGCAGACCGCGCGGATGCTCGGGGCGCCGGACATCCTCGTCAACAATGCCGGCATCGCGGTGTTCGGCGATCCGCTCGAGATCACCGATGCCGACTGGGCGCGCTGCATGTCCGTCGATCTCGACGGCGTGTGGCGCTGCTGCCGCACGGTGCTGCCGCACATGCTCGACAAGCGGCACGGCGCCATCGTCAACATCGTTTCAAACCACGCGTTCCAGGTGATGAAGCAAACCTTCCCCTACCCCATCGCCAAGCACGGGCTCCTGGGTCTCACGCGGGCGCTGGCGCTCGAATATGCCGACAAGGGCATCATCGTGAACGCCATTTCACCGGGCT
>Ga0134125_10006659_pt1 | contig 13063 bp, 9 predicted proteins | sample KB31751_FD_96464 | JGI IMG/M metagenome (GOLD analysis project Ga0134125, IMG submission 96464) | Terrestrial soil microbial communities with excess Nitrogen fertilizer from Kellogg Biological Station, Michigan, USA - KB3-175-1 | ecosystem: Environmental > Terrestrial > Soil > Unclassified ... | reverse complement strand
GGGTCGAAGATCGGCTTCCCTGCTTACGACGCGAACGCATCGCCCCCCGTCTGAGTGGTCAGCCTTGACCACGACTGGATAGCTCAATTCGGCAAAAGCAGGCTCGAATGCAAGAGCAGCCGGAATCACGATGGTCTTGGGGCAACGTACCCCTTCGCGTTCCGCGAGAGCCAAAAAGCTGCTCTTGTCGCGGATCGCCGGGAAACTGGCCGGAGGTCCGAGCGACAATTCGATGAGGGCGGAGAAGCGCCTCTCCGCCGCGCCACAGCATCTTGCCGTGCGTCTATGAAGATCTTGCAATTCCCTGACTGCAAGGTCGTCCGTGCACACAACAAGATCCGGCGACCATCGATCCAATGCGCGGATGATCGACTTCAAGCAAAATCGGGCGTCATACGTAAAATGGCGCGGGATTTTGCGCGTCTTTCGCACGACATGCGCAGGATGAGAGAGGGTAGCGACACCAAACCCGACGCAGGCCAGTGCTATCGATATTCGGGCGGCTAGCGGATTATTCTCTGTCGCGAACACGAGAATTTTCAGCTGGTCGCCGTGTCCGCAAATACTCATTCAAGTACTCATTGTAGTCCGGAAAAAGCGCCTTCGGGCGCAGTTGCGGACATCTCCCGTTTGGTCAACCGCGAAAGTCGCGCCAGGTGATTTGATAGTCGGCCGGCCGCGTACTTTGCGCCGCAAGCGAAGCGAAAAACGGGACCGAAGCTGTCGACTGCCGCCGGCCCGACAAAGAACAGTCCCGGGACCGACGATTCGAAATGAGATGACAGTCTCGGGGCGCTATTCGACAACTTCAACTGGGAGACGATGCCTGCACCAAGGAACGCCAGGCGCCGGACATCCGGGCGATAACCGGTCGCGGCAATGACGTGATCCGCTTCAATCCTATGCTCGTTGCCGTTTGCCGATTTGAGCCGGAGAATGGCCCGGCCGCTGGAGGCTTCGGCTCCGATGATTTGACAGCCCGCCATAAGCGGAACCTGATCAAAGCGTCCGCGCAAGAACCACCCTCCCGCGGGACCGAGAAAGCCCTTGACGAGCCGGGATTGCACCAGCTTCGGAAGGCCGTGGAATATGTGCGGCAGATCAGTGAAAAACCGGGACTTCCAACCAGGCCCGACTGTAGAAATCGGCCGCCGGATTCGCTGGGCGAGGGGACGTGGAAGCTCAAGGCGCGTATGGAGCTCGATGGAGGGCCGTCTTGCGACCATGCGCACCCGGCAACCTTGCTCATGAAGCAACGTTGCAAGCTCGGTTGCCGACGCTCCACCACCAATGACGGCCACATCGCGATCTTTGAATTGCTGCAGGTTAACATGAGCCGAGCTGTGCGAGATAAGCTCGCGAGGGAGAGACGCCAGTTGCGGCGGAACATACTCGAAGCTGCTCAGGCCGGTGGCGATCACCACACATTGGGCTGCAAAGCCCGTTCCATTGCTCAGCTGTAGAGTAAACCCGGATCGGGTGCGTTGAAGCAAAGTGACGCGCTCGTTTTCCAGATGTGGCGCAAATCGTCGTTGGAATGCCAAACCATACGCGCAGAAATCTTCGACCCGCACCGGCGTGCCAAGATCGGCGTATTCGATCTTGTTTCCCTCGCAGTAACGCTGGAGGGTGAATTCGGCTCTAGGATCATAAAGCGTCGACGCGAACCCATCCGATTTCAACAGCATGCCTCTTGGCATGTGTCCAAGCCAAAATTGCATGGGATCACCGACAATTCGATGCTCGACACCTTCTGCGCGGAGATGGGCGGCAAGGGATAATCCATACGGACCCGCTCCGATGATGGCAACATTCGTCCTGTTAGGCATTTGCGTCGAGCGTCCTTTCCGCACGATAAATTCAACCGGGATTTCCAAGGCGTCCATTCGACCGCGACGGCGAGCACTCCTGCTGTCGCGAACTCCAGCCCGGCCTGCATAATGGAACCCTTATTTAATTCTGTCCGGAAAATTTAAACATATCTCCGAGTTGCCCGCGACACAATATTTAAAGTTAAATTTTTAAATATTTGATTTGTAATTGCGAGTTTAAAGAAGTACGCTTTTGCGTAGTTGCGGTGTCCTTCGCCGCGGCGATCACCCCCACAGGAGGTTTTCGGGTTCGGCGGCATCCTGGGTGCATGAATAAGCGGGCCAAGACAGCCCACCGGCAACAGCCTCCCCCGGTTTGACGCGACACGATTGGAGGCTGCTGCCCAAAGCAAAATCCCAAAATTGACCAGACATCCCTCGAGGCAACATCGGCCTTTGCAGGCCAATATGGACATGCGGACAGACGCGGGAGATTCATTAGATGCTCGACGCGACAAATAACAGGCTTGCCATCATCGACGAAAGAGATTGGCCGGTTCAACAGAACGCCAGGCGCGACGGGAGCCTCAGCAAGTTTGTCGAGAATATTCGCCAACGCCGGCACATGATCGTGCTTTTGACCCTGGTCGGTGCCACCCTTGGATGGCTGGCGAGCCTTGCGTATATCGCGTTCAGAGTCGCGGCCTTCTCCGCTTCATCAGCCATACTGATTTCGAACACGACGCTGCAGTTGTCCGGCCAGGATGCGGTCGTGACCCAGATACTGGTCGAGAATTCGCTTGTTGAGAACGCCATCGAACTGTTGAGATCCAGCAGAGTGCTCGGCCGGGTGGTCGACAAGCTCGGATCGGAAGAGATCGAGCGCATATCGCCAAAATCGCGCATCCTGCCTTGGAGGGAATCGAAGCCTTCGAACGAAACCAGGAAGCAGGCATCGATCGCGTTGCTGCGGTCAAACATGACGGTCAGACGTGTGGGCACAAGCCAAATCGTCGTCGTTCGCGCGAGGGCATTGACGGCGGCGGACGCAGCGTGGCTCACGAATGAGATCGCCGGAGCATTCGTTCAGGAGCAGTACGATGCAAACGCCGTCGTCAGCACGAGCGCGGCATTGCGGGAGCGGATCAAGGTGCTCGGTCCGATGGCCCGAATCATCAGCGAGGCCGTTCCGCCCAAGTCGAAGGACCAGCCGATGGCCGCTCTCGCCATGCTGCTCGGCATCATGCTGGGATGCGCGTTGGGAGCTGGAGGCGGCCTCTCGCTGATCGGGTTCGATCGGCGCTTGTGGGCTGCAGGGCAGCTTGCCACAGTGACGTCGGCCGAATGTTTCGGATATGTGCCGCGGATCAAGTCGCGATCTTTGGAGGCCGGTAGTATCCCCTCACTGCCGCCGGATGCTGTGCGCCAGCCTGCACCTGATCCCACCCCCGCCGGCCGTTCTCGACCTGGCGTTCCAATAAAACGTGGCGCCTCATCGAATCCCCGCAAGGGGACGGCTTCTCGTCGATCCCTACTTTACAGGATCGGCGCGCTTGGGAGGCCGCCGGAGCCCGATTGCAACATCGATATGGAATCCTTTTTGAGGGGCTCCATATTGCGTCGCGTGCGCTCGGCAGTGCATGAACGGTCGACGAGCGTACCGCACGTCATCGGCGTGACCTCTTGTCAGGCGGGCGAGGGAAAGTCGATGCTCGCCGCCAACCTGGCGAAGTTCATCGCGCGCGAAGGTACGCCCGTGCTATTGATCGACGCCAGTTCCCTTGAAATGACGAGGGGCCAGGCACAACAGCGGAAGCCTGGTCTCCATGAGTTGCTGCAGGGCACGAGTGCCGCAGACAAGGTGATCCAGAGCGACGTTTTTCTCAACCTCGACTTTTTGCCGCGTGGAAAAGGTCCCGGCGATCTCGATCTGCTGTGGGGCAATCTCCTTCACGCCGTCACCGGCGGGCGCGAGCTCACGTATAAATGGATCATTCTCGATCTGCCCGTGCTTGCGAAGGCGGTTGACGTACGCGCCGCCGGTCAAGTCTTTGACGAACTCCTGATCGTGGTGGAATGGGGCCGTACCACGCAGGGACAGCTCCAGCAGGGACTGCGCGCGCTTGGGCCCCTGCAGGAACGGATCATCGGCACAGTCATCAACAAGACGCCGTGGGCGTCGATTGACGCCGAGACGGCCCTCGCTGCCGTACAGCCATGATCATCGACCCGAAATCGTGCACGGTGAGGCCAGCCATGATCAAGAAAAAATTCAGTCAGATTGCGGCGTCCTTGAGCCTGGCAGCGTTCCTCGCCGCGCTGCCGGCCCTAGTCATGGCTGACGACTACAAACTCGGAGTATCCGATCGGGTCAAGATCAGGGTCCAGGAATGGCCGGATCTCAACGGCGAGTATACCGTCACTCCCGACGGGGCTGTTTCGTTGCCGCTGATCGGGAACATCGCTGCGGTCGGCATGGATCTCAACGATCTCGCAAAGGCAATCTCGGATCGGTTGCAGCAACGTTCCGAGCGAGGAGAGCGGGTTCTGACTGCGGTCGAAATCGCCCAGTATCGTCCGTTCGTAATCACAGGAGACGTTCAGCGGCCGGGTCAGTACCCGTATCGACCAGGTCTTACCGTGATCGAAGCGATCGGCATTGCCGGCGGGTACTATCGGCCTGAGTTGGGACTTCTTCGACTCGGTCGCGATGTTGCGGTCGCGAGCGGCGACATCCACACCCAATCAGCCAAACTGAACCGGCTACTCGCGCGCGAGGCGCGGCTGAAGGCGACGCTCGATGGGCGTGATGATATTCCCCTACCGCCGGAGCTTGCCAAGCAGAAGGATGACCCCGAGATCGCGGCGATCATGAAAAATGAACAAGACGCGCTCGCACTGGCGAACGCGATGAAGCGCGGCGAGAACACGGAAGTGCAGAGTATCAAATCCCTTTACCAGAATGAGATCGAGACGCTTCACGGACACGTGCAGGCTCTCACGCAAGAGCATGACGCCATCGATACGCAGCTCAACCAGATGCGCTCGATGGCTGCCAGAGGTCTTGCGCTTGCCCCGACGATGTTCGCCCTGGAACGCTCGTCGGCTCAAGTTGCGAGCGAGCAGATGAGCGCGGAAACGAACATTGTAAGAGCTCAGGAAAGCATCAAATTGGCCGAGCAGCGCGTTAAGCAGGCTCAACAAGACAGGAGCGTCATCGAAACAAAGGATCTGGAAAAGACAAGAGACGAAATAGCCGAGGCGCGCGAGAAGATCGTAACATCGACACAGCTGCTTCACGAGGCTCAGACCAGTGCGCCGGCCGAAGCGCGCGAGCAATTGTCGCAAAGCGGGGATCGGCCGAACTTTGTCATCCTCCGAAGGGACGGCAAGACTATGCACGAAGTCACGGCGGACGAAACGACGTTGGTGGCCCCCGATGATGTGATCAAGATCCCGACCGTGCGCCTGCCGTCAGGTACTTTCCTCAATCTCTCCCGGGCGGATCCACCGACACGCTAGAGAATAAGATAAAGCGCGATGATGATTGACCCTCAATCATCGCGCTTCCAGCCGCACATGCGCTTGGGAAGCGAAGCGGGCACACGAGGAAGTCGCCGGAGAAGCTCACCGGGGCGGAGAAGCAATCATCCCGACGCCTAGGACCACTTCCACGTTATTTCATTGAGTATCGCGCGCCCCGAATTTCTTCCTATCTCGAATCCAAAATCGAACCCGCAGACATAACTATCGGCCGGCATGACGCCTCGGGCGACAAGCTCCCGCAGCACACCGAGCAAAGGCAGAGTCTGCTTTCCGACCATCATCTCACGCGGCGTTCGACCTCGAGCCTCGGTCACCGGGACAATCATGGTGAATGGCGGCGCCGCCGTGAATGCGTTACCGGGGCGGGTCGCGACATAGGCGTGAAACGTTCCGTCGGGTGACGAGTAATCAAAGTGATCGCCCAATGTCAGGATATAGGTCCATAAATAGTCCGGCACATGAGGTAAAAACCCGATCTCGTTGGTCATCGTGTTCGTGACTTTTGGCGGGGACGGATCTGGCGCCGTCGTAGGGAATGTCTCGACAAGAAAGTCGAAGCCATTCAGATCACCGGTAACCGACACGTCATAGGTCACGGACAAATCGGTGAACTCGGACACCTTCTTCGGCGTCGGCCTGTTCTTTGGGCGGAAATAGCCGCCGGAGCCCACTCCGTACCCCCCCATTATGGCATATGAATAAACACTCGCGTCGTTTCTTTGACCCGGATACGACCATTCGATCTTTGTGCGTTGGGGAAATGAGTGTGGGTAGTTTGTGATGACTTGATGGAACATGACGCCATCGTCCGCCAGGCCGAAGGTCGCGGCTTCTCCCGTTCCGTTCTTCGTCGAAGCGTTGGAGACGACAATAGAACTTGGCCCTACGGCAACGATACTGGTGTTTGCCGGCATCGCGTCGGGCGTCATCTCAACGCTCATCCCCGGCAGAAGTCCCCTCGTATCCGAAAATCCCGAGATGGTCGTGCTGCCGGCAGCAATCGCCAGTCCCTTGTACCTTTTGGTGGCTGAGTTCCAAATCCCCTGGGCCGACCAGAATGGTCCCCGGGTACCCTGGTCAATATTGTAGGTACCGTATTTGTTGGATTTTGATTCCAGGATCACGGTGGAGTCCGGATCGTCAGGAGAATCAGCAACTTCCGGCTTGAGCGAGTCCTGGCTCTTGGCATCGAGCTGACCGAGCACGAACGTCCTGGATTGCTCCTGAGCGAACAACGCCGCGGCGCTCGACGCCGCCAACATTGCCGCGATGACCAAAGAGCGCATTCGCTTTCCTCCGTTGAACGGCGTGAACCAGAGCTGTCCCGGCCTGAAGCATGATCCGGAAAAGTGGACGCCGGTTTTCCCTCCCGACAAACGCTTAGCGTTTGCGCGGAGATCATGCTCAATCAGGAATCGAGAGAGCGCGATGGCGGTTCATCCTAATCCCATGACGCTCTAAAGGTGGCCGGACTGCTGCAGGTTCGCGACATCCCTTCTTGGCCGCCGTTGGCCTTCGCGATCCTCCAGTGCATTCAAACATTGCATCCAGGAACTAAAGCTCCGCTCCCTCCATGCTGCCAACGCCAGCACGGGTCCACCACACCCGGACCGGATCGACGCCATGATCCGATTCGCGAATTCCCGTTCATCACCGAGCGGAACAAGCCCATCCCGCGCGACGACATCCGAAAGCGCGCCCGTGTCATATGCCACCACTCTCAGCCCTCGCGACAACGCCAGAACGACTGTTCCCGATGCGCTCACCAAGGGGTATGGGGCGATCAACAAGTCGCTTTGGGCAAGCACGTTCGCAATCTCGAGATCGCTCAAGCGATATCGGGACGGGCGGCGAACAACCTCCGTGAGGCCCGCGATTTTGTCGATGATCTCGTTGCAGTCTCCTATTCCGGCAAACGCTATGGAAATGCGCCTTCGATCGTCCGACCACAGATGGCTCAAGATATCGGGAATACGGTCGAGACCCTTATCCGGCCGCAACTGGCCCAATATGAGCAGGCGATATCGATGCGCAGGCTCTGAAGTCGGCACCGCCGCTTTCGCCCATGCCGCATATTCGACGTACGGAAGATGAGGAACGACAACCGCCGGCCGGCCGGCTGCGGCGGCAGCGTCCGCCGCCAACGTCTCGGAATGAGCCACCAGGGCTGACGCGCGTCGCCAGAGCAGCCGTCGACTGAACGCGGCAATCGGCGATAATGTTTGTTTTGGCTTTGGATCATGGGCGAGGACGACCACCCGTGCACCCAGAACGGCCATCAGCGCAAATGCCAGTTGATCGTACCAGCCCCTGGTCATGACCAGGAGGATCGTGGTGCCGGCAGCGGCTGCGCGCGCAGCGACCGCCAAACCGTGCAACTGATGGATGACTTGAAAAATCAAACTGCATTGCGAGTTCGATGGAAGAATGCGCCGGGTAAAGACATGAGGCGGATTCCACTCTGCTTGAACGGACGCCAAGACCTCGAGCTGAAACGCGCGACAGAGCAAGGCGGCGAGTTCCCTCCCGTAGGGGTTCGCACCGTCGGTGTCATAGACCAAAAGCCGGTTATTGCCTTGCGTCTTCAAGTTCCTCTCGCAGCTCCCTCTTTGGCCTTGTCCATCGACTCGGCGGGTTTGCCTTGCCTGACATGGCCGCCATGATCGCCAAGACGTATTTTTCTGCCGTGCGATCCGGGGTCCGCAATCGTGCGACGTTGTGAGCTGCGAGGCCAATTTCCCGAACCAACCTCGGAGAGTCCGCGAGCCTGGCGATCCGTTCCGCCAAGGCATGCTCGTCCTGTGGGTCGAACATCAGCCCGCTCTCACCATCCTTGACTAGGTCCAGGGTCGCACCTGCGTGCTCAGAGGCAATCAGAGCAAGACCGCTTGCAGCCGCCTCCAGGAGGACTATTCCATAAGGATCTTCGAGCGTCGGAAAGACGAAGACGTCGGCCGCAGCGTAGTAGGCTGGCAGTTCATGCTGGTCGACAAACCCCGCGAAGCGTATCCTGCGGACTCCAAGGCTTTGAACGAGCGCGCTTAGCTCGGCTTCCTGCGGGCCCGAGCCTACGATCGTGAGGCTGACGGATCGCCGCACCGGACGCATGACAGCCAAAGCCCGAATAAGATGCCGGATGCCCTTTCGGGGAATGAGCCGTCCTACACTTAACAGGCGCAGCTCCGCATTATCCGACCACTGCCTGCTCGCCCCGATTGCCAGCAACGGAGCCAGGTTTGTCGTGTGAGGCGCGAGGAAAATGCGGCCTTTGGCACCGAGCTCCTCGAAGCGGTCCGCAGCCGGCTTGCTCTTGGCGATAAACGCCGGGACCCGCGGCACCAGGACCCTTCTCGCAACGCGTTGAGGCCAACCCAGTCCTTTTTCGAAAGCCGGCGTTCCATCGCTGTAGATGATCAGCTTGGCTCCCGTCAATTTGGCGGACAAATAGGCATAAAAGCTGGGTATCGAGAACCCACCCGAGATAATCGCGTCCGGCCGGGCTCGCAGCAGTCTCCAGATTATCCTCGGACTAACATAGTAATCCGTGGTGTCGGCATGTCGTTTGATTCTCGCCCCTCCTATGACGAGGTGGCGAAAGCCGAGCTTGCTATCGAAATTCCAGTCCATTCCGCGCGACGCTCTCTCTGCGCAAAACAGGCAGAGAAGATCGACTCTCAAAGAGAGCTCGCGCATGATCTCGATTATATACGGCGTTGGAATATCGGTGAGAAACACGACCCGGGGGCGCCGGCTGGCAAAAGCCTGATGGCCCGGCGAAGCCGCGTTCTCGGAGCGGAAATTCAACAACTCGATTCTCCGGTATACACGCGCCCTTTATGTGTATTTAATTTTCTCGACGTCAAATTAAATAATAAAATAACATATTAAATACTTGCCATCAAGTCCACAAATCGCCAGAATGGATCATGGCCAGCATTCGGTGGAGCGGGAGGACGCGTAGAAGGCCGGCCTGGAGCGGGAGGAGTTCACAACGCCAGTCAGGGAAAACCAGCTTTCCCATCCCCGGCAGATGATTCGGACCTTCGCGCAAGCCCGGCGATTCAATCCAGTTTTTGCGAAAGAGCTTCGAAACCGAGCCTCGTACAAGCCCGATACGGTCGGATCCCATCGAGTTGGTAATCATTATGCCCGCAGCGAACGCCGACGTTTACCGCCCCCAGGATGAAGTATTCCTGGGTGTCGTTCGCGACCTGCTTCTCTGTGGTTTCATTCTTTACCTATTCGCTTTCAAGGCATCCGACCTCTGGTTCGGCGTAAGCAAGGTTGAGGCGGATACTTCGAGCGCCGCGGGAAACCTGTTTAATCAATTGATAATTCCGGCAATGTTTTTCGCCGTCTGTCTTTTGGTCCGTGCCTCCCGCATTTCCGCTCGCCGCTTGAAGCACGCCCTCGTCCCAGTGGCACCGTTTTTGCTGGTGATCATGCTTTCGGTGGTGTGGTCCGACTATCCAGAACTGACAATCAGAAGAGCCTCCAACGAACTCCTTCAGACGACGGCATTGGCCTTGCTTGCCGCCTGCTTTTCGAGCGCAACAGCAATGTTGGGAGCTCTTTTCCGGGCATTTCTCATCATCGGTTGTTTGGATCTTTTGGCCTACGCATTCTTTCCCGACTCGATTACGGATCTGGGGTTTGCCGGAATTCACGGCCATAAGAACCTTGCCGGTGAGTTTTTCGTCCTGGCGCTGCCGGTCTATTTTTTGGGGACACTGAACAAACAAATATCGGGAAGTCGGTTGCTGGGATCGTTGTGCCTGATTTCCGGCATCGCAATGCTCGTCGCAACACAATCGAAGACTTCCGTTGGTGCCGTCGTCTTCGGGCTCTCATTGCTGCTGCTGGCGCGAGCGCTATCCAGCAACTCTACACTTCGTACCTCATTGTTGCTGTCTTTCTTGCTGGGGCTGCTTTGTGCGATCGCGGTCACAATCGTCTGGGGCCCCAGTGAACTCCTGGAGACTCTGATTGGCGACCCGACACTGACCGGCCGCGACCAGATTTGGCGCTTTGCAATCAGCAAATTCAATGGAGATCCGGTCTTTGGCGTGGGATACGGGGCGATCTGGCAGGTCGGCCTGGAAATTCAGCTTGCCCTCAGAGCAATGGGTTTATACTTCGTCTTCAACGAAGCCCACAATGGCTACCTGGAAATAGCCGCGCAGTTGGGCATCGTCGGTGTCGCTTGCCTGCTGTTCTTCCTGGTAACAACCCTGCTCAACAGCCTTTCCTACTGGACTACAGTCGAGAAAAATAGACTTTTGGGAGCAGGCGCACTCACAATCTACGTTTTCTGGGCACTGGTTCTATCCAACATTACCGAATCGCTCTACTTCCAGCCGGGCGTAGGAAGTTCCAGCATCTTGATCTTCCTCGGTGCGTTCGTGGCAAACCCAAACAGGCGATTGGTGATAGTATCGGCTGCAAACGTGACGCTCGCAGCCCGCGGCCAGGTACGGCTTGATCATCGGGCCAGCGTGAATGGTATCGCCCCACAGACCTGACTCGCCGCTAAAAGCGATGCGGCGGATTCACTGATCCGTTTGGAAAACGCCATCAGCCCAGAGGCACGATCTCGACAATGGACGGCTTTGATAGACGCCCCTCAAACAAGATTTGACAGGCCGGATCGAGCCTGCCAAATGACGGAGACACCCATCCCTTTCCAGTCTTGTCGTCGCCGAAAGCGATGTAGGGCTCGAGCGCGCCGTTATGGCTGAATTCCACGATCGGACATCCAGTGTCTTCGACAAGAATGGAATTGCTCCTCTTGTCGTTTAGCCGAACGGACAAGTGAGGGTTGATGAGAAACGATATCTGAACGGGAAGCGGGCTCGATCCGCCGATCAACTGATCCGCGATCGTAATCCTGCCCCGGTGAGACATGGAAACCTGCCGCCGATGCCGCACTCCGAACTCTCTGAAGTAACCGTCGTGCTCGGCGGAAACCTCGTTGGTCCCCGATGCGGACTCAGAAACGAGGCGAGCGTCGGCTTTCGCTGCCCAGTTAAACGGTCCGGACGTGGAGCTTGAAGAGACTCCGGAGATCGACAGGGTGTTGTGGATCATCGAGCTGCGAAATCGCTCCCGCCAAAGCGGAGCCGAGTTGTACACATATGTCCCGGCGTCGACGATGATCGGCATGTCGCCCACCGACAGCCACACGCTCAACGCGTCGGCGTGCCCGTGAGCGGCGATGGACAAATAGCCAAGAGGTCCGTGATCGAAGACGAGCACAATAGGGCTGGAGGGGCGCTCCCGCCAGACGGTATAACCACCTGCTTTCCAGGTCTTCACGCCCGCGAGCGGCATGACCGGCAGCGGGATTGAAAAGGGCTTCGGTGGAAAAAATAGCGCGTCACGAAGATCGAGATAGCGGCGCGACGGTAAAAAGCCCGGATGGTTCAAGTAATCGACGACGCATTCGGCGATCGAAGCCACGTATGGCGGCCCGTCAGAACCTTCCAGTCCGACTACTTTCCCATCGTCGCAGTCCCCGATCGTGGGAACGTCCCCTGCGGAAGAGGACATCCACTGCACGTGGTCGGCCCAGGCCAATAGCCGCTCCCTGACTGCCGCCGGCAACTGCCCGGGCGCAAGATTCAGGGAAAAAGCAGCAACCAGAGCGAGCTCGATCGAAAAGGCGGCGTAAGTCGGAGATTGTTCGGCGCCGACGCCGTCCCGCAGGATTTGGGACTCAAGCTGAACCATCAATTGATCGAGGTCTCTCCTCATAATCTTTTCGTGCGCGATTCCCGGCGCGACTGCCATGCAAATCAGAGCTCCGGCCAGTTCGGCGATCCTGTGGTTGTTTTCGGATGAATGGAGCGAGGGATACCTTTTGAGCCAGAATAGGTGCGCGGCAAAAAAACGTTCGATGTCGATCAGGTCGGCGTCGTCAATATCTTCCACGCCAACAATCGAGACGGCCATCGCAACAGAGATCGCTCGAAGCGCAAGTTCAACACCCGAAGTCCAGTTGACGCCGCGGTATGGCCGATTCCCCTGCATCCAGGAAAAAATGATACTCAGGACGAGCTTACGGACTTCCGCATCGCCGGTGAGCCGCGCGTGCAGCGCAAGCGGGACGAGAAACTGAAGTCGATTTATTTCCCAGACATGCTTGACATCGCGACCCGCGCAAGCGCGATAGGAAACATCAAAGCAGTACTGGTCCGGATTGCTCCAGGGATTTCCCTGCTCGTCAAGATGCCAGAATGCCGGCACCGGGGGCATCGCCGCCGTGTGGATCCATGGCGCGCCGAGCAATTCGAATTTGCCGGCCATTGTTCTCTGAGCCTGTCCGGCGACTCGGAGCTTGAGCCGTTCGGGCATTTCGCTCCATGCGCGACCAAGATTCGGTAGTTCCGCGAGATTTCCTTTGGCCGATATTTCAGTCCAGTCTTTGCTAAATCGGCGTCCGGATAATCGGGCAATCTGCTCTGTAATACGATGACCGACTTCCGGCATGCTCATCGCCGCCAATCGCGACTTGTGCCAACGAACCGAGTCGACAATGCCGGTCATGCTAGCAGCCGGCTGGCTTGAATAGCCGCAGGAACAGCTCAAGATTCATGAGCGACCAAAGGATCTTGTCATGATCTTGCCTCGCGGCCATGTGCTCGTCCACCAATCGCGCGACGATTTTCCGGTCGAAAATTTGCGCGGTCAGTGCAGACGCTCCCGTC
>Ga0134125_10006658_pt1 | contig 13064 bp, 11 predicted proteins | sample KB31751_FD_96464 | JGI IMG/M metagenome (GOLD analysis project Ga0134125, IMG submission 96464) | Terrestrial soil microbial communities with excess Nitrogen fertilizer from Kellogg Biological Station, Michigan, USA - KB3-175-1 | ecosystem: Environmental > Terrestrial > Soil > Unclassified ... | reverse complement strand
CGGGCTGCGCGTCATGACATCCAACACTTGTCCGGGAGAGTCGCCCCTAGGATATAGGGTGGCGGGAGAATAGTCCGCGGCGAGCTGTTTCCCGCGTGCGCGCGCCGGTCACGAGTTTTATTGTAAGTCGCAGGACTTGCGCGAGCTGCGGACGCTGTCGCGTGGCGCCAGGCAGGCCTCTGGCCGGCCGACTACTGCCGCGGACGGTCGTCAAGCAGCAGGCGCACCAGTGCCCGTTCTCGACCCGGAGCGAACCGCACCCGCCGTGAGCGCGGCACCGGCAGCAGCAGCCAGCCCAGGTCGCCGAGGGGGCGCTCGCGCAGGCTAGCGAAGCTGCGCCGAACAGGCCCATCCCCAGCTGCAGGCCGCGGCGGACACCCAGGCGGTCGGCCAGCGCGCCTGCCGACAGCATCGCGACCGCAAACGCCAGTGTGTGGGCATCCACGACCCATTGCAGATCGCTCAGGCCGCGTGCAGCTCGGCGGCGATCCGCGGCAGGGCAACCGTGACGATGGTGACGTCCAGCTGCCCCATGGAGAACGACAGGCTCGTGGTCCCGACCACGAACGCGAACGACAAGGGTGCGTGCGCTGTTCGCGCTGCCGGGCCGACGCTGGTTGGCATGAGGACGGGGCACCTGCTCGCGAGTTGGGTGCCCCAGCTTAGGGGACGACGCGGCTGAATGTTTCAGCGGCCGCTGAACGATACCCCGCGTCAGGCGCTCAGGACGGCCGGGCCCGCGCCCGTCCCTCGGCCTCGGCCTCGGCCATGTCAGCGGCCTCGTCCGCATCGCGCGGCGCCGCGGCGCGCGCGGCGCGGGGTGCGTCCCCGGAGCGCGCGTAGCGCTCGGCAGCAGCCCGGTAGCGGCGGGCCGCCCGATAATCGCCCTCGCCTTGCAGCTCCGCGTCCCCGGCCGCGTCAGCGTCAGCGCCGCGCCGCGCGACTGCGCCGAGCAGGAACTCGCTCAACAGGTCCGTCGCGCGTGACGCCGCGACTCCGATCAGCGTGCTCTGCATGTTGTCCCAAACGTGCTGCAGATGGCGGCGGCGTGGAGCTGCGTCGGCAGCGTCGTCATGCCGCGGCGTGACGCGGCCGGGCGGCCGGGTCGTGAGGCCGGCGAGCAGGAAGCCGCCGGCGAGCGCCAGTCCCAGACTCAGCGCCGGGTTGCGCCGGAAGCGCTCGCGCCAGTCCACGGCTGATTTCACGCGTCCCTCGAGCTCGTCGAGGTTGGCGCGCAGATCCTCGCGGGTGCTCCGGATGTGGGTCTCTATCTCATCGCTTGTTTGGCCCATGCCGCATGCTCCTTTGCGCTCTCGTCGAGCCGTTTCAGCACCGGGCGGGCGGCCCTCAGCCGTCGCAACCCGACATTCAGGGCAACGATTGCCGTCAGTGCCAGGGTTACTGCGATGCACAGCGCCGCGGCCCATCCCGGCATTACGAAGCGCAGCACAAATAGCGCTCCCATCAGCAGGAAGAAGCCGCTCAGCAGTGCCGCCGCCACACCCAGCACTACCAGCCCCACCGCCGGCTGCGCCTCGATAAGCCGCTCGCGCACCTCTGACTGGGCCAGCCGCAGCTCCGCCCGCAGCAGATCCTGGGCATTGCGGCCGATATCAACCAGTACGTCGGTTATGGGCCGCCCCGCCGCACTGGTGCCTGTTGCGGCCATAACGATGCCTAGTGGCGGTATACCGAGCGCCCAAGCACGAATCCGAGCGCCGCGGCGCACAGCAGGGCGGGACCGGGATTGTTGCGCACAACCGCCGTCAGGTCGTCGATCATGTCGCGCACGTCGTTGTCCCGGACGTATTCCGCGCCCGATGCGAGCGCATCGCCGGCACGGTGGGCCGCGCTCGCGACGCGCTCGCCCCCGGCATGTACCGCGTCGGCGGCACTGGTCAGGCCGCTTGCCGCCGAGCTGCGCAGCCGCTCGGTCGCATTAACGACGGTCTCGCCTGTCATCGGCGGTTCCTCTATTCCCGGACCGGCCGTGCCGTGCAGGATCTCGGGACCCGCGGTGCCCGTGCCGCTGACCCGCGCTGATTCGGTGTTCGTCTGAGAAGCCATTGGAGTCTCCGGTTAGTCGACCAGGTACGTTTAGCACCCATATCAAGGAATCGCAGTCAGACACGGACTCATTCGCATCGGCAATCGACCCGACTCCCGCTGCCGCGCTACAGCCCGAGCCGTGCCGACTAATGCGCTACACTCGTCGTAAAATCGGACCGGGGGAAACCGATGGGTAAGGGCATTACGCGCCGTGACTTTCTCGACGGCGTGGCCTGCACAGTCGTGGCGGGCGGGATCGCTCCCGCAACGGCTCCCGGCCAGAGCGATTCCCCATACCCGCCTGCGCGCACCGGCTACCGCGGCAGCCAGCCCGCGGATTTCGCCGTCGCGCACGGGGTGCGCGACGGCCGCCGCTACGACTTGGGCCGGCAACCCGTCAGCGAGCACTATGACGTCGTCGTCATCGGTGCCGGCATCGGGGGCCTTGCGAGCGCGTACTACCTGCGCCGGTCAAATCCGCAGCTGCGGGTGCTGATCCTGGACAACCACGATGATTTCGGTGGTCACGCGCGCCGCAACGAATTCAACGTCGACGGGCGGCTGCTCGTGGGCTATGGCGGCAGCGAGTCGATGGAGGGTCCCAAGACCCGCTGGACGCGCGTCGCGCGCGACTGCGTGGCGGGCCTCGGTGTCGACCTCGACCGCTTCGAGACGGCTTTCCAGCTGCACCTCTATCCCGGACTCGGCCTGTCCTCCGGACTGTTCTTTCCGCGCGAGATTTATGGCGTCGACCGTCTGGTCACGGGCGATCCGGTGCGTTCGCTGCCGAGCGACGTCCCCGCGCAGCTGCACAACGCGCGGCCGGCCGCGGCCTTCATCGCCGACTGTCCGGTGGACGCGGCGCAGAAGGCACGCCTGCTGGAGCTCTACACAGGCACCCGGGACGTCCTCGGCGGCAATCTGGCCGAGAAGCGCCGCCGTCTGGATGCCATGTCCTATCGCGACTACCTGCAGCGCTATTTCGGGCTCGATGCGCGCTCGCTGGCGATGTTCGACGGCCGCACGCTCGACCTGTTCGCGAGCAAGAGCGCCGCCGTCTCGGCGCTGTGGGCGTGGGAATGCGAGTACCCCGGCTTCCAGGGCCTCGGTCTCAAGCTGCGTGAGGGCGGCGTCCTGGAGGGTGACCCGTATATCTACCATTTCCCGGACGGCAATGCCTCGCTGGCGCGCCTGTTCGTGCGCAGGCTCATTCCAGGCGTGGCACGCGGCAACGGCATGGACGAGATCGTCAGCGCGCGCTTCGACTACTCCCGCCTCGACGAGCCCGGCCAGCCGGTGCGCCTGCGGCTCGCCTCGACCGTCGTTGCGCTGGCGAACAACGCCAGGGGTGTAGACGTGCTCTACGCCCAGGGAGAGCGTCTCACGCGCATCAGTGCCGGCCACGTGGTGTATGCCGGCTACTCGGCCATGCTGCCTTACGTCTGTCCCGAACTCGGCGCGCCGCAGCGGCAGGCGCTCGCCGACCAGGTGCGGGCGCCCCTCGTATACGTCAACGTCGCGGTGCGCAACTGGCGTGCCTGGGCGGAGCGCGGCGTCCACTATGTGAACAATCCGGCCGGCTTCTACAGCAACCTGAAGCTCGATTACCCCGTGCAGCTCGGCGACTATCGCTGCCCCATGCGCCCGGATGAACCGATGGTGCTGCACCTGGTGCACGTGCCCTGGCCCGACGGGCCGTTCAAGGATCTGCGCAGCGCCTGGCGTGCCGGCCGGGCGCAGCTCTACGCACGTACGTTCGCGGACTTCGAGGCGCACGCCCGCGACGAGCTCACGCGCATCGTCGGCCCGGGCGGCTTTGACGCCGAACGCGATATTGCCGCGATCACCGTCAACCGCTGGGGGCACGGCTACGCCTACGACATGAACTCGCTCTACGACGATCCTGCGGCCGCGGAGCGAGAGGTACAGGCCAGCATCGTCCCGCTCGGACGCATCCATTTTGCCGGCACCGACGCGGCGTGGATGGCCTACGCGCACAAGGCCATCGACGCGGCATACCGCGCGGCCGGCGAGATCACCGGCGGCGCACGGCCGGGGTGAGAGCCGCGCCGTTCAGTCCCCGGCGGCGAGCGTCTGCTCCAGCGCCTCGACCAGCAGGTCGGCGTGCTGGGGCGCGAACGTGAGCGGCGGACGGATCTTGAGGGCATCTCCGCGCCGCCCGGTGGTGCCGACCAGCACGCCGCGCCGGCGCAAGGCGTTCATCACCCGGGCAGCCTCGGGCGCGCCGGCCAGTCCGCTCGCCGGGTTCTCCCCGAGCTCGACCCCCAGGAACAGCCCCGCGCCACGCACCTCGCGGACCACGGCGCACCGTGCCGCGAGCGCCTGCAGGCGCCGCTGCAGATAGGCGCCGCTGGCGAGGGCGTTCTTCAGCAGCTGCTGCTCGCGGATGACCTGCAGCACGGCCAGCGCCGCGGCGCACGACACGCTGTTGCCCCCATAGGTGTTGAAATAGCGGGTGCGCTGCGCGAATGCGGCCAGCACACCCGGCTGCCCGGCCACGGCGGCGACTGGGTGCCCGTTGCCCATGGGTTTACCCATGGTAACGAGGTCGGGGATGACGCCGTGGCGCTGAAAGCCCCACATCGCCTCACCAACCCGGCCGAAGCCCGGCTGGACCTCGTCGGCGATGAACAGCGCGCCCGCCTCGCGCACCTGCCCCGCGGCCTCGGCGAGGAACCCGGCCGGATGCGCGGCCACGCCGTCGCTGGCAAAGATCGTGTCGACCAGCAGTGCCGCCGGGCGCACACCGTCGGCGCGCATGCGCCGCAGACAACGCCGCACCGCCGCCCCGAACGCCGCGGCGCCGGCCGCGCCGACCGGCGCAGGCACGGCGTACACGCCCGGTCCCAGCGGGCCGCCGTCCTCGGGCGACATCCCGGTGATGACGTCGGTGGCGCCGTGGTAGGCAAACTCGGTGACGATGAAGCCGCTGCCGCCGGTGGCCGCCTTGCAGATGCGCACCGCGAGATCGTTGGCCTCGCTGCCGGTGCAGGTGAATATGACGCTCGCGAACTGTGGGGGCAGCGTCGCCAGGAGCTCCTCGGCGAGCTGCAGGGGGAGCTCCGCCAGGTAGCGGGTATGGGTGTTGAGCGTGGCGGCCTGGCGTGCGAGAGCCTCCACCACCTGCGGGTGGCAGTGACCCACGACCGGAACGTTGTTGTAGGCGTCGAGGTAGGCGCGCCCCTGCTCGTCGTACATCCACACGTCCGCGGCGCGCACGATCTGCAACGGCTCGTCGTAGAACAGTTGGTAGGTCGGTGCCAGCAGGCGCGCACGGCGCGCGAGCAGATCTGCCGGGGACGACGTCACGGGTGCATCTCCTCGGTCAGCAGCTGCGCGGCGAGCGCGAGCCGCGCCTGAATGACTTCGGGGTCGGGCGCGCAGTAGTGTCCGCCTGCGGGGTTGCGCTGCACGTGCCACGCCGGCACTACGACGTTCGCCACTAGGCGCGCCGCGACCAGCGTGCCGAGCAAGGCCCACTCCTCGGGCAGCAGCGGCAGGCTCTCATGGTAGGCGGCGGCGACCTCGTACACCGCCTGAGCGGCACCGCCCTCGCCCGGCGCGCACTGCGGTGGTATCAGCTCGGCGGCGGCGACCGCCACGTCGGCAACCAACGCGGTATGGGTCAGGTCGCCAAAATCGATGACGCCGGTCACCTGCGTCGCATCGCCGGCCGCGACCAGGATGTTCAGGGGATTGAGGTCGTTGTGCACCACCTGCCGGCGCAGGCGCGGCAGCTGCGCCTCGATGACCGGCACCACCTGCAGCAGCACCCCTGCGGCCGCCTGCTGATGCGGCAGCTCCGGCAGCTCCTCGAGCAGCCGCTGCACCCGGCCGACCTGCCCCAGGTCCCATATCAAGGCGCGTTGCGCGGCCGGATGCCGGAACTCACGCAGTGCGCAGCTCAGTCGCGCCGCCATCCGGCCGCACGCGCGGCGCTGCTGCGCCGAGCGCGGCGCCGCACCGAGCAGGACCCCGGGCAGGTAGGTGAGGAGCCGCACCGTGCGCCGTGCGCCGGTCTCGTCGGCGATAGCCACCTGGGCCGCGCCGTCGCGCGCGGCGACCACGCGCGGGCACGGCAGGGCGGGATCGGCGCGCGCCACGTGCCGCAGCGCCGCCGTGAGCAGCTCGCTCACCGCGGGGTCCTCGGCCGCATTGGCGATCTTGAGCACGTACTGTGCGCCGTCGGCGGCTGTCAGCCTGAAGTTCTCGTCACGCTCGCCCGTTAAACGCTCCACGCGCACCTCAAGTCCGTAGTCGTCGCGCGCCAGCGCGGCCGCGCGCGCGCAGGACAGCGGTGGCTGCGTCACCATCGTGGCGAGGAAGGCGTCCACGTTCGAGACCGTACGCCGGACTGTGCCCGCTAACGGCATGCCCGCGATGAGCCCTTGAGGAAGGGCGCGAGCGGCAGTCGCTCGATGACTACGTCGCGCCCCTCGACCACGTTGTGGCTGCGCGTGGTGGCCGCCATGAACATCGAGTCGTACACCGCCTCCTCGGTGGCCTCGGCGACCGCCTGGAACAGTGGCGAGACGGCGTCATTGCCCAGGTCCGCGACGCGGGCGAGGCCGGCGCGCTGCTGGGGCGTGCGCCGCACCTCGGGCGCGGTCGAAAAGGCGATGAAGTAGTCGCCCGAGCCATTGCTGAAGCTCGAGCCGGTCCGGGCGATCCCGGCGGCGGCCCGCCGCGCCAGACGCGCCAGGTTGCGGTCTGACAGCGGCGCATCGGTCGCCACCACGACCATCACCGAGCCGTCGGCGCCTTTGTCGGCCAGTTCATCCTTCAGGTAGAACTTGCCGAGCTGCTCGCCGATCCTGCGGCCGTCGACGGTCAGCACGCCGCCGAAGTTAGACTGCAGCAGCACGCCCACGGTCCAGCCGCCCGCCAGTCTCGGCAGGCGGCGCGAGCTGGTGCCGATGCCGCCCTTCCAGCCGAAGGCGACCGTGCCGGTGCCGGCGCCGACGGCACCCTCCTCCACCGGGCCGGAATGCGCCACCTTGATGGCCTCGAGGATCTGGGCCGGGGTCAGGGCACGACCGCGGATGTCGTTGAGAGTGCCGTCGTTGGTCTCGCCGACCACGGCGTTGGCTGACAGGACCTTCTCGTTGCCAGGCTGTGCGAGGGTCCAGTCGAGGACCGCCTGCATGCCCTGCGCCACCGCGAGCGTATTGGTGAGCACGATCGGCGTCTCGATCTCTCCGAGCTCGGCCACCTGCTCTAAGCCCGCCGACTTGCCGTAGCCGTTGAGCACGAATACCGCACCCGGCACCTTGTCCTGGTAGAGGTTGCCGCCGTGCGGCAGGATCGCCGTGGCACCGGTACGGATGCTGTCGCCGGCCACGACCGTGCTGTGGCCGACCAGCACCCCGGCGACGTCGGTGATGGCATTGAGCGGCCCCGGCGGCAGCACACCCGGAGCGATGCCGAGCTGCCGCGCGCGCACGCGGTCCGACTCCTTGATGCAGGCGGCGGGTGCTGCGGCGGCCGCCTGCCAGGCAAGCGCCGCGACCACCAGGTGCAGAACGGCCAACGCGCCTGCCTGACGTGAACCATGCTTCATGAGCCGTAACCTCAATCAACCCCGGGCGAGACCCCGAGCAGCGGGGTGCGCCTGCGTATCAGCACCAGACCTGCGTAATAGACAACACCCGCGCCGATCCAACAAGCGCCGAGCACCTTGGCGGACCTGTCCATCGCGTACAGCACGTAACCGATGACCAGCAGGCCGCCGAGCGGCAGTAGCAGGTGGCGCAGCCAGTCGCGGCTGCGGCCGCGGATGAAGTAATGGTTGATGACCGATACGTGCAGCAGCAGGAAGCTACTCAGCGCGCCGAAATTGACCACCCGGGACAGGTCATCGCCGCGCCGCGCGAACAGCAGGCAGACGGCGAGGGAGACCGCCGCGACCACCAGCGTGCTGACGTGCGGGGTACGGTACCGCGGGTGTACGCGCGCCAGTATCGAGGGCAGCCGGCGGTCGCGGGCCATCGCGAAGAGGATGCGGGCGATGGCCGACTGGCCCACCAGAGCGTTCGCCAGCGAGGCAATAGTAAGGGCTGCGAGTGCCAGGTCGCGCAGTGCGACTCCGCCGGCACGCTCGGCGATCTCATAGAACGCGGTGTCGGTCGACTGGAAGCGCATGCCGCGCGCCAGGTCCGCTGCCAGCCACGTCTGTGCGATGAACAGCAGTGCCACGAACAGCAGGGACGACAGCGTGGCACGGGCGACCGCCTCGCCCCCGCCGCGACTTTCCTCCGCCAGGGTCGACACGGCGTCGAAGCCGAGGAACGACAGTACCGCGATAGAGGTCGCGGCCGCGACGGTGGCCGGCGAGAACCTGGCAGGATCGAACACCGGACGCAGCGTCAGCCCGCCCGCGCCCTGGCCGTGGTAGAGCGCCGCCAGACCCACCACCATGAACAGCACCAGCGTAACCAGGGAGAGCATCAAGATGAAGCGGTTGACCCGCGCACCAAGCTGTACGCCGCGTACGTTGATCACGGCGTTGAGACTGACGAAGCTCACGATCCAGATCCAGTCCGGTACGCCCGGCAGCAACGGCCGCAGCGCCACGACGCTGAACACGTAACACAGCGCCGGCACCAGGATGTAGTCGAGCAGGATCAGCCAGCCGGCAAAGAAGCCGGCGACCTCGTGCACGCCGCGCTGCACGTAAGAGTAGACCGAGCCGGCCACGGGGAAGGCGCGTGCCATGGCCGCGTAGCTCAGGGCAGTGAAGCTCATGCCGAGCAGCCCGAGCAGATACGCGAGCACCACCATGCCGCGGGCGTCCGTCCACACGAAGCCGAACACCGCAAACGGCGCGATCGGCCCCATGAAGATCATGCCGTGGACGATCAGGTCCCGGGTGCTCAGGGCGCGGACCAGCTCCTGCTGGTAGCCAAATTCCTCGAGGCGTGACATCGCGCTGAAAGACCCCCTGCCGGCTGCCCCAGCCGGACCGCTCGATCACGGATGATTGTTCAGTGCGCTGCGCGGTGTGCTGCGCTGCCGCGACCCGTCCGGCGTCCAAAGTATTGTATTTATTTCAGAAATTGTCGCGTGTTTTGCCCGGACTCAGTGGAGCTCGCGCAGAATGTCTGCGTACTTGTCCAGGTCGATGTTGCCGCCCGACACGACCGCGACGATGGGGCCGGGCCCGAGCTGCCCGGTGAGCGCCGCGGCCAGACCGAGCGCGCCCGCCCCTTCGCAAATCACGCGCGCTTTGTGCGCCATGAGCCGCATCGCGGCGCGGGTCTGCTCCAGACTCACCACCACCGAACCCTCCACGATCGGCCGCATCCGCTGCCACATGCGCGGGAAGACGCTGTGTCCGCCCGCACCGTCCACGAACGACGCCTGCCAGTGCGGAAACGCCTGCGGCGCGCCCTGCGCGAATGACAGTGCGGCCGGCGCGGCGGTCTCGGGCTCGGCGCCCCAGACTCTGATCTCGGGCCTGAGCGCCTTGAGTGCACTGCCGACGCCGGTGATCAGGCCGCCGCCACCGATGGCCGCCACCAGCGTGGCGGTCTCGGGCAAGTCCTCGAGAATCTCGAGCCCCATGGTGGCGTGCCCGGCGATGAAGTTGTGATTGTCGAACGGGTGGACGAACGTGCCCTCGACGCCTGGAAAAGCGTGCGCGTCGAGGGCCTGCCAGGCCACCTCGTAGGGGACCGGAATGAGCCGCGCACCGAGCGCCTTCATGCGCTCGATCTTGGCCGCGGGGGCGGTCTCGATGACCACCACGGAACACGGCACGCCGGCCTGCCGCGCCGCATAGGCAACGCCCTGGCCGGCGTTGCCGGCGCTGATGGTCCACACGCCCTGCTGCCGCGCCGCCTCCGACAGCATGGCCACCGCGTTGGCCGCGCCGCGCACTTTGTAGGAATTTGTCGGCTGCAGGTTTTCGAGCTTCAGGCGTATGTCGGGCGAGCCGCGGCCGAGCTCCAGACGAAAGAGCGGCGTGCGCACGATGGTTTTGGTTATCCTCGCACGTGCGGCCTGAATCTCCGCCAGTGTGAGTGGCCGAACGGCTTCGAGCGGTGTCCCCATGACCGAGCTTCCTCCCCATGACCGCGCCGCGCGCGGCGGCGGCCTGAACGCGCCCGGCCAGTGTGCCGTAATGGCCGCCACTGGCAAGGCCGGCGCGTGCCGAAGCTGATGCCGGCCATGCAGATACGCTCGCTGAGCGGAGTGGATGCGGATGCGCTGTTCCAGCTGCGGCGCGAGGCGCTGCTGGATTCACCGCTCGCCTATTCCGCCTCCGTCGAGGATGACGTATGGACCTCGGTGGACGTGGTGCGCGAGCAGCTGGAGAGCCGCAACGGCTCGCAGGTATTCGGCGCCTTCGCCGGCGGCCTGCACGGCATGCTGGGCCTGGGCCGGGCACGTCACGCGAAGTCGGTGCGCAAGGTGTTTCTGTGGGGGATGTACGTCAGCCCGCAGTGGCGTGCACAGGGCACCGGTACGCGGCTGCTCGCCGCGGCGCTCGCGCACGCGCGCAATCTGGCGGGCGTGCGCGCCGTGCACATCAGCGTCACCGAGGCGGCTCCCGCGGCCCAGCGCCTCTACGAGCGCGCGGGATTTCGCGTGTGGGGCACGGAGCCCGACTCGATCCAGGTCGGCGAGCAGCTGCTGAGCGAGTACCATATGATCCTGCGCCTGCCGGCTCCCTAGCCCGGCGCACGGCGATGAGCCGGTAGTGAGTCTCCTTAAGACCGACTACCCGCAATGGGCAGTGGCTGCCAAAACTCAGTTGGGCTTCAGGCCGTAGACGTCGAGCTCTCCTGAGACCGAGGTCGAGCCGAACACCCCGCCGGTGTTGTTACCGCGCGTTCCGATGTAGACCTTGCCGTTCGCAATGGTCGGAACCGAGAATTTCACCGCGTTGCCAGCCACGTCCGTGCTCACCATGGAACTATTCCACAACTCACTGGCGACGTTCGCGGCATCGTGAGCATGCAGCACCGCCGGACCGCAGGCCTTGGACTGGTGCGTGCAGTAGCTGTGGTTGTCCATGGTCCAGACGACCCCGCCCGCCGTGCCCGCCGCCGACACCGAGGGGCCGCTGCCGGGGAAGCCGTACGTGTTGGCGGACGAGCTCGCCAAGTTGAACGTTGGAACACTCGGCGTAAGCGCGTATGCCTGCAGCGGACCGCCTGCGCCGGCGAGATAGTACGTGTTGTTCCAGAAGGCGCCGGTAGTGAAGATCGAGTTGCCGAAGCTGATCTGCTGCACCGCGTTGGTGTCACCCAGCCCGCCGAGCTGATCGCGGTTCAGGACATAGAGGGACTTGTCCTTGCCTCCGCCCACGATCAGGTGCGGCACCGGGCTGCCGGCCGGAAGATCTGCGAGGATTGCGGCGCCGCCGGAGGCGAAATCACCGTCGCCCTGAAACAGAGTCAACTGGTCCGAGGGCGTGAAGTACTGGGCCACGGTCAGACTGCCCGTGAGCTTCAGCAGCGAATCGCCATAGTCGTTGTTCGGCGCGGTAGTACTGTTGGCGTCGAATGCCCCGTTGCCGGTCAGCACGTACAGGTTGTTGTTCGAGTCTACGGCGGGGGCGCCGCCGCTCATCCAGATGCCGCCTTCGCCTTTGTTCGGCGTCGAGTCGAAGACCGCAGTCTGCGTGAACGTCGAGCCGTTGTAGCTGTAGCCCATCATCCAGCCAGACCAGGGGTTCGAATCCTCGTGGGAACCCCACCCCATGTAGACAGTCCCGTTGACGAGTGCCAGACCCGTGCGCTGATTCTGCTGCTTGGCGCTGAATGTGACCGTACCGTTGATCTTGGGATAGGTGCCGGCGATCGTCACCGGTGAGCCGGTTCGCTCGTTGCCGGTGGTGATGTTGATGGCGTGCAGACGCTGGAAGAATGTCGTGCCGGTCGAGTCGACCGACTTCGACACCACGTAGAGCGTGAGGCTTGTCGGGTCGATGACCGGCGTGCCGGTGATGCCCACTTCCGGGCTGATGTCCCCATCACCCACGCCCACGAGATTGCCCGTAGGCCCGGAGGGCACGGTGGTCTCGCCAGCGGCTGCGCCGTGACCGGCGTCGATGAGACTGACGGCCCAGAGTTGCGCGCAGGGACTGGCGTCGGCGTCGAATGCGTACAGACTGTCGTGCTGCGTTGTGACGAAGACCACGTTGTGCCGCGCGCCGTTTACGTTCAGATTTGCCACCCACAGTGGCTGCCCGTAGATGGCACCATCGACGGCGCAGGAGAACAGCTTGCCGAAGTTCGAGGTATTCACGTCGGCCGGCGTCAGCGCATATTCCTGGCTGTTGACGCCGTCGCGGGAGAAATCGTTGTGGTAGGTGTAGATGCCTGCCAGACCCGTGACCCCGACGGTCGCACTGCCGAACTGTGACGAATCGGCGATGCTGGTGGCGACAATCGAGTGCGTGCCGACCGCTGAGCCCGGGGCATACAGTCCAGCCGAGCTGATGGTGCCGACCGTGCTATTGCCGCCGCCGACACCGTCGACCGACCAGGTTGCTCCTCCGGACATGGCCGCGGTGAACTGCTGTGATTGCGCAGTTGTGACCGACGCAAAGTGAGGTGTGACAGTCAGCCCGACCTGGCCGGTGACCACGACGCTGTCGAACGCCGCGGTGCTCAAGGTGCCGTTGTGATGACTGCTGACGGCCAGACCGGCATAGATCTGCGATGCCATGCTGACTGTGGTCTGGCCGAGAGCGGTCCAGGTCGTCCCGTCCGGGGAGATGAACGAGCTGAAGGAGTTGCCCGCCCGAACCAGGCGCACCCAGTACGGAGCGGCCACGAGCGGGCCGTAATTGAAAGTGGTACTCGAGCCGCCGGTGGTAGGACGGCCCTGGAAGACGATGCCATTGGCGGGTGTGAGCGCCACAAAGGTGTTGATGGAACCGGTGGCGAGCGTCTCACGGAACATGACGCCGGCCTTGGCCCAGGCATTGGTGTTGGTTTGGCTGACCACGCGGGCCGTGATCGAGCCGTCTCCGGTCAGGGGTT
>Ga0134125_10006655_pt1 | contig 13068 bp, 10 predicted proteins | sample KB31751_FD_96464 | JGI IMG/M metagenome (GOLD analysis project Ga0134125, IMG submission 96464) | Terrestrial soil microbial communities with excess Nitrogen fertilizer from Kellogg Biological Station, Michigan, USA - KB3-175-1 | ecosystem: Environmental > Terrestrial > Soil > Unclassified ... | reverse complement strand
CGGGAGCCGCTCGCGCGACTCGCCGGTCGGCTCACGTACGCGGCTCAGACTTGAACTGCGGCGATCGCCGGCTCGGCGGCCTGCTCGAGGCGCGGCGCGAGTGCGAGGCCGATCTCGTCCAGGGAGCTGCCGAGCGCGCCCGCGACGTAGCGGCGCAGCGCGCGCGGTGAGTGCAGGACGACGAAGCCGGTGAGGGCGCTGTTCTCACGGCGCAGCGGCAGCGCGACGTAGGCGCCGTCGCCGCCGAGCTCGTGGGCCGCGGTTGCGATCAGCTCCTCGCGAGCTTCGGCCTCGCGCACGAGCCAGCTCATCAGCACGAGCTCGTTCGGGCCTTCGCCACGCGCGTGCTCGATCTCGCCGCCGAGCCCGTCCTCGCGCCACCGCACGAGCGCGATCCAGTCGCCGCGTGTTGCTTCGGCGAGGACGTCCGCGAGCTCCCCGAAGACGCGGTCGCGCTCGCCCGCAGCCAGCGCCGCCGCGAGCGCGCGGGCCAGGGAGTTGCTGCGGATCCGCACCCACGCCTGCAGCACGAGCCCGATCGCGGTCGCGGCGACGCCGGCCACGACGAGCCAGGCCTGGTCGAGTCCGACGCCGGCGAGCCCACCGATCACACCCGCGAGCGCGATCAGCTCCGGCCGCTCCTTGAGGTCACGGGCGCCGCGGATCTCGGGGACGCGGTACGGCGTGGCGGAGCCGCTGATCTCCTCGCGCTCCTCCGGCGTCAGGTTCGCGAACGGATCTTGGCCGCGCTGGAAGGCGACGAACGCCTTCGCGACCGCCGGGTGGAACTGCGTGCCGATGTTGCGCTCGATCTCAGCTAGCGCCTCTTCGGTGCTCAGGCCCGGGCGGTAGGCGCGGTCGCTCGTCATCGCGTCGAAGCTGTCGGCGACGACTAGGAAGTGCGCCGCCAGCGGCTGGTCGCCCGGCGGCACGCCGTAGTAGCCCCGCCCGTCGTAGCGCTCGCGGTGGTACTCGACGGCGCGCGCCTCGGCGGCGGATACCTCGAAGCGGCGGAGCAGACGAGCCGAGAGGCGCGGCGCGCGCCAGACCGTGCTCCACTCGTTCGGCCGCAGCTTGCCGGGCTTGCTGAGCACGGCCGAGTCGACTGCGACCTTCCCGAGGTCGTGCAGGCGGGCGGCCCAGCGCAGGCGGTCGATGTCGGAGTAGGGGAGGCCGAGGGCGCGCGCGAGGGTGTCGACGTAGCCGGCGACGCGGATCGAGTGGCGGTAGGTCGAGGGGTCGCGCTCGTCGACGATGTTCGCGAATGTCTCGAGCGCGTGGAGCGTCTCCTGGCGTGAGCGCCGCACCCGCGCGTGGGCCTGGTCGACCGCCAGCGCGACGGGGATGACGGCGAGCACGTTCCACGGGTGGTTGAGCGCGAAGAGCGCCAGGATCGCGCCGAGCCCGACCTCCGCCGCGGCGGCGGCGAAGTCCGGCTGGAGCACCTCGAGCCCGCCGACGATCTGGAGCAGTCCGCGCGAGACGAGCAGGTAGACGAGCGCAAGGGCCGTGAGGGGCACGACGTCGTCCGGGAGCGCGAGGTGGCCCGTGTGGCCGCCGCCGAGCGCGAACGCGTAGCCGCCCGCCACCGCGGCGAGCGCGTAGGCGGAGGCCTGGAAGGCTGCGTGGCGCCAGCTGCCGCGCATCAGCCGTGCCAGGAGGGCCGCGGACCCGGCGACGAGCGCGCCGCGCCAGGGGCCGAGCACGATCACGGCCGCGAGGTCGACGCCCGAGGCGACGCGGAAGACGCCGGGCCCGAGCGGCTCGCGGACGCGAGCGCTCTCCGGCTCCTCGAGCAGCTCCGCGGCGAGCGCGGCGGCGGCGAGCAGCGCGAGCGCCGTCAACGGCTCGCCGGCAGCCGCGAGCCCACCGGCCACGATGACGCCGAGACCGGCCGCGACGGTCAGGTACGCGAGGACGGAAAACCGCACGATGCCTCTATCGGGTTCAACGCGGGGCTCCGTTAACCCTTGACTGCCCTACACTGCGGCGATGCCGGGAAGCACACGGATCATCCCGCTCGGGGGCCTCGGAGAGGTCGGCAAGAACATGACGGTCTTCGAGGCCGACGGCGACGCCGTGGTCGTCGACGCGGGCCTCGCGTTCCCGCGCGACGAGCACCTCGGCGTCGACCTGATCCTGCCCGACTTCTCGTACCTCGTCGACCTCGAGAAGCCGGTCCGCGCCGTGCTGCTGACGCACGGGCACGAGGACCACGTCGGCGCGCTGCCGTATCTGCTGCGCGAGGTGCGCGTCCAGGAGGTGTGGGCGACGCGGCTGACGCTCGGGCTGATCAAGTCGAAGCTCGACGAGCACGGCCTACTGCGCTCGGTCGAGCTGCGCGAGGCGGACCCGGAGGGGCCGCCCGTCGAGCTCGGCGCCTTCCGAGCGGAGTTCGTCCGTGTCGCGCATTCGATCCCCGACTCGGTCGCGATCGTGCTCGACTCGCCCGGCGGCCGGATCCTGCACACCGGCGACTACAAGCTCGACCACACGCCGGTCGACGGCCTCCGCACCGACGTCGGGCGCCTGGCCGAGATCGGGAACCGCGGCGTCGACCTCTTTCTCGGCGACTCGACCAACGCCGAGCGTCCGGGCGTGACGGGCTCGGAGCGGCTCGTCGGCGAGGCGTTCCGGCAGTTGATCCCGCCGCGCACAGGCCGCATCCTCGTCGCCTCCTTCGCGTCCAACGTGCACCGCATGCAGCAGGCGATCGACGTCGCGGTCGAGGTCGGGCGCAAGGTCTGCGTCGTCGGACGCTCGATGCGCAAGAACGTGAACATCGCACGGAACCTCGGCTACATCGACGTGCCGGAGGAGGTGCTGATCCGGCCGAACGAGCTCGACGAGTACGCGCCCGGCGACGTGATGATCCTCTGCACGGGCAGCCAGGGCGAGCCGCTCTCGGCGCTGGTGCGGATCGCCTATGGCGACCACCCGGCGGTGAAGGTCGAGGCGGGGGACACGGTGATCATCTCGGCCAAGCCGGTGCCCGGGAACGAGCTGCGTGTCCACGACGCGATCAACCAGCTCGCCCGCAACGGCGCCGAGGTGCTCCACCAGGAGATCGCGCCGGTGCACGTCTCCGGCCACGGCTACGCCGAGGAGCTGCGGACGATGCTCGGGCTCGTGCGCCCGAAGTCCGTCATGCCCGTGCACGGCGAGTTCCGGATGCTGGCGGCGCACGCGCGGCTGGCGGAGGAGAGCGGCGTGCCGGCGAACCGGATCGTGCTCGCGGAGAACGGCTCGGTCGTCGAGCTCGACGAGTCCGGCGCCTACCTCACCGACCGCGTCGACAGCGGCGTCACCTTCGTGGACGGCCTCGGGGTCGGCGACGTCCAGGACGTAGCGCTGCGCGACCGGCGGCACCTGTCCGAGGACGGCGTCCTGATCATCGTCGCCACGCTCGGCGGCGGCAACGGCTCGGTCGGGCGCCCGGAGCTGATCGCGCGCGGGTTCGCCGAGCCGGGCGAGCCGCTGCTCGACGAGATGCGAGCAGAGGCGGAACGGGTACTGGACGAGCTGGTGCACGAGCACGTGACCGAGATCAAGCTCCTTCAGGAGCATCTCCACGACGGCCTCGGACAGCTGATCTACGACCGCACGGGTCGACGGCCGATGATCCTTCCCGTAGTAGTAGAGGTATGAGCACGCTCCGAGCAGAGCCGGGTTGGGCCGACGTCCTCCTGGACTCGGCCGCCGACGCGGACACCGCCGACCGGCTGATCCGTCAGCTGAACGCCGCCTCCGTGGCGTCGTTGGCGTTCTGCCGGTTGCTCGAGCGCTGGGGCCGCGGCGACGCCGCGCCCTCGACTCCCGGTGGGCGGCAAGCGGCGCTCCGGCGTGCGGCCGACCGTGCGGAGACGGCGCTCGCAGGCCTCGAAGGGCCGCTCGGGCGCTACCTGCTCGAGCTCGAGCCCGAGCGCGCCGAGGGACGCTCCTGGTACGGCGCTCCCGGCGCCGCGGAGCTGATCGAGTGGGCGCCGGTGCTCCACCGGGCGGGCGTGCGCTGCTCGTCCGTGCGCGTCGCGCAGGCGTACCTCGAGCTCGCGGTCTTCCTGCGGGCTCTGGCGGGCCTCGACGACGCGGCGCGCATCCGCTCGGCGCCGGACCGGTCGTCGCTTTGGGCCGGCCTCTTCGACCTGCGCGAGAACCTGCTCGGTCGCGCGGTCGAGGATCTCAAGGCGCTTGCCGTCTGAGCCGAGGCCATCGCTTGCGATGCCGTCGTCAGGACGTGTGCGTCCGTCTGAAATGACCGGTCGACACGTGGGAGCGGCGTGCCGCAACTGACCGTCGTAGGGTCGGTCAACCTTGACCTGGTCGCCCGTTCGGCGCGCCTGCCGCGGGTGGGGGAGACGCTGACCGACGCGACGTTCGCCCGGTATCCCGGCGGTAAAGGCGCAAACCAGGCGGTCGCGGCGGCGCGGCTCGGGGCGGAAACCCGCCTTCTCGGGGCCGTAGGAGCCGACGAGCTCGCCGAACCGGCGCTCGCCAGTCTGCGAGAGGCGGGCGTCGAGCTCGAGCTCTCGCAGCGCGACGCAACGGGCGTGGCGCTGATCCTGGTCGACGACGCGGGCGACAACGTGATCGTCGTCGCACCCGGGGCGAACGTGCAGGTCGGGCGCGTCGAGGTCGGCGGCAACGTCCTCTGTCAGCTCGAGATCTCGGACGAGGCCATCGTCTCGGCCGCCGAAGGCGCGCAGCGGTTCTTCCTCAACGCGGCGCCGGCGCGGGCGCTCCCGGCTGACGTCGTGCGGGCCGCAGAGCTCGTCGTCGTCAACCGCTACGAGCTCGACTCGCTGCCGGAGACGCCGAGCCTGCTGGCGCTCACGCTCGGCGAGGAGGGCGCGGTGCTGATCGAAGCCGGGGTGGAGGTCGCGCGCGCGCCGGCCCCGCGGGTCGACGCCGTCGACGGCACCGCCGCGGGGGATGCCTTCACCGCCTGCCTGGTCGTCTCGCTGCTCGAAGGCCGCGATTGCGAGCAGGCGCTTCGCCGCGCCTGCGCAGCGGGCGCGATCGCAGCCTCGCGCCCGGGCGCGCAGCCGTCGCTGCCGACCGCTGTCGAGGTCGATGCGATGCTCTCGGAATGAGCACGCCGATCCTGCTCGACTGCGATCCGGGCCACGACGACGCGATCGCGCTGCTGCTCGCAGTCGCGAGCGACGAGGTCGAGCTGCGCGGCGTGACGACGGTGGCCGGCAACCAGACGCTCGAGAAGACGACCGCAAACGCAATTCGCGTGCTCGAGCTGGTCGGGCGCGCCGACGTCCCGGTCGCCGCCGGCGCCGAGCGGCCCCTCGTGCGCGAGCCACGGGTTGCCGCCAACGTTCACGGCGAGACCGGGCTCGACGGCCCTGACCTCCCTCCGCCGCAGGCACGGCCTGAAGGCGAGCACGCGGTCGACTTCCTCGCGGGCCGCATCGCCGGGACCACGCTCGTGGCGACCGGTCCGCTCACGAACGTGGCGCTCCTGCTCGCCCGCCACCCGAACGCCCGGCCGGAGCGGATCGTGCTGATGGGCGGCGCGATCGCCGAGGGCAACGTCACGCCGGCCGCCGAGTTCAACATCTGGGGCGATCCGGAGGCGGCCGCGCGCGTGTTCGAGAGCGGGATCGACGTGACGATGGTCGGCCTCGACGTGACGCACCGGGCGCTCTTCACCTCCGCGCGCGCCGAACGGCTGCGCGCCGCCGGCCGCGTCGGGAAGGTCGTTGCGGAGCTGCTCGACTTCTACGGCGTCTTCCACCGCGAGGTCTACGGCTTCGACGGCTCGCCGATCCACGACGCGGTCGCCGTCGCGTACGTGATCGACCCGACGCTGCTCGAGACCCGGGATCTGAACGTCCAGGTCGACTGCGCTTCGGAGCTCTGCCGCGGTCGCACGGTCGTCGACCTCTGGCGCCGCACCGGGCTCGAGCCGAACGCCCACGTCGCCGTCGGAATCGACTCGGAGCGCTTCCTCGACCTGTTACACGAGCGCCTCGCCCGGCTAGGCTAGAACCATGCTTGCCGCGGACATCGTCACCCTGCTGATCCCGGTCTTCATCCTGTTGGGGCTCCTGCTCGCGCTGCTCGCGCTGAACTTGCTCGCGCGGGTCGACAACGGCCGTTACGTGCGGCCGCTCGCGAACGCGATGATGAAGGTGCCGTTCCTGAAGCGCTGGCTGACGAAGGCGTCGAAGGCGAACCTGGAGCGCAAGAACCCGGAGCTCGCGAGCGCGATCGCAAAACTCGAGCGCAGCGGCGTGCAGAACGACCCACAGCGGGCGCAGGCCGCGATGTCGCGGCTCAGCGCCGCCGAACGCCGCGCCTACCTCGACGCGGCCGGGGCAGAGGGCGCGATCCCGGAGCCGATGAACCGCCAGCAGCGGCGCCAGGCCCAGAAGCTCAAGAAGCGGCGGTAGCGAAGGGAAGCTCCGCGCGGCGTCGAAGCAGCGGCGCATGGCGCGCCGCCGCAAACGACGCACCCTCAGTCCGCGCGTACCCTCGCGCGTCCGGCGCAAGAAGCGCGGGGCGAAGAAGGCCGAGGGCCACCAGCATCCGGAGCTGATCGGGCTCGGCCTAGTCGCGCTGGGCGTCTTCCTGGCCGCGGTCGTCTGGGCGGGCTGGAACGGCGGCTACGTCGGCCTCTGGGTCGGCAACGGGCTCGACGCGCTGATCGGCGGCGCGGCGCTCGCGCTGCCGGCCGCGCTCACGATCGTCGGCGCCTTGATGGTCGCGCGCAGCGACCTCGTCGACGTGCGGCCTTTCCGCACGGGCCTCGTCGTGCTCGCGCTCGGACTGATGATCACGCTCGGCAAGGACCAGGGCGGCTATGTCGGCACGCTCCTCGGCGGCGGGCTCGGGCTCGCGATCGGCTCGACCGGCGTCGCGATCGCGGGCGTGCTGACGCTGCTCGTCGGCGCGCTGCTCGTCAGCGGCGCGTCGATCGGCGCGATGGTTCGCGGCTCGGGGCGGGCGGTACACCGCGCAGCCCGCAGGACGATCCCGCGACGCCCAGAGCCGCGCCTGCAGGTGCTTCCCGGCGCCGCGCTGCCCGAGCCTCCGAAGCCGGTCGCGCCGCCCGTCGACGTCGTCAACCAGTTCCCGGACATCGTCTCCGAGGGCCCGCCGCCGCTCGTCCACGACGAGCCGCAGACCGACGAGCCGGACGAGACCAGCCTCTTCGACATCACCTCCGAGACGGCAACCGAGTACCGCCTGCCCGACCGCGCGCTCCTGCGCCGCTCGGCGCCCGGTTCCGGCCCCGACGCCGAGCACACGGGCCGCGTCGCCGAGGCGCTCGTCCAGACGCTGGCGAACTTCGGCGTCGACGCGACCGTGATCGGACAGATCTCGGGCCCGCGCGTGACGCGCTACGAGCTGCAGCTGGCGCCCGGGACGAAGGTCTCGAAGGTCGCCGGCCTGAAGGACGACCTCTCCTATGCGCTCGCGACGACGGAGATCCGCATCCTCGCGCCGATCCCCGGCAAGCAGGCCGTCGGCGTGGAGCTGCCGAACACGAGCCCGAACCTCGTCACGCTCGGCGACATCTACGACGACCTGCCGGCCACGTCGAGCCCGCTGTCGGTGTGGCTCGGCAAGGACATCTCGGGCCAGGCCGTCTGGACGGATCTGGCGCGGATGCCGCACATCCTGATCGCCGGCACCACCGGGTCGGGCAAGTCGGGCTGCATCAACACCGTCCTCACCTCGGTGCTGCTGCGCTCGACGCCCGACGAGGTGCGGATGATCCTGATCGACCCGAAGCGGATCGAGCTCAACTACTACGAGTCGATCCCGCACCTGCTCACGCCGGTCGTCTCGAGCCCGAAGGAGGCCGCCTCGGTGCTGCGCAACGTCGTGGCCGAGATGGAGCGCCGCTACGAGCGCCTCTCGGCCGTCCGGGCTCGCAGCCTGCCCGAGGCGAACCGCGCCTTCCGCTCGCGCGGCGAGCAGACGCTGCCGTACCTGCTCGTCGTGATCGACGAGCTCGCGGACCTGATGATGATCTCGCCGCAGGAGGTGGAGGACGCCGTCATCCGCCTGGCGCAGAAGTCGCGCGCGGTCGGGATCCACCTGGTGCTCGCGACGCAGCGGCCATCGGTCGACGTGATCACGGGCATGATCAAGGCGAACGTGCCGAGCCGGATCGCCTTCGCGGTCTCGAGCCAGACCGACTCTCGCGTGATTCTCGACCAGGCCGGTGCCGAGAGTCTGCTCGGCCAGGGCGACATGCTCTTCAAGCCGCTCGGCACCTCGCGCCTGCAGCGGCTCCAGGGTGCGTTCGTGACCGAGGAGGAGATCGCGTTGATCGTCGAGCAGTGCCGTGCGCAGCGCGAGCAGGAGCTCGACGAGAGCCTGCTGGAGGCGCCGCAGGTGTTCGAGGACGAGGGCGGGCACGACGACGGCGAGTTCGACCCGGACGAGGACCCGCTGCTCGACAAGGCGATCGAGGTCGTCGTCCAGACGCAGACGGCGTCGGTCTCCCTGCTGCAGCGCCGGCTACGGGTCGGGTACACGCGAGCGGGCCGCCTGATCGACATGCTCGAGCGCCGCGGGATCATCTCCGGCTACGAAGGCTCGAAACCGCGCCGCGTGCTCGTGGACGAGAGCACGCTCCCGCAGCTCACCGACGCCATTTGACCTAGGACCCGATAGGCCCGAAACAGGGCCGAGCGGCCTATGCAGCGCGCCTAACTTCGGGTTAGCATCCAGCGTCTTTTCAGGCGGAGTGTTTTCAATCAGGGAGGGCAAGTGAAGGCTTCACGGCGTATGTCCATCGTCGCTGCGGCGCTCGCGGTCGTACTACTGGCCGGGCTCGCTGCGCTGGTGGGCAGCAGCACCAGCCGGGCGTCGACCCAGGCGAACAAGGCCACGTTCACGGCCGCGCTGGTCAGCGACATCGGCAAGTTCAACGACCGCTCGTTCAACCAGTCTCAGAAAGAGGGTCTCATCCGGGCGCAGAAGAAGCTGCACGTCAAGACCAAGGCGCTGCAGTCGAACTCGACCTCGGACTACATCCCGAACCTGACGCAGGCCGTCAGGCTCCACGCGAACCTGATCATCGCGGCGGGCTTCCTGCTCGCCGACGCTACGAACACGGTCGCGAAGAAGTACCCGAAGATCCACTTCGCGATCACCGACTATGACGCGAAGACCGCGCCGTTCAACGGCCGCAAGAACGTCATGGGCCTCACCTACGCTGCGAACGAGTCCGGCTGCCTGGTCGGCGTGCTCGCCGCGAAGATGGCGCAGAAAGCGGGCAAGAAGATCATCGGCGCCGTCGGCGGCCTGAAGATCCCGCCCGTCGACATCTGGATCGCCGGCTACAAGTTCTGCGCGCAGAAGGCGGTGCCTGGGACCCAGGTGCTGGTCGACTACTCGCAGGACTTCGTCGCTTCGGACAAGTGCAAGACGGTCGCCGACAACATGATCGGACAGGGCGCTCAGGTGCTCTTCCAGGTCGCCGGCGGCTGTGGCCTCGGGACGCTCAAGGCCGCTGCGGCTGCGGGCATCTGGGGCATCGGCGTCGACAAGGACCAGTACCACGACTCCGCTCGGGTTCTGACGTCCGGCGTCAAGCGCGTCGACAACGGCGTCTACCAGGCCATCCAGAAGGCCCAGTCCGGCAAGGGGTTCAAGGGCGGCGGCAACCTGCTCTTCAACCTCAAGAACGGCGGCATGAGCGTGGGCAAGATCAACCCGTCCGTGCCGAAGGCGTACATCACGCTGATGAACACCTACAAGACGAACATCATCAAGAAGAAGCTGCACGTCCCGACGAAGCTGTCGTAGGGACGACGAACCGAGGTGTATGACGGCGGGCCCTGCGGGGCCCGTCGTCGTCTGGTAGAACATTCCGCGTGGGGGTCGTGCGGAAAGCGACGTACGTGCTGGGCGCTGTCGCGATGCTCGCGCTCGCGGCCGGCTGCGGCGGGAGCAGCAACAGCTCCACGACGACCGCGACCTCGGGCGGCGGCAAGAACTCGCACAAGCTCGTCGCCCTCGTCAGCGACATCGGCAAGTTCAACGACCGCTCCTTCAACCAGTCGCAGAAGGAAGGTCTCGACCGGGCCAAGGCCCAGCTCGGCATCCAGACGTCCGAGCTGCAGTCGAACTCGACCTCCGACTACGTCCCGAACCTGACGCAGGCGGTCCGCAAGAAGGCCGACCTGATCATCTCGGCCGGCTTCCTGCTCGCCGACGCCACCAACACGGTCGCGCAGAAGAACCCGAACATCCACTTCGCGATCACCGACTACGACGTCACGGGCACGCCCTTCAACGGCCGCAGGAACGTGATGGGACTGACCTACGCGGCGAACGAGTCCGGCTGCCTCGTCGGCTACCTCGCCGCCGAGATGGCCAAGAAGCAGGGCGGCAAGCAGATCATCGGCGCGGTCGGCGGCCTCAAGATCCCGCCGGTCGACATCTGGATCGCCGGCTACCAGTACTGCGCGAAGCTCTACAACCCGAAGATCAAGGTCCTGGTCGGCTACTCCCAGGACTTCGTCGCTTCGGACAAGTGCAAGACGGTGGCCCAGAACCAGATCTCGCAGGGCGCACAGGTGCTCTTCCAGGTCGCCGGCGGCTGCGGGCTCGGCACGCTCAAGGCCGCGGACGAGGCCGGCATCTGGGGCATCGGCGTCGACAAGGACCAGTACAACGACGCGAAGCGCGTGCTCACCTCCGGCGTCAAGCGCGTCGACAACGGCGTCTTCCAGGCCTCGAAGCTCGTCACCGAGAACCAGTTCAGGGGCGGAAGCAACCTGCTCTTCAACCTCAAGAACGGCGGCATGGACGTCGGCAAGATCAACCCGGCGGTGCCGAAGGCGCTCGTCGACAAGATGAACGAGCTGAAGCAGAAGATCATCTCGGGCCAGGTCAAGGTCCCCTCGTCGCTCTAGCAACGCGCCTCCGGCCGCCTCCCTAGAATCTGCCGCAGTGGCAGTGGAACCCTCCACGGTCCTCGAGCTGCGGGGCATCACCAAGCGGTTTCCCGGCGTGGTCGCCAACGACCATGTCGACTTCGACCTCAGGGCGGGCGAGGTCCACGCGCTGCTCGGTGAGAACGGCGCCGGCAAGTCGACGCTGATGAACATCCTCTACGGCCTCTACAAGCCGGACGAGGGCGAGGTCGTACTGAAGGGCAAGCCTGTCGTCTTCGGCTCGGCCAAGGACGCGATCGACCGCGGGATCGGGATGGTGCACCAGCACTTCATGCTCATCCCGGTCATGACGGTGGCCGAGAACATCGTGCTCGAGGTCGAGCCGCGCAAGGCCGGCGTGCTGCTCGACTACGACCAGGCCGTCGAGCGCGTCCGCGAGATCTCGACGCGCTACGGGCTCGCGGTCAACCCGACCGCGAAGGTCGAGAACATCAGCGTCGGCCAGCAGCAGCGGGTCGAGATCCTGAAGGCGCTCTACCGCGGCGCCGAGATCCTGATCCTCGACGAGCCGACGGCCGTGCTGACGCCGCAGGAGGCGGGCGAGCTCTTCGCGATCATCAAGAGCCTGCAGGAGGGCGGCACCTCGATCATCTTCATCAGCCACAAGCTGAACGAGGTGCTCGAGATCGCCGACCGGATCACCGTCCTGCGCCGCGGGAAGATGATCGACACCGTTCCGCGCGAGGGCGCGACCGAGGAAGGGCTCGCGAAGATGATGGTCGGCCGCGAGGTGCTGCTTCGGGTCGAGAAGCCACCGCCGCAGACCGGCGGCGTCCTGCTCGAGGTGCGTGACCTGAGCGTCGACGACGACCGCGGCCTCCCGGCCGTCCGCGATGTCTCGCTCTCGGTGCGCGCGGGCGAGATCGTCGGGATCGCCGGCGTCGAGGGCAACGGCCAGAGCGAGCTGATCGAGGCGATCACCGGGCTGCGGAGCGCGTCGAGCGGAGAGGTCGCGGTCGCCGGCCAGGTCGTCCCGCATCCGACGGCGCGCAGGATGCTCGACGTCGGCGTGGGCCACATCCCGGAGGACCGGCAGCGCCGCGGGCTCGTGCTCGAGTTCTCGATCGCCGAGAACATCGCGTTGCACGACTACAACAAGCCGCCGGCCTCGCGCTTCGGCTGGCTCTTCCCGCGGCGCCTGATCCAGCGGGCACGCAGCCTGATCAGGGAGTTCGACGTTCGCGGCGGCGGCCCGCAGACGGCCGGAGGCGCGCTCTCGGGCGGCAACCAGCAGAAGGTGGTCGCGGCCCGCGAGGTCTCCCGCGACCCGAAGGTCCTGGTCGCGGCGCAGCCGACCCGCGGCCTCGACGTCGGCGCGATCGAGTACCTGCACCGCCGTCTCGTCGAGGAGCGCGACGAGGGCCGCGCGATCCTGCTGATCTCGCTCGAGCTGGACGAGATCCTGTCCCTGTCCGACCGGATCCTCGTCATGTACGAGGGCCGCATCGTCGGCGAGCACAGCGGCGACGTGACCGAAGAGGAGATCGGCCTCGAGATGCTGGGCGCCCGCCGGAAGGAGCCGTCGCCCGCATGAGCGAGCCACTCGGCCCGCAGCGGCGCGAGACGCAGCCGGAGGAGATCGCGGGGGCGCCGCCCACCACCGCTGCCTCCCGCTTCGCCGCCTGGCAGAAGGCCGGCGGGATCATCGTGCCGATCCTGACCGCGGTGCTCGCGTTCCTGATCGGCGGCCTGATCGTCCTCGCCACCGGGCACAACCCCTTCCAGGCGTATTGGGACATCATCAACGGCGCCGGCCTGAACTGGCTCGCGCACCCGACGAACACCGACGTCGCCAACACGGCGGCCTACAACTTCAGCCAGACGCTGCTGCAGACGACGCCGCTGATCCTGACCGGGCTGGCCGTCGCGTTCGCGTTCCGCTGCGGCATGTTCAACATCGGCGGAAACGGCCAGTACCTCGTCGGCCTCTACTGCGCGAACTGGGTCGGGGTCTCGTTCGTGAACCTGACGCGCCCGGCGCACGTCTTGCTCGGAATTGCCGCGGCGGCCGCCGCCGGCGCGATCTGGGCGGGCATCGCCGGCTTCCTGAAGGCGACCGTCGGGGCCCACGAGGTGATCACGACGATCATGCTCAACTGGATCGCCTACTGGCTCGGGGTCTGGGCGTTCCAGCAGG
>Ga0134125_10006653_pt1 | contig 13069 bp, 10 predicted proteins | sample KB31751_FD_96464 | JGI IMG/M metagenome (GOLD analysis project Ga0134125, IMG submission 96464) | Terrestrial soil microbial communities with excess Nitrogen fertilizer from Kellogg Biological Station, Michigan, USA - KB3-175-1 | ecosystem: Environmental > Terrestrial > Soil > Unclassified ... | reverse complement strand
GGTGGCGCGCACGCGGTGCAGGGCCTGCGCGTACAGCGGCAGTCCAAAAGCGTGCGCAAGAGGCTTGGCCAGTTCGAGCGCCTGGTTGAAGCCACGCCGACGCAGCCGTCCGCGGTGCAGTGGTACCGGCAACAGCGCCTGCGGCAAGGTGGACGACGGCGGCGACGGCTCACGTCGCCAGAGCGTGGCCAGGACCCGGCCGGCGGCCAGGTCGCCGGCGAATTTGTAGCGGGTCTCCAGCCGGTCCAGCGGCCAGCCGTAGCGGAACGGCGCCCACGCGGCATCCCATACCGGCGGATGCCGCAGGCAATATCCGCAGCAAACGGCGGCTGCCGGCAGCGGCAAGGCGCAGCGCACGCAGCAAGATGTATTGCGTGGCATGTCCACGGCGCAATCGGCGCACAGGTCCAGGCCCGGCGTGCCGGGCGCACCACACAAGAGGCAATGCCACGGCAGCACGAAGTCGTGCATGCGACGCCAGCCGCCAAGCCACACGCGTCGGCAGGCCGGATTCATGCGCACGCGTCCCGCGCCGCGCGCAACGACGTCGACCGTGCGCCCACCGCGCCGCAAGCGGGTGACATGGATGCTGCAGCGGCGGCGACACGTTGACGCATGCCAGACATGACACCCGACCTCGAAGTTCGCGGTTGGATCGAGCGTAACCAGACGCAACTCCGGCGTCTGCCGCCTCCGGCGCGCGCCGCCCTGGACGCGCCGGAGGACGACGCCAGCATCGGACGCCACCGGCACGGTCACGCCGGATTGTTGCAGCGACGTACACTGGTTCGGCCATCCACGCATGTGCGTCCCGCTACACTCGACCGCACGCCATCTGCTCGACGAGGTTGCCCATGACTGAGACTGACCGCGAAAAATCCGCCGCTTCCACCTGGCCAGGGATTGCCGGCACCGCGCTGCGCGTTGCATTCGGCGTGATCTGGGCAGTCAGCGCGGCACTCACCTGGACCGCGGAATTCGCCAACAATTACGTGGGCTACCTGCACAACGCGGCCACCGGTCAGCCAGCCTGGTCGGCCTGGTGGTTCGACATGTGGATCGGTATCGTCACGCCGAACGTGGGCTTCTTCATCTGGGCCACGCGGCTTGCCGAAACGCTGCTGGCGCTGGCGCTGCTGCTGGGCTTCGCGCGCAAGATCACCTATATCGTCGGCATCTTTTTCAGCCTGCTGATCTGGAGTACGGCCGAGGGCTTTGGCGGCCCCTACTCGGTAGGCGCCAACAACATCGGCGCGGCTATCAGCTACGTGTTGATCTTTTCCGCGCTGATCGTCATCAACCTGCGCTCGGGCACCAGCCCCTACAGCCTGGACTACCTGATCGAGAGCCGCTGGCCAAGCTGGCGCCGGTTCTCCGAATGGAATCCCCGCGTGCCGCTGGAGCAGATCCGGCGCGTGTCATGGCGCGTGCAGGGTCCGGCGCTGGCCGGCGTGCTGGTGCTGGTGGCCCTGCTCTTGGCCGGCCTGCATAGTGCATTGAACGTGCGTTCGGCCAGCCCGGCTGCGGCAGCCGCCGCGGTGTCGCCGCTGTCGCTGGCCTCGCCCGACCCGGTCAAGCAGGCCCGTGACGCCCGACTGCCGCCGGTGCAGGAAGGCGACAGCGTGGACGTGCAAATCGACTCCACCGACGACACCGTGGAAATCGCCAGCGGCGTGCACTACCAGGCCTGGACCTTCGGCAAGACCGTGCCCGGCCCGGTGATCCACGTGCGCCAGGGGCAGACGGTCAACGTGACCTACACCAACCGTGGCACCATGCAGCACTCGCTGGACTTCCACTCCGCGATCACGCCGCCCAGCATGCATTACGTGGAGTTGATGCCGGGCGAATCGATCACGTATTCCTTCGTGGCCAAGGTGCCGGGTGCGTTCCTCTACCACTGCGGCACCCCGCCCGTGCTGCTGCACATCGGCAACGGCATGTATGGCGCGATCATTGTCGATCCCGTCACGCCGCTGCCGCCGGCAGCCGAAAGCTACGTCCTGGTGCAGGGCGAGTGGTACACCCAGCAGGTGGCCGGCACGCTGATGGCTGGCAACTACGAGAAGATGCAGGCGATTCGTCCCGACGAAGTCGTCTTCAACGGCGTGGCCTTCCAATACGTCGCCCATCCGCTCACCGCCAAGCCCGGTGACCTGGTCCGCCTGTACGTGGTCAACGCGGGCCCGAGCCTGTGGAGCGCGTTCCACGTGATTGGCGGCATCTTCGACAAGGTTTACCCCGGCGGCAACGCGGCCCAGGCAATTGATGGCGTCTCCACGTATAGCGTGGGTCCAGGCGAGGGCGCGGTGTTCGACCTGACACTGGACGAGCCGGGCAGTTATCCGTTCGTGGACCACTCCATGGCCCACGCGGTGCTGGGCGCGCAGGGGATTTTGAAGATCACCACGCCGGGCGAGACGCTGGCCGCGCCGCCGGTCAGCAAGGCGCCCGTGGACGAGTCTGCCGCCGCGCCACCACCAGCGGCCGCGACCGGCCCGTACAAGTTCGACCCGGCCCGCGGCGCCACGCTGTATGCCACCTACTGTTCGGCCTGCCACCAGCCCACCGGTGCGGGGCTGCCCGGTGCGTTCCCGCCGCTCACGAACAACAAGGCAGTGCTCGATGCCGATCCGACCAAGCACCTCAGCGTGATCCTGCATGGCCTGCACGGCGAGGCCATTGACGGCGTCAGCTATCCGAGCGCCATGCCGCCGTTTGCAGCGAGCCTCAACGATGCCGACATTGCCGACATTGCAAACCACGAGCGCGTCTCCTGGGGCCACCAGGCCAAGCAGGTCACTGCCGACCAGGTGAAGGCGGTACGCGCGGCGCCCCCAGGCAAATAGCTCGCGGTTTGAACCGGCCCGCCCTGACGCATGACAGGGTGGGGCCGGACGCGCCCGGTATAATCGGCGGTCCCGCGTTGCCGTCATGTAGGAGCCCACTCGTGGGCGATGCCCTTGCGTCCCAATTGAATCCAGGCGAAAGCATGGCCCGCGCACGAGGGACCTGCGGTCGTGGCCGGCGGGTTCCAGCCAGCAAGTGGCGGATGGGCGGCGACACCCGGGGCGTGAGGGCATGAGCGAGTTCCTGCTGGACCTGCGCCAAGTGCGCCGGCGCGCAGCACGTGCCGCGGCCACGTTCGAACAACACGACGCCCTCGAGCGCGAGGTCGAGCAGTTGCTGCTCGACCGCCTGGGCTTCTACCTGCAAACCCCACAGCGCGTGGTCGATGTGGGCGCAGGCACCGGCCGCGGCGCGGCGGCGCTGAAGAAGCGCTACCCGAAGGCGGAAATCATCGCGATCGACATTGCCGTGCCCATGCTGCACGCGGCGCGCCATCACAGCAGTTGGCTACGGCCATTCCTGCGCGTGGCGGCCGAGGCCACCACACTGCCGCTCGCCGACAACAGCGTCGACATCCTGCACGCGAACCTGTGCTTCCAGTGGGTCAATGACCTGGCGGCGCTGTTTGCCGAATGCACCCGGGTGCTCAAGCCGGGGGGCTTCCTGGTGTTCTCCACGCTGGGTCCGGACACGCTCAAGGAGCTGCGCGCGGCGTGGGCCGAGGTGGACGAGGCCCCGCACGTCAGCCGCTTCCTGGACATGCACGACGTCGGCGACGCGGTACTGGCCGCCGGCCTGCGCGACCCCGTATTGGATGTCCAGTACATCACCCTGACCTACAGCCAGCCGCGCAAGCTGCTGGAGGAACTGCGCGGCCTGGGCGCCACCAACGCCGACCAGGCGCGGCGGCGCACGCTCACCGGCAAGACACGCTACCGCAACATGCTGGCGGCTTACGCCGCGGCATGCACGGACGGCTCGACACCGGCAACCTGCGAGGTGGTCACCGCCCACGCCTGGGGGCCACCGCCCGGCCAGGCACGCCGCAGCGCCGGGGTGGAAATCGCCAGCTTCTCGGTCGACAGTTTGCGCGGCTCGCGCCGGAAGCGGTAACGTTCGCGCGTGCGGTGACATTCAGGGCCACCTGTGACTTGTGGGGCATGAGTTGGGGATGTCGAGCGCGCACACTGGGGCATGTCCGACCGCTGCGATGCCGTGGCCGGCTGTCACCGTCTTCCACGACCCAAGGGGATTCCATGAACTCCAAGCGCATTCGCGTCACTGTAGGCGTCATGTTGTTGTGCGGGGCATCCGCGCTGATGGCAGTGCCCGCCGCCGCGCAGTCCAGCAGCCAGGCAAGCAACGCCGGCAGCTCCTCTACTGCCAACGCAAACGAACTGGTGCAACAACTGCTGAAACCGCTGAGCGCCACCACGCGTGGCACGGTCAGCGTTGAAGGCAAGTCGGTCAGCTACGCCGCCGTCGCCGGCACCCTGGTCGTGAATGGCACCGGCAACGACGAGGCGACGCCGCAGGTGGCCATGGGCTACTTCGCCTACTTCAAGGAAGGGGCGGACCGCGCCAAGCGACCCATCACCTTCATCTACAACGGCGGCCCGGGCTCATCCACGATGTGGCTGCACATGGGCGCCTGGGGCCCGAAACGGGTCGTGACCAATGACCACACGCATACCCCGGCTGCGCCCTACCAATTGGTCAACAACGACTACAGCCTGCTCGACGCCAGCGACCTGGTCTTCATCGACATGCCCGGCACCGGGTTTGGCCGCCTGTTGGCGCAAGGGAAGGACGCGCAGGAGCGCGCCAAGAGCCACAAGGAGCTCGCCGGCAAGACCTGGGGCGTCGATGCCGATGGCCAGACCTTTGCCCGCTTCATCACCCAGTTCCTGTCCAAGTACAACCGCTGGAACTCGCCCAAGTACCTGTTTGGCGAAAGCTACGGCACCACGCGTTCGGCCGTGCTGGCAGCCGACCTGGAAACGCGCCACAACGTCGACTTGAACGGCGTCATCCTGCTCTCGCAAATCCTGAACTTCGGCACCAGCGTCGACGGTGCGGACATGAGCCCCGGCAATGACCTGCCCTATGTCCTGGCCTTGCCGACCTATGCGGCCACGGCCTGGTTCCACCACAAGTTGCCGAAATACGACAAGGGCGGTTTGCGCCCCCTGCTCGAGGCGGCGAACAAGTTTGGCCGCGACGAGTACCAGCCGGCCCTGTACGCCGGCGCCACGCTGAGCGATGCCAAGCGCAAGGAGATCGCCGGCAAGCTGCATGACTTCATCGGCCTGCCGGTGGACTACCTGCTGAAGGCCAACCTGCGCGTGACCGGCGGCATGTTCGAACACGAATTGCAGGTCGACGGCGACCTGGCCACCGGACGCCTGGATACGCGCTTCTCCGGCCCGGCCATGGATCCCATGGGCAAGGAAACCGATTACGACCCGCAGTCGGCGGCGATCAGCGCTGCCTACGTCGGCGCGTTCAACGACTACGTGCGCACCGAGCTCAAGTTCGGCGACGGCCTGGTCTACCGCCCATCGGCCTACGGCGCCACCGACTTCGACTGGAACATGAAGCACAAGGCACCCGGCGCACGCTACCCGTCGGAAGGCGCGCTCAACGTCATGCCGGACCTCGCCGCCGCGATGAAGTACAACCCGAACCTGAAGGTGATGCTGCTGGGCGGCTTCTACGACCTGGCCACGCCGTACTACGCCGCGGTGTATGAGTTGGAGCACCTGCCGATCCCGGCATTCCTGCGCAAGAACATCAGCTACGCGTTCTACCCCTCGGGGCACATGGTGTACGCGCACCTGCCGTCGCTGCAGGCCATGCACGACCACGTGGTCAAGTTCATCGAGGCCACGGACAACCAGAAGCGCTGAGCCACGCCAAGTTGCTCCAGGGCCGGTACCGACCTGTTGCGGTACCGGTCCCCTTTGTTCAGGTCATGGCGCGCCCGAGCTCGGGCGCGCGGGCCCCGCGCCGTGCAGGTAATCGAGCTTGGTGGTGTGGCCCACGCCCATGTGGTCGGCGCCGTTGCACTTGCTCATGACCTCGTTGTAGCGGACGCCGTAGCGGCGGTTGGCCTCGATCTGGTCGTCCTTCGGCAGATCCTCGAACATGCGGCCCGAGATCCGCGCGTCGACGACATCGGTCTTCTTGGCCTCGGCAGCGCGGTAGGCGGCGAGATCCTCCTCCAGGTTCTGCCGCTGCGCCGCGGTCACGCCCTTGCCCGAAGCCAGGCGCTCGTCGATCACGTCCGCCCACATCTTCGCGTGATCGCCGTTGAGCTGGTCCGTGCAGGCGGTCACCGTATCCATGTAGTCGAGGCAGCCCGCGCCCAGCGCTCCGCAGTTCTTGCGCTGGGTGCCGGCCTGGCCCTGCCCGCCTTCCTGCGCCTGCTGCACCTGCTGCTTGGCGGCCTGGGCCGACTTGACCGCCTGGGTGGCCTGCTGGATTTCCTGCGTGGCGTGCCTGAGCTTGTCCAGCAGCGATTGCGCCGATGCCGGCGCGGAGAAGCCGGCCGTTGTGGCGAGGGCCAGCAACGGCCAGGCGGCGACCAGAAGCGTATGGCTTTTGTTCATGGCGATTCCTTGGTGGCGCGTGACGGTGCGGGTGCCGATGACGGGGTCATGGCCAGGCTGCGCGGCCTGGCACATGCGTTCAATCGCGCTTCTTCATCTTTCCCCAGGGCGTGTCGAGCGAACCGTCGGCGTCACGGGTCAAGACCAGGTCGCCCTCGGGCGAACGCAGGATGATCTTGTCGCCATCGGTGCGGTAATCCATTTCCCGGGTCACCTGCATCAAGGTGGCGTAGGCCTTGCCCGATTCGAACTTGATCGAGCCCATGCCGCCTTGATAGGTACCGCTGACGCCACCGCCACACGCAACCAGCAGCAACGCGGCCAGCGCGGGGGCGAGGAACCTGGTGTGCATGTTCATGGGACTCTCCACTCGTCGAGGGTGCTGTAGCGATGCGGACCATGGCCGCCGTCGTTGCTCATGCGCCGATCAGGCCGCGCTTGAGGCCGAGCGCGGCCAGCACCAGCGCCGCCGCCAGCGAGAGATAGAAGCCGAAGCCGACGCTGAACATGTCGGACATGCCACTCGCCATGCCGCCACCGAGCGAGTCGAGCGTATGGATCACCGAGTAGGCCGCCCACAGCACCGCCAGCAGCGGCACCAACAGCGCGAACCAGGCGACCCGGGTACGCCAGAAGAACGGTATCGCGATGCTGGCGTAGCCGAGCAGCAACAGCACCTTGATCATGCCGCCGCCACCGGCGCCGACCTGGGCCATCAGGCTGGCGATGTCGAACAGCGACTTGCCCATGCTGGCGCCCATCATCGACATCGACACGGCGTTGAACGCCAGTGTGCCGAGCAGGAACAGCGCCCACGCGCCGAGCATCACCTTGCCGAAGAAGGCCACGATCGAGCCGTCCGCCACGCTGCCGCTGCCGCCGCCGGCATTCGCCACGCCGCCCGGGGCCGCGCCACCCGAGGCCGCAGCCGCGGCCGTACCGGCGGCCGCCGGTATCGACGCGCGCAGCTTGTTCAACGACGCGCCGAACTTGCCGCCCAATTCCGCGGCCTTCTCCTTGAGCAGCACGTCTTCGCCCACGGCGGTGACCGCGGTGATGGCGTCTCCCTCCAACACGATCTCCACGGTCCGGTTGACGCCCGGCGCGCTGTCCCCCCGCCAGTCGGCCAGGGCGAACCGGTATTGCCTGCCGTCGGCCACGATCGTGCCACTGCCGTCGGCGCCGTTGTACTGGATGATCTTGCCTCGCATGGTCGTATCTCCTGTTGCTGACTGTGGTGGATGAAAGCCTTCAGCGCGGCGGCGCGTGCACCCGCACGCTCGCCGGCTGCTGGTAGGGGAAGCCCAGGTCGGCGAGCACGGCCCACTGCCGCACCGGATCGGGCACGGCGGCGTAACCGCTGCCGGCGGTCGGGTCCTGGTCGAGATAGATGTCGGTGTGGCCACGGCTGTGGATGGCCACGGTGACTGCGCCGGAATAGAGGTTCACGCTCACGATCGCGTTTTCCTCGGGACCCTGGTGCGGCGCGTTGCCGCGCAGCACCAGGCTGCAGCCGACCAGGTCGATCGGGCCGGCGACGTCCAGATTGCGTTCGAGGTGCTGGCGCAGCGCCGTGGGCAGGTGCTGCAGGCGCGCGGCGACGGCCGGTGCGGCCAGGAGGCTCTTGTCGCCGACGTAGTTGCCGGCGTACGCCTGCATGGCGGCGAGCTTGCCGGTGCACGCCGCCGGGGCCGTGAAGGGCCACGCGATCGACGCCAGCAGCGCGGCCGGCACCGCGTTGCGGCAAATGCTGCGGACGGCATGGACGATGTAGTGCACGGGTTCTCCTTCTCCCCGGCCGGATGGTGGTCGGGTCAGTAGCGGTAGCATCCGGTGAGCGCGGCCTGGGTCGCCGCGGTCGAGTTGTCCAGCGAAATCTGGCCCTGCATGGCGCCGTTGATGCGCAGGTAGGACAGCTCCGCGAGACGTGCCAGTTCGCTCGTGGTGGGGGTGCTGCCGCGGTGCGCCAGCCACGCGGGCAAATCCGAGCGGGACAGGTCGGCGAGCCACATCGTCGCGTCGCGGTTGCCCTGCTGCATTGGTACATTCACGGTCCAGCCGCGGAAGACGAAGGTCAGCGTCACCGGGCCTGCGGGCTGGCGCATTTTCGTCACCATCGCCAACAGCGGCCTGCCTTCGTCGCAGAACACGCTGACGGTCTTGATCACCGAGTCGATCGGCATGACCAGCGCCACCATCCGTTCGCCGGCACGGCGGGACTGCCAGGCTGGCGCGCCGTCGCCGGGCAAGTCGGCCGGGTCGATTGCATAGTCCTTGCCGTTCCACTTCCAGACCGGGCTGTCGCCGTTGTATTGCAGGTCGTGCATGCCGTGGTGCACGGTGGGGAGCACGTCGATCTCGCCATAGAAATTCGGCAGGCCGATTCCCGTGCCGGCATAGCCGTGCGGGGTCGCCATCACGATCAACCCGCTGCACCCCGCGGAACCGCAAAAGGAGATGTCGTTGTACTGGACGATCAGATCGGGGCGCCCGTCGCCGTCGAGGTCGGCCAGTGCCACGTCGTAGCCACCCTGCTCAGGGTGGATGAACTCCTTGATGTCACTGGCTGCCGCGTGCCGGATCGCAGCGGTCTGCGCCGGGGTCGGCTTGATCGCGTCCTTGCCGACATTGATTTTCTGCGCAGCCACGGCCGTTTGCGTGCCGGCGCCGGACGGCACGGGTGTTGCCGCCGACACGGCAGCCATTGCCCATGGTGCGCAAGGGAGCAGGACCAGGGCCAGCCAGCAGACCTGCAGCCGTATGGGGGTCTTCATGGCCATTCCCTCCTTCATCGGGTGACACTCAATCCCAGGGCCATCCCGCCATCAGCGCCCAGGACGCCGGCAAGCCGAGCAGCATCAGCAGGAGCAGGGCGATCACGTAGGGAGCGATACCGGCGCGCGAAGCCACGTAGTAGCGCACGAACTCGGTTTCCGACAGGCGCGCCTCGGCGATGTCCGGTCGGTCGCGGCGAATCCGCGCATAGGCGGCGTGGGCCTGGCACTCGCCCACCCCCCGGTGGTGCCACACGTAGGCCCGCCAGCCTGCCGTGGCCAGGAACAGGACGGCGGCCACGCACAACAGCAGCGCCCATGCACCGATCATGTCGACCCGCTCCTCGCGCCATCGTGGCAGCGGGCTGTCGCCGGCAAACCCGGCTTGCTGGCGAAAGCCTGTTCATGCGCACAGAACCCGAAACGTTTGCCCGGTTTTCATGGATGGTCCCGGCGGCAGTGGTGGCCGCTGGACTGGCCTCGGCGACATTGCGCACCCAGGCGGGCAAAAAGTCGTCACGACCGTCTAACGGATCACTAACGGCGCCCTCCCGTCCCCTCCGGGGCCAGGTGCGACAGCCGCGCGCCTGGTGCACAATCGCCAGACGGCGGAGTAGGGATGGGGGCAGGCGTGGATAGCGCGGAGCAACCCGAACGGTTGCTGTACCTGTATCGCTTCGACGACGTCGAGTTTGACGAAGCGCGGGCCAGGCTGCGCGTGGCCGGCGAGCGCGTGGAGCTGGAACAGCGGCCCCTCCAGGTGCTGGCACTGCTGCTGCAGCACGCGGACGAGGTGGTGCCGCGCGCAGACCTGTTCGACACGGTGTGGGCAGGCAGGCCCACCGTGGACAACGTGCTGGCCAACGCCGTGGCCAAGTTGCGCAAGGCGCTCGGCGGCGCCGCGGTCCGTATCGTCAATGTGCCGCGCGTCGGCTATCGCCTGCGCGGACCGGTCGAGCGCATGGTGGCTGGGCGGCGCGCCGGCGGCACGCGCGAACTGGCCGCCGGACTGGCAGTACCGGGCCGGGAACACTTTCATCTCGCCGAATGCCTGGATCCGTCCGGCGGCGGTTCGGTGTGGCTGGCACGCCACGAGAAGACCGGCGAACCACGCGTGTACAAGTTCGCCGTCGATGGCGAACAGCTGGCCGCACTGAAGCGCGAGGTCACGATCTACCGCGTGTTGTGCGAGAGTCTCGGCGAGCGCGATGACCGGGTGCGCCTGTTCGACTGGAACTTCGACGAGCCGCCGTTCTACCTCGAATGCGAATACGCGGGGCGCGACCTGGCGCGTTGGGCCGAGGACGATCCGGCCTTCGCCGCGGCTCCCTGCGAGCAGCGGATCGGCTGGTTCGTCGACATCGCCGGGGCCGTTGCCGCCGCGCACGGCGCGGGCGTGCTGCACAAGGACCTGAAACCCGCCAACGTGCTGGTGGCGCCGCGCGGCACGGGCTGGCGGTTCCGCGTCACCGACTTCGGCAGTGGGCGCCTGCTCGAATCCGGCCGGCTGCAGGACCTGGGCATCACCGGCCTGGGCCTGACCGTCACCGGCGCGTTGACCGGGGAGTCCGGCGTGACCGTGCTGTACCTCGCCCCGGAACTGTTGGCAGGCCAGGCGCCCTCGGTGCGCAGCGACGTGTATGCCTTGGGCCTGATGCTGTTCCAGATGGTCGTCGGCGACCTGCGCCGCACGCTGGCGCCCGGCTGGGAACAGGACATCGACGACCAGCTGCTGCGCGAGGACATCGCCGCCGCCACCAATGGCGATCCGCAGCGGCGGCTGCAGAGCGTCGACGAGCTGGTGCAGCGCCTGCGCAGCCGCGAGGCGCGCGCGGTCGAGCGCAAGCGTCTGCTTGATTCCGATGCCCGCGCGCTGGCCGCCGAGCGCCTGCTGGAACGCAGCCGCGCGCGCCGGCCCTGGCTGCTCGCCGCGCTCGTGCTACTGGTGGCCGGCCTCGGCGTGAGCCTGTGGCAGATCGGACGGGTCAGGGCAGCGCGCACCGACGCGCAGCAACAGGCGGCGCTGGCCGCTGCCACCAACCGATTCCTCAACGAGGATCTGCTCGGCGCCGGGGTCGGCGGCACCTCACCGGCGTGGTACGAACGCAACCCGACCCTGCGTGAGATCCTGGATACCGCCGCCAAACACCTCGACGACGGCCGCTATGCCGGCGAGCCGCTGGTGCTGGCCGACCTCCACCAAACCCTGGGGCGAGCGTATCGCAGCACCGGCAGTTTCACCGAGGCCGGCGTGCAACTGCAGGCCGCGGCGGATTGGTTGCAGCGCACGCTCGGCGCAGACGACCAGCGCAGCGTACTGGCGCAATACGAACTGGCCACGGTGCTGGCGCGCCTGTCGCGCTTCGCGGAGGCCGACGCGTTGCTCGCCCGTGCCGACGCCGCAGCCGGCGCGCGGCGCCAGGCCGTCTCGGAAATCGCCCTGCGCGCGCACCTCGCGCGCGGCGACGTCGCCTACCAGCAGATGCAGGTCAAGACGGCTTTGCCGGAATACAGTGCCGCGCAGCACCTGCAGGCGCTGCTGCACCCGGATGATGCGGCCATGTCGGCGCATATCCTGCTGTCGATCGCCGGCTGCGATCTGCGCATGGGCCAGCCGCAACAGGCCGAGGCGGCCGCGCGCAAGATTCTCGCCGGAGCACCGTACACCCAGGAACGCATCGGGCTCGGCACGCTTGCCAACGCGCGATCGCGGTTGGCCGACGCGCTGCGCGGCCAGGGCAAGTACCAGCTGGCGATACCCGTGGCCGAGCAATCGTTGGCGGACTTCGAAAAGGCGCAGGGAGCGGATGGCCAGGGTACGGTCAGCGCGCTCAGTACTCTGAGCTACCTGTACTCGCTGAGCGGCGACGACGCCAAGGCGCTGGCCTTGCAACGCGAGGTATACCAACGGGCCATCAGGCGCTGGGGCGCCGACAGCCAATACACACTGGTCGAGTTGCTGAATCTCGGTTCCGACGAATACGACAGCGGTGATTTGACTGCCGCGTTGCCGCATCTGGAGCAGGCCGAAGCGGGGCTGGTGAAGGTCAGCGGCGCCAACAGCCCGGTCACGCAGGCCGCACGTACGCAGCTGGCCAATGCGCTGAGCGATCTCGGCCGCAACGCCGAAGCCCTGGCCTTGATCGAGCAGGTCGACCCGAAGGCGTACCAGGCCACGACCTCGGATCCCGGCCGGGCGCTGGTGCTGCGCGCGATGAAGGCGCGCATCGAATGGCGCCTGCATCGGCCCGAGGCCAAGGCGGCATTGCGCGATGCGATCGCGGCCATGCAGAAAGCGGACTTGGCGGACGACGAAATCGACACGTTCCGCAAGGAACTAGCGGGTACGAACTCCCGTCCCTGACGCCGGCGACGGCCGCCGGAGCGTGGCGTGGCGGCGGGCCGGACCCTGCCAGACACAAATGGCACCCATTCAAGGCTCGTCATCCCCGCGCAAGCGGGAATGACGCCGGGGTAACGTTTCGGCGTCTTGGGACAATGCCGTCGATGAGGCAAAGGCGGTCCCAAAACGTTCCCGACAACCGTGCGCTTTCGCGGGGATGACGACAGTCGGGGCCTCACACTCAAAACAGGTGCCATTCCTACCGGGCACCATTCGCACGAAGCGGCGCCCGGTCGGAATGGAAAGTCACCGCGCTGCGGAGACTCCCAGCTTGCGTTGCAGGAAATCCACGGTCGCCGTATCCGCCTGCAGCCACGAGGCGTGGCGCAGGAAGCCGTGGATTTCGTTCGGCAGGACCATCTCCTCGAACGGCACCTGGTGCTGCCGCAACCGTGGCACCACATCCTCCATCTGCGCGAAGTGCACGTTGC
>Ga0134125_10006652_pt1 | contig 13070 bp, 8 predicted proteins | sample KB31751_FD_96464 | JGI IMG/M metagenome (GOLD analysis project Ga0134125, IMG submission 96464) | Terrestrial soil microbial communities with excess Nitrogen fertilizer from Kellogg Biological Station, Michigan, USA - KB3-175-1 | ecosystem: Environmental > Terrestrial > Soil > Unclassified ... | reverse complement strand
TTGGCCGAATAGAACTTCTGCACTCCTGCTTCGAGCAGTGCGAGATCGGCGTAACGACGGCCATTCAGGGGCAGGTCATTCACGAGTCTGGTATCGACGACATTTCCCACATCGGCCGATTCGGTCTGCAGCAGCGGCTCAGCGCCAGTGACGATAACTTCCTGACTCACTGAACCAACCTTCAAACTGACTTCAACCGAAAGGCGATCCTGCACGTGGAGCGCGATGTTGTCGCGTAGAACGCTATCGAATCCCTGCGAACTCACACGGACCGAATACGTGCCGGGAATGAGGGCTAGAACCTGATACTCTCCGGCTTCATTTGTGCTGGTTGTGACCGCCACGCCCGTGTCCTTGTTGGTTACCACGACGCTGGCCTTAGGCACAACCGCGCCAGAGGCATCGGTTACTCGTCCAACAATTGCGCCGCGATCAATTTGAGCGATTGCTGGAAGAGCGCAAAAAGCTAAAAAGCAGAGCGCCAAAGCTCTGCTGAAGATGGCTTTCGTGAATCCGGGGCGAGAGTTCATTGCAGCCTCCTGCTGTTGCATTCGACTCGTGTCTTCGATACCTGTGCGACCGACTCATAGTCTTACCAGGAGCTTTCTATGTGAGCCGCGCTCCCGGCGTGAAGTGTCGAAACGATTCGGTCAGATGGGCTCACATCTAACAACGGCTAAATTCCCACTGTCAAGACTTTTCCCTGATGCGCTGGATAGACGTGATCGACTGCCGATCGTTATCGCAAACGAATTGCGGATACCAAAACGTTTTGGCATCTGTTGACCTGCGCCGTACAATTCGGTTGCTTTTGTTGACCAAATCCCAGCGAACACGCACGGCGGGATTCTTTCCACCGGAGCGCGACGCAAGGAGCATTCATGAGACTACGATCGCACCAGTTCCCTGTATTCTTCATCGCGATTTTCGCAATTGTCCTCGTTTCATCCCTGTTTATCGGCGGAGCGAACGCGCAATCTCCCACTCAGGCTACGACTGCGCCGGAAACGGGTGCTCAGCCAATCGAATTCGATCGTGGGGCAGCGGCTCTGTGGCAGAGCCTGCAGAAGCTGCATACGCGCGCCAGCCTGCTGATGGTCACTGCCCATCCCGATGATGAAGACGGCGGCATGCTTACCTACGAGTCGCGCGGCCAGGGAGCGCGCTTGACGCTGCTGACCTTAAATCGCGGCGAGGGCGGCGCGAATGTGATGTCGTCGGGCTACTTCGATGCCCTTGGCCTCGTCCGGACCGAAGAGTTGCTCGCGGCAGACCAGTACTACGGCACGCAACAGTACTGGACCCGAGTGATCGACTACGGGTTCTCAAAAACTAAAGACGAAAGCCTGCAGAACTGGGGACACGACCGAGTGCTCGCAGATGTCGTCCGCGTCGTGCGCATGACGCGCCCGCTGGTCATCACGTCCGTCTTTGTCGGCGGTCGCACCGATGGACACGGCAATCACCAAACCGCCGGGCAGATGGCGCAGGAAGCTTTCAAAGCCGCCGGCGATCCCTCGATGTTTCCTGAGCAGCTGAGAGAAGGCTTAAAGCCGTGGAAGCCCGTAAAAGACTACGCTCGCGTGCCGTTCGCCCGCATTACCGAAAAGGGAATCTATGATTACGCTGACGGTAAGTATTATCCCGCGGAATTCAACAACTACACCAACGGTACCGTAGTCAAAGGCGAGCTATCGACAGCCGTCGAAATACCCGAAGGTGAATACAATCCGTTGCTTGGCCTTACTTGCGAGCAAGTCTCCCGGCTGGGCCTCGGCCATCAGCGCTCGCAAAACGGCGGTACGGGCATGGCTCCCGCCGAAGAGCAGATGAGTCCGTATCATCGATTTGCTTCTCTGGTCTCTGTTCCTGAAAAAGAATCTACCTTTTTCGAGGGCGTCGACGTGTCGCTCGCCGGCATCGCAAGCCTCGCGCAGGGCGGCGATGCTTCGTTCCTCAATCAGGGTCTAACGCAAATCAATGCGTCGGTGGAGAAGGCGCTCCATGACTTCTCCGCACAGCATCCTGAAGCTATCGCCGCCACGTTGGCCGAAGGACTTAAGGCCACGAACGAGCTCTTGGATAAAGTGAACTCGAGCAATTTGAGTGATGACTCCAAGTACGACATCAGTCATGAGCTGAAAGTGAAGCAGGTCCAATTCCAGAATGCTATTGCGGAGTCGCTGGGAATTTCGGTACTTGCTACCCTCGCTCCCGAAAAAGAGCCGACGGGCCCATTCGCGCGATTTTTCCGCAATCCAGAAACATTCCAGGTCGCCATTCCCGGCCAGCAGTTTTGGGTGAAGGTACACACCACCAATCCCACTAACCTTCCGGTCGAGATCGAGAACGTTGGACTCGAAACTCCGCAAGGCGAACAGTGGACCGTTACGCCCGACGGCCAGACCCGATCCACGCTGAAATCGAATCAGTCGATGGATGTGCGTTTTACCGTGAGTGCGCCACAGAACGCCGGCTACACGCGTCCTTACTTCAGCCGTCCTGACATCGAGCAGCCTTACTACAACATCGATCAGCCGCAGTACCTGAACCTGCCGCTCGCGCCATATCCGCTGTCGGCGAAGGTGAAATTCAGCTATGAGGGAGCGCCCTTTGAGCTGTCGCAAGTGGTGCAGTCAGTGAAGCGAGTTACCGGACCTGGAACCGTGCTCGAACCCCTGATCGTAGCTCCAGCCATTTCGGTAGCGATCTCGCCCATTGCGGGCATCGTGCCGCTGAATTTTAAAGCATTCGATCTGACCGTAACGATCCACAGCAACGTGAAGGGACCGGCAAAGGGTACGGTGAAAGTTGATCTTCCTGCCGGATGGAACGCGGCTCAGCAGGAATTCTCGACGGCAAAAGACGGTGATGACCAGAATCTCAAATTTCATGTGGTACCCGGACGAATCGAAGAGAAGCCCTACACGCTCACGGCCGTCGCTACCTACAACGGGCGCGACTACAAGGAGGGCTACCACACCACGGGATATCCGGGACTGCGTCCTTACAATCTCTATCGCCCTTCTGCATACCGCACCACCGGCGTGGACGTGAAGGTGGCGCCGGGCCTCAACGTCGGCTACATCGTCGGAGCGGGCGATGACGTGCCGCAGTCGCTTACCAATTTGGGAATCAACGTCCGCTTCCTTTCATCGGGAGACCTGTCCAGCGGTGATTTGTCGCGATTCAATACCATCATCCTTGGCGTCCGCGCATATGCCGTCCGCGAAGACCTCAAGACCTACAACGGGCGACTTCTCGATTACGTGAAGAACGGCGGCGCAGTGATCGTGCAGTACAACACGCCGGAATACGACCATGATTACGGACCATATCCATACAAGATGGGCTCGAACCCGGAAGAAGTAACCGACGAGCATTCCAAAATGGAAATTCTCGATCCCTCCAATCCAGTCTTCTCCTGGCCGAATCGGATCACGACTAAAGACTTCGACGGCTGGGTGGAAGAACGCGGCTCGAAATTCTTGCAGTCGTGGGACAGCCATTACGAGCCCTTGCTCGAAACCCACGATGCCGGACAAGAACCGCAGAAGGGCGGCCTCGTCTATGCCCGTTATGGGAAAGGCGTGTACATCTATAACGCGTATGCTTTCTATCGCGAACTGCCCGAGGGCGTGCCCGGCGCTTATCGCCTGTTTGCCAACATGATCAGCCTGGGCAAGAGTCCCCAAGTTGCAGGCGGACAGGCAGGCAGCCAACGTTCCGCGGTTAAGAAGCCGTAACTTTGCGTCGCGCGGCTTATCTGTGATCGCGAGGATCGTTCTGAATTGAGTACAGGAAGGTCTTAATCGTCTCCTCGCGGCGCGCGTTTTCATCCGCAAGTCGCGATGAAGCCGCTTCGTATAACTTCATTTGCTCTTGCGCCCGCTGCTGTTGCCCGAGATGTTGATAGATCTGAGCGAGCCGGTAATGCGCGTCGGCTGAGCTGGGATTCATGCGTGCGCAGATATCGGACTCGTGCAACGAATCCTGCCAGCGCTCGATCCAGCGATAGGCCTTTCCCAACTGGCAATGCGGAGCGGCATCGTGCGGGAGCGCTTTCACCGAGGCGTTTAGATCGCGCACGATCTCTGGGGCGCCGCTGGTGTCGTGGGCCGCATAGTCACGATGAAAACGAAGCGCGGCGCAGTAGAACTGAAACTTTGTCGCGTTTGGATGCGCACCGCTGTAGTCGCAAATATCTCTCACTGCCGCCGCATCTGGTGCTCCGGTCTCGTCCATCTCAATCTGGCCGATATACTCCAGAGCTGCGTCTGGGTTTGGGGAAATGGCCGCAGAGTTCAGAAGTGTTTTGATCGCGTCCTGTAAGCTGCCGGCAAAGTACTCCACCATCCCCAATGCAAATTGAATGCGCCACGACTCCGGATGCAACTCCTCCGCCTGCTTCAAAACCACTCGCGCCGGTTCAAAGCTCTTGTGCCGCATGAGCTCCAGCGCCAGAGAGATTCGATACTTTTCCTCGTTCGGTGCAAGGGCCACGGCGGTTTCATAACTGTGGACTGAAGCAAGACTGTCGCCGCGCGCCTCCTGAATGTCGCCTATCAAGTCTTCGAGTTCGGCGCTGTCAGAATTCTTTTGCAGGGCCTCAGCGGTGGCCAATGCATCGTCGAGTTTGCCGGCTCTGAATTGGGCGAGGGCAAGATTGAACTTCAGATCGGCGCGCGAAGGTTCAAGCTCGATGGCTCTCTTGAGTTCCTCAGCCGCTTCCGGGAAGTGTTCATGTGCAATGAGAAGCTCTGCCATTCGCTCGCGCAGACCTGCTTCCTGATCGGCTGGTAAGGAGATTGCGCCGAGAGCCTCAAGCGTAGAGCGAACGTCCTCCTTACTTCCAAGTTGAGCTTCGAGCAGCATGAGGCCGAAGTTTGCGTCATGAGTGCGAGCAAAGAGCGAGTTCGTCAAAGCCTCAGCGCGTTTCCAGTGGCTGGTCTGAAGTTCGGCAGCTGCCGTGGCCATCTGAAGTCCAAGCTGATCCGGAGCGAGCGCCAGAGCCTTTTCCATCTCTGAAGCTGCGGGATCAGGCTCTCCCAATCCGAGAGCAACGGCTGCTTTGACGCGGTGAAAGTTGATCGCGTCATCAACTAAAGTCGGAGCGGGAACGCCGGCCAAAGCGCGAGACGCTTCAGGATATCGATGCAGTCGCGCAAGAACAGCCGCCCAGGCAGTTCGAATATGTGCATCGCCGTGACTCAGCTCAGCGGCACGAGCGAGAAGCGGTTCAGCCTTCGTCAAATCGCCCGCCCGTTCGTATATCTCGCCGAGCCCAGCCAGCGCCGGATAATTATCGGGTGCAGCTTGCAGAACGTTTTCGAACTGCTCTTGCGCCTGGCCGTCCTGGCCCATCGCCGCATAAGCCTGAGCCAGAGCTAAACGCGCCGAAAGATCTTGAGGATGACTCTGAACGTGAGCCGACAAAAGTCGGATGGCTTCTCCCGGATTACCCGAAGCGAGTGCCGCCTTCGCCTGTCCGACGGTGGAGGTCGGTTGCTTTCGTACGCCGGAAGACTGTGGGGAAGGCGACCCGAAGATCCCGCCTGCTGCGCACAGCAGCACACAACAAAAGAAAATTAGTTTGTGTACTTGGCCCAAGACAAACCTCTATGCTCCTCCGTCGATGCTGGTTTGCTCCACATGCTATAGTGCGCTCACTGCTCGTCTTTCAAAATCCAGGATCTTGCATTGGCCGACAACTCTATACCGCATCTTCCCGATGAGATAGCGCTCGCCTCACAGAAACTAGTACGCGGCATGGGCCTCACGCAATCCACTGCCGTGAACATGCTGGAGATGATCGGCATCGGCCCGTTCATCACCATCGGCGTAATTCTCTCCGCGATGGGCGGACCGCAAGCAACTCTGGGCTGGATTCTGGGCGCCATATTCTCCATCTGCGATGGAATGGTGTACGCGGAGTTAGGTGCGGCGATGCCTGGCGCTGGCGGTGCATACATCTACTTCCGAGAAGCCTTCGGTCCGCATACCTGGGGACGGTTGATTTCTTTCCTCTTCCTCTGGGAGACAATCTTCGCCGCCCCGCTCTCGATTTCGGCTGCTTGCGTCGGATTCGCCGAATACTCTCATTTCTTTTTTCCCAATCTGACACACCTGGGTGTTGGTGCGGTGGCCGCATGCATCAGCCTGCTGATCGCTTTCCTGCTCTATCGGCCGATCAAGACCGTAGGACGTCTCTCGGTCATTATGCTGACGATTGTCTTGGCTGCGATGTTCTGGGTGATCGGTGCCGGGCTCATTCACTTCAATCGCGGGATGGCATTCGATTTTCCTCCAGGCGTCTTTCATCTCTCCAAAGGATTCTTCTACGGGCTCGCCAGTGCGACGCTCATCGCGATGTATAACTATGGCGGCTATAACAACATTACCTATCTCGGCGCTGAAGTTAAGAACCCTGCACGAAACATCCCGCGTGCGATTGTCTTTTCGGTGCTGCTCGTCGCCGTGCTCTATCTGTTCATGAGTGTAGTCATTATCGGCACGGTTCCATGGAGAGATGCCGCAGTTTCCCATGCCGTGGTTTCAGAGTTCATCGGCAAACTGTATGGATCCAGAGCAGCCGCAATCATGACCATTCTCATTCTCGCCGCGACCCTCGGCGGGATTTTCACAATGACTCTTGGCTATTCAAGAATTCTGTATGCTGCCGGGGCGGAAGGAAATTTCTTTCACGTATTCGGTCGAGTTCATCCCACCGGCCACTTCCCGACAGTAGCACTGGTAGCCATCAGCGTAATGGCGATCCCGCTGTGTTGGTTGTCACTGGAGCGGCTGCTGTCTGCTTTGATGATCACGCAGATCATTTTTCAGTTCATTCCGCAGATTGTTGCGCTGTTCGCGATTCGCCGCTACCGAAAAGACATTCCACGTCCGTACACCATGTGGCTCTTTCCCGTTCCGGCACTCATCGCTCTGGTCGGCTGGACCTATGTGGCTTCAACTCCCGACCAGCGCCAGTATGTGGAGAGCGCGCTTGTTTTGCTAGTGCTGGGATTGGGAGCATTTCTGCTGCGAGCCCGAGCGCTGAGATCGTGGCCGCTGAAAGAGCAGGTCCACAATCGATCGACTTCTGCCGTTTGATTCTGGTTTCAGGTCACCTGATCTATGAAAAGAATCATTGCACCTGGATTTCTTATTACCAGTCCGCTGGTGAATTTCCTGATTGTAGTTTTCTTCCTTGCTCTTTCGGCCCAAGCGTTATGGGCTCAGGGCAACGAACACCCGACAGCAGACCTGCTCTCTGAACTAATCAGCATCGATACCGGCAATCCTCCGGGAAACGAAAACAAAATCGCGGAGTTCCTCGCTTCCCGATTGCGTCCTCTGGGCTTCGAGATCAAAATTGTGCCGACGCCCGCACCCGGGAAGTCGCATTTCATCGCGCGGCTCAAGGGGGACGGCACGAAGAAGCCGGTCCTAATTGCTGCTCACGCGGACGTAGTCGGTGTAGAGCGGGAGAAGTGGACTGTCGATCCCTTTTCGGGAATTATTCGTGATGGATACGTCTATGGGCGCGGCGCAATCGATTTCAAAGGCGGCCTGGCGGTCTTCACGCAGGCGGTGATGCAGCTTGCCAGGAATCACGTTCCGCTCCATCGAGACATCATTCTCCTCTCCGAAGCAGACGAAGAAGGCGGACTATACAACACTACATGGCTGGCAAATTCGCATTGGGATCTGATCAATTGCGAGTTTGCCCTGAACGAGGGCGGCTGGATTATGCAGGACCCGGCAGGCCGCTTACAATATGTGAGCGTCTCGACAGCGGACAAGCTATCCATTCCCGTTCTGGTCACCGCGACCGGAAATTCGACGCACTCGTCGATGCCTACGCCGGACAATGCGATCTACGCTCTCGCCCGCGCTCTGAGCCGCCTTTCCGAATATGAAGCTCCTCTCGAACTAATTCCCAGCACGCGCGAATTTCTTGAGACTCTGGCAAAAGTCAGCCAGCCGCCACTTTCGAGAGATTTAGACATCCTCCTCAACAGCAAAGGTCCGGCGCAGGTGCGGGAGGCCGATCGGCAGGTGAGCGAAAATCCGCTGCTCCATGCCCTCATGCGCAACACTATTGCTCCGGTGCTTCTGAAAGCGGGTTTCCGCGGCAACGTAATCCCGGGCTCGGCTCAGGCGACAGTCAATGTGCGTTTGATTCCCAATACGGATTTCGACGCATTACTCTCCCACATGCGGCAGGTCATCAACGATCCTCATGTCGAGGTCTCGCTGGCATCGCCTGACACGCCCGAAGGACAGCGCGCTGCTGCGCTGCTGAAACTCAGGTCAAGCCTAAGTCCCTCGACGAAAGACACTGCGCTCTACCGCGCGCTCGAGGCAAGCGCGCATTCGATATGGCCCGACACTCCGGTCACGCCTTACCTCTTCCAAGCAGGGACAGACGCCGGCGCGTGGCGCAGCCGTGGTATTCCCGTTTATGGAATTTATCCTTATCCGATCACGGCGGAGGATCTGCGCCGTATGCACGGGAACGATGAGCGCGTCTCCATCCACTCTCTCGAGCAAGGGACAGAGCTGATCTATAAGACGCTTGTCCAGGCTGAGTCTGAGTAGCGATAGGCCATCTCATAAATTGTGCGTCGAAATTGAAGGCAGCCCCTCCAGAAAACCTGACGCGGATTGCGCGGATGGGACGCGGATTAACGCAGAAGCATAAAGCTGCTTAGCCACTTGATGAAGACGCTTTTACTGCTCTTCCCTTTCGATCGCTGTCAAATGCCAATCTCGGCAGTTGTCACGATCACCACGCAATTGTCTCCGCGTGAATCCGCGTCCCATCCGCGTAACCCGCGTCAGGTTTTTCCATTCAAGGCCGAAGTCTTTTTTGCTAGCCTCGCAACTCGGACGCAATTTCAGCGGCTGCTATGATTTTGAGCGGAATGGCGTCCTCCTCAAACACTCGCGGCCCTGCTTTGGTGGTCGTCGGCGAATTCTTCCTCGATTTGATCTTTTATGCTCTTCCCGATCTTCCCAGATTGGGAGAAGAGGTGAAGACCCGCCATTTTGCGCAGCTTCCCGGAGGAGGGCTGGCCACCACCTCTTTGGTTGCCTCCAGACTGGGTACCCCGACCGCAGCGATCGCCAGGGTTGGAGAAGATGCTCGCTCGAGTCCGGCGTGGCGAAGTCTCGAGGAGAACAGAGTTTCTGTCGATGCCTGCGAATTCTCTTCATCGCTTCCCACGGCGCGCACTGTCTGCGCTGCTTTCAACGGCGATCGCATGATGATTACGCACGACATCATCAATCAACATCTCGAGAGGTTATCGAGCCGTCCAGCGGCGAAGCAAGCGTTGCGCAATGCCAAGCACGTCCATCTTGCCTGTGCGCTCTGGCCGATTCCTCCATGGCTCTCATGGATAAAGCGCCTGCGTGCACAAGGTCTAAGCGTCTCGGCAGACATAGGCTGGAACCCCGATATGTTCAAATCACCGAGCTTGCCGCGCTTGCTCCGGGAACTCGATTTCTTATTCCCGAATGAAGTCGAGGCTCGTGCTATTACGGGAGAACAAACCACCGAAGGGGCACTGAGAAAACTGGCCGACTTGGTACCAGTGCCGCTCATAAAGTTAGGTCAAACAGGTTCGGTGGCGATCCAAAACAAGAAAGTAGTGCGGGTCGCACCGCTGCCGGTCCGCTCGATCGACGCGACCGGAGCAGGTGACGCTTTCAATGGCGGCTTTCTCCATGGCTATCTTGCGGGATGGGATCTGGAAGACTGTCTGCGGGCAGGAAACGTTTGCGGTGCGCTGGCGACCACTGGAGCGGGCGGGTCCTCCGTCCTTCCTTCGGCGACGAAGCTGCGAAAATTAATGGGCCAGCTCCAAACCAATTCCGGCCGGCTGGCACACAGCAAGACGAATAGGAGAAGAATCGGTTAATGAAGATTGCGATTATAGGCGCCGCGGGCGTGAGAACGCCGCTTCTGATCTATGGACTGTCGGAAGTTTCGCGGACCATCCCAATTGCGGAAGTTGCATTTTGGGACATCGATTCCGCTCGCCTAGGTGCTATGGGCAAGGTCTCGCGTGCAATGGCGAAACGCACCCATCTGCAAGCAAACCTCGACGTTTGCTCCACTCCGGAGAAAGCGCTGGAAGAAGCGACTTATGTGATCACCAGCGTGCGCGCCGGAGGCATCGAGGCACGCGTGAAGGACGAAACCATCGCTCTCGCGCATGGCTTGGTCGGACAAGAAACGGTTGGCGCCGGCGGCTTCGCGTGCGCGATGCGCAATCTGGCAGTCATGCTGCAATACGCGCAGCTCATCGAGCGAATTGCTCCAAACGCAGTCGTGGTCAATTTCACGAACCCAGTCGGCATCATTTCGCAAGGCCTGCTGAACCACACAACCGTGAAGGTAATCGGAGTTTGCGACACTCCGCTCGAGACCTTCGAGTCAATTGCAACCGCTCTCGGAAGAAATCCTTTCGAACTCGACTTCGACTATCTAGGATTAAACCACCTTGGCTGGATACGATCGGTTCGGACTGAGGCAGGTGAAGACCTGCTGCCTACGATTCTTGCGTCGCCTGAGTTGATCCAGAAGTGCTATCGACATGCCCTGTTTCCGCCCGATTTTATTCAGAAGTTGGGATTGCTGCCGACTGAATATCTTTACTTCTACTACTTTCCCGATACTGCCTATCGCAACACTAAACGCACAGGGCAATCGCGCGGCGAAGCAATTTTCAAGATGAACCGGGAGCTGTTCCAGCGCCTGTCCGACGCTCCCGAATCGAAATTGATCGAGATCTATGAAAATTATTTACGCGAGCGAAACGCCTCCTACTTCAGTATCGAGGCCACGGCTGGAATGGTGCGCAAAGAAGGGCAGGAACTCTATTCGCAGTTCTCGGGATATGAGCGCATCGCAACCATGGTGCTAAAGGCACTCAACTCACAATCACCCGCTTCTATACCGCTCACGATTCGGAACAATGATGCTCTCGAGGACCTCCAACCCACCGACGCTGTCGAGTTGCCTTGTGCAGTATCGTCGGCAGGAGTAAGTCCCCGGCGAGTTGGCCATGCACCCCGGGCCGTGAAGAACTTATTATTGCAAGTTAAGGAATATGAGCGTTTAACAGTCCAGGCTGCGGTAAATCACTCATCAGCAGGGGCAGTAAGAGCTCTGGTCAAAAATCCCTTGGTCGTTCGGGAAGTAGCTGCAATCAAGGTGCTCGCAGACTACATACAGGCTTTCGGAAACCAGATGGGCTTGCATTCATGATGCGGCTCGTTGTTCGTTGGACAATATGCATCCTATGAGACGCGTGCGCTGATCTGTGCTGACTGCTGGTGTTCATCCAACCCCAGCTGTTCATCAAAGCACAGCGCGTGCAGTAAGTTCTTCTTGTAGTGGTATCCAAACAGAAGGGTTCTGGAGCCGACGATCGGACTTGAACCGATGACCTGTCGATTACGAATCGACTGCTCTACCAACTGAGCTACGTCGGCCTCCACTGCGATTTTACTGGTTGATTTGCATATCCGGCAAACTCTGCTGTTGCTCATTCATTCCCACTGGATCGGAAGGCCACTGTTTGCGTTTCGGCCAAATCGCATCGCAATGGATGAAGAAGCGCCTGCCGGACGCAGAGCCGGAGGGAGACTCGGGCTGACTGCTTTTTGCCAGTGACAATTTTTTGTTCTCGCGTGGTTTTAGCGGAAGCTGGCTAGCCGGAGGCTGATAGCCAGGAATTCCCTGCGCAGGGAATTTCGCAGGGAAAAATTCCCGCAAAAAAAGCTTTGATCGCCGGACCCGCATAAACACTGGCGATTTTTAATCGACCAGGGAACCTGCAGGGAATCAGCACGGAATTTGTTATGAACCGTCTGCGTAACTGAGACTCACACGCGACCGTCCGCGATCCACAAAGCGGAGCAGGGAATCCAGCAGGGAATCCCTGCCCTGACCGTGGGGTTCCGCCTTCTTTGGCGTTGCGATTGGTTTTGCCTGATGTCGTCCGCTTTAGCCTTCAGCTGCGAAGCTATCCCGCGCTCTCTGAAGCTGATATCGAAGCTGCCTTGTCCTACGCCTCCGTGTGATCAGTGACATCCGTGCAATCCGTGTCGTGTTTTGGTTTTGCTGTTGTCTTTAGCTGGAAGCCGCTAGCTTCGATCCGTGACATCCGTGCAATCCGTGTCGTGTGTTGGCGTTGCTTAGCGGCTCAGCAGCTTCTCTTGTTTTCCATTTTTCTGTTAAAATTGAAATACCTATGAAGCGCAAGACCACGATCTACGTTGACGACACACTGCTCCGTGCACTCAAGATCGCCGCCGCGCGCTCCGGGCAACATGATTACGAAGTCGTCGAGCAGGCGCTCCGGTCGCATCTCGGCATGGACCTGCTGCAGCGTGCCGGTACCGGCTCCGGCTCCAATCTGAGCGAAAAAGACGCTCTCAGCCTGGCTTATCAGGAATTGCACCGCAGCCGAAAGCGATAAGTGCGCCGCGTCGTCATTGATCCCGGTGTGCTGGTCGCCGCCCTCATTTCACCGAAGGGAGCTCCCCGCGCTCTTCTACGAGCCTGGATCGAGGGTGCTTTTGAACTGATCGTGTCGTCCAAGTTGCTAAGCGAGTTAGAGCGGGTGCTGAAGCGGGAAAAGTTCCGCAGCTATGTCGGCCTGCGCGAAGTCAAACAGTACCTGGCACTCCTGCGCCGCTTCGCAACCATTGCGCCCGACGTTGAGGTAACGCAAACGCTAAGTCCGGATCCAGACGACGATTATCTGATCACGCTAGCAGCATCACAATCCGCCACCAGCCTGGTATCCGGCGACACTCATTTGACCGATCTCAAACAGGCGCCGATCCCGGTCCTCACTCCCCGAGCATTCCTGGATGAATTGCCTTTGCACTAGTGAAAACGGGAAGCAGAAGCTGCTAGCTGGTAACTTCATCCGTGTGATCCGTGACATCCGTGCAGTCCGTGTCGTGTTTTGGTTTTGTCGTCCTGAGTCCGCCTAAGGCGGATCGAAGGATCCTGTGTTTCGCCGTTGTCTTTAGCTGGATGCCGG
>Ga0134125_10006651_pt1 | contig 13074 bp, 8 predicted proteins | sample KB31751_FD_96464 | JGI IMG/M metagenome (GOLD analysis project Ga0134125, IMG submission 96464) | Terrestrial soil microbial communities with excess Nitrogen fertilizer from Kellogg Biological Station, Michigan, USA - KB3-175-1 | ecosystem: Environmental > Terrestrial > Soil > Unclassified ... | reverse complement strand
GGTTGGCGTCGCAGCCCTTATCATCATCGCTGCGGGGGTCGCGTTGATCCGGCAAACCATTCGCGGCAAACGCCCCATGCAATATGAGACGGCGGTTGGAGAATATCGGAGGGTCGTATTGCCCGACGGGGCGACGATGGAACTGGAGCCCGGCACAACGGTCACTGTCGAAGCCGGGTATAACCGAACGGGTCGCTCGGTGATCCTGCTGGCGGGAGAAGCACATTTCAATGTCCTGCACAAGACGGACCAGCCCTTTACCGTCGAAATGAAACACGCGAGCGTCCGGGATATCGGAACGACGTTCACTGTGTCGCTCCGGGAAGACAGCATTTGCGTGAAGGTGTCGTCGGGAAAGATCGAGTTTATTCAGAAGCAAACCGGGCAAACCCAGGAAGTGGCGGCCGGCAGCAACCTCGTGTGGAACCCGGGCGAGCCGGTAAAAGTCACCGCTAACGCAGGACTGCTCCGCTTTGACAATGCACCCCTCTCACAGGTGGTGACCGCGCTGGGTCTGCAATTCGGGAAAAAAATCTTGTTGAACGATACTGCGCTTGCTGCCCGTCGACTGACAATCGATCTCGGCGGGGAGTCTTTCGACGCAGCGATAACAGTCATCTGCGCCTCGCTGAACCTGGACAGTAAGGCGGATAGCAGCGGATATGTCCTGCAGCAGCGGGTGACAAGGTAACATGGAATTGAACCGGACAGCTGCATATCGGGTGAACCTGCGCGGCCTGGCCATGGCCCTGCTGTGCATACTTATGTGCCTGTCCACCAGAAACCTTTTCGCCCAGAATGCGGGGGCGCAGGATTCAACCCCCAGGGTCACCCTGACCCTTATCGACCGCCCCTTTCCGGAGGCGCTGGCAGTCATCGAAACAAAAATACCTTATAAGTTCGCTTACAGCAGTGAATTGGCCCGGGGCCAACAGCGCCTGACCATCCGCGCCACCGCGATGCCGTTAACCGATTTTCTGCAGGCCTTGTTTCGGGGTACCGGGATCCGTTACCAATTCATCGGCGACCAAATCGTATTGCAGACCGGGCCGGCCGGCGGTCGCGTCACATTCAGCGGCTATGTCCGCGACGGCGGCACAGGAGAATCCCTCGTCGGAGCCAGCGTCTATGCTCCCGCAAAAGGTGTGGGCGCGATAAGCAACAACTATGGGTTTTATTCCCTGACTGTACCGGTAACCGACAGCGTGGAAGTAGTCGTTTCGTATGTGGGGTATGTTACCATGACGGTGCAGATGGCTACCCGGGACCGGGATCGCTCCTTTTCGCTGGCGCACAGTGCGGCGGTTGAAGCGATCGGCGCGCTCGTCCTGACAAAAGACCGGCGGGAGGACAATGTCCGGAAGAACCAGCCGGCGCTGGTGGACCTCCCGACCGACATGATCACCGCGGCCCCATCTGTTGACGGGAGCGGCGACATCATCGGATCGGTGGAAATGCTGCCGGGCGTCCAGGCTGGGATCGACGGCACCCCCGGCTATTTCGTGCGCGGCGGCAATGCCGGACAGAACCTCGTCCTGCTGGACGACGCGACGCTCTATAACCCGAGCCACATTTTTGGTCTTGTCGGGATCTTCAATCCGCCGACCGTCAAATATGCAAGCCTGCTTAAGGGCGGTTTCCCGGCCTCCTACGGCGATCACCTCAGTTCGGTGCTGGACGTTGTCATGAAAGACGGCAATACCCGGCAAACAGGTGGAACGCTGGAAGCAGGCACGATATCATCCGGCGCAACCTTGTTCGGGCCGCTTCAACCGGGAAAATCCTCCTATCTCATTTCCGGACGCCGAAGCACGACGGACCTCCTGCTCAAGCCTTTCCCGGACAGCAATTATTTCGCCAACTATTATTTCTATGATGTGAACGCCAAGCTAAACTTCGAATTGTCGCCGAAGGACCGGTTGCTGGCAAGTTTCTATACAGGCCGCGACAATAACGTCTATTCGAACGACACAGCATCGCTGCAAGGCATCCGGTACGGGATGAACTTCGGCAATACGGCGGCGACCCTTCGCTGGAACCATCAATATTCACCGAAACTCTTCGGCCACTCAACGGCGGAATACAACCACTACCATCAGTTCCTTTCGGCTACCCAGGAGGGTTATTTCGCACAGATCTATTCCGGCATCCGTGACGCGGATATCAAATCGGAATTGAACTGGTGGCTGTCGCCGGCCCATTCCATTGCCGCCGGAGCGGACTATCTGTACCAAACGGTTTACCCTTCCACGCTGTCGGGCCAGGTGCCGGCGACCGGGCCGCAGACTTCAATCGTCCCTTCAGGCATTCCGCCCCTAACATCCAGCCGGGTTGCGGCATACGCCAGCGACGCGATGCGGCTCGGAGACAGGTGGGAGATCACGGCAGGCATAAGGGCGCCCTGGTACCGGCAATCGGCAGCGCAGTATATCTACGCCGAGCCGCGGCTGTCGGTGCTCTATCTCATCGATGCCAACAGCAGCGTGAAACTGGCCTATAGCAACATGCACCAGTTCGTCAACCTCGTCCAAAGCTACAACTCCAGTTTCCCCGCCGAGGTTTGGATCGGCAGCAGCGCGCTCGTACGCCCGCAGGTCTCACAGGAGGTGACGGCGGGAGTCTACAGGAACTTCGAGGCGAACGCCATCCAAACCAGTCTGGAAATCTATTACAAGAAAATGGGCAACCAATTGCTGTTTGGCGGAAAGGATACGCAGGCGATCGACAATTCGATCGAAAAAGAACTGGTCTTTGGCAGGGGCTGGGATTATGGCGCGGAGCTACTCGTGCGAAAGAACCGCGGACGATGGACGGGCTGGCTGGCGTATACGCTCGCGTATGCGTACCAAAGGTTTGATTCGCTGAACGGGGGCGCAACCTTTCCTTTTGCCTATGACAGGCGGCAAATGCTGGACGTATCCACTGCCTACAGGCTGGGTCCGCACTGGAGGATCGCGGCGAATTTCCTGATCGCCAGCGGCCGGGCATTTTCACTTAGCCCGGACTCGTCGTTCATTTTAAATCCGGGGCCGGGGCGGGATCCGTTGTACGACAATCCGGGCCGCGGCCGCGGGCGCGGGCGGAACTCCAACCGGGGCGGTTCCTGGGACGTCGTCGCCAACAATTACCGGCTCAGCCCCTATAACAGGCTGGACTTATCCGCAGAATATGCCAAACGGCGCGTGGTTGGCCGCCATACGCTGGAGTCGGACTGGATAGTTTCTGTATACAATGTGTATGCACGGCCCAACAATTCATTGGTCTACCGGACTATCGATCCCGCTTCCGGGAAAGTGGTGGCGAAGCAGCTACCTCTCATCCCTGTTATCCCTAGCATTACATATATGTTTAAATTTTAATTTTTAAGGCGACTAGGACCACACATCGGTTTAAGTGTCATATGGGAGAACACCATACTTTATGAAAAGACATCGTTTCAAATTCAGATCCTTCCTTCTTCTTCTTTCAGCCGTTATCGGCCTGCTGATCCAATCGTGCAATAAATCCACCAGCAGGAGTTCGGCGGGGAGCGCGCATTTCGAAGTATTGCTGACGGATGATCCTTCGACCTATGATGCGGTAAACATCGACATTCAACAAGTTGAAATACTTGCTTCGGCTGATTCAAGCGCCGCCGACTCCGGGGCCGGCTCCGGTTGGCGCACCGTACCCCTTTTCCGGCCTGGTGTCTATAACCTCCTCGATTTCCGCAATGGAATGGATACTGTCCTCGGGGCGGTCGACATCCCGGCGGGTACCATCGCGCAAATCCGGTTGATCCTCGGCGATAGCAATACTGTGGTCGTGGGCGGCGAGTCCTATCCCATGAAAACACCTTCGGCCCAGCAATCGGGGCTGAAACTGCACCTTGACGCAACCCTGGCGGGCGGGATCGTCTACAAATTGTGGATCGACTTCGATGCCGCACGATCAATCGTGCAGACCGGCAATGGCAAGTTCCTGCTCAAGCCCGTCATCCGCGCCTACAGCGCCGCGATCGGCGGCAGCATCAAGGGGTACGTATTACCGGGCGCCGCAAAGCCGGAGGTACTTGCCATCCAGGGCGTTGATACCCTGATGGCACTACCGGATTCCGCAACCGGTTATTATTTCTTTGGCGGCGTCAATGCGGGCGCCTGGAACCTGTTGTTCCAACCCGCCGACACGACCTTCGCGGATTCGAGCTCAACCGTGACCGTCAGCACCGGTGTGGTAACAGATGCAGGGTCGATGACCTTGCGATCAAAATAAATTACCTATGAATGGCTCGTAGGTCCGCAGACAAAGACCTGCTGTTGTCTCCGGACCCTTTATAAATCCGATACTATGAAAAGATTGATCCCGATCCTTGCAATGACCGTGGGTCTGCTCCCTTTACAAGCGTATTGCCAGCTGAACAACGGCGGGCTTTACGCATTTTTTGGCGTAGATGCGGACACCCGCGCCAACTGGATGAAATACGGTATGGTTGCCGGCTCTGTCGGTTCCGACGATTGGTTCGCCCCCGCGGGAACCGGCACGAATGTGATCGACACCGCTAACGCCGCATTCTACCAGGCGTTGCTGCAGGCCGGGGCCAACCTCAACTTTAACAAACGGATGTCCGCTTTGCTGTATTCGAAGGTCAACGGCAAGCTCTGGCTGGACGCGGCGTATGGCCGCGATTTTGTGGCTGCCAGCAGTCTCAAGGACTCCACGACATTTACGATCGCGGCAAAGAACGGCGACAACCCCTCCAACTGGCTTGGCGGAGTTTCGAGCTTCCCGGACAAGAACGACCTGACGGACGTCTATGCGCATATGCGCCGGGATGGCCTGACCGTGCACGATTCGCTGTGGTTCTTCACCGCGGTTTCCACCTATGGTTTCAGGGGCTCGAGTTATTTCGACGTGGAACTGTACAAGAACAACTTTTCCTACAATCCGGTGACGGGCGTATTTGCGACGGCGGGGACCAGCGGCGGACACACCGAATGGTTGTTCGACCCGGCCGGGAATATCATCCAGACCGGCGACATGATCCTCGCGGTGAATTTCCAGCCTGGTCTCGTTCCGGTAGTGGACCTCCGCATCTGGGTCAGCCAAACGACGCTCAGCACGATCATCCCCGCATACTTCAACTTTACCGGCTCGTTTAACGGCGCCAGCGCGTCGCCCACGTACGGGTATGCCTCGATCGATTCAAAGGCAGGCACCACAGCCTGGGGCGCGGGCATTTCGAACTTTTCAGGCACGCTTGCGCAAGATACCACCTATGCCACACCCTGGGGGACTGCGGCCCCGACAGGGGGCACGAATTGGTCCAGCCAGTATATCACGCAGCAATTCATTGAGATCGGCCTCAACCTGACCCGGATCGGCGTCGATCCGGCCTTGTATTCCTCTACGCTGAGTCCTTGTCAGTCGCTGTTCTCGGACATATTTTTCAAGTCGCGGTCTTCCAATTCCTTTACCTCCAACATGCAGGATTTTGTGACGCCCCTTACGTTCCTGCGGACACCGGTCATGGACTACAACGTGATGGGTGATACGCTGCGTTGCAACCACCGGACGGCGACCATTTCGATTACCAACAACACGACTGCCGGTTATTATACCTGGGCAGCCCCCGGGGGCGGCGTGGCAGGCAGTAACTACGACAGCACTATGCTCAGCATCAACAAGGCAGGCATGTATATCGTCTCCGCATCTCCGGCGATCGGTTGCCCGGCCACCCGATCGGATACGATCGTGATCCCGATCGATACTTTCCCGCCGGTGGCTTCGGCCAATGCGGGTCTGGCTGGTAATATGCTCGCGCTGTACGGGGGGAACCCGGTTGCGAGCAACTACCCCACCCCGTTTGGAGGTTCGCAAGGCCTTTCCTACAGCTGGACCGGGGCCTCAGGCTTCACTTCCGTCCTGCAGAATCCGCTGACGGACACTGTTTGGGGGACCTACCTGCTCACGGTCACAGAAAAACGAAACGGCTGCACGGATACCGCTTCGACTTTTGTGAGTGAAGCGATGTTCATTGCCCTTTTCAGCAACCAGCTGCGGGTAAGCGGGGCGTATGTGAACGGGGACGTCCGGCTCCAATGGACGGACCCGAATTCCGCGGGTGTAAAGGCTTATTCAATCGAGAAAGAAGCCGACGGTGCGTTTACCCCGATCGGCACCGTGGTGACGGGAATGCCGTTGGTATTTTCCGACGGACACCCCTCGACCGGAAATAATTTTTACCGGATCAAGGCGATGACCCGCTCCGGCGCTGAATACTATTCGACTGTGATCAGCGTGGCCGTGAGTGGCGCCGAGGGGTTCTATCTGGCCGGGACTACACTGGTCGCGAACCTGACTGCCGGCGCCCGCGGCGCACTTACCGTATACGACGTCCTGGGGCACGCATTGGCGCATCGGGACATCGTGCTGATCGCCGGAAACAATGAAATTCCGATAACCTGTCCGGGAAACGCTCAGCGCGCCGTCCGGGTCGTTAGCCTGTTCGTCGGCGGGAGGATGGCCTTTACCCAGGAAGTGCTTCTGCAGACGGACAGGTAGGGCGAGCGATCCGAGGTCGGGGGCGGCGGGAATCCCAACTTCTAACGTACTGATATGACAAACCCCCGGGATCCGGGGGTTTGTCTTGCGGCTATGACCGTTGTGTTATTTGCAGCAGCCGGGACATTCCGGGCAATGCGGGGGACAGGGGCAGTTGGGGCCGCATGTCGGATGGGATATCGTCATGGCGGCGACCGCCAGGTCCATCAGGTACAACATGATGAATGATTTTGTCGTGAATAATGTTTCGGACATTGCGGATTATGCGGTAAGATCAGGTGGTTTCCAGTGATTTTGATAATAGTCGGTAAGTTGATTCAGAGGCATAACCGCATATATTGTTCTCAAGGCCGGGAGGCCAAGGTCGAAGCGGATAAAAGGTTCAAAAATCACGGGCGCGCAAAGCGGACAGTCAAAACAACATGACGGGTGGTCCGGCCGCGCCGGCTTCCCGCCCTTTTTCTCCCGGTGGCAGTTTTCACACGCCGGCCCCTGACAATGGTCGGGCATAGGGGTAACAAGGCAAACCCGGTCGGGAGCGCATAAGCTGGATATCCGCGCGGCACCGATAAAAAGTGTCGCCAGGGGAAGCAGCAATACGATCGCCGAAATCCTGCGCATGCCTAAAGGTAACAAATTTTGCCGACTCATGGCATATGAATTGCTGCGCGATTGGTATGCAAAACCGCCGTTGTTTCCTGAAAAAAACCTTACAGGCCGGGCTGATAGCCGGTCTTGGCACAACCCTGCTGACCGGGTGCTCGGGCGGGGAGGGCGAAGAGAAAAAAGTTTCCCCTCCCGAGGATCTGATGCAGGAACACGGGCTCCTCAATCGCATCCTGCTGATCTACGATCACGAGCGTTTCCGGATGTCGGGCAACCTTCCACCGGACCTGCCTTCCCTCCAGGCCGCAGCGATGATCATCCGGCAATTTGTAGAAGACTATCACGAGAAGCAGGAAGAAAATTACCTTTTCACGCGATTCCGTCAGGCCAATCAACTGACCGATCTCGTCCAGACCTTGCTGCAGCAACACAATGCCGGACGCCGGATCACGGACGAATTGCTGACGCTCACCAGGGCCCCGGACCTGAACGACAGCGAGACAAAACGGCTCGACAATTTACTCATCCAGTTCAACACCATGTACCGGCCGCATGAGGCACGAGAAGACACGGTGCTATTCCCCGCATTCCGAAAGCTGGTGTCGAAACATGAATACGACTCACTGGGCGAGGAATTTGAAAAAAATGAACGGCAGCATTTCGGACAGGATGGGTTCGAGGTGATGGTCAACCGGGTCGCCGAAATTGAAAAACGTCTCGGCATCTATGACCTTAGCCAGTTCACGCCTGCCTGATCCTTTTCAGAATTTCCACAGATTCGCACTGTAGCATTACACCGCCGGCCTGTCGTCTCCCTCCACTTGAAGAAACTGCAACCATATCTTTTATTGCTTATCCAGCTCATGCAAGACCTGTTGAAGCTGTTTTTCCGCGTCGGGAAGCGTCTCGTGCTGCCCGGGTTTGGAGCAAAGGGAAATGTCCTGACGAGCATCCTGGCGCTCTTTTCCGAAAGTACTGGAGCCCTGATCAGATTCCGGCGCGACCTCCTGGACATGCCTTTTCCAACCTTGCAAATCCCGGCGCGCGCCCGTCTCGACGCCTGGTGGGCGATCGGCAAACGCTGGTTGCGCAAAGGCCTGGTGGCCGCTGCATGGGCGCTGTTCGTCCTCTCCTCCTTCGAGTGGACTTCGGTTCCCCCGTCGCCTCCTCCCCGTGTTGAGACCCTGGCGACTGTGCAGGAGATCCCGGGCGCCGACATTCCGGATACCCGAGAATGTCGGATCGGAGACCCCGATCGCCACTGTATTTTACCTTATGCTGTATCCCTGCGGATGCCGGCGTCCATCGTGCACCGCCCGATCAGGCGGCGCTGGTTGCAACTCGGCTATATGCGCATTTGATGTGGGAGCGGACCACCCCCATTCACTCCATTCTTAAACATCAAATGTCAATTTATCCATGATCAGACTTTTCGGCCTGTTCCTGCTTTTATTCAGCGAGCCGCTCCTGGCCCAATACTCCGTTACCTTCCATTTGTACAACGAGGAGAACCGGCAACCCGTGCGGGCCGTGACGCTTCTTATCCTGCCTGAAAAACGGCATACCCTGTCGGACTCCGCCGGACGCGCGGCCTTTGCCGGACTTCAGGCGGGCCGACACCAGGTCAGCATTTCCTCCATTGGGTACAAAGACCGGCAAATCCGGATTTTTTTGTCCGCGCCCGATACGGATCTCAGCATCTCGTTGGATCCGCTCGTCGAAACGATGCAGGACGTCGTCATCTCATCGACCCGGTCCAACCGGCTTCTGAAGAACACCCCTGTTACCGTACAGGTTGTCGACAGGGAAGATATCGAAGAAGGCACCGCGGAGTCCCCTGCGAATATCCGCGAATTGCTCACAGAACTGTCGGGGACGCAAGTCCAGCAGACCTCGCCTGTCTCCGGCAATGTCAGCATCCGGCTCCAGGGACTGGACGGCCGGTATACGCAGCTGTTAAAAGACGGTTTCCCGCTGTACGGTGGATTTTCGGGCAGCCTGAGCATTCTCCAGGTTCCGCCGCTCGACCTCCGGCAAGTCGAGGTCATCAAAGGCGCGGGCTCCGCGCTGTACGGAGGCGACGCGATCGCCGGCATCATCAACCTGATCAGCCGGGTGCCGGATACCACGATGCACCTCGACGGTATCGTCAATCAAACCGATCGCGGCGAATCGGATCTCGGCGGTTATTACAGCCATCGGGGCAAATACAGCGGCTTCTCGGTCACGGCCTCCGCCAGCCGTCTGACCCCGTTCGATGTTAACAAGGATGGATTCACCGATATCCCCAAGGTCAGACAGGGCAGCGTGGCTCCGGCCATGTATTGGTATCCCGACGACAGCACGACCATCCGGCTGGGGTTAACCGCTTTTTCCGAAGACCGGACCGGCGGAGATCTGCTGGCAGTTCGCCATGGCCCCGACAGCCTGCATCCATTCCTGCAATCCAACCACAGCGATCGGGACTATTATCAATTGTCCGTTGACCGGAGATTGCCTGGCCTGCAAAAGTTGATTTTTAAAAACTCTACCGCTTATTTCTATCGGAGCATCTCGCAGCGCATTGCCGATTCAGGTTTCAGTTTTGGCGGATCGGAGATCTCCTCCTTCACGGAAGCCAGCTATTCGAAGAACAGCGGCGATCACGAACTGGTGACGGGTTTGGGCCTTGTCACCGATCAGTTCCGGCCCGACCCGCGGCATGCCGCCCTTGGCTACACGCATGTCACACCCGGTCTTTTTATCCAGGACGACTGGACCCTGGCAAAGTCTTTCACCGTCGAGGCGGGTGCGCGCGGGGACTGGGAACATACACTTTATTTTCTGCCCCGCCTGGCTGTCCTGTACCGGCCAGTACGGGCACTGACCATCCGGTTGGGAGGCGGTCTGGCCTACAAGCTGCCTACGGTCTTCGATGCCGCCGATGAAGAGGAGGCTTATCAACAGGTCTACCCTATCGCCGCGGGTGTAAAGACCGAGCGGTCGGCAAGCGGGAATCTTTCCCTCAATTACAAGGGCACGATCGGTGACGATATCGGTTTTACTGTTGATCAGAATTTCTACTATACCCGGCTGATCAGCGCCCTCGTCGAACAGGAGGACAGCCTTCTTCCGGGAGGGGTATATTTTGTCAATGCAACCGGCCCGGTTGTCTCGCAGGGATCCGAGACTGTGGCGCAGTTCTCGCTCGATGCCCTTACCCTGCACCTGGGCTATACCTTCTCCGATACCCGGCGCGTCTATCTTCCGGGTAAACCACCGCTTCCACTAACTCCTCGCAACCGGTTTGTCGGCACACTCGGCTATGAGCCCGGTCCGCACTGGAAGCTTGCGGCTGAGGGATTCTATACCAGCACTCATACCCTTGACAACGGCATTGTCACCCGGCCCTTTTGGACCTTCGATATCAGCGTGCAGCGCGGTTGGGGGAGATATGCGCTGCTGTTGAATATCGAGAACATCGGAGATACGCGACAGAGCAGGTTCGGGCCATTGTATGCGGGAACCGTGCAGCGCCCCGTCTTCAGCGAGGTCTACGCCCCATTGGACGGCCGGGTGATCAGCCTGGCATTCAGGTATAGCCGGTGAACAGGTAAATTGTCTATATTCGGTAAAACCTCTACGATGCAAAAGATTAAAATTGCCTACTGGATCGTCACCGCGATCTTTGCCGCCTTCATGGCTATGTCGGGATTTTTCGACGCGATTTCAACCCCGGACGCGCTGAAGGTTTTCAAGGACCTCGAACTGCCGGCCTACCTTTCTCCATTCCTGGGTGTGGCAAAATTGCTGGGAGCAATCGCCATCATCGTCCCGGGATTCCCTCGACTCAAAGAATGGGCTTATGCGGGGCTTTTCTTTGACCTGCTGGGGGCCACGTATTGCAGTATCGCTTCCGGCCATCCTGCCGCCCAGGCGACGTTCATGCTTCTGCCTTTGGCGTTCCTTTTCGTTTCTTACGGTTTGTATCATCGTAAGGCGCGACGGGCCGCGTAACGCCGGTGGGTTAATGAATGCTTTATGAATGTTTGAATGCTTTATGAGGATATGAATACAGTATGAATGTTTGAATACTTTATGAGTTCCTGAATACTTTATGGATGCCTGATTTCTTAATAAAGAATACTCAAAAATACTGAAATAATTTTTCCATTACTAAATAATTTAGTATTTTTAGGATATGGAAGGGTTACAGAAGGAAATCATGCAGCAGTTGCAGCAGGAGATCCTGCTACGGCAGGGGTTTCGCCCGCCCACGCCCGCCGAGATCGATGTCGGGTTGGGTTTGGTCGCAAACGCATTTCCGCAGCGGATATTTCCAACGGGTGCCATTCATGAGTTGGTGAGCGATGGGGACGGTTCTGCAGCGGCTTCGGCCGCCTTTGTCGCCACCCTCACAGGACGCCTGATGGTGAGAGGGGGTGCCTGTATTTGGATCGGGCGGGATCGGGCAATTTTCCCGCCAGGCCTTGCCGCATTTGGCGTGGACGCCGACAAAGTCATATTTATCCGGGCGCGGCGTGATAAGGAGTTATTGTGGATCATGGAAGAAGCATTGAAATCGGAGGGATTATCCGCGGTGGTGGGCGAGATTCGGGACGTCGGTCTCATCGCTTCGAGAAGATTGCAATTAGCCGTCGAGCAAAGCCGCGTTACGGGCTTTTTGCTACGAGATTCGCCGCGGAACCGGAACCCGATCGCCACGGTGGCCCGGTGGCGGATAACCCCGGCTGCGAGCGAAATTGGTGAACTCCCCGGAGTAGGACATTGCAGATGGAATGTTGAATTACTGAGGGTCAGGAACGGGCAACCGGGTAATTGGATACTGGAGTGGCAGGCAGGCCACTTCAGAATGGTATTTCCTGCGATCCAGACTATGCGCCCAGGGTGGGCACGACAGACAGGCTAACCAAGGCATGGATGGAGCGAAACGATATTGTTCCATATGGTTTCCTGATCTGCTGACCGACCAGGTTTCCGCCGCGCGACCGGAGTTGCGTGAAAGGCCTTTGGTGCTCACTATCCCGGATCGTGGAAAGAAATTGATCACCGCGGCCAATCATGCCGCCCGGCTCGAAGGGATCCAAAATGGTATGGTTGTCGCAGATGCCCGGGTCCTATGCCCCACCCTTGAAATTGTCGATGAGCGGCCGGCACAGGCGGCAAAACTGCTTCGCTCCATCGCAATTTGGACCACCTGGTACACACCGGTCAGCGCCATCGATGCGCCGGACGGCTTGCTGGCCGACATTACCGGTTGTGCTCATTTGTGGGGTGGCGAAGGGCCTTATCTTCAGGACATCCGCTGCCGTCTGAAGGCCAAAGGATATACCGTGCGTTGCGCGATTGCCGATACCGTTGGCGCCGCCTGGGCGGTGTCAAGGTTCGGGTCTGCAGGTATCATTCCGCCCGGCGAACATCCCACGACGCTTCTGCCCTATTCCCTTGCCGCGCTGCGCATAGACAACGAACTGTTGGGGAAACTGGAACGGCTTGGGCTCAGGACGATCGGGCAAATCGCGGGCATGCCGAGAAGAGCGCTGGAGCGCCGTTGCGGATCCGGATTGCTCCATCGTCTCGATCAGGCGACAGGGATCGAAACCGAGCTGCTCCAACCTGTCGTGCCAGTCTTTCCCTTCCAGGAACGACTGCCCTGTCTGGAACCTATATGCACAGCAGCGGGCATAGCAATCGCCCTGCGCAATTTGCTAGATACGATTTGCAGTCGCTTGCAGGAACAGGGAAAGGGTCTTCGCCTGGCCCTTTTCAAGGGCTATCGCCTCGACGGAAAAGTCGTCTCCGTTCAGATCGGCACTAATCGAGGTTCCAACAATCCAGCCCATTTGTTCAAACTGTTCGAAGAAAAAATTTGCCTTCTCGAACCGGATCCGGGCATCGAGTTATTTATACTCGAAGCACCTAAAGTGG
>Ga0134125_10006650_pt1 | contig 13074 bp, 10 predicted proteins | sample KB31751_FD_96464 | JGI IMG/M metagenome (GOLD analysis project Ga0134125, IMG submission 96464) | Terrestrial soil microbial communities with excess Nitrogen fertilizer from Kellogg Biological Station, Michigan, USA - KB3-175-1 | ecosystem: Environmental > Terrestrial > Soil > Unclassified ... | reverse complement strand
CGGCGGGCGGCCGCCCGTCTCAAACCCATTGCATCCGCGACCTGCCTCATCGCCTCACCTTTGTCGAAAGCTGCCGGATCCCGGACGACTGTGGTTAAAAACCCGTGTCACGGGGCGAGTTTTTCTTTCCACTGCCTCAGCAGGTCGAATGCCTGGACCGGGGTGAGCTGGTCGAGCTCAACCGTGGCCAGGACCTTGATCAGCTCCTGGGCGGGGTCGCTGAAGAGGGCAAGTTGTGTTTCGTCCTCTTTGCGCCGATTGCGGGCGGCTCGGTTGTGCCCCACGTGATGAACCGCCAGCTCCGAGAGCAGTTGCCGGGCGCGGTCGAGCACGGGTTTGGGCACGCCGGCCAGGCGGGCGACGTGGATGCCGTAGGACCGGTCGGTCCCCCCTTCGACGATCCGGTGCAGGAAGACAACCTGGTCCTCCCACTCGCGCACCGCCACGTTCAGGTTTTTCACGCCTTTGAACCGCTGGGCGAGATCGGTCAGCTCGTGATAGTGCGTGGCGAACAGCGTCCGGCAGCGGACGGTCGACGCGATGTGCTCGGCGATCGCCCAGGCGAGGCTCAGGCCGTCCAGCGTGCTGGTGCCGCGGCCAATTTCGTCCAGCACGACGAGGCTCTTCGGCGTGGCGTTGTTCAGGATGTTGGCCGTCTCGGTCATCTCGACCATGAACGTCGATTGCCCGGCGTGCAGCTCGTCGCTGGCCCCGATCCGGGTGAAGAGCCGATCGACCAGGCCGATGGTGGCGCTCCTGGCCGGCACGTAGCTGCCGATCTGGGCCAGCAGCGTGATCAGCGCCACCTGGCGGATGTAGGTACTCTTGCCGGCCATGTTCGGGCCGGTGATGAGGCTCAGGGAATCCTCCGGACCAAAGTGCGTGTCGTTGGCGACGAACTCGCTGCCGAGCTGCTGATCCAGCACGGGGTGGCGGCCATCGACGATGTCGAGCACCGGATCCTCGCTGATACTTGGCCGGCAATACTTTCGGTCGGCAGCCAGTGCCGCCAGCGACGAAAGCACGTCGATCCGGCCCAAGCCGTACGCCAGTTCCTGGAAGCTCGACACGTGCGGCAGTAACGCCTGGCGGATGTCCTCAAACAACGTCTGCTCGAGCGCGATCGACTTGTCCTGCGCGCCCAGCGCCTCGTCCTCAAACTTCTTCAGTTCATCGGTGACGTACCGCTCGGCATTCTTGATCGTCTGCTTGCGTGACCAACTATTGGGGACCTTGGCGCGGTGCGTGTCGGTCACTTCGATGTAGTAGCCGAAGACTTTGTTGAAGCCGACTCGGAGCGAGGAGATGCCCGTGTCGCTTGCGAGCTGCGCCTGATATCTGGCCAGCCACTGCTGGCTGTTGGAGCCGATGTCGCGCAGGCGGTCCAGCTCGGGATCAAACGCGTCGGCGATGACGCCGCCCTCGCGCAGGTGCGGGGCCGGATCGGACTTGATCGCGCCCTCAAGGTGCTTGGCCTGCGCCTCGCAAAATGGCCGCAGGGCGCACAGCTCCGGTGCGATCTCGTTCGACTGCGACAATGCGCTGAGCTTGTCGAGCAGTTCCGGCAGCGACTTGAGGCACTTACCCAGTGCGGCCAGGTCCCGCGGGCTGGCCCGGCCCACCGATAGTCGCCCGACAATTCGCTCGATATCGCAGACGTTGTCGAGCTTTTCCACGACCGATCGCAATCCCGCCGGTGATTCCAGGAACGCGGCGATCGCGTCCTGCCGCGCGGTGATATGTTCCGGGTCGCAGAGCGGCGTCCGCAGCCATTGCCGGAGCAGTCTGCCCCCCATGCTGGTGCGGGTGCGGTCGATGGCGGAGAGGAGCGAGCCTTCAGTGCCGCCGGAGCGGATGGTGCGGTCGACTTCGAGGCTGCGCCAGCTTGCCGGGTCGATGCTGAGGTGGTCTTCGACGACGTGCCGGTTCAGCGGGCGGATGTGCGAGAGGCCGGTCTTCTGGGTTTCTTCCAGGTACGTGAGCACGGCCCCGGCGGCGAAGACCGCCGGGTCATCGTCGGTGAACCCGAACCCGCCGGCCGTCTTCACTTGCCACTGTTTTCGGATCTGCTCGGCCGCATGGTGCGGCGTGAACTGCCACGCGGCCCGCGCCGTCACCGCATTGATCCCCAGCTTTCGAATCCGCTCGGCAATGTCGTGCGGGCGACCCGACGGAAGCTCGGGAACCAATATTTCCGCGGGCCGCAGACGGGCGATCTCGTCGAGCATCTGCCCTTCGGACCCGCTGGCGGCGGTGCAGGCGCCGGTCGACAGCTCGACCCACGCCAGCCCGGCGCGATAGCCGTTGGACTTGGTGACGTGAAACGCGACCGCGGCCAGGTAGTTGTCGGACCGACCATCGAGCAGCGGGTCGTCGGTGAGCGTTCCCGGCGTCATGAGCCGCACGACCTCGCGCTTGATCACGCCCTTGGCCTGGGCCGGGTCTTCGGTCTGCTCGCAGATGGCGACCTTGTGCCCCGCCGCGATCATCCGGCGGAGGTAGCCCTCGACCGAATGAAATGGCACCCCCGCCATCGGGATCGCATCGTCTGCGTCCAGCCCGCCGCGGCTCCGGCTCGTCAGCGCCACCCCCAGCACCTTGTTGGCCAGCCGGGCGTCGTCCCAGAACATCTCGTAAAAGTCCCCCATCCGGAAAAACAGCACGTAATCCGGGTGTTGCGCCTTGAACTGCTGGTACTGCCGCATCGCCGGAGAAAGCGCCTTCTCGTCGCCCGACCGGTTCACGTCTGGACTTTTGGTTGGCGCAACTGAGGGAGGTGATTGACTCATGACCCTGAGCGTCGCAGGGTATGGGAGGGGGTGGGACAGATCAAGTCAGCTAATCTCAAGTAACAAAAAAGGGGCGCTTAGAACCCAATATGAAGTCGGAATTTCGCCCCCGCTTTTTCCGCTTCCACCAGCACGCATTCCAAATCCCGCAATTCGCGCAGCAGGTCGTCGGTGCGGTCCACCGGCTCCCAGCTTCCGTGTTGCTTTCGCCCGCGCTCTATGACGAAGCGATTGTTGGCATAGTGCTGCTGCAATGCTTTGACTGCCGGCAACGCGTCTTTGGGCTCGAACCATTTCACAGGCTCGATATTCAGTTCGCCCGGATCGTGAACTAGATCCGCCATGTCTTCCGCTGAATAACTTTGGAAGGTGCTAAGCGACGCGGTTCCCAGCTTGGAGGCCGTCGCTGCCAACGTTTCCAAATCTCCCACCAGACGGGCCAGAAAAACCCGGTCGTGATTGATCTCAACACCGTTCAACTCCCGGTCAAGTGAAACATACAGTGTTTGGCTCATCTTGTCTCTTGTGGCATGCCCATGGACCGGCGTACGCGGACACCTTTTTGATTTTACCGCAAGCGCACGACAAAGTTACTCGGTTAAGGGCGGATCATGAAGGCAAGTGCCCTTCATCTCGTGGCACGGTGCGTCTCGCCCGTGCGCGGGGAAGTCGCTTGTCGCACGGCGGGTGGTCTGTGGAAACACCAACTCGCGTCGCGGAGGCATTTCCCTCGCCAAAACACGAAAAATGCCTCCACGACTAGACGTGGTCCTTCCACACCGAACCCGAGCGCTGTCTTTGAACATCCCCGGCGCACGGGCGAGACGCGCCGTGCCACGTCTGAATGCCGGGTCGTCCCGACCCATTCGTATTTCAGACACGCTGATCTGTGTTAGGCGGCCCGAGCGGCGCGCAGGCCGCGGAGGGTGCAGGGGCGGGTTTGGTCGAAATCGTTCAGTGATGGGTTCTTTTCGGGAAGGTCCCATTTCTCGAAGAGCTTCGCGTTGTCTTGTGCGGCGCGATCAAGGTCGGCCTGGCGGCGGTCGTCCTGGAGCTCGTCGTGATCGATCAAAGCGCCGAAGGCGGGGACGACCGACAGGCCGGCGTGCCAGACTTTCAGGGAAAAATCGGGGTCGGCGGCGTTGAGGAAGTAGCGCTCGTCGAAATAGCCGAGCCGCTCGAAGAGGGCGCGGGTCGCGACGCCGAAGTTTGCGTAGACCGTGCCGCGAACGTGCAGGACGTGGAACGCGCGGCCCTGGTGCATCGCTTCGAAGGCGATGTTTTTCCCGGCTTCGGTCGGGTGGAAGAACGCGGCCATGCCAACCGTTCGCGGCGAAAAAGCGAGTTGCTCGACGGCCCGGTCCAGCGAGTGCGCCAGCGGGCGGGCGTCGTCGTTGAGCCACATGAGGTAGCGTCCGCGGGCGGCACGGAAGCCTTTGTTGGCGGCCTTGACAAAGCCTTCGCGTTTGGGCTCGCGGATGACCCGCAGGCGGTCGCCCATAGCGCCGGCGGCGTGTTCGAGCACCGTGGCGGTTGCGTCGGTGCTGGCGCCGTCGACGACGATGATTTCGTACGACAGGTTGGTTGCGTTCCGCACCGCGACCAGGCACGAGGCCAGCGAATTGGCGCGGTTTACGGTCGGGATGACGATCGACAGGTCAAACATTGTTTTCCATTCGCTTATTTGTGGTGCAGGCTTTCCAGCCTGCCCTGAGCCCGGTCGAAGGGCCTGCTTTCCTTTAGAACTGCAGGCTGGAAAGCCTGCACCACAACAGGGCTTTCAGGAGTACAACCGGAACACGGGCACGCCGGCCGCTCGCAGCGGCTCGGATTGCTTCCAGAACTGGTCCTGGTACGTGTCCGTGCTGAGCACGACCGGGGGAACCAGATTCCCGGCCAGGATTCTGGCCCTCGCCTGTTCGAGCGACTGCACCGGCAGATCGAGATAGACCGGCGTTTGCGCAAATCGCGCGTGATCGTCGATGATCCCCACGACCCGGTGCCCGCGGCTCTCCCAGACGTGCCGCTCGGATAGCAACCGGGCCGTGTGCTTGCCGGCGCCGTACAGGAGCACGCGGGCGGGTTGTCCGATCTGGTCCATCACATTCAGCAGCCGCAGGCCCGGCGTGTGGGTGGAACAGTGAGCCGCGCCGGACAAATCTCCGACGATGCCGGTCAACGCGGGTAGCAACGCGGCAGCCAATGGGGGCGGCAACGTGCGCAGCCTTCCCGTTAGGTCGGATCGCCCGCGGGATCGGAAACGATCGATGGCTGACTGGTAGAACGCGACGCGCGTCTCGGCGACGGTTACGGGGTTGCACAGCGTTAGAATCCGATCGTACGCGGCCCGCGACAATCGATCGGTTTGATCTGAGTCCACCCACAGCGATTCCATCGCGCGGCACAGCCCCGCCGCATCCGAAGGATCGACGGCAATCCCCGCCGGGCCGACCAGCTCGACGGAGCCGGTCCCATTACCGACGATCAACGTCCGGCCGAATGACATGGCCTCGCAGCAGGCCATGGAGAAGTTTTCACAGAGGCTGGGCATGACGCCGAAGCGTGCCGCTTGCCACTCTTTGGCGATCTGGGCCGGCTCCAGCTCACCGGTGAACTGCACGCGGCCGCGCACCGACGGCAGCAGGTTGGCCTCGATCCAGTGGCGCATTGATGTGCCGCCGGCGGCGGTGCTGGTGTCGGGACCGACGAACCTAAACGTCGCGCCAGGATGGCCGGGCAGGAATTGGTTCAGCGCCTCGGCGATCGTCTGCACACCCTTGAGGCGTTCGATCCGGCCGACGAACACGATCGACCCGTCACCGGGCGGCGATCGAAAGGGTTCGGTCGGGCAGGGGAACGGGTGCGGGATGATGCTCACGTCTTGCGGCACCGGCACGAACTTTTGCGTGGCGTTCACAACCGCCTGGGTCGGCGCGCACACGGCATCGGCCAGATGAATGGCCGCCAGTTCCAGCGCGGGCAGGAGCGGATCTGGGTCGCCCGATTCGTTCACCGCCCGCGCGATGGAGGTGCAGCAGTGCAGGTGAGTCACTACCGGCGCGTCAAACTGCCGGTTGAAAACCAGCGGCAGGCTCATCGCCTCGACGTCGGGGGCCTCGACCACATCGAATGGCCGCTCTCGATGGATGTGGAGAAGGCGATCGCACAGCAACCAGCCGAGCGACAGGCGGTATGCCCCGTCTCCTCCGGCCTGGAGGGCCGCCCCCAGCGGTGCGGGGATTTGGCCGCGCTCGACACGCCGGGCAAGGTCGTCCGCCTCGTGGAATCGAATCGATTCAGGGACCGCGGCCCGCACTGAATCGGGAACCGCGAACGTAAAAACGTGTACCTCGTGCCCCGCCTTAGAAAGTGCGATCGCGGTCTGGCGGACGGCGCTGCCTATCCCGCCCATCCGAATGCCGGGCCACTGGTGCGAGAGGAACGCGATCCGCATGGCAGGATTATCGGTCCAGGCGACGATCGGCCGATAATCATCGGTAGATGAGCGTGCTGGCCGCCCCTGCGATCGGATCGAAGCCCAAGGCCGCCTCGCTGCGCGCCCTTCGCCGGCGGATCTGGGGCAAGCCGGCCGGATCGATCGTGAAGCTTGGCGGCTATCGTGTGAAGATCACCGACGGCCCCAACGCCTACATGCAATACAAGGACGTATTCGTCCACGGCATCTACCGCTTCGCCAGCGACCGCCCCGACCCGCTGATCATCGACGGCGGCGGGAACATGGGGATCTCCGTCCTCGGGTTCAGACACGATCATCCCGAAAGTCGGATCATCGCTTTCGAGCCTGATCCGCAGATCTTTGAGCTTCTTCGATCGAATCTCGAGCGAAACGATGCAGATCGGAATGTGCGGCTGGTGATGTCGGGATTGGGTGCTGAAGAGGGGTCGGCTATCTTCGAGGCTGATGGGTCGGCGGGCGGTCGCGTGAACGAATCAGCGGGGAAGGCCACCGTCCACATCGAGCGGCTCTCCCCGTATCTGCATGAGCCGGTCGATTTTCTGAAGCTCAACATCGAAGGGCAGGAACTGCCTGTCTTGCGCGAGTGTGCGGCCGCGGGCGCGTTGCAGAACGTGCGGCGGATGGTGGTGGAATACCATGCGTGGGCCGGGGCGCCGCAGGAACTGGGTGATCTGCTCAATCTTCTGGCGGCTCAAGGATTCCGATTCCTCGTCCACGACTTCGACGCGGAAACCTGCTCGATCACCAAGCCCCCTTTCAAACACCGGCCGCACGCGCACTGGTTCTGTCTGGTCCATGCTCAACGCCCCTGAACTCATGGCTGTCACCGAATTCGAACCCGTTTCGATGGAACCCGTCAGCCGGTCGTTCGGTTTCGACCGCGGCACGCCCATCGATCGCCATTACATTGAGCGGTTTCTCGCGGCCAACGCGGATCACATCCGAGGCCGCGTGTTGGAAATCGGCGACGCCACCTACACGCGCCGCTTCGGCGCAGGCCGGGTCGAGCGCAGCGACGTTCTCCACGCCACGCCCGCAAACCGTTCGGCCACGCTCGTTGGCGATCTGGCCTCCGGCGCCGGGATTCCGCACGCCGCCTTCGACTGCATCATTCTGACGCAGGTGCTCCCATTCATCTTCGACGTTCGCTCCGCGGTCGCCACGTGCCGGCGGGCGCTCAAGCCCTGCGGGGTCGTTCTCGCGACGGTCCCCGGGATCAGCCAGATCAGCCGCTACGACATGGACCGATGGGGCGATTTCTGGCGGTTCACCAGCCTCTCGGCCCGGCGGCTGTTCGAGGAACAATTCGGATCCGAGCAGGTGCAGGTTGAGGCGTTCGGAAATCTTCGGGTCGCGGTCGATTTCCTGCGCGGGCTGGCGCTGGAAGAGTTGCCGCCGGGCAGTTTGGAGCACAACGATCCCGATTACGAGTTGATTACTGCGGTCAAAGCAACCCGAAGGTAAGCCGCGTGAGTTTGGACGGCGCGATCATCCTGCTCTATCACCGGGTCACGCGGCCGGATCGGGATCCGCAACTGCTGTGCGTATCGCCCGAGAACTTCGCCGCACAGTTGGAAGCGCTCGGCCGCATGCGGCGGGTCATCCCGCTCAGCGAGCTTGCCCGCGACTTGCGCCGCGGCCACGTCAAACCTGGCACGGCGGCCATCACTTTCGACGACGGCTACGCCGACAACATTCACGAAGCCGCCCCGATCCTGCGCCGCTTCGGCATGCCGGCGACGGTCTTCGCGACCACCGCACATGCAGAGGACGGCCTCGAGTTCTTCTGGGACGATCTGGACCGGATTTTCCTCTCGCCCGGCCGGCTTCCCGCACGCGGGCGGCTCCAGTGGGAGGACGGAGGATTCGAAATTGATCTCGCCCAGGCTGCCGCGGATTCGCAGGCCGAGGCCGGCGGATATGCCCGGTGGACAATCCTGGACAAAATCGACCCGACACCCCGGCACCGGGCCTACCGTGAGCTTTGCCAGTTGCTGCACCGCGCCCCGATCGCCCGACGTCAACTTTTGCTAGACCAGTTGCAGTCCTGGTCCGGAGCGGCACGCCGAACGAGTTGTCGCATGATGACTCCTGCGGAGATGAGCCAACTTTCCGCAGACGGATTGATAGACATCGGCGGGCACACGGTAGATCACCCGGTGCTCCGTGCCGAATCTCCCGAGGTTCAACGGCAGCAGATTGTCGACAACAAAGCGACGTTGGAATCGATCGTTGGCCGTCCCATCATCAGCTTCTCCTATCCCTTCGGTACCCGGCACGATTATTCGCCGGAAACGATTGCCATTGTGAGAGAGTCGGGCTACGAGTTCGCCTGCGCGAACGTCGCCGGAAACGTGACTGGCGCGAGCGATCCCTACCGGCTATCACGATGCATCGTCCGGAACTGGGCGGCTGACGAGTTTCATTCACAGCTGACGCGTGCGGGCCGTCCGCTTACGGACGGTCCTGTTGTGGCACGGGCGTCTCGCCCGTGCTAGCGGCAATCAAAGGCGAAAACCGTCAGCATGGGCGAGACGCCCATGCCACGAGGCAGCCTATGCGGCGCGGCGAAGTGCCAGGACGTCTTTCAACGCCCCTCGCTCAAACACGTCGAGGAACCCGCCGTTGGTGCAGTTGATGATCTGCTGGCCGCGGGCGCGGGAGTACGTGTCGAGGATTTCGTAGCCCTGCCAAACCTTGAGCACGTCTTCGAGGATCGCGCGATAGGAATATCGAGCCAGTTCTCCGTGCACGGCCGGATGATTCTCCAGCGTCTTGCCGGAATAGAAGTGGCCATCGGTCCCGCGGTGGGCGAGCCAGTCGTGGTCCATGCCGAGCAGATAGATGGGAGAGCAACCGGCGTATAGGGCGACCAGGATCGCAAGCTGGGCGCAGTTCTGCACCGCGGGGATCGTGCGCGTCAGATCGATCCACGGCAGGCGGGTGGACGCCAGATCACCGCTGTAGGTGACGAATGTCACGCGATCGGGCTCGATGCCCCGCAGTGCCAACGTTTGAGCGGCGGAATACGGCACGATGAGATGGCTGGACGGGACCACTCGCAAAAGCCGGTCGAGAAAGTCAGAGCTGGCGGCGGAGCCGTCGAAGTAGATCGGATCAGTCAGGCAGTAATAAGTCGGCTGACACTGCTCGATCCGCGGGTGATGGAGAAACCCGTTCATCGCGAACGTCAGCTCGCCGGAGAGCGGGGTGACGTCCTGTGTTTTCAGCGACGGGCCGTTCCCCAGGATAAAGCAGCGCCGGCCGGCGTGAAGCCCCTTGAGCCGTGCGTTGGCCGGAAGCAGCGGACGAAAGATCGGGAACGGATACTTTTCCCGCTGCGAGAGCGCGTCGGCCGCGCGAAGCATCCAGCGTCCGCCGCGGCGAAGCGTCTTTCGCGCGATGTAGAACGGCCAGCCGTAGAGCTGGCTCTGGCGGTAGCGAAATGAATCGGATCGGCCCATCATAAGACTTCAACATCAGGCCGCGATGCGGGCGGTTACGGCCTCTCGCCTGCTCCGTGCCTCGGTTGCCTCCGACATGAACTGCAACAGCCGCTGGCTGATGCTTCGATAGCTCCACCGCTCAATCACGGCATCGCGCATCGAACGTGCGATCCGCATGCGCTTCGCCTCATTCGAAAGGTAGTGCGACACCTTCTCGCGCAGGCCCGGCTCATTCTTGAACGCCACCATCGGGTATTCCTCCGGCCAGTTCGCGTTGGCGAGCGTGCCAAAGTCCTGGTCGGACAACGTCTGGAGGCAGTCAAACAGCGGCATGTCGCGCAACGCCGGGTCGTAGCCCAGGAGTGAATTGATCTGGCCGATCCACTTCTGCGCCTCGGCATCCGCCCGTGCATACATCTGCGCGTCGTCTGTAATGCCCTTTCGCTGACACCACTCCCAAAGCGCGCGGTAAGCGATTCCCATTTCGTCAGCCGGGTGATACCGCATCAGGAAGAACCCGCCTGCGGCCAGGCCGTCCAGCAGCCGCTGGTGCATGGAGCCGAACGGCGTGACCTGCAAATTGATCCTGCTGGCCTGGTAGATCAGCGGAAGCTCGCTCTGGTTGTTAGCCTCGCCCCGGGCGAACCGCTTGAGCGTCGGATGATCCTCCCACCCCCGTCCCCACAGATGCAGGTTGATGTCCATCGTAGCCAGCCAGTGGAGCGTCTGGTGGCGGAAGATCGCGTTGTTCACACGGTGGCTGAGGAAAACCAGAAACTCGGAGACATCCGTTGGGCGCAGCTCGACGCCGGTGGTCTTCATGCTTTCGTCGAGCATGCCGCGGAGGATCACATCGCAAATCGCATCCCCCCCACCGGCGTACCAGGCCTCGAGCCGCTGGTGCATGTCGTCGCACAGCCGGGCGATCTGTGGCGAGCCGCTGCGCTGGGCATACTCCTTGACGATCCGATCCGCCGGGGCGCTGGCGTGACAGACATACGAGACATCGCACCGATAGCGAGCCAGGTCCGCCTCTGATGCGACACGGGCCAATCGCTCTTCGTTAATGCCGACCGGGCATGACATGAACCGCTCGGCCGGATATCCAAAGCGAGAGCTGAGGTGCAAGCGGCCCATGCCGATGCAGTAATCGTTGGGTTTCTGGTTTTGGCCCGCCTGCGGGCTGAAGATGTTTGGCAGACGGTCCTGAACCCACATGACGGTGGGAATCGTGTCAGGGATGGGGCCGATCTCCGCCCGGTAGTGATCGATCATCACGATCAGGTCCGGACGGTAATCGAGCACGCCCCTGGCGAACCCGTAGGGGCCGAATACGACGTGGTCGGACGTCTCGATCAGGAGCCGTGTTTCATGCCCGAGCCGTTCGAAAGCCGCCAGCCAGTCGCGCATCGAATACTGGAGGAACGTCGTATAGCGGCTGGTGATTCCGAGGATCCGCAATCGGCCAGAGCGAAGCTTCTCGGCCAGCACGGCCGGAGCGATTGGCGGATACGTCGCGCGCAATTGAGTGGCCAGTTCGCAGACTTTCTGCTCGGTTTGCAGGGCGACGGTCTTGGTCAGGGTGTCGAAGTCTTCCTTCCACAACTCCTGCTCGATGCGAACCGCGACTTTGGGCCGGGGAAGCAGCGGGTTTTGAACCAGCAGGTCGCGCAATTCCGAAACTGCATTCGGCCCCACAAGAAAAACAAACCGCTCGTCGGCGAGCATCTGCTGCCAGTCGAGCACGTGCAGCACGGCCCAGAGCCGCTCGATGTTCCTGGTGAGAAAATAGACCGGCGGGCGATGCCCCGGCGCCGTTTCCACTTTGCACGGGAGCTTGGAGAGCCGGTCCCACAGCCATCCGTATGCCAGCCCGCCGACAACCACGGGATATGCGACATTTCCCGACGGAAACAATCCACCGGCCAGATTCCGCGCGGCGGCGGGCGGCAGCGCGTTCGGGACGATCTCCATCCCTGCCGGGCCCGGGCGGCCCAGGTAAATGTCATCGCCATTGGCGGCGACGAAGAACGGGACAGAGATGGCCACGTCCCCGAGCCGTTGAGCCAGTTGCGGGTCGCGCGTCGCCAGCGCCGCCAGATTCGACCGGAACCGCCGATCGAGCAATTCCAGCGGCTGCCACTTCAATTCCGACGCTGCGATCATGAGGCTCCCGGTAACGGGCCAACCTACCCGCGGCGCGCAGACCGACACGGCGACTGTCATTGAGAATCGGCCAGATTGAGTGGTTGGCTCAAAGAATTATCAGACGTGGGCTGCGTGACAGCGTGCGCGCCGCAGACTCTTCCCTCCACCGGTACTCCGGGGGAGGGTAGGGAGGGGGTTCACACGATCGACGTTCTCGACTGAGCCCCCTTCCCCAGCCCTCCCCCGGCGTACCGGGGCGGGAGGAGGAGAGCCGTTGGGGGTGTCATCGCATCCGCGGCGGCTCTGCCGCGTCGGCCAGCACCTCATCCCTGACCACCACCCCGTCGTCCATGGTAATCATCCGCCGGGCGCGCCGGGCGATGGAGACATCGTGAGTGACCAAGACGATCGCCTGACCCTTCTCTGAAAGCTCGGCGAAGATCCCCGCAACCAGTTCGCTGTTGCGGCGGTCCAGGTTCCCGGTGGGCTCGTCCGCCAGCAGCACGGCGGGCTCGTTGGCCAGCGCGCGGGCGACGGCCACGCGCTGCTGCTCGCCCCCACTGAGGCGGTTGGCCTTCCGCTTGATCTTGGAGCCGAGGCCCAACTGTTTGAGCAGGTCGGCCGCACGGTCCATCGCCTGTGATCTGGTCAACTTCTTGAGCTTCAGCATCGGCAGGCAGACGTTCTCCTGGGCGGTGAACTCCTTGAGCAGATAGTGGAACTGGAAGACGAAGCCGACCTGCTCATTGCGCAGGGCCGCAAGTGCCGTGTCGTCGAGCGTGTGGGTGTCGAAGCCGTTGACGAACACCCGGCTCAGTGGGTCGAAGGACTTGCCGTCGGCGTCCGCCTGGCTGGGGCGATCGAGGCCGCCGAGCAGGTAGAGGAGCGTGCTCTTTCCCGATCCGCTGGCGCCGACAATGGAGACGTATTCATCGCGGGCGACCTGGAGGTTCACGCCGCGGAGAACGGTGTTGGCCGCATCTCCGGAGCCGAGCACGCGGTGAACGTTCTGCGCCCGCAGCAGCGGCACGGAGGTGGGCTGGATCGGGAACTCAGTGCGCGCCACGGATCACCTCAACCGGGTCATACCGGGCCGCCCGCCAGGCAGGATACACCGACGCGAACAGCACCACGACGATTGCCGACGTGAACGCCAGATAATACTGGCTGGCGTGCTCGCTCATCAGCAGGCCCTCGGTACGGATCAAACCTT
>Ga0134125_10006649_pt1 | contig 13075 bp, 10 predicted proteins | sample KB31751_FD_96464 | JGI IMG/M metagenome (GOLD analysis project Ga0134125, IMG submission 96464) | Terrestrial soil microbial communities with excess Nitrogen fertilizer from Kellogg Biological Station, Michigan, USA - KB3-175-1 | ecosystem: Environmental > Terrestrial > Soil > Unclassified ... | reverse complement strand
TGTTCGATTTCACTCCAATCAGCTTGATCTTGATCCAGTTGTGTTTCAGAGTGCTGTCGCAGCGCAGCAATTGCGGAACATCGTTCATGCAGTTGACCAGCACATCGACATCGCCTTCGCTGTCGAAACCCCGCTGGCGAGCGCCAGTGAGACGAGGCCGCCCGCCGAGGTTCCGGCAAATAAGCTGACGCTGCCCAGGAAGACGGGATATCGGCGGAGAGTTGCTGGATGAGCAAAGCGGGTAGAAGTCCGCGAATGCTGCCGCCATCGCAGCTAAGAATGCAATAAGCCATAAGGCGATTTTATTATTTCGTAAAGCAGCGGAATTCTCCAATGCGAGGTTGGGGATGTGTGAGCGCAGTAATGTCCGAGTGGCCCACCATTCCGACACAATCCAAATGCATCGCGATTAGTCACGAACTACTAAAACGTCCGGGTATAGTAATATTCCTTGACACGACTATTCTCATAGAGGCATACTATCCCTGATGCTTGAGGTGTTTAGAGCGCTCGCCGAGCCCAGTCGGCTCCAAATCATCGATCTTCTGCTTAGCGAGCCGCTGCCGGTGGGATCGGTTGCCGGACGCCTTGGGATCAGACAACCGCAAGCCTCAAAACACCTTCGGGCACTCGCTGACGCGGGTCTGCTTGAGGTACAGCATGACGCCCAGCGCAGGATCTACGCCCTACGTGCACAGCCATTTCAACAACTAGATCAGTGGCTTGAGCGATATCGAAACCTGTTCGAGGGTCAGTTCGAGCGGTTGGACCGGGTGCTCGAAGAACTACAGGCCGGCAAATCTAAAAAGGAGAAACGGCGGCTTCCAAGGCGCCGGCCGCGCTCATGAATCGCGGTTCAACGAGTTATGAAAAATACAGGAACTTTGACCGTCAGTCTTCCCAGCGAATGTGAGATCGCTCTTACACGCGTTTTCAAAGCACCTCGTCAACTGGTCTACCGGGCATTCAGTGAACCTCAGATTCTTAAGCGCTGGTTCGGCCCGCGGGGTTGGACTCTGGTCGTGTGCGAGATCGACGCGCGCGTTGGAGGCAGCTTCCGCTTTATATTGCGGGCTCCGGATGGCCGTACCTTAGGAATGCACGGCACGTATCGGGAACTGTCGCCGCCTGAGCGATCTGTGTCCACCGAGGGATTTGACGATTTCCCTGGGGAGTCAGTCGTCACGTCAAAATTCACCGAGCAAGACGGGCAGACAACCCTCGTCGCCACGATACGGTACGCGTCCAAAGAAATCCGCGACGCCGTGATCAAGTCGGGCATGGAGCACGGCGCGGCGGAAAGCTATGACAAACTTGCGGAACTGCTCGAGACTGCTGAGGATGTTTGCGCGCTTGCAGGAGATTTTGTGCGATGACGGGCTCCGTCTTAAGAATCATCGGTTTCATATTGGCCGGCCTATTCGTAGTGATTCTTGGCATCCGCTTCGCTATTGCGAAGAAGTTCAGTACAGGCGGCGCCCCGCCGGACGCAATCCAAAGAACGGCAATTTCGAAAGATGGGACGCCGATCGCCTACGAGCAGACCGGGAGCGGGCCACTGCTCGTTCTGGTGTCAGCCGCACTCACAGATCGAGACGGCGATCGTCCGTTGGCGAAGCAACTGGCATCGTCCTTCACGGTCCTGAATTATGACCGCCGGGGTCGCGGCAAGAGCGCAAATACGCCGCCCTATGCGGTCGAACGCGAAATAGAAGATCTGGAGACTCTCGTCAACGCCAGCGCCGGGCCCGTATATATCTTTGGTAGCTCGTCCGGTGCAGTTCTCGCGTTGGACGCCGCCAACCGACTCGGTACGAAGGTGGCCAAAGTGTTCTTGTACGAACCGCCCTTCATCGTCGATAACAGCCGCCCTCCGTTGCCCCAGTCCCTCTTGGATGAGGTCAATGCCGCTTTGGCAGCGAACAAGCGAGAGGAGGCTGTCACTCTTTTCTTTACTAAGGGAATGAGCATACCCAAGCCGGGCGTGCTCTTCATGCGGCTCCTGGTGCCCGCCTGGGCAGACATGATCAGGTTAGCCCACACTGTTCCATATGACCTGATGATTCTCGCTGGCACTCAATCGGGCAAACCATTGCCCCGCGACCGTTGGCTCCACGCGAAGGCGCCTACGATGGTAGCAATAGGCGCCAAAAGCGAGCCATTCTTTCGCAGCGGCGCCAAAGCGCTCGTCGGATTGCTTCCCGCTGCGACCTATAAGTCCCTCGATGGCTTGGATCACTCCGCTGTCCTGACGGCTCCTCAGCCACTTGCGGCCGCTGTGCGCCAGCTTTTCGCGGTAATTAGTCCCAGCTAACCTCAAGGAGAAACTCAAGAATGGAGCAGTCTGGGAGGATGTCGAAATTAAGGAACGGAGAGTTTCCGAATAGATACCGAGCGGACGGGCAATCCGGAGATTGGAAGAGTAACCGGGAATGCAGGGGTTAGCGCAGGCACGATTGCAAACATCCGCGCATTCGCTGAATGCCTCAGTTCGCATAATGCGCCTCGGCGCTCCAAGCCGCTCAAGCAAAACGCCCGACCTTGACGCTATGCCGGCCTTTGCCACGATACATTCCTTAGTTTAAATCCAAAACCTTTCCGGGATTCAAGCGATTATCAGGGTCGAGGGCCTTCTTTATTATTTATTCTCATCATTTCTACGGCATTGCCGTGCTCGTCTGCAAGATACTTCATCTTTCCGATTCCGATGCCATGCTCGCCGGTACAGGTGCCTGACATTCGAAGCGCCCGCCGTACAGTCCGCTCGGAAAATCGACTGGCCGCGTCCAGTTCCGCCGGATACTACTTGACCACTGGCGGCGTCATTGCCGGAGAGCTGTTTCTTTCGTCGCCCCTACGCCTTCACGCCCTTTCCCTCGACAATCGTGATGATCTTATTCACCGGCGCATCCGCGACCTTGTCCGTCTGACCGCTCGGCCAGCGAATTTCGAGCGAGCACTGCTTCGCGCTGCCCAAACCGAAGTGCAGGCGCAGATCGCTTTGTGAAATGTAGCTGCCGCCGCTGCGCACTTCCTGCATCTGGTTATGGCCCTGGTTGTTATACGCGCTCCGGCAATACACGCGCGTACCAATTGCGCTCCGGTTCGATTTCACTCCAATCAGCTTGATCTTGATCCAGTTGTGTTTCAGAGTGCTGTCGCAGCGCAGCAATTGCGCAACATCGTTTATGCAGTTGACCAGCACATCGATATCGCCGTCATTATCGAAATCGCCGAACGCGCAGCCGCGCGCGGGAGCGAGTTCCGTAATGCCGGGCCCCATCTTCATTGAGACATCTTCGAATTTTCGGTTGCCGAGGTTGTGATAGACGATTTTGCGTTCGCGGTAGCCCGATTCCAGCGCGGATTCGCGCACTTCCGGATACACGTGGCCGTTGCACACCAGGATGTCGGCCCAGCCGTCATTGTCGTAATCGAGAAAGCCGGCGCCCCAACCGAGAAACCGCGTATTTTTGCCGAGACCCGCCTGAAACGTTTGGTCGTCGAAGGTCATATTGCCCGTGTTGCGGTAGAGGCTCGAAGTGTCGCCGGCGAAGTTCGTCTTCACCACGTCGAAGAGCCCGTCGCAATCGTAGTCGGCCGCGTCCACGCCCATGCCTGCCTGGGATTTGCCGTCGGCGCTGTAGGCAACCCCGGATTCTATGCCGATATCCGTGAACGTGCCATCGTGATTGTTCTTATATAAGATCGACGAAGTGGAATCGTCCGCCACATAAATGTCGGGCCAGCCGTCATTGTCGAAGTCGCAAACTAGAACACCGAGGCCGTAGGTCCCATCGGTTTTAAGGATGCCCGATTTTTCGGAAACGTCGGTAAAGCTTCCGTGGCCGTTGTTGTGGAACAGGATGTTCTTGCCGCCTTTCAATCCGGGCGGCCCGCACGCGACCACCAGCCCTTTGTATAAACAGGGGCCCGATTCGGGCAGCGGCGCGGTTTTCGGATCGAAATCGATGTAATTGGCGACGAACAGGTCGAGGTTGCCGTCGCGATCGTAATCGACAAATGCACACCCGCTGTTCCATCGCTTCAGTCCCGGCATGCGCGTCGTCACTCCCGCTTTTTCCGCAACATCGGTGAATGTGCCGTCGCCGTTATTGCGATACAGCGAGCAGTCGCCCCAATAGGTGACAAACAGGTCGTCCCATCCGTCGTTGTTGTAGTCGCCGATGCAGCAGCCTTGTCCCCAGCCCGTTCGGCCGACTCCGGCCTTGATCGTGATGTCGGTGAACGTGCCGTCGCGATTGTTCTTATAAAGACGGCTGACGGGCGCTTCGCCCGGCGCATACTGCGCTTCGAAGCGGGTTCCGTTCACCAGGAATATGTCGAGCCAGCCGTCGTTATCGAAATCGTAGAATGCGGCTCCGCACCCGGTTGTTTCGAGCAGATAAGTATTGCGCCGGGTTCCGCCGAAGATCGTTTTTCGATGGAGGCCGGCCTCGCGGGCAATATTAACGAACTGCACCGGAAGCGGCGTGGGAACGGCGCGGATCAATTGGTCGAAGGTGAAGACGGCGGCCGTGCGGCTGATGGACTGGATGAACTCGCGCCGGGACCTCAAGTCCTTTATTGTACGGGCTCGTTCACGCTTCGCGGCTCAGTATCGAAAATTCAAGAATCCCGTCCCGAGCCTGAAATCGTAGGTTGTTGGGCGAGGTATGCCTCGATCGTTCCGGCACGGCAGACACCCGCATGCGACTGAAGCCCTTAAACCAGAACGACTTCGATTCCGCGCTCCTGCAATTGCTCCACCACGTGAAATGGCGCATTGATATCGGTGATGACGCGATGGATCTGCTCGAGACGCGCGCTCACCGCCAGCGTGCGTTGGCCGAATTTGCTGGAATCGGCAATAACGGTGACCTGCCTCGCCGCACTCACCATCTTCGAATTCAACTGTGCTTCGAGGATGTCAATGGTCGTTGGGCCGATGTCCGCATCCAAACCCACGGTGCTGAGGAACAGGTGATCGGCATGCAGCGAACCCATCATGTGCTCCGCCTGCGGGCCGACGAAGGCGTTGGAGACCTGGCGGAGGATGCCGCCGATCATCAGCAGCGAAAGGTTGGGCGATTCGGCCAGACGCGCGGCAACATTCAGAGCATGGGTAATCACAATCAGACTATCCAGCGAAGAACGCCGTATCTGATTCGCCAGTTCGAGCGAGGTAGAGCCGCTGCACAAAATGACGGTTTGGCCGGGGCGGATCAACTCAACGGCGGCTCTAGCAATCCGGGCCTTTTCTTCGCGGCGTATATTTTCGCGCACTTTGAGCGGATAATCCGGGCCTGCATCCAGCGGGCGAATGCCGCCGCCATGAGAGCGAATCAGTAATCCGTTCGCGGAAAGCGCATCCAGGTCGGCCCGTGCCGTGACCGCCGATATTCCGAACCGCCGCCGGACTTCATCGACCGTAATGCGGCCCTGTTGTTCCAGAATTCCGGCGATTTCGCGCCGCCGCTCCTCGGTCAGGAGACGGGGCGCCTTGGTGAGCATTGTTTCCATCAGGGCCATAGGGAGCCGCTGCGCTGTGAAGCGACTGTTGACGAACCATTTAAGCGAACTCGCCCCAAGAATGCAAGCGTCTCCCCCGTCTGGTATTGAAAATGCCAGCGTACGGATGCAAAGAGGCTAGGCAAGCCCAAACCCGCTTAAAAGACGCGACGGTCTAACTGAGGAGCTTCAGATCTGTTCGCCACTGCCGGAGCTAATGCACCGGGGGCGCGGCAAAGGGTTGAAGACCCCGTTCCTTATTCTGTATCGCGGCAGTGCTCTGCGTGCGAAATTCGTATTGCTGGATTTGAAGCGCTAAACTGCCCGATTCCTGGCGTGTTACGCGTCCTCGCGCCACCAGATTTAACAGACATTTTTCATTAAGCTGCGCCGGCCAGCTAATCGATACCTCCAGGCGTGTGCCGACCGGCAAATCGTGATCTGCCGTAAATAGCACACCAGAACTGCTGATGTTCAAGGTCCTTCCCACGCCTTGAAGCATCTCTGAACGTTGGCTCAACGTTTTGTAACGTATCTCGCGCTCGATCGGGAAACGACTCGACCGGCGCCTCTCGACGTTGTCGTTACGCGGAGTTTCCGACACAATCTCCTTCTCTACTGTATAGCTTACACAAAATCTCGGCATTATCTCGAATTGTTCGTGGAGTCTTCCCCCAAATTCGCTTTTAATTCTCCCGATTTCAATTCCTCTTTTCTGGCCTTCAGCCAGCGCAGCCGTTCCGATAGTTGCCTCTCGAAGCCCCGCTCCATCGGTTCGTAGAACACGAATTGGGAAAGCGATTCAGGCAAGCAGTCCATCGCAGTCACGGCGCCAACGTTTTTGTGGGCATGTTGATAACCAGCACCGTATCCAAAGCCCTTCATCAAAGGCGTGGGCGCGTTCCGGAGATGCAGCGGAACCGGTTCCGCCCGGGTCGAATCGATTGCTGCATTTGCCCTGTTGAGGGCCTGATAGGCCGCATCCGATTTCGGAGCCAGCGCCAGATAAAGCGCCAATTGCGCCAAGGCCTGATCGCCTTCGGGAATACCCAAAAAATGAACCGTCCGCATGCACGCAATCGCCTGTTCCACGGCGCGCGGATCAGCCAACCCAATGTCTTCAATGGCCATACGCACCAATCGCCGGGACAGATATAACCTGTCTTCCCCGGCCTTCATCATCCGGGCGAGCCAATAAAGCGCGGCGTCCGGATCGCTAGACCTTACCGATTTATGAAGCGCAGAAATGAGATTATAATGCTCTTCGCCGCTTTTGTCGTACAAAAGAATTTTTTGCTGAAGAGCATCCGAGACAGCTTCTTTCGGAATGGCGCCTTCTTTGGATAATCCGGCCGCCAATTCCAGCGTGTTCAAAGCGGATCGAGCGTCGCCGGCCGATGCGACGGCGATTTCCTCAAGTAGAGCCGGTTCCACTTGCAATTGCAAATGGCCCAGACCTCGCTCCGGCGTTTCGAGCGCGCGCCGCAAAACGGTTACGATTTCCGCCGTTTCCAGCGCGCGCAAGGCGTACACTTTCGTTCGCGACAGCAGAGCCGAGATGACTTCAAACGAGGGATTTTCCGTCGTGGCGCCAATTAAGATGACAGCGCCGCGCTCGACATAAGGCAGGAAGGCGTCCTGCTGCGCTTTATTGAAGCGATGAATCTCGTCGATAAAGAGGACCGTTTTCCGGCCCGCGCGGCGGGATTTTTCCGCATCCGCCATGACCGCCTTTATCTCTTTCATTCCGCTGAGAACTGCGCTAAATGGGATGAAATCGGCCTTGCTGTGTCGCGCCATCAGTGAGGCGAGCGTGGTCTTACCAACTCCCGGCGGCCCCCAAAGAATCAGCGAAGCGAGCTGGCCGCTTTCGATCTGTGTCCGCAGCGGCTTGCCGGGAGCGAGAATGTGATCCTGCCCTACAAATTCGTCGAGCGTGCGCGGGCGGATACGATCGGCCAAGGGGCGCCCGGAATCGTCTTCCGATTTGAGCGGCGCGGTATCGAACAGGCTCATAGAGCCTCCCTCTGCCTGCTCGCTTCAAACAACGCGATGGAGCACGCAACGGCGACATTGAGCGACTCAACACCGGACGTGGGAATCCGAACGGCTGTTGCGGCATCGAGGACCTCGCGCGATACACCCGCTCCTTCGCTACCGCCGATCAGGACGGAGGGGATTGTCAGATCGGCATCCGTAAGGCAGATCCCGGCATCGCCCACAAGGGCATAGAGATGCGCTCCGGCCAGGCGCGCTTCTCGAATGAGTTCTTCCGGTTCGATTGCGTCGCGGACAGGCAAGCGGAACAGCGAGCCGGCCGCGGCGCGTATCAGCTTGGCATTCGAGATGCGGACGGAGTCCCGCAACAGGGTTGCTCCGGTGGCTCCGAATGCCTCCGCGGAACGGATGGCGGCGCCGGCGTTTCCGGGGTCCTGAACGCCGTCCAAAGCGAGGACAAGCGCGCGCTTTTCGAGCAGTTCCGCCCAGCGCCAGGCCCTTGGACGAGCCAGCGCCATTACGCCCTGCGCCGTTTCGGTTCCCGAGAGATACGCAAATGTCTTCTCCGGAACGAGGATCGTTTCGATGCCGATTTGCCGGACCCGATCCTCCCAATCCGCGAATGCTCCCGGCGTAAATAGCGCCTTTTCAATGCTCCACCGGCTGTGGAGTAATTCCTCAAGCAGATGAGGCCCTTCGGCAACATACAGCCCGTCGTCGGTGGGATGCCCGCCCGTTACAGCACGTCGAATCTCCTGAATAGCGGGATTTTGGGTGCTGCTGATCTGGAGAATCCGGAAGGGCATCGTCGCAAGTCGTAGACTTAAATTTCAAACTCGGTAAAATGGGGCGCCGAAATCAAAAGTGAGGAAGCGAGTCATCGCCGGAATCGGCGTCCTGATCGTTGCCTTGATCTTAGCCTACCTGCTGGTGGTTGCCGCGGAAATCAGGCGCGAATCCGACATCGACGAAGCGCACAAGGCGGATGTGATTATCGTGCTTGGCGCGGCCGAATATCGGGGAAAACCGTCGCCCGTGTTGCAGGCGCGGCTGAATCACGCGCTCGTGCTGTATCTGCAGGGCCTGGCTCCTTACATCATGACAACCGGCGGCGCCGGCGGCGATCCCATATACACGGAGGGTGAAGTGGGCCGCGCTTACCTGACGCAGCACGGGGTGCGGTCGGAGGCGATTATCGCGGAACCGGAAGGATCGACCACCGGCGAAACTATCGCCGCCGCCGTCGAGATTATGCATCGTATGAGCCTTCGTTCATGCATTGTGGTTAGCGACGGATATCACATTTTCCGGGTGAAGAGGATGCTGGAGGGCCGCGGCATCACGGTCTACGGCTCGCCTCGTCCAAGCAGCGCGAACGGACAGGCAGACCTCGCCTGGCTTTATTTTCGGCAGGCAGTTGGTTACGCACTCTGGCGCATCGGAATCAATATCTAGAGGAAAGGTTCACGAATGACACAAGAAGGTAAAGCGCGAATGTTTGCGGCTATGCATACCAACACTTTCGTGCTGCCGAACGCCTGGGATGCCGCGAGCGCGCGCATTTTTCAAGAAGAGAAGTTCGCTGCGATCGGCACGACATCCGCGGGAGTCGCTTTTGCGCACGGCTACGCCGATGGCCAGCGCATACCAGCGCCGGAGATGCTGGCGGCGGTGAAACGGATCGCCGGCGCCGTCGATGTTCCCGTCAGCGCGGATATGGAAGCCGGTTATGGGGATCCAATCGGCACGGCGCAGCGCGCCTGGGAAGCTGGAGCTGTTGGCGTCAACCTTGAAGACACTGTCGGCGAAAGCGAATCGGCTCAGACCCCAATTGAACAGCAGGCTGAAGTGATTCGCCGCATTCGCTCGGCTGTGCCCGACCTGGTTGTCAACGCAAGAACGGACATTTTCCTGAAGGGCGTGGGCGAGGAGGAAAGCCGGATTGCCAAAGCGATTGAACGGCTGAGGGCCTATCGAGATGCGGGCGCGCATTGCCTTTTTGCGCCGGGCATCAAGAGTTCACAGACGATTGCGGCGCTGGCGTCGGAGTTACAGGCTCCGCTGAACATACTGGCGGTGCCCGGCTTGCCATCTATCGATCAAATGCGCAAACTGGGCGTGAAGAGAATCAGCTTAGGCTCGGGGCCGATGCGCGCCTGCATGGGACTTATTGTGCGAATCGCTCAGGAAATACAGAACGTGGGAACCTATCAGGCCGTTGTCGATAGCCAGTATCCATACAACGAAGCCAACCGCTTATTTACGCGCGGATGAACGAGCGCCGGAACTCCGGCTTGCGAGCGGGCAGCCTACGTCATTCTTGGCATGCCCTTCCAGAATGTGCCCGGCGGAGACAGGTTGTACCGTACCGGCGGCGGTGTCATATCTCTTGAATTTGAATTGAAGATGCGATCTCCCTGAGAGATCAGGTAATCCGCCGTTCGCGCCGCGAGCGCCTGAATTGTCAGGCCGGGATTTGCCGAGCCTTGCGTCGGGAGTACACTGCCATCGCAGACGAACAGGTTTGCGATGTCATGCGTGCGTCCGAACCGATCGACGACGGATGTCTCCGGATCGCTTCCCATTCTGCTGGCGCCGACCAGATGCGCGTACCTGTCCTCCTGCACCACGTCCTCTGCTCCAGCGGCCCACATCACCTCCATCACCTTGTTTTTCCCGAACTCAATCAGCTTCTTGTCGTTGTCGTGCAGGTTGAACGTCACTTTTGCGACCGGAATGCCGAACTGGTCCGTTTCGCTCGCAAGCTCCACGCGGTTATCCGCCCATGGCAGGATTTCGCCCAACACGGCGATGCTGGACCAATGATTGTAGTCCATCATGACGCGGCGCATTCCCCAACCCCACGCGCCTTTCGCCACCATCATTTGTTTGGCGAACGCAATCGGCAGCGGCCCCACTGTTTGAATCGCGAACCCTCGCGCAAAGCCGCGCTTAGGGTCGGTTTCGTAAAACTCCTCCGTCATCGCATGCGCCGGTGGCGCTTTATAGAGGCGGACCAGGTGATCGAATCGCCCGAGAATCACGTTGCCAGCCTGGGCCATCAGATAGCGTCCGAGCGTGCCGCTCGAATTCGCCAGACCCGCGCTGAACCCAGGGCAGGCTGAATTCAAAAGCAGACGCGGTGTCTCGATTGCGTATCCGGAGACAATCACGGCCTTCGCTTTCTGGAAGTGCTCGCGGCCCTCTCTGTCGAAATAATGCACTCCTTTCACCCGCCGGTCCGGTCCGAGTTCAATGCGCGATGCCATCGAGCAATCCCGCACTTCTCCGCCAGATTCAAGCGCATTAGGAACATGCGTAATCAGTGTGCTGGCCTTGGCGCCCACTTTGCAGCCCTGAATACAGAAGCCCCGGTAGATGCAGTGCGGGCGATCGCCGCGCGATCCTGAAAGAATTGCGACCGGACCTCCCGCCGACACGCGAATCCCCAGCTTCGTGCAGCCGCGAATTAACGAATTTCCGACTCCGCCCATCGGATGCGGACCGTATGGATAGCCATGCGGATCGCCCCAGGGAAAGTACGCCGGACCCGCGATGGGAATCTCGCGCTCCAGCAGTTCGTAGTAGGGTTTCAGGTCGTCATAGGAAATGGGCCAGTCCGCTCCCACGCCGTCTTCGGTATATACGCGGAAATCCGACGGATGGAAGCGCGGCGCGAATGCCGCCCAATGCACCGATCCGCCGCCGACTCCTTTTCCGCTGTTATTTTCACCAAGCGACAGCGGATGCTCTCCGCCCGTAATCCGCAAATCGGTCCAGTACAGTTGGTGCGATCCCTTTTCGTCGCTGACCCAGTCGCGTTCCGTATCCCAGAACGGGCCCGCTTCGATGCCGACGACCTGAAAGCCGGCGCGAGATAGCCGCTGGAGCAAAACGCCGCCCGCCGAGCCGACGCCGACAATGCAGTAATCCACCTCATCGGTGTCTCTGAACCGGCGCATGACGGTCCTGATGCTTTGCATCGGCCCCAGCCGACGGCTATTCTCTTCAGGGAGCCCGAACGCGCCCAGCAGAGGCTCCTTCAATGCGTGCCCCCCTGGCCGGGATGGCCCTTTTGCTCCGAGTCGCCGCCAGCCGGTTCGTACACGTCGGAAAGGGAATCGGGCGGCGTCTGCCATTCGTAGCGAACTTCGTCCACTTCCCACGGTTCGGGCTCGCCGCCCTCCAACCGCATATAGCCGCGTGGATAGGCTGGGCCGCCAAATCCAATTTCGTCCCACGCCCATGGATGAGAGTAATAGGCGGACGCGCAATCGGACACCAGCCCTTTCCAGAAGCGCTGGATCGACATGTGATTCCAAATCTCCTGGGCCGCGGGCGCGTTGCCGTCGTGGATCGATTTCAATACTTCGTCCTGCCTGCGCGCATCGAGATTCACGAAACGCAGGCCGCCGCGGTCCTGCGCCAACATGTCGATGGCCTGCAAACCGAGCCGGTATACGTCTCGATCGGCGGGCATGTTCTCGTAACGGAAGCCATCGATTTTGTCTTCGTGCAGCCGTTCGTCAATGTAGTTGACGATGGGAATACGATAGGCCGGGTCGCGGTCGTCCTGCGGAATGATCCGATCGCATACGGCTTTCATCAGGGCCGCTTGCTCGGAATCAAAGAAACGGATGGGCGGCGTATGGTTCACCCGGTGAAGAATCACGGATCGCGTCTTCGCGTCCCAGAATGTCTGCTGCGCAAGCGTGCTGTATCCGGGATAGTAGCCAGGTTGGCGAACGGGAGGAAGCGGTTCGTGGGTGTTGGGGTCGATGGGGAGGCTCTTCCGCCCGGTTGACGCGCCGTTCATTTCGGTTCTCTCCGCAGAATGCTTGCTAGCAGGCCCAGAGTTCCGCAGGCGGCAAACAGCAGAGGAGCGAAAATCGGCGGCCCATACATGACGTTGTAGATCCATTTCTTCAAGCCGCCCGGCCGCCGGACGATTCCTCGGGCGTGATAGTAGAATCCGATGCTGCCGTTCGCAATCGTGACGATCGACACGGCCGGTAAGATTTTCTTTGCAACCGTGCGGCTCGGGATTGACGCAGCAGCCGTCGCCATCAATACTGGCGTGAGCAGCACCGGCGTCCATTGAACCTTGTATTTGAAATTGTTCTTGTAGTGCGAGTAACAAGCTTCAAAACCGGAGAAGAACGACCAGAACACGGTGACGGCCGCGACGTGTTTTTGAAACCGCCCTTCACGCAATTCCTGCTTCCAGTTAGTTCCTATGGCGCCTTGACGGGCGGGGATATTGTCACTCTCCGGCGCATCCCCCCTGCGCATGTACGATCCCAGCAAGCCGAGGTATGCGCTGGTCCCAAAGAGAAGCGGCGCGAAAATCGGCGGCCCCATCACGATATTGACGATGGGTATCCGCCAACCGCCTGGCTTCCGTTGAATCCCTCTGATGTGGAAGCAGAAACCGGTGACCGAATCGAGCAGAGTGATCGCTGAAGTGATCCGCAGAGCTTTGCGGCCGGCCTTTCCGCCAAAGGACGCCCAGATGCCAACGCCTGTGAGAACGCCGCTCAACAGAACGGGCGAGTACATGATCGGG
>Ga0134125_10006648_pt1 | contig 13077 bp, 10 predicted proteins | sample KB31751_FD_96464 | JGI IMG/M metagenome (GOLD analysis project Ga0134125, IMG submission 96464) | Terrestrial soil microbial communities with excess Nitrogen fertilizer from Kellogg Biological Station, Michigan, USA - KB3-175-1 | ecosystem: Environmental > Terrestrial > Soil > Unclassified ... | reverse complement strand
TGGCCGCTTCGTTCACAACGCTACAGGGGTGCGCTGACAATTGGCTTAGCACCCCTTCTCCCGGCCACGGCCAGGTGACCCCGGCACACGGTTCCCTGACCACCTGGCAGCACCCAGCAACCCGGTCCCGCGCCCGGTCACCCAAATATCTCCCCACAAAAACCACCGCAAATCAGAGGCACACACAAAAGGTGCACAAGTTCCCGAACAACTTCTTAAGCGCTCCATGTCCGGCCCGCAACGGTAGCGCGCTGCTATGGCGTCGGTGTTCCGGCGATGAGGTTTGTTCCTGTCCTGAATGATCTAGTTTTGAATCATGACTATCGACGCTTCGGACAATCTGGACCTCGGCAAGAATAGCGAGGATGGCCCAACTCTCACTCAGGTAATTGCCAGGTTCGATGCCTTGCTGGCACAAACGCAGGTGCTTGAGACGGCACTGTACGACTGCACGGAACCATTGAACCTCAAGTCGAGTTTGCGAACATTGGCAGAGGCAGGAACTTCACTAAGGTCCGTCACAAGCGACTTGGAACATGTGGATCAGATCGTGAGGCAGCGCCTGTCGATCTCGGGCACATTTGGGAGCGATAGTAGTTCAGTCGGACGGCCTGACATTGTCGCTGGAGAGTTCTTGTCCCCCAAGCAGATAGTGGCACTATTCGGCATCGGCCAGGTCCGTCCAGATTATCCGCGGATCATCCTCGCCGACCATCTCACTACCGTGGAGGGAGTCAGGCCGGCGGCGATGGTGAAAGCCAAGCATCAAGCACAGAGGGAGCGGCGGCTGAATCGGCAGGCATTGGAGGAAACTGCCGAGAGACTGCTGGAAGATGTTGAGTCACGAACCTGTCCTACGTGTAGTGCTGAGCCAAATCAGTTCTGCCGCACCACTTCGGGAAAGATTGCCGAGAAACCACATCGTCCGCGCGTCAAGCGCTCCACCATCGCATCGGAAAACCCTGACGCGGCAGCGCATATGACCCGAATAGACGAAGCAAATATCCAGTACCGAAGGAACAGAAACGCGCGCTAGGTAAAGTGCCTGGATGACCAGCAAGGCAGGGCACGGGATCCATGCCACTTCCAAGCCCGGTACTCCTGAAAGTGTCCTCAGGGGCAATCTAGGGGCGTTAGGCGGATGTACTGGTAGACGGTTTCGCGGCTGATGCCGTATTCACGGGCCAGGGCTGCTTTCGGTTCCCCGGCACCACTACGCCAAGCCCTGGCCACCATCGACCGCAGCGTCCGCAGCTACATTGACAACGCCCGGCTGGGAAACGCTGCCTAAAAACTCAAGTCAAAACTCAAAGTCCTGACCCCCAAGAAATCTAGCCAAGTGATATGCATGTGCCTACTCTGTCAGAGTGGCTCCAAGAAATCGAGAAAGGGTCCGTCAGGCGAAGGCGTGTCCGAACGGCCACCCGATGGCTGACCTTAGGCCACGTGGGCGTCCATTGGAGGCGCCCTGAGCGGCCCAGCAGAACCACAACGCCACAATCCCCACCTCTTCCCTGAAGAGAGGAGGCCGGGGCAGTCTTAGGCAAACCTGTTTGAGCGCCAAAGTCTGCACTGCGGGGCCTTCCAAACACGATCCCACTGCCAAACGGTCAAAGCACGCACCCCATCCAAGATCACCTTCTTCGCGCTCCGCCCCGAACGGGTATACCGAAGGGCGGTGGTCTTCGTGACTACTCTACGCTGACGACACGATTGCTCCATGGCTCACAGCGCCTCGCCAGCGACCACAAGCACAGCAGACGCGCCGGTACGCGGCATCTTTGATGAGTCAGCCCGGGTTTTTGTCACGTGAGCAAATCCTTGTTATGGTAACCACGTTCAGGATCACAAGGGGATGATCCGAATCGCGACACGAAACTATTTGGGGGAACTAGTGAACGATGATTCGAACAGCATAATCAAGAGCCCGATCGCGCGGCAACCGCTAACGGACACCTGCATTGTTCGAGGCCATACCGCCCCAAACCAGTCTATATCGGGGACGCATCCGGCCGGGGTAGAAACTTGATTCGACTCAGCCGCATCCACCCTGCGGCTGAGTGCCATTCCTCTGCATACACTTTCTTAGGGGACATGCTCGATAACCCGGACGACGAGACTGGCTTCGCGTTCGCAGACCGCATCGAAAATACTGATGGTACCTGGTCGCAGAAATGGTCCGTTCAGGAACCGAAATAGTCGCCACGGTCCGTGACCACTTTAGTGATGTCAGTGGACTCAAAAGATTATTCGACCACCACCAGCAAAAATACGCTGACGCTGAACTTGCAACTGCCTATCCCAAGACGTCCCGGCTGCCCTCGTAGATCCGACAGTAGCCGTCGCTCGCATGGGAAATACCTTGGGATAACCAATGCGGCGCACACTTCCGTACACCAAGTTGCAGGAGTTTGAGCAAAGCATCGGAAATAATTTGCTAGCAAGCACAGGCGTAGAGGCCAACATGACCACCACCTCTAAACCGGCAACCACGTCAATTATGTCCGTGTCCCTACGCAGCTTGACACTGCACTAGCAATATTCTCCGTTCGTACATTTGTTTTCCCATACGCTTCCATCATTACGGTATTGAAATATTTAACATTGATTCAAGAAGGAATCCAGTTTTTGTGACAGATGCTATTCCTATTTCACACCTCGAAAATCCACGAATGGCACACCGCACCCTTTAGTGAAATAGGTAGTGGAGTCAGCGTCTAGATACCGAATTGAGAATCCAAACACATCAGTTTTCGATCGACAATGCCACGCGTATGAAAATCGAAATAAAACCTGTGTCAGCTGCATAAATTGGTTCACAGGAACTTCCGTAATGATAGTCTCAGTCACTCACCTTCCGTAGAGTTGATAACTCAGGCGGGCTAACGGATATCCAATCAAATAGGATTTTCATGGTTCGTAGAGGGATTAAGTTCTTGATTTGACTATACAAAAAACGCCGGCAAAAGCCCGTGCACGTGCTATAAAAGCGAACTAGCGAAGGATGCTTTTGCATTGAGCTCCTACACCGATCAATTCTCATAAGGAACGGCAATAATGTCCACCAATCCAATTCTGTCACGTCGATCATTCATAGCAGCAAGTGGTGTTGTCGTTGCAGCAGTGACTATCCCTTCACCGTCTTACGCTAGCGACTCAATACCAAATAATCTCGAAGTCACAGACGTCGGCACGACCACCGTACTGGTTCCAGGAAACGACCAATCATCCAGTTTACCTAGGGATCTAGGTTTCACAATAGACGGTCCATTGCCTTCAGGGGCAGAATTCAACATCACTTATGATTCGCGAATCTATATGCTCAGAGAAACTATAGCTGCAGTTCACGGAGGCCGTGATATCGGCGTTCAGCTATCAAATCCCGCTGATGGGAAAATCACAATAACCACATTGGAAGCTCTTCCAGTAGGACAATTAACCGTCATAGCAGGGCAGCTTTCGCCAAAACGATATCCACATGACATCTTGCGCGATGGCGGTCAAGTTCAACTTGAAGCGAGGATCTCTGGCCAAAAACTCGGCCTACAAGGGGTTCTCCCTCAAGACACGAACGTAATTGATGCTGGCGAGCCATGGGGCGCTGAATGTGGCGCCCAATGGGAGGAAATATCATGGCAAAGAGACGGGGAATACAGATACTACCGACCATTGAGCGCATCAGTTTTATCGACCGGCCCGGGACCAATACCAGCTGGGTCCTCAATCCGAGTGCTGTGTGATGCGAGAATCGTAACGAGTATGAAAGTAAAGAGTGCGTCTAATTCATCGTCGCAACCGGTAGAAGGTTCTTCCACTGAGATAAACATCCCAGGAATCACGGGTTTCGACTGGACAATGAAATCTGACGTGCCAGCGGGCGATCAGATTTCACTCACTTTGGAATCAACAATAGAAATTCCAAATCAGGATCTCGAAGGCGCAAAATGTCCGAATATAGATTTTATTTCCCACGATACAGGACTTGATGCACAACGGAATACATATAGGGAAAGCATCCGCAGCAAAGGCATCATCGTAAGTGCGGCCATGCGTCAAGATATCACTATTCTCGCATCTATGAAGGGAAAGAACTAAGTGGATTTCCAAGTACTCAAAGCACAGAAGTGGCTGAATCAGGCATATTTCGGCGTACCGGGATATATTTCTTGTCCCGAAACTGGAAACACTGGATGGTCAACGATGTACTCCCTGACGAGGGCACTCCAATACGAAATCGGCATCACGACTCTTTCGGACAATTTTGGTGAAGGGACCATGAATGCGTTGATCGCCTTCGGTTCGATTTCCAAATCGACCCTGAATATAAAAGTGAAGATGATTGTAGAATCAGCGCTTTACTGTAAAGGATATTCCGGAGGCTTGATTGACGGTTCATTTGGTATTTCAACTCAGACGGGAATCATGCAGTGGAAAACCGACATGGGCTTCTCTGCTAATGCGACAGATAACTACGTCGGGGCCAAAGAAATGCGGACGCTTCTGACCATGGACGCCTATGTTCTTCTCCCTGGTGGGAGTGCAGAAGTCCGATCTATTCAGCAGTGGATGAATGCTACCTACATTGCCCGGAAAGACTTTAGATTGATACCGTGCGACGGGTATTTTTCACGTGATGTGCAACTAGGACTCATGCTTGCAATTCAGTATTCGCTAGGTATGGCAGATGGTGTTGCCAATGGCAACTTCGGGCCTGGCACGCGTGAAGGAATTCGAACAAAGGCAAGTCTGGCAATAGGTTCCGCAGACTCTGGTACCACTAATTTCGTAAAACTCTTCAAAGCGGCTCTAGTGTTTAACCAATCAATTGGCGTGGACTTTGCAAATCTTAGTTTCACAACGGTAACATCGAACATCACACGTAAGTTCCAGGAATTTTGCCAACTCCCCGCAACAGGAAACGCCGACTACCTTACCTGGTGCAGCCTGCTAGTTTCAACAGGCGATCCAGAGAGAAGCGGCGGTGCGGCTGATTGCATGACCCCCCTAAACGACTCTCGGGCCAAGGCGATCAAGGCCGCCGGCTACAAGGTAGTGGGTCGCTATATCACCGGAGGGACCAATAAAATATTGACAGCGTCCGAGATCGCGGTCATATTCAGCAATGGTCTCAAATTCTTTCCGATTTTTCAAGAATTCAACAATGAATTGTCATACTTTGATGAAGACCAAGGAAAACGTCAGGGTGCACTCGCAAACAGTGCGGCTCTTAACCTCGGACTACCCACGGGCTCCGTCATATATTTCCCGGTTGACTACGACGCAATGGCCCACGAGGTAAATAGCAACATCATACCCTTCTTTAGAGGCGTAAATGAGATACTAGTAGGGCTGGGAAACAAATATTCAGTAGGTATCTACGGTAGCCGTAATATTTGCAGCATGGTGTCCGCTTATGGTCTTGCTGTCAACAGCTTCGTCAGCGGGATGTCTACGGGTTTTAGCGGCAATCTGGGATATTCCCTTCCCAAAAATTGGGCTTTCGATCAGGTGCAAACACTTACTTTGGGTTCCGGCACCGCGGGCCAGATTGAAATCGACAAGAACATCATGTCAAACAGAGACCCTGGGATTTCTTCGCTGACGAAGCCAATAGACCAAAACGCGGCAATGTTGACCTGGATCATTTGGCTAGAGGCCCGAGCATTGGAATGGTGGAATAATGGGAATCAAACCTATTCTCAGACGAAACTAGTAGGTCACTACCTGCGCAAGTACTTGAACGACAAATACGCAAACGCCGCGTTCGACGAGGTGAGCGGTCCGTGCGATAATGGTTTTATTGATTACTGTAATGCTTCTGTCGGAAGGCCAGACCCAGCAACTTTGCGGGACCCGGCCACGGGACTACTGAATGACATACAGCATCTGGCCGCTTCGCTCGGTTCGGTTTATCACCATACGTTGCATCAGGATCGTGAAAAAGTTAGCTTGGTGGACTTCGGAGGATGGGCAGGGGACCTGGTAACAGCTGCGGCAGAAACGTATCTCGCGGGAATTACCGACGAGAATTCCTATACATATGCTTATGGATTAATTGGAAATAATTCAGGTCAAGGGTGGTTTGATGGCGCCGACCTTATCGCTGACGTGGATGCAATGGTATTTGGTCTTGCCATTATGGCGGGGCAATTTTCTACTTTATCGCAAGCTGTTCAACATTATTATGTGAATGACGTTACGGGTAAAACTAAATATTCAGACTTCGTTACCAAGCGTTTCAATACAAGACAATCATTGCTGACTGCTTCACGCGCAGTTTTCAATGACACATCAGATAACAAATTCAGCACTATACGTGCAGTTGTGTGGCAGGATAAGGTTGGCGTAAACATTCCTATAGGCCTTGCTCTCAGCCTGCACCCTCAGTTGTTTGAGGGAGTAGCTTCGGCCTTTGTGGACGTGTTGTATGACAAATTCATAAACTAGGAATTGATGAGTGACGTGAGTCCGTTTGTACTCCTTCCAGTTTGTATCGGCGCCTTCTGGTTAGTCCATGTGATCCTGCATTCACTAGGTCGTAAGGGAGCGCGATCCACTGGTATTATGATTTTTGCGGGAATTCCGACTTTGGCTATCGTATTCTTCGTATCATCCATTTATATGGAGGATCCATACTCTTCCCAGTTTTCTACTCACCGAGGAGGGAACAGCGGATTAGTCAACATGTTTCTGGCGTTTGAGTGTATCGGCATTTGGATCATTGCAATATCTCTTGAAATATTGGTCAGATGCCTTCCAAGTAAGGGGCCAAGGACGAGGCGACAAGAAGTTGGCAATACCTGAATCTTGGGCTTGGGCCACGATGAACGAAATGCTACTGGGCTTTAGTTTGATCATCACTAAATTTTCGAATCATGTCCAGTTGAGATCATCCTGTGCTGCCGTTTGCCCAGTGACGGATCCCAAACAGTTCCTGAAGTAAAAAATTGTGCCATCTGACCTCAAGTTATTTATCTCAGGCGAGGGTACCAAAGGTTTGAAACTCCTCACAGTAGCGCCTCATCAAAATTATCTCGCTCTCGAATCAACACCCGACCATTCTCTTTACCAACATTTCGGCCTAATCCTGATTCTCACATCTGCGGCACCGTGAGTGGGAACCCACTGTTATATGTCGAAAATACAACCCTTATAGCCCCAATATCTCAGCCTGTATCGAATTGGCCGGAGTCTAGTCGTCGCGGCCAGCCTTCTCCGGTGCGATACGATGGCGGGTTTCTGAATAAGCCTCAATATCTCCAATAGTTAAGGAAAATAATGAATATCAAAAAGTACCTGTCTGCTGTGCTCCTCGTAGGGGCGCTAACGATCCCAGTCGGTCAAGCTTCCGCTTCGGAACTGCCGCTGAATTCAATCGACCATTCTGTAGCCGAAAAAATTGCCGAAGGCAACGTTCTGGTCATGACGCCTGAGGAAATGGAAGCCGAAGGCGTCGGCACCGTCGATGAGCGTGCTCTTCAGGAGACGGCGCTGGCCTCACTGACCGATGAGCAGCAAGCATCTCAAGCGGAACTCCGAGATGAAGTGAATGCAGGCTTGGAAGCCGCTGGAATAGGCCGCGGAGATTCCGCCGAGATGATAACCTCTGTCACAACAAATAGCGGCGAGATTTCCCCTCGTATCTGGCAGCCCGCTTGCTGGACATCCAGCAACTACTACGAAGTGACAGTCAAGGGTGGCGCCAAACACTGCTTCGCAAACGCAGGCTCAATGACCTTCAATGCTGGTTTCGCCTACAGTAACCCCATGGTGAGCGTTCGTCCTGGAAATAACCGCGGCTACGTTATGTACCAGTACGAGGGTGTCTACTACAACTCCGTTACCCGAGGTCCAGACTATGCAACCTACTACTTCGAGGGCACTGGGAGCTGGTTCTTCGGCGTCGCCATTTACTGACAAGAACATTTTCATGAGGTAAGCACAAACAGGACGTTTGCAAACTAACGGGAGGAGTGTCCAGGGCTCTACAGAGGCCTGGACACTCCTCCCGTTTGAATTCAGCTCCGGATAGTTGCAGATGGTGACGAAGTTTCAGCGCTTTCAGCACGGCAAGCCTGCTTCAGAATCCAGAGCGTAGTTTCGGTCTGAAGCCTCCAGATTCCAGGAGTGAGCGGGCGATGTATTTGGTGAGGATATGGAAGCCGAGCGCGGATCCACGGTGGCGTTCCAAACGGCCATTTATTGACTCCGTTGGGCCGTTGGAAGTGCCTGGTCGGTCGAAGTAATCCAGCACGTCCGCCGCCCGTCGTTTGGGGGCCCGTCCCAATGTTTTTGAGTTCTAAGAGCGCGGCCGGAATGCCGGCGCTGAGGGAGTCAGCTACTGCTGCATCAGCTGGTAAATACGGCTTCATGGTACGGGCAGTCCGGGCACCTGGCCGGGCACCTGGTACTGCGTGTTTCAGTCATGGGGTACTGCCAGGGTTGGCGTGGGAAATGGTCGGGTGTGAAGTGGCCCCATCGGGCCCTCCCTGCGCTGCATTGGGCATTCAACGCCTGTTTGGCGGGGACCGGTGTGTCTAGGGGTGTTCCTTGCGGGCCACGGGACCGGTAACGGCAGCGTCATTCAGCAGCCGGTAACCCTCTTCGAGCGCGCGGCACATGGCGTCCGCGCCTGCCTGATAGTCGGCTGCGTCCACTTCCGTTTGCTCAATGACGCTGCCCTCAATACGTTCCACGGTTCCGAAGTTCTTCACCGCATGATTGTAGGCGGATCTGCACCCAGGAGAGCCAGGGTTCCCGGGTCTATGATGTTAAAGATGTAGGAGCCCAGCTGTAACTGGGCCCCTACCGATTGGGACTACTAGATCCAGTCCATAACTACATCAACTGTTTTTGCGATGTAGCTGAGAATCGCAAAGGCGTACGTGCACACCAACAGCGGGTGCGTACGCCTTGCGGTTCCCAGTGCTACAACGGTTCGGTGTACTTCGCGTTGTCTCACTGGTCCTCCTTTCTTGGGTTGGTTCCTCTTGATTCGGCAACGGTCTGGCCGTCACCAAAACTCTATTAATGCGCTACTTTGCACTTGGCATTCAGTACCAGCTACGCAGCTTTTGGTTCTTTCTTCTTAAGCCTTGCTGCCCGTTCGGTCTTGGCTGCACCACGCGCAAGCTGACGTGATTCTTGGCTGTACTCGCCCGTGAGCCAGTAATATTTGCGACGCGTTCGGCCGATATCGGACAAGGGCGCCTTGGTCCATTCGTCTCTCTCCCCCAGTAGGCCGAGTTTCCTGAGTTCTTCCAGGCCATCCTTGACCATCCCCTCTTTGAGTCCGTACCAGGGCAACCCGTCCGCGTGCGTCATGTACATTTCCGCTTTCTGGTTCGTCTCCTTGGCAATGATCAGCAGCATCGCCAGGCCCGGCAGCTTGAGTTTGGCGAAATGGTCCTCCGTCCAGAACACATCGGGCAAAGTGAAGTAGGCATTGGCTCTGTCAGTGCGCCCTCCCGGCGCACTGTAACGTTCTTTGCCGTCTTCGCGACGGGGAACGATCAGCACTTGTTGCCCCACGCGGACACGTTTCTCGATGAGGCCCTTGTCTTCCAGAACCTTCAACGATCGGGAGAGCGTGGAGGCCGAAAAGGTAAGGCCCTTGGATGTGGGTGGCTCAAGTGCACGCAACCAGATCTTGGCATTGAGCGGCTTTGTCCTCTCTTCCAGCCATGGCCAGCAGGTCAAAATCAGCAGGTAGACCAGCAGTGCGCGGTGGTATTTGCCGCTTGCCAGTATTCCCACTGTGCTGCCGCGTTCCTTTTCGTCGTCCGGGAGCTGGACCAGGATGTGCCTAAGTTGCAGATATCCGCGGGCAGATACCCTTGTCATCGCGGCTCGTGTCTCAGCTGGTGTGGCCGTGACGGCTGCCATGGACACGGCCTCTGTGGTGGGGTCAGTTTCGCTCTTCGTTGTTTCGTTCATGAGTACAAGTTGACCACAAAATTCGGAACTACTCTGGTGCACATTTTTGAGGACTCTTGCGCCCTGAGGCCAGATACTGAGATGCCCCTTAATCCTTGTAGATGCTGCCCATTGCGATTCGTCATTCGAAACGATGACGATGCTCCCCCAAAACCGGTACGTCACGTGGGGCATCGACTTTTGGGCTGGAGCTGGGGTTTTTTTGCGTTCTGAGAAAATTCTTGCCATTTTCGGCAACTTTGAGTCAATCGCTTGGTACTTGCACCTCGCGCGCCGATGGAATCCCCACCGCCGACTTCGGAAAACTGATCAGGTCTGGTTGTCTAATGTCATGGGAATCCGCCGCAACGAAGCTCCAAACACCCCTCCCGCTGATGAGGGTTCTCCACTTGTACCTAGGGTGAGCATGCATCGTGGGGAAAACGACAAGCGGAGGCGCCGTCGACAAATAGGATTCCGCTTCCTGCTCGCCGCAGTGTTCCTGGTCGTGGCAGTGGTCATTCCGATCTTGTTGCCTTCCGTGACATACATACAGACACTCCCCGCAGCTGCCGCCGTGGTGGGTGCCATTATTGCCATACAAAAAGCGGACGCCAGCGCTGACGCTGCGGCTCGTGCGGAGGCGGCACAGGAAACCGCGGAACGCGCATCGCGGGCAGCCCACTACGCACTTGCCATTCAGGCTCGCCCGAATGTCTCTGTCTTGTGGACTTCCCGTCAGGAAGACCACCCCACGTGGAGACTCCTCCTGTTAGCTGACCGCGAGGCCACGGACATTGAGGGAAAATGGCACTACGCTGACGGTCGACCGCCACTAAATGTGACCTTTCCCGAAGTCATGCCTGGCCCCAGTGATTCGCTCAGCGTCACCAGTCCGCCCCTGGTGATTCGACTGGGCATCCCGACCACGGTGAAGGTTGCGGAGATTCACAAGCACATCGTTAAGGGATCTCTTGAATTCTCGGATAGTGCTGGTTTGGCTAGGTGGCGAAGCGTTTGGCGTTATCTGCCTCCTGATCTCTCCGATCCTTTCGCATCCCACTCCCAAGCCCCGAACGCCACACATGAATTGACACTGGTCAAACTTCTAGAAATGCCTGACGACCTGTAACCCAAGAAGAGTGCCCTAACCAGTCGTCCCAGTTCCAAGGAACTGGGACACTTCGACAGCAGGAACTATGGACGCCTCATGGCCGTAATTGTCTGCGCTGGAGGGGATGATGTAGGTATGGCCCCGGATCTTACACATCACGACACACTTCGAAAGCGCATCCTCTCAGTCCTTTCTTCCACGGAGAACGGCTCAATGCCGGCCACTGTCGCCATGGACACCATTTACGAACGCCATTGTTGGACTAAGGATGATCACGATTCATTCAAGAGCTCCACAGGAACCATGCCGAAGTGGCGAAAGCGACTGCAGACCCAACGGGAGCGTATGGCTAAAGACGGCCTAGTGCTTCCTTCGCCTGATCAAGTCTGGACCCTCACACAACAGGGCCTAGCTGAAGCACAAAAACTAACGGCAAATCCTGACACTGGGAAAGAACGCGAACGCCGTGAGCAGATGTGGAGGGCCTTGCTAACTAAGGGAGGTCCAGCAAACGTCAAGCCTCAAACAGTGCGGGATCTGGGGATCTATGGAGGTCAGGCAGGGGTTTTTGCCCCCGCTATAACTCGAAATGACTACGCCCCCAAAGGTTTCGCCGTTTCATTGCTAAACACAGGCAAGCACTACGCCGACGAACTCACGGACACGGGTGCCATCTACCACTACCCAAATACTCGCAGGGCAGGTAAGGACGAATCGGAAATCGAGGCCATTCGGGGAACCTACCGCGAAGGCCTCCCCATCTTCGTGATCACTCCGGGCTCCAAAGCGAGCAATCGGACCGTGCATCGAGGATACATAGAAGACATCGATGACACCCAGGGCGTCCTGCTCGTCACTTTCACAAACGACAAAATATCTGTTCCGCCAGTGAAGGAAAACCAGGAACCGGGCACTTTTGACCTCCACGACTCGGCAACGGCAGAGTCATACAGCCAGCGTCTCAACCGTCCGAATCAATTCCGCTTCGCATTTCAGGTCCGCAAACGCTACGGCACCGCCTGCGCCGTCTGTTCAGTCGATATCGACGGCCTTGTCCAGGCTGCCCACCTTGTTGCAAAAAGCAAGAACGGCAGTGATGACGCCAGGAACGGATTGCCCCTATGCGCTAACCATCACCTAGCCCTGGACCGCGGTTACTGGTGCCTAGACGCCGAAACCAATGTTCACCCCCGCCCAGAAGGCCCTGCTCTGAGTGAGCTCGGTATTGTCCACCTCGACCTCTCACACCTGCCGTTCCGTCCCCACCTAGATGCGCTCCAATCAATATGGCACACCTGGATTTCCAGCCAGGCCAAATAGGTCACCTAGAGAGCCGATTCGTAGGGCTTTGACCATCAGACTCTTGGCCCATCTCCTTCTTCCAAGGAGACTTGCCATAAGCAAGGGCAACCCCTAGCGATTAGAAGGATGAATCCGGGCGGCCGCAATCTTCTGCAGCTCTTCTTCAGCCAAGAGGTAGCTTTTCATGCCAGCCTTCCTTGTCCGGTGCTGCTTCACTTCGCGGTATTCGGTCAGCATTCTGGAATAGACGGGAACCGACTGGTGGTGGGAGTTTCCGCGATTCTTTCCCATGACAAAGTCCTTCTGTTCCGCCCACTTGTCATCCTCCACTAGGAATCGGACATAGCCCGACATCTGGTTCTCCAACCGGTCGTTGTGATCAAATCCGGCGAACGTCAGTGCGCTGTCAAGGGACTCATCGATTTCTTTACCCTGCTTTCGAAGGTCGGCGATGCTGTACTGGGCGATGCGAAACATATCAAGAACGTCCATGACGAAATCGCAGTGGCGGGAGCTGAGCTCGGGCCGAAGGCCTGCGAATTCGATGGAGTACTCATTGGTGAATCCTTCTTCAAGGACCTTGGCCCTCTCCAGCTGATATGCCTTATCGCCGTCAACGTCGTTTGCATCAGCGGGTAGCACCCGGGCAAGAATTCTATGAAGCAAAGCAAGCTGGTGCCGGTCGATAGTCGACAGAGAATCCGGTTCCAGGCCCTCGCCAACCCGGTTGCTGCTCGCGTCATCCT
>Ga0134125_10006647_pt1 | contig 13078 bp, 10 predicted proteins | sample KB31751_FD_96464 | JGI IMG/M metagenome (GOLD analysis project Ga0134125, IMG submission 96464) | Terrestrial soil microbial communities with excess Nitrogen fertilizer from Kellogg Biological Station, Michigan, USA - KB3-175-1 | ecosystem: Environmental > Terrestrial > Soil > Unclassified ... | reverse complement strand
GAGGTCGGACGAGCGCGTCGGGATGAACGGCCCGAGCGGCGAGAGATATGCCCCGAGATTGGCCAATATCTCGACGCGCAATCCGAGGAACCGGCCTTTCTCGTCCATCGCCAGCTCGGCGCGCGTGACATGGTCGCGCCCCTGATTGTCGGAGACGAAACCTTCTGAGCGGTCGGCCTGCCATTTCACCGCGCGCTTCAGTTTGCGGCTCGCCCAGGCGACGAGCGCCTGCTCGGGATAGACGAAGGCCTTCATGCCGAAGGCGCCGCCGACATTGGGCGTCACCACGCGCAGCTTGTCCTTGCCGATCTTGAGGATCATGTCCGCGACCGGGTCGCGCACGAGGTGCGGCCCTTGCGTCGTGGTGTAGAGCGTCGTGCGGTCGGTCTTGACGTCGTAATCCGCGAGCGCGTTGCGCGGCTCCATCGAGTTGGCGACGACGCGGTTGTTGACGATCTCGAGCCTGGTGACGTGCTTGGCCTTGGCAAAGGCGACGTCGGTCGCCTTGGCGTCGGTCATGTCATTGTCCCAGTCGAACACGACATTGCCGGGGATATGGTCGAAGAGCTGCGGCGCGCCGGGCGCGACCGCGGCGCGCGAATCGACCACCGCCGGCAGGTCGGCATACTCGACCTCGATCGCCTCGGCGGCGTCGCGTGCCTGGTTCAGCGTCTCAGCCACCACCAAGGCGACGGGCTGGCCGACATGGCGGACCTTGCCGATGGCGAGGACCGGCCGCGGCGTGTCGTGGCGCGGCTTGCCGTCGCGGCTCGTCAACGGGTGGACGCAAGGCACATCGCCGAGCTTGTCCGCCTCGACATCGGCGCCGGTCAGGATCAGCAGCACGCCGGGCAGACGCCGCGCCGCGCCGGCATCGACCCTGACCAGGCGCGCATGCGCCACCGGGGCACGCAACACCGTGGCCACGGCCATGCCTGGAAGGGTGATGTCGTCGGTATAGCGGCCTTTCCCGGTGAGGAGGCGCTGATCCTCGTAGCGCTTGAGCGGCTGACCGATTCCGAACTTCACGGCGCTGAGCACTCCTCTGCTGGCGGGTCCGCGACCCTCCCGCACAAATGCCTCGCCGTCAGACCTATTGCAACCCCGCCAGGAGCAGCCCGGCTGGGGGTCGCGCCGTCAACCTAGCGGCCGAGGCCCGCGGCGGCTGAACAAACCATTAACCGGTTCCCCATACAGTCAGGGCCATGACACACCAGGGAGTCGCTGGGCTGGTCCGATGATCAAGGCGCTCGCGGCGATCGGTTCCGTCATCTACCGTCGGTCGGCGGCGATCACCGATTGGTTCATCCCGGATTCGCTGAGGACGGACGCGGCGACGTTCGGGCGGGCGCGCATCTTCGTGTTCAGCCACCTGTTCGGCCCGTCGCTCGGCCAGAGCATCAGCGTCTATCTCTACATCCTCGATCCCAATCCAGGCTCGGCCTATTGGACGATCGTCGCGTCGATCACCGCGTTCTGGACGCTCCCCTTCTGGCTCAAGCTCACCGGCCGCCTCACGCCGCTGGCGCTGTTCACCGTCGAGAACCTCACCTTCGTCACGCTGTTCGGCTCCTATCACTATGGCGGCGTGAGCTCGCCCTTCCTGCCGTGGCTGCTCAACGCCCTGCTGCTGCTGTTCTTCTATCTCGGCGACCGGCCGCGGCTGCGCTATCTGGTGCTGGCCCTGTTCGCGCTCAATGTGCTGGGATTCTATCTCGCCTACGCCGTCAATCACTCCTTTCCCGAGCATGTGCCGATCGCCGCCATGTCCGGCCTCGGCCTCACCTCGGTGCTGTCGGCGACCGTCTACATGTCGATGATGGCGCTCTACTATGCCAATGTCGTCGCCTCGCAATCCGAGCTCGAGCACGAAGTGCAGAACCATCGCGCCACCGCGGTTCAGCTGCGCGAGGCCAAGGAAGAGGCCGAGGCAGCAAACCGCGCCAAGTCGGAATTCCTCGCCAAGATGAGCCATGAGCTGCGCACGCCCTTGAACGCGGTGATCGGCTATAGCGAGATGTTGCTGGAAGACGCCGAGATCGACGGCCGCAAGCAGCAGCAGATCGCTGATCTCCGCCGCATCAACAGCGCCGGCAAGCATCTGCTGTCGCTCGTCACCGACGTGCTCGACCTGTCGCAGATCGAGGCCGGCAAGATGGATCTATCGGCGCAGCCCTTCGATCTCAACACCTTCATCGACGACGTCGTGGCGACATGCCGGCCGCTGGTGCTGGATAACGGCAATGATTTCGTCGTCGAGCGTGGTGAGGGTCTTGGCGTCATCGTGAGCGACGCGACCAAGCTGCGCCAAGCCGTGCTCAATTTGCTGAGCAACGCCGCCAAATTCACCAATAGCGGCCGCGTCACGCTGGGCGCAATGCGCGAGAAGGCCGACGGTGACTGGATCCGCATCGCCGTGCGCGATACCGGCATCGGCATCCGACGCGAAGCCTTGCCGAAGCTGTTCCAGAACTTCAATCAGGCGGAAGCCTCGACCTCGAGCCGCTATGGCGGCACCGGGCTCGGGCTGGCGCTCAGCCAGAAGCTCTGCCTGATGATGGGCGGCGGGATCACCGTCGAGAGCGAGCCCGGGCATGGCTCCTGCTTCACCATTCGAATTCCCGCCACGCTGCCGACGAGCCAGCGCGCGGCGGTGGAATCCGAGGACATCGCGCAGCGCCCGCTCTATCCGGCCACCGCCGCAGAGTAGTCGCCTCCCGACACGGGCGGGCCGCCGTTCATCGCGTTTGCGCGCAGATTAGCGTTAAGCATTTACGAAGGCCCGGGCGGCTAGAATTGCGCGATGATCAGCGATGTCGCCAGCACCAGCCGTGTTCTCGTCATCGATGACGACCCGCAGAGCATCGAATTGGTGAAGCGCGTGTTAACGCGGGCCGGCTTCGGCGCCGTCGAAGCGACCAGCGAGCCCGGTATCGCACTCTCTCTGCTGCGCGAGCTCGAGCCCCATGTCGTGCTGCTCGACCTCAATATGCCCCAGATCGATGGGTTAGCCCTGCTTGAGGCCTTGCGCGGCGAGGCGGACAGGGTCGGCAGCTCGATCATCATGCTGACCGGCGCCGCTGACCAGGCGGTGCAGGTTACCGCCCTCCAGCGTGGCGCCAGCGACTTCGTAACCAAGCCGTTCGAGCACTCGGTGCTGGTGGCGCGCGTCGCCGGCGCCGCGGAAATGCGCGAGCTGCAACGCCGGCTTCGCGATCAGAACGACCGGCTGCAGGAGGCCGTCGCCGCCCGCACCGCCCGGCTGCAGGAGACCCTCGATATCCTCACCCGCGCCGAGGCCGAGCTGAAGCGCTCGCTGGAGCACACGGCGGCGCAAGGCAAGACGCGGGCAGAGGTCGTCGCCGAGCTCGCGCACGAGCTGCGCACGCCACTGAGCGCCATCTGCGGCTTCTCGGACATGATGCGCCGCCAGCAATTCGGCCCGATCCCGCCGCGCTACCGCGAATACGCCGAGGACATCCACAGCGCCGGCATGCATGTGCTGCAGGTGATCAACGGCTTCCTCGACGTCACCAAGGCCGAGGCGCGCCAGGAGCCGCTCTCGGTGTCGATGGTCGACATCGGCACCATCGTCAGCGACAGCGTCAAGCTGATGGCCGCCGAGGCCGAGAAGACCGGCGTCGATCTCCGTCTCGACGTCAAACCGGGCATCGAGCAGGTCGAGACCGACCGCGCCAAGCTCATGCAGATCGTGCTCAACATGACGTCGAACGCGGTGAAATTCACGCCGTCAGGCGGCTCGGTCACCGTCGAGGTCGGGCCCGACATCGGCGGCGGCGCCTATTTCGTCGTCCTCCGCGACACCGGGATGGCCATCGATCCGGGCGATTTGGCGGATGTCACGCGCTCCTTCGGCCAACCGCGCAGCGCCGGCGGCAAGCCCAAGGGCAGCGGCTTCGGCATGCCGCTGACGCGGCAATATGTCGAGATGCTGGGCGGCACGCTGACGATCACCAGCCGGCCCGGCCAAGGCACCGCCGTGACCATCCGGCTGCCGAAATCGCTGCCCGCCGATCAATACCGCGAGACGGCGCCCAGCCCTGTCGGCGACTGAGCGGGCAGCGCACGCGGGGTCTCTGTGCGCACGCGCAAGATTCTATGGTTAACGCCGCCGGCATGTTAACCATGAAACCGGGCGGATTTTATAGAAAATGCCGCCGGTTCAAGCCGCGAATTCTTTGAATTTACTATTCCTTTACGACTTTACGTTAGTCTTGCCGGTAATCAAGACGGTTGTCCTGGTTAATCGAGCGACGAGCCAATGCGGTTGCACCGCTCACACGGTCGCGTTGGCGGCAAAAGTCTCGAAGGCCAGGGGGAATTGCTGCCGAGCAAGGACGGGCCGATGGCGGATCCAAAAAACAACGTCGCACCGACCGAGGCACTGACGGGCAGCGTGCGCGACTATCGCGAGCCGCACGGACCCGACCTCCTTGGCCGCGTCGATCGCTTCTTCCGCTGGCAGGATCTGCGCCGCCAACACCATCTCTGGCCTTATTCGCGCTCGACCGAAGACGCGCCTGGCACGTCCTGCGCTGCCCGGGAAGATACCGGCGCCCGCTTCGCCGGCATCAATTTCGGCTCGCAGGACTATCTGAGTCTCAGCTCGCACCCCGCCATCAAGGAAGCCGCCAAGGCGGCGATAGACGAATATGGCGCGCACAGCGCCGGCTCGCCGGCGTTTCTCGGCGGCACCAAATACTCAATAGCGCTGGAGCGGACGATCGCCGATTTTTTGGGCATGCGGCACGCCGTGCTCTATCCCACCGGCTGGGCCGCCGGCTTCGGCGTGATCAAGGGTCTCGTCCGCCCGAGCGACCACGTCGTCATCGACGCGCTTGCCCATTCCTGCCTGCAGGAGGGCGCCGCTGCGGCGACGCGCAACGTCCATAGCCACCGCCATCTCGACCTCGATTCGGCGCGCCGGCACCTGACGCGGATCCGCGCGCATGACAGCGAGAACGCGATTCTGGTGGTCACCGAGAGTCTGTTCTCGATGGATTCGGATACTCCCGACATCGCTGCACTGCAGGACCTTTGCCGCGAGTTCCGGGCCACGCTGATGATCGACGTGGCACACGATCTCGGCAGTCTCGGCGACGACGGGCGCGGCCATCTCGGCCTGCAGCAGATGCTCGGCCGCGTCGACATCGTCATGGGCAGCTTCTCGAAGACCTTCGCGTCGAATGGCGGGTTCGTCGCCTGCAACTCGCCGGCGGTCCGGGAATACCTCAAATACTACAGCTCACCGCAGACGTTTTCGAACGCGCTCGCGCCAGCCCAGGCGGCGACCGTGCTCAAGGCCTTCGAGATCGTTGCCAGCAGTGAGGGCCGCGCGCTTCGCACCCAGCTCATGGCCAATATCCGCTATCTCAGGACGACTCTGGATCAAGCGGGGTTCGAGGTGCTGGGCGAGCCTTCGGCGATCGTGCCGGTGCTGATGCACGCGGAAGGCCTTGCGCGCCTCGTCGCCAGGCGACTGCCGACGCTCGGACTTGTTGCCAACCTTGTCGAATACCCCGCCGTGGCCAAGGGCAGTGCCCGCTTCCGCTTTCAGGTGATGGCCAAGCACGGTCGCAACAACATCGACGAGGCCGTCGATCGGCTGCGCATCGCTTATCACGAGGCGCAGATCACCTTCCGCGCTTCTCAGAGCGTCGGCGCAACCAGCGCCGACGTCACCGCGTCTGCAGGAGGCTAAGCGCATGTCGCAGAAAAGCAGCGAGAAGGGCCGCCTCCTCGCGGTTGACGACAGCGCCGATTCGGCCGATCTCGTCGCCCGGGTCGCCACCAAATGCGGCTATGACGCGCAGGCGACGTCCGATCCGAGGTCGGTGCGCGCCTTGGTGGCCGAATGGAAGCCCGAGGTGCTGACCCTCGATCTCTGCATGCCCGAGGCGGATGGCATCGACCTGCTGTCGGTACTCGAGGAGACCGGCTTCGCCGGCCTGGTCGTCATCATCAGCGGCCAGGACGGCTGGTTCCGCAAGGCGGCGAGCCGCCTGGCGGAGGTGCGCGGCCTCAAGGTGGTGGATGATTTGCAGAAGCCGGTCGATGTCGGCGCGTTGCGCCAGCTGCTGAGCCGGCTGAAACAGGATTTTTGACCACGGCGACCTTGTTGCCGCGCTCCGCGCCGCATGGCCGTCAGGGCGATCGTTTCGGTTGCAAAACTAACCTTTTGTAAACCGTGCCTCGGTATATGGGAGCCTGGGGTTACACAGGAAGCAAATCATGAACAAGACATTGTCGGTTGCCGTGGCGGCAGTCTGCTCCTTGGCGGCTGCGGCCGCGCAAGCGGCACCCCAGGATTTCTACGCGCGCGTCGACACCGGCGGATCGTTCTCGCGCAACGCCGGCAAGGACGTGGCCGTCGATATCGGCTCGTCGGCCATCGTGGGCGCCGGCATTGGTTTCAAGATGCTGCCCTTCCTCCGCACCGACGTCACCGTGTCTTATCGGCCGGGCTATTCCTTTGCCGCGCCGCCGACGCCGATCGAGCCGCCGGGCACCACCGGCCGCGGCGACGTCAAGACCCTCGCGGCCCTGGTGAACGCCTATTACGATTTCCCGAGCGTTGCCGGCTTCACGCCCTATGTCGGCGGCGGCGTCGGCGTGGCACGCAACCAGGTGGGGACGACCACGCTGTCCTCCAATGCCGACGGCAGCACCGTCGCCACGCTGAGCGGCGCCACGACCACGCAATTCGCCTGGCAGGCCAGCGCCGGCGTGGCTTACTCGATCCTGCCGACCGTCGCCCTCGATATCGGCTATCGCTATTTCGACGCCGGCGAAGGCCGCTCCGGCAGCACGGTCACGAGCGCCCTCGGCTCGGCCAGCTTTCCCGTGCAGCGCGGCAATATCCGGGCGCATGAGATCCAAGCCGGCATCCGCGTCGGTTTCTAAGCAGGTTTGAGAGAGACCTGAAGGCGGGCCGCTGCACTCCGAGTTGGGGCGTCAGCGCCCCTTGCCGTTGGCGAGACAGGCGGTGATCTTGCCGAGCAACCGCGGCATGTCCACCGGCTTGGTATCGAAATCCGCGCAACCGACCTCGACGCTCTTGTCGCGATCGCTCGCCAGCGCATGCGCGGTGAGCGCGATCACCGGAATGCGCGACGTTGCCGGATCGGCCTTGATGCGGCGCGTCGCCTCCCACCCATCCATCTCGCCGAGCGCAATGTCCATCAGGATGAGATCGGGCTTCTCGGCGCCGGCCATGGTGATGCCAGTCGGGCCATCGACCGCGAAGCACATGGTGTAGCCGTGGCGCTGAAGCCGCCGGCCCAGCATGTCGCGGTTCATTTCGTTGTCTTCGACGAGCAGTATCTTAGGCATTGGCGATCATCGGTTTGGCGGCGCCCCTCGTGTCGCCGGTTGCGGATGAGTCGTTCTTGCCGCGTGGGCAGAGGCGCTCCAGCACGCGCATCAGGACGTCGCGGTCGACCGGTTTGACGAGATGCTCTGCCGCACCCAAGGCAAGCGCCGTCCGCCGGTCGTCGACGATCGTGAGCATCACCACAGCGCATCCCTCGAGCGCGCGATCCGCCTTGATGGCGCGCAGGATCTCCCAGCCGTTCATGCCGGGCATCAGCACGTCCAGGATGATCACCGAAGGTTTGGCGCTCTGCGCCAGACCCAGCACCGCGCGCGGATCGTCCGCGAGCATCGCCCGGAAACCCTCCTTGGTGAGCATCCGCTGCATGAGGTCGCGCACGGCCGGGTCGTCATCGACGACCAGGATAACGTTCTGCCGGCCGGCGGCATCCGCCAGCATGGGCTCGGCCATCCGATCGACCTCGGCACGACGCTGCACCGTGTCGGTGAGCGACGCCGGGAGCCGGATGGTGAAGCACGACCCGCGGCCGAGCTCGCTTTCCACCGTGACGTCGCCGCCCATGAGCCGCGAGAGCTTCTGCGTCAGCGACAGACCGAGTCCGGTACCGCCGTATTTCGTCGAGGTCGAGGCCTCCGCCTGATTGAAATTCTGGAACAGCTTGCGCAGATTGTCGCGGCTGATGCCGATGCCGGTATCGCGCACCGCGATTCTGAGCCAGTCGCCGCCGGTCCTGGCCTCGCGGGCGACGGTCAGGGTAATGCGCCCATTGCGGGTGAACTTCGCGGCGTTGCTCAGTAGATTGAGCGCCGCCTGGCGCAGCTTCGTCACGTCGCCCTCGGCGGTGCCGAGATCAGGGTCGCGCTCGACGATCAGTTCGTTGCCGTTCCTGGCGCAGAGCTGGCGGGACATCGCCACCATATCGTCGACCAGCGCGCCGCAATCGAAGCGCTCGTTGAAGAGCTCCATCTTGCCGGCCTCGATCTTGGACAGATCGAGGACGTCGGTGATGAGCGACAGGAGATGCTTGCCGGCGCCGTTGATCTTGCGCAGATCCTCGGCCTGTTGCGCCTCGGCGGCCTCTATCTCCAGATCCTCGAGCAGCATGTCGCTGTAGCCGATTACGGCGTTGAGGGGCGTGCGCAGCTCATGGCTCATCTTGGCAAGGAATTCGGATTTGGCGCGATTTGCCGCCTCCGCCTCCTCTTTGGCCTCGCGCAGCTTGATGGCGGTGGTGCGGTGATTTTGCACCTCATGCTCAAGCTCGGACTGGTTGGCGACGATATTGGCATAGGAGAGCGCCATCATTGAGACGTAAATGGCGGCGCACAGCGTCGATAGGATGCCGATGCCGGTGAGCGCGCTCAGCGGCACGTGCTCGGGAAAGGAGTTACCCAATGCATAGGAGACGTAGAACAGCGTCACGTTGGTGACGATCATGCCGAGCACGACGAGGCGTGGGCGCACCGCGGGCCCGAGATAGAAGAAAGCAAGCAGCGGCACGACCAGCAGCCACGGCAGAAACGGCGAACTCACGCCGCCGTAATGATAGGCGCCCCACAGCACGGCGAAGATCAGGTTCTGCACCGAAAGCAGCGCCAGCGCGACATACGCGCCGGTGCGCTTCAGCGCAAAGGGAAAGGCCCAGAACGCGGTGATCGACAGCGCCAACACCCAAAGCTGATAGCCCGGATGGGGATCGAGCACATAGAGATAGATGGTGATCGTATGGCCGAGGAAAGGGCCGAAGATATGGGAGATCAGGAACATGCGCGCAGGCTGCTCCATCTCGCGCTCGGCCTTGAGCGCGGGCGGCATGAACCAGTCCAGCAGCGGATAGATCATCGACGGCGACAAGCGAAGCCGCGGGCGCATCAGCCTCCTCCCGACGCAACCACTCGAGGCTAAGTATTAATTGAGAATAGTTAACGGTTTCTTTGCCGGCCGGTCTTTCGCTTGGCGCGCGCTTCGCGTCCAGCCTGGCGGCGCAGCACCGGCGGTCATCATCTGTTTACCATGACAAAGGCACTGGCCAATGATCTGCGGCGCGGCGCCGAGACGTCCGCTCTACCTTACTTCCCCGCCCTGTCGAGGGCCTTGGCCCTCTCGATCTCGTCGGCGATGGTGGCCAATTGCGTCGGGTCGAGCAGGTTTTGCGCGAGCGGGAAGATCTCGTTCTCCTCCTCCTCGACGTGGTGCTCGACATCCTCGCGCAGCTCATCGAGCCGATCGGCCCAGCTGTCGCTCTCGTTGTCGCCGTGCTCGAGTGCCACCAGCGCTTCCTTGACGTCGCCATGCTCCTCGAGCGCTTCCTGGATCAAATCCTTGGCCTGGTCGTGACCCTGCAGCGCCGGATAGAAGTACTTCTCCTCGACCTCGGCATGGAGCTCCAGCTCGTGCTTCAGCTCGGCAAACAGCCGCGGCCGCGACTGCGTACCGCCCGCCGTCTCGGCGAGCCGCTCAAACAGCCGCTTGGCCTTTTGGTGATCCTGTCGGATGAGCTGAAAGAGATCCATCGGGTGCCCCCGCACAGCTTGGGATTGAACGCGGCAGGCGCATCGCTCCGGCGCCGTGCCTTCATCTTAAACAGCCGCGAGCGCCATCGGTTGCCCGCGCCAGAAAGTGCCGCGCGCGGGTTGCCGGCGTCGCCGCCCGTCGCCTAGGCTGGCGGCAATCGGGAAAGGCCGGCGAGGCGGGTATCGGGCATGAGCGATCGAAGCGACAGGGGCGATCCGGCGCTGACCAAGTTCGGCATCGGCCAACCGGTGTCACGCATCGAGGATCCCAAGCTGTTGCGCGGCGCCGGCCGTTACACCGACGACATCAATATTGCCGGCCAGGCCTATGCCGTCATGGTGCGCAGCCGACAGGCGCATGGCGTGATCCGCGCCATCGACGCCGCCGAGGCAAGGCGCCTGCCTGGCGTTCTCGGCGTCTATACCGGCGCCGACATGGCGGCGGCCGGCTACGGCGTGATCAAGCCGGGCATCATGGTGCCGAACCGCGACGGCTCGCCGTCGCGCGCGCCGCCGCGCCCGGCGCTGCCGCCGACGCATGTGCATTTCGTCGGCGAGGCGCTGGCCTTCGTCGTCGCCGAGACGGCAGGCGCCGCCAAGGATGCCGCCGAGGCCGTCATCTGCGAGATCGACGCGCTGCCGGTGGTGACGAGCCCGCGTGCTGCCGCCGCCGCAGGCGCGCCGCAGCTCTATCCCGGCGCGCCCGGCAACGTCGCGGTCGACTATCACTATGGCGACACGGCGGCGGTGGCGGCAGCCTTCGCCGGCGCCGCCCATGTGACGCGGCTCGACCTCATCAGCAACCGCGTCGTCGTCAACGCCATGGAGCCGCGCGTCGCCATCGGCCAATACGATGCCGCCGCCGAGCGCTGGACGCTGCATGTCGGCTGCCAGGGCGTGTTCGGGCTGCGCGGCGCGCTCGCCCGGGACGTGCTGAACGTGGCACCCGAGAAGATCCATGTGCTGACCGAGCAGGTCGGCGGGTCGTTTGGCATGAAGGCATCGGTCTTTCCCGAGTATGTCTGCATTCTGCATGCCGCGCGCACACATGGGCGTGCAGTCAAATGGACCGACGAGCGCTCGGAGAGCTTCCTCGCCGACCATCACGGCCGCGACCATGAGATGACGGCCGAGCTGGCGCTCGATGCCGAGGGCCGCTTCCTGGCGCTGCGCTTGACCGGCTACGGCAATGCCGGCGCCTTCGTCGTGGCGACGCTGCCCTACACGGTCAATGCGGTGAAGAACGTGGTGAGCGTCTACCGCACGCCGCTGGTCGAGGTCTCGACCAAGGGCGTGCTCACCAACACCGCGCCGACCGGCGCCTATCGCGGTGCCGGGCGGCCCGAGGGCAATTACTACATGGAGCGCCTCATCGACACCGCCGCCCGCGAGATGGGCATCGACCGCGTCGAGCTCCGCCGGCGCAACTACATCCGCCCGGACGCGATGCCCTACAAGGCGGCGTCGGGCATGAATTACGACAGCGGCGCGTTCGCCGATATCCTCGACGACGCCCTCGTTCTCGCCGATTGGCGAGGCTTTGCCCAGCGCCGCGACGAGAGCCGCGCCCGCGGCAAGCTGCGCGGCCGCGGCATCGGCAGCTATCTCGAAGTGACGGCGCCGCCGTCCAAGGAGATGGGCGGCATCCGCTTCGAGGCCGACGGCAGCGTGACGATGATCACCGGCACGCTCGATTACGGCCAGGGCCACGCGGCGCCGCTGGCGCAAATCCTGGTGGACCGCCTCGGCATCCCGTTCGAGCGCATGCGCCTGCTGCAGGGCGACAGCGACGCGCTGCTCGTCGGCGGCGGCACCGGCGGCTCGCGCACCATGGTGGCGAGCGGCACCGCGATGGTCGAGGCGAGCGGCGAAGTCATCGCCCGCGGCAAGGAGCTCGCCGGCGTCGTGCTCGAGGCCGCATCCGCCGATATCGAGTTCGCGCGCGGCCGCTTCACCATCGCCGGCACCGACCGCTCGATCGGCATCATGGAGCTCGCGGCGCGGCTCCATCGCGGCATCAAGCTTCCGCCCGAGCTGCCGCAATCTCTCGATGTCGGTTTGATCTCCAACAATCCGCCCTCGTCCTTCCCCAATGGCTGCCACGTCGCCGAGGTCGAGATCGACCCCGAGACCGGCGCCGTCGCGGTGGTGCGCTACGCCATGGTCAACGACTTCGGCACGCTCATCAACCCGCTGCTCGCCGAGGGCCAGGCGCATGGCGGGATCGTCCAAGGCATCGGTCAGGCGCTCCTGGAGCGCACTGTCTATGACGGCGACGGCCAGCTCTTGAGCGGCTCCTACATGGATTACGCGCTGCCGCGCGCCGACAACGCGCCGCTGTTCCGCTTCGCCAGCCATCCCGTGCCGGCGACGACCAACCCTTTGGGCGTCAAGGGCTGCGGCGAGGCGGGTTGCGCCGGCTCGCTGCCGGCGGTGATGAACGCCGTCGTCGATGCGCTCTCGGCTTTCGGCATCCGCCACATCGACATGCCGGCGACGCCGGAGCGCGTGTGGCAGGCGCTGCAGAAGGCGCAGCGGCGCTGATTGCGCGGTTTTGGCGAATGGTCTTTTCACCACTCGCCCAGTTATAGGCAGGGGTCACAGATCGTATGTCTTGCGTCGCCGAGAGCGCGCCACCGGCGCCTCTCGCACGACGGAAAGGGATACGATCATGTCGACCACTCTCAGAATTGCCACGCTGGCTCGCGCCGCGACGCTGTCGCTGGCGCTCGCATTGCCGGCTGTCGCCGGCCTGGCCGGCGCCGCGCGTGCCGATGACGAGTACGGCACCGGCCATGAGCGGCTGGTCACGCAATCGGCGCAGAGCGCGCCCTCCTTCGGCACCGCCATCGGCCTAGCGATCGGCCAGCCGCAGGCGCAGGCGGTGGCCCGCAATGCCTGGCAGAATGTTCAGGTCCGCTCCGACGTGTCGCCATCGGTCAAGCAGGACCTGCTCGGCACCGGCGGCCCGCAGGACAATCTCGCCCGCGAGACCTTCCATCCCGGCAGCGGCACCGACTGGTAGCCGCACGGGCGGCAGCCGAGCGAAACCCGATATCCAGTCGGGCAGCAGCCGATAAGCCGCCTGTCGTAACCGATGGAGAGCCGACCGGAGCCCGTGCCGCAGATGGCGCGGGCTCCGGCCCGTTTCGCCGGCGCCTCAGGGGCCGAGCGCGCTGAACGCGCTCAAACCCGCAATCAGCTTTGCCGT
>Ga0134125_10006645_pt1 | contig 13079 bp, 9 predicted proteins | sample KB31751_FD_96464 | JGI IMG/M metagenome (GOLD analysis project Ga0134125, IMG submission 96464) | Terrestrial soil microbial communities with excess Nitrogen fertilizer from Kellogg Biological Station, Michigan, USA - KB3-175-1 | ecosystem: Environmental > Terrestrial > Soil > Unclassified ... | reverse complement strand
TGACCGCTCTCAAGAAGCCTCCTGCCCGACCTCCGGGCAGGACGCCTCCGACCGATCACCGCCGCCGCTCAGGATGGGGCGATGTAATCGTCGCCGATGGGGAGATGTAATTGTCGCTCAGCATACGACGTTCCCGTGGGAAGCGCTGTGTGGCGAGGTCGCGAAGCTCAGGATCCAACGGCGCACACCCGACAACATCGTCGCACTGCGCGCGGCTGTGGCGGCGACAAGCGCCTTCGACGACGAGCCGCCCGAGCCCCATCCGCCGGCTCCACCCCCGCGATCCGATGGTCCCAGAAATTGCGGACTTGCGCGCTCGCTTGCTACACCGCTTGCTACACCCGCCGCGGATTCCAAAGGAATCCGCGGCGATGCGCGGTGGAGGCGCCGGGAGTCGAACCCGACGGCCAGAAGACAGAAAACATGAACGGGCTCGCCGGTTTGCACAATACTCGCGCGGACCTGGATGTTTGGTGGACAGGTCGGGTGGGGTCGCTTGGGAGCGGGTGAAATCGCGTCGGTCCGGTTCAGAATGGCTAGGACGTGGCCAGGGGAAGATTCCCTGCTCGATGCCCAGCCCATTGATCGTTGACGTTCGCCGGAAAACCAACTACGGATAGTGCCATGTAGGTACATGTATACAATCCTTAGGGGGAGGCGATATGCGACGTGCGCCAATCGAGGCAAATCGGTTTGCCGCTGACGCGTTCGTCCCGGCGCAGCCGGTCGTCCGCCCACCAGTGGGGACGGGACCATGACCGAGCAGTCCGCCCCTTCCCTCTCCGCGCCGGCAACCGAACCTAACGGACAGAAGGACAGTCTTCTCCCCAAGGCTCGGACGGGAAGCCCCGAATGGGAAGCCGAACTGAAGGCGCTCGAGGCGGCGCGCGAAAACAGCAAGGTCTATCAGCTCGCCTTCTGGCCCGACGACAAGCGCGCGATGCCCGGCGATTTCATCGCCTGCGCCCTTTTTTCCTGTCTCCAGGGCAAGGACTCCGACTACGTCGAGCGCCAGACGCTCGCCAGCATCAACGGCCTCTCGGTGACGTTCACCGGGCGCAGGCTCACCCAAGTACATGCCGACGTCTGGGAAGCGATCATGCATCTGTCGCGGCAGCTCCCCGAAGGCAGTCACGTCCGATTCAGCGCCCGCCAGTTGCTCCGGCTTATGGGCCGGCAAACTGGCGGCAAGCAGCGCGACGACCTTGATCTTTGGATCAACCAGCTCACGGCTACGTCGGTCGTGATCCATGACGAGAAGAAGCATCAGCGCTTTCGCGGATCGCTCCTACCCCGCAGTGCCGAAAAGATCGACGAGGACGATACGCTCTACAGCGTCGACATCAACCGCGATCTCGCCAAGGTGCTCTCCGCAAACGCCAACCTGTTTCTCGTCGATTGGGAGAAGCGGCGTCAGCTACAGCAGAAACCGCTGGCCGCATGGCTGCAGCGCCACTTTTCGCGCTTTCAGAAGCCGCTCGCGGTCGCCGAGCTCTATCGGCTCTCCGGCAGCACGACGAAGCGTCTCGCCGATTTCCGCAAGCTGCTGCGCTTGGCGCTCGCCGATCTGCAAACGGTCGGAGTGCTATCCGCTTGCCGCATCGACGAAGCCACCGATACGGTTCACGTCACGCTCGAACACCGACGGGTCATGGGGGGGACTACGACTCCCGGCAGCACTGCCCCCGCCCCTCGTCCGATCGCGCCCCAAGCCCCGAGCCAGACCGCTCTTCCCCTTCCCGTCCCGCCTTCCGTCGGTGCGACGGCGCGCGCCGAGTTCAGCACGCTCTATCCCGGCAAGGACGTCGAGCGCTGCCTCGCCGACTTCGCGGCGTGGCTCGCCAAGAACCAGCGCACTGCCGACAGGCCCGATGCCGCGTTTCTGGGCTTCGCCCGCAAATGGGCTTCCTGATCCCCCGCCGTAGCCTCGCCGGGACTCTGACTCCCACCCCTCGCCCCATCGCCACAATGCCGTCGCCGGAGGACTACGACTCCCGAGGGGGGGACTTCGACTCCCATCCAGAGGGGACTACGACTCCCGAGGGGGGACTACGACTCCCACCCCAGGGGACTACGACTCCCGGCGCAGGGGACTACGACTCCCGCAAGGGGGGACTCCGACTCCCGCCGATCGGGACTACGACTCCCGATCTCGGGGACCCCGACTCCCATGGAGGGGACTACGACTCCCGCGAGGGGGGACTCCGACTCCCACGACATCGAAAAATTCCAATATTTCACAGGTGGTTAATTATTGGCCCTCGCGCGTGCGCGCGCGGATCTGATCGATTTTGATAGATCTTGATCGATCTGTACCCGAAAGGAGTGAGCCCATTACAAAGGCCGTAGAAGCGATTTTGATGATTAGGGAAGAAAACCCCATCCCAACCCCGAATCCCCACTCGTTGACGCTCTAATGCGGAACAGACCCTAACGGGTCCGTAGCTATTCATTCTGGGTTCGCTACCGCTCACCCCACGTTCGTACCTACGCTACGCTTCGGTACAAAAAAAGAGCGTCCTAACGGCCGCATAGTCCATCTATTGCTTCGCGCTGCTCCGCCTTCGGCTCCTCTGCGCTCAGCTAGCGGCTCGCACCGCTCGCCAAAGGGGCCTGCAGGGTTTCAAGCGCGCTGCGAGGCCAGCGGCTGGAACAGAACCATCCGAGCGTGCTGAGCCTCCAACGGGTGATGTTTTGAGGCGGCGCGGCCTTCACCGGAAGCCCGTCGCCTACGGCAAATGCTTTTCGGGCAGCATTCGCTCATGCAACACGCGGACAACTTCGACCTCGTTCCCAGCCTTGCGGAAAAACACCATGTGGCTGCCCTCGCGAATGCGCCGGTAACCCGCCCGGATCGCTTCCGCCGAATGACCCAGGGTCGGGTTCGCACCGATTTTTTGAAAGCAGGCATCGAGCACGGCGAGATAGCGATTCCGCTGCTCGACGCCCCAGCGCTCGTGTGTGTAGCGGCCGATCTCCTTGACGTCGGCCTTCGCTTTCCCCGAAAGAAAGAATCCGGCCATACGCGGCGTCAGTGCGCCGTCTCAGCGTCGAGCTCGGCCAGCACCTTCTCCAGGCTGTAATCGGACCGGCCGCTCCGCTCGCCGTCTTCCAACGCCCCGCGCAACGCCGCCAGCTTGGCCTCGTTTTCGCGCTCGCGCAGCGCCTCGGCTCCCGCCCGGATCACCTCCTCGAGGGTCGAAAACCGACCGCTCGCCAACTGCGCTTCAGCGAAGCGGGCGACATCGTCGGGAAGGTCAGCGAGACTCAGCGGGCGTGCCATAAAACCTCAATAATTACGCGTAGTATCCCATCGAGGCGTCCAGAAGTCAATCTGGCCTCCCCCATTTGATGGCAAGCCATCCTGATGGCACCCCATCCGTTCCCTCAGGCCGATTATCCCGCGTGGTGCTCGCCCGTCAAGGCGGTAGCTCCTCACCATGCTCGGCGCGGACGCCTGCGCGTGGCTCCGGTGCCGCTGCCGCGCCTTGACCGGCTGCGCGCCTCCCCGGTCTTGGCTTCTATGGGAACGAACGGGAAAGCCTGGCCTGTGGCTCCGGGAGTCTGAGCAGTCGCAGACCGTCGCTTGCGCGTCCCTGCCCTTGTTGACGATCAGCTGGTGGTGTTTCGGATTCTGCCCACCCCGCGCCTCCATTTGACGGCATGCCAGCTCGCTGACTGGGCCATCATGATTGCCAAGCGACACGATGGCGAGATGGGTTAATCGCTAACTGACGAGATGGCTCGTCATTACGCCATCACGTCAACGATGCCATCATGATGGAGTGTTGCCATGAAGACACGATGGCGACCCAGCGCGCATGCATGCCATCATTATGAATTGCCATTGTGCAATCATGCTGGTACTCCGTCATTCCATCATGAGGACAATTGCCCTAATATCGCAAAAGGGAGGCAGCGGCAAAACCACAACGCTGCTCAACCTCGCTGTTGCCGCGCAACAGGCGGGCTACTCGGTCCTTATCGTCGATCTCGATCTGCAGGCTTCATCGACCGACTGGCACAAGGTGCGCGCCGACAAGTCGCTGCACGTGCAGCCGACCCATCCCGCCGGATTGCCCGACCTGCTGAAGGCCGCGGAAGGGCAGGGGGTCGACCTGATCTTTATCGACACCGCCGCCAAGACCGAGACCGACACGGCAGCCGCCATCGAAGCCGCCGACCTCGTGCTCATCACCTGCCGGCCGTCGGTCATGGACCTGCGCGCGATGCGCAACACCATCCGGCTCTGCCGGGTCCACGAGGTCACGCCGCACGTCATCCTCACGCAGATCGAACCCCAGGGCACGCTGCACATCGAGGCGCGCGATACCCTCGAGCAGCTTGGCGTCGCCGTGCTCGACGTCGGCCTCGGACGCCGTGTCGCCTTCCATCACAGTGTCATCGAGGGCCTGGGCGTCACCGAGTATGAGCCCGAGGGCAAGGCCGCGCTCGAGGTCCGCCGGTTGTTCAGGTTCGTCTGCCGACTTGCCAGCGTGCCATCACGCCATCAGATCGGCGCGGCGACCCAACCCGAAGAGGACGTGACCGCATGAGCTCGCAGAAGCGAAAACCGCTCGACACGGCCGCACTCGCCGCAGCATCCGTCCAGCAGCCAGACCCCGTGCAGCTTGCGACCGCAAAGCCCGTCGCGGAGCCGCCGAAGAGGGCAGGGGGCACCCGCGCCGGCAGGGTCCAGATTCAGGGCTACTTCCCTGAGGACACGCGCCGGCAGCTGAAAATGCTCGCCGTCCGACAGGACCGCACGGTCGAAGACCTGCTCGGCGAGGCAATTCTGGACGTCCTCGCGAAGCATGCGCCGACACTGAAGTGAGATCTCACGATTGCTCTCCGCGACCGAGGGCCGCATTCCACGCGAGCACCGGAGGTTGACGGCTTGATCCAGTAGCTGCTACGAATTGAAAAGGGCAGGGGAGCTTACGGGAAAGTGAGAGGAAAACATTGAGTCTGGCTTCGCGGTTCCAGGGGACTGGCGGTCATCCACACCTGATCGACGCGCTTCAGGAACAGGAAATCCTATCGGGCGAGAGGGACGCCGTCCTCGAAATCGCCGCACTCGCGTCCGTCCGCGATATTGCTGCGGCGGAGGTACTGATTCAGCAGGACGCCGCCGACAACGGCTTGTACTTCATCCTCGCGGGCACGTTCCGCGTGATGGTCAACGGCCGGGACGTGGCGATCCGAAGAGAGCGCGAGATGGTGGGCGAAATGGCGACGGTCAATCCTTCGGTTGGTCGCACTGCCTCAGTGGTCGCTTCCGCACCTGGAGTGGTCGCGAAGCTGGAGGAGGCGGACTTCCTACGCATCGCGGACGCGCATCCGCGTGTGTGGCGGCTGGTGGCGCGAGGGCTCGCCCGGCGCTTGGATCAGCGGCGGCAGTTTCACCTCACGCCGAACACGAAGCCGATTCTCTTCGTCGGATCGTCGTCGGAGAGCCTTCCCATGGCGCGGGCGTTCGCGGCGGCCATTCCCGGCGCTGTAGCAGACACGCGCTTGTGGACGGGCGTCTTCACGGCATCGAGCTTTCCGATCGACGACCTGGCCGCACAGCTTCATGTCTGCGACTTTGCTGTGCTCGTGGCCGCGCCCGACGACCGGGTGCTCAGTCGTTGGAGGACAGCAAGAGCGCCCAGGGACAACGTCATCTTCGAGCTGGGGCTTTTTATGGGCGAGATTTCACGGGCGCGCACGTTTCTCCTCGATCCGGGTACCGTAAAACTGCCCAGCGACCTGAAGGGCATCAACACGCTTCGCTTCGATCCGAAGGTGAAGGATTTGGCCGCCGCAGTGGCCGGTGCCGCCGCCGACCTGGTGGGGATCATAGGAAAAGACGGGGCGAAGTAGGACAAACATGGGACTCAAGGAGGATTTGGACGAAGAGGTCGCGGAGACGTTCCGTTCCAAGTGGGAGGAGCGTGACGGGCGCGACGTCCCTGATCCGGAGGACCTCGGACTTGGTAACGATGCCGTGAAGCTGGACGGCACGGTGCTTTACGCGGACATGTCCGGCTCTACGAAGTTGGTCGACGGACACCCGCCGTTTTTCGCCGCCGAGATTTACAAGAGCTATCTGAGATGTGCCGCTCGAATTGTCAAAGCGGAAGGCGGCACCATAACCGCTTACGACGGCGACAGGATTATGGCTGTGTTTGTCGGCGGCTCTAAGAACACCAGCGCCGCCAAGGCCGCGCTGAAAATCAATTATGCTGTGATAAACATCGTCAACCCAGGAATAAAGCGCGTCTACACCTCGACGGACTATCAAATGGCCCACGTTATCGGCATCGACACCAGCGCCCTGTTTGTGGCGCGAATCGGCGTCCGTAATGACAATGACCTGGTCTGGGTCGGTCGTGCGGCGAACCACGCCGCGAAATTGACCGAGATTTCAGAGAACAACACGGTGTTCGTTACCGGTGATGTGTTCAACTCCCTAAACGCCGAGGTCAAAATCGGTGGTACGAACAAAGAGCTGATGTGGAAGCCACGTACATGGACGCCGATGGAGGGTAAGGCGATTCACAGTTCAACCTGGACGTGGAAAATCGGAAGTTGACGGAATAGCGCACGGGAGGTGATCTGGCAGCCGCTCCCCGGTCGCGTGCTTCCGTGCGGAGACCGTTTCGCCGAAGGAATCGAGGCCAGCGCGATCGTTGACTGAACAGACGAGTAGGTAGTAGCCTCGCCCGGTAGCGACCTACGCCAACCGTCGGCACACGAAGGCAGGGAGGGGAGGGGGAACAAGAGTGTCCGCGAGGCTGACCGCATGAAGCCGACAGATAGCGACGGAGATGATCGAGATGCCGGTGTCCCAGCGGAGACCGGTACCGCCAGTCCGCGCGTCTCGAGTCCCGTGGCGACCGGTGGGGGCGGCACAACGTTCGAGCAGCATGTCGGCGCCTACTGGCTGGCGCAGCTTCTGGTCGGGGCGATTCCGCCCGTCCTGATCGATACAACGGTGAGCGAAGTCATGTTCCAGACCGAGCGTCTGGGCTGGCATACCGACGACCTCCTGATCGTCTGCACTGCCGGGGACACGTTGCGCAAACTCGCGGGCCAGGTGAAGCGAAGCTTCACCGTCAGCGCGTCGAACGCCGAATGCGTGAAGACCTTCGTCGATTTCTGGAAGGACTTCAACGGTTCGCATTTCGCGAAGGACAACGACCGTCTCGCCCTTATTACGCTACGGGGCACGAACACGCTACTGGAGCACTTCGTCGGGCTGCTCGACTGCGCGCGCGCCGCGCGCGACGGCGCTGAATTCGAGCAGCGACTCGGCACTCGGGGGTTACTCCACAATACCGCCAAACATTACTGCGACGAGCTCCAGAAAATCATTGGTGATGCCGAAGGCAAGCCGGTCACCGCCGCCTATATCTGGCCCTTCATCCGCGTCCTCCACGTTCTGAGCCTCGATCTCTACAGTGCGACGCGGCAGGCGGAAGCGCACGTCAAGAGCATGCTGGCGCTCACCGCGACGCAGGGCGATCCAGTCGCAAGCGCCGCGGCTTCGTGGAATGAGCTGGTTGCAGAAGCGAGCACAGCCATGGGTTCGAGTCGCGGCCTGCGCCGCGATGATCTGCCGGCAGCAACGCTCGCGCGCCACGGCGTGATCGGCAACGACGAACGAAAGGTGCTCCAGGCGCTCCGCGAGCACACCATACCTGTGCTTCGCACAATTCGGTCCACGCTTGGCCGCGAATTTCATCTGCCTCGGGCCGCGCTCGTACAGCAGGTGCTCGATGCGTTAGAGACCGCTCAGATCGTCATCGTGACGGGACCGGCCGGCAGCGGCAAGTCCGCAGTCGGCAAGGACGCCGTCAACGTGCTCGCGCTCGATCATTTCATGTTCGGTTTCCGGGCGGAGGAATTCGCGCAACCGCATCTCGACGCCACGCTGACCGCTGCGCAGGTGCCTGCGAACCGGACCAAGCTTCGGGCGATCCTCGGCGCGCAGGACCGCAAGGTCGTCCTTGTCGAGAGCGTCGAGCGCCTACTTGAGAAGACTTCGCGTGACGCTTTTGCCGACCTGATCGCAATGGCCGCGGACGACGCCGGCCTGCGTATCGTGCTCACCTGCCGCGACTACTCGGCCGAGCAGGTACGCGCGAGCTTCCTCCAACCGCACGGCATCAAGCCCGCGGTCATCCAGGTCCCGCCGCTCGACGATGCCGAGCTTGCCGCCGCGGAAGCGGCACATCCGGCACTCGCCATCCCTTTCGCGAGCCCGGCGTTGCGCAACATCCTGCGCAACCCTTTCCTCCTCGACAAAGCCCTCGACATACCGTGGTCGACCGAGAGTTCTCTTCCCCAGAACGAGCGCGAGTTCCGGGATGTCTTCTGGCGTGAGATCGTCCGCGGCGGTAACCGTCTCCCGCCGGCCATGGGCCGGCCGCGCGAAACGGCGCTCCAGACTATCGCCGAGCGACGCGCGCGGGCGCTTTCCGCCCACATTCCCGCGACGGGACTCGATCCCGCCATCGTCGAGTCACTTCGGGCCGATTCTCTCATCGTCTCGCCTACCGAGAATCCGCACCTTGTAGCGACTGCCCATGACGTGCTCGAGGACTGGTCGATTCTGCAGTGGCTCGAGGAACAGCGTCTGTCCGAGGCGTCATTCAAAGCGCTGTCCGAGGCCATCGGACCGCATCCGGCCGTCCGGCGCTCTTATCGCAAATGGGTGGCCGAACTCGTCGCGTGCGATTCCGCCGCGGCCGACCGCCTGTTCGAGGCTGCCGTGTCCGAGAAGGAGATCAGCGAACAGTTTCGAGACGACACCCTGGTGTCTCTGCTCAAGGCGCCGTCAGCGCCGGAGTTCCTCGCGCGCCATGAGGCGCAGCTTCTCGCCAACAACCGCGCCCTTCTCAGGCGCATCGTCCATCTGATGCGCGTAGCCTGCGTGAAGACGGCCGACTGGCTCGCCGGCCTGCGTGCGCAGGGGTCGATCTACAACGTGCCTGACGGTTCCGCATGGCCCGCCGTCCTCCGGATCGTTCACCGGAATCTTGCGTCCTTCACGGACGGCGACCGGGCACTGCTGCTCGGTCTCGTCACGGACGCCGTCAGCGGCGTGAGCTGGTGGGCTCCCCATCTTGAAGGCGGCGAAGACGTAGCCGGCATCGCCCACTGGCTCCTCGCCGAGCTACGCCACTACGGAGGCGAGGACGCCCGCACACGCGTGCTTAAGGTGATCGCCAAGATTCCCCTGGCCGACGCTGCACGGTTCGAGGCGGTGCTGCGTGGCCGCATCGAGGAGGGGGAACGCCGCGACATCGTCGCGGAGGAGTTCCAACAGCTTATTTTCGCCGGCACGGACGGCTCGCAGGCCGCGCGCGATTTGCCCGATCTCATCACTTCCGTCGCTGCGGAGTATCTGCTCGCTTCGGAGGACGATGTCGAGGATGAGGACCGGTACGGCCGCAGCCTCGACACCGACCTGTACTACGGGATCAAGAAGGGATTGCGCCACGTCTGGTTCCCGCCGAGCGCCCACCGCGGGCCCTGGATCGCCCTGCTTCGCCATCACACGGGCAAGGCTATCGCTTTCTACATCAGAGTGTTTGAGCACAGCGCCGACTGGTACGTGCATCCGCGTTTGCCCGACCGTCTCCAGCAAGCGCTGGAGGTCGAGATCGCCTTCGCGGACGGCACTACGCGTAAGCAGTGGATGAACGGCAACCTGTGGGGGCTCTATCGCGGGATGTCGAACGGACCGCATCCCCTCCAGTCGATGCTGATGGCGCTCGAGAGCTGGCTGCTTCAGGTCGGCAAACACGAACCGGAGAAACTCGACGCAATTCTGGTGGATCTCCTGCGCCGGAGCAGCAATGCCGCACTCGCCGCCGTGGTCGCGAGCGTCGCGACGGCCTATCCGCACGCCGCCGCAGAGGCACTCCTCGCTTTGCTTAGCGTCCGCCTTTACATCGTCGCGGATCGCAGTCGTATGGGAGTCGAACTAGGAATGGCTGCGATGTCCGGCATGTTTCCGAGGGCACGCACCGAGGACCAGGTCTACGAGTATGAGCGCGATCAGGCGGCCGCTCTGCCGCACCGCCAGTACGATCTCGAGGCGGCGATCTTCACTCTGCAGCTCGGGCCGGTAGCACCACGTGTCCAGGCCCTTCTCGACAAGCACCTAGCGGCGTTGCCGCCGAAGGAGGAACAGAACGACGAGGACCGACTGTGGCGCCTCGCCATCTATCGTATGGATCTTCGCCAGCACACGACGGTCGAGCCACCCGCTCTTGAGATTCCCGAGCCCGGCGGAGACGGGGGCGAACCACCAACCCGCCGCATCCGTTTCGAGTCGAAGCCGCCCGAAGCCGACGTGCAGGCTTTAGTCGATGAAGGCGCGTCCCGTCTGGCGGCGACCAATGCGCGGATAGGCCTGCTGAGGTGGGGGCGCCACGCTTTCGGACGCGAGACCGGTAAGTGCGACCCCTCAGAGTGGGCGACGAGGCTCGCCGAAGCGCAGGCCATGACCGTCGATGACGAAGACGACCTTGGCAGCCGCAACGCGCCCGGTACGGTGGCGGCGGTATGCGTTCGCGATCGTTGGGACGAAATGACGCAGGCGCAGCGAGAGTGGTGCATCGACACCATCTGCTCGGAGGTGCTCCAACACGCGGATGACACCGATCGTATGGAGCGGATGCAGAAGAACCCGATGGCAGCGGACCGCCATTGCGCGTTCGTGCTTGCGACCCTGCTCCGCAAGCCGACGGACGCGGCACGCTCCGAACGGGTCAAGGCCGCATTTGCCGCGGCCCTCATGCACCCGGTGGAGGAGGTGCGATCGTATGCGACCTGGAGCATCGAAGACAGCGTGTGGGCTGCCGACCGCGCGCTCGTGCTGCGCTGCCTGAACGCGATCGCGACCGAGGCCGCCCTCCTTGATGAAGCGCTGAACGCCGAAGCTGCGCGTTCTTACGACGAGCGCGGGGATCTGCGTGGGACAATGGACGCGGCCACGGCAGGCATACGCGCGCGGTTCTGGGAGGATGGCGCGTTCGCGGAGGATGCGTACATCACCCTCGACACGTCCGGCCGGCTCGGTCCGGACGCGCTGAAGCGCATGCTCGTGATTCTGGTCCGGGTGCCGCAAGACCCGCTCGCGATCGCAGCGTTCACTCGCGCGAGCCAGGTGCTTGCCGGCTGGTGGACCTCGGACGAAGACAACCAGCGCCGGCGCGCCCGAAACTTCCAGGCGGAGTCCGACGTCCGCGAGCGCATTCAGGAGTTTCTGATGCGCACGTCACGGGAGGCCGCGCGAGAGGTGCTTGCGTCGCTGCTCGCGACGATCGACCGCCATTCCCGAGAACTCTACTCCGTCATGCAAGGCCTTACAGGCATCGAGGCCGGTAACCCGAACACGCCGCAGTATTGGTTCCTGTGGGATCTTATCGCGAACGCCGTCAAGAACGCGGCATGGGTGTCCCGCCTGGACAGGGAGAGGCACCCCAGCGGTACCGACCTGCTGGCGGCGATATTCCTGACTACGCTCTCTTGGAAAAAGGACCTTCGGCATTGGCGCTCTCTGGAGGGCTACGTACATGTCGTGCATGCCCTGTTCGAGGCGCTGCCGCCGACGTCCGTCGTGCTCGGCGATTACACGAGTTTTCTCTACGAAATCGGGGAGCGCTCGCTGCCCGGCGCGTTCGCCCGGATCGCGGCCGCGCTGCGACGAGGCGATACCCGGAGGATGCTTGCTCAGTCCAATACTGTGTTCCTGCTCGAGGTCCTGCTGCAGCGTTACGTCTACGGACGGCCGCTCGAACTTAAACGCGAGGTTGCTATTCGCGATGCCGTGCTCTTCATCCTGGACTGTCTCGTCGAGGCCGGCTCCTCGGCGGCGTTTCGCATGCGCGACGACTTCGTGACGCCGGCAACCTAGCTCCAGGCCACCATCGTCAGTATATGGGAGACGGCTCGGCATCAACGCCCAGCAAGATGCCAGTGTGAGGCCATTCCGGACGTTCTCGCGAAATACGAGCGGACGGCGAACTGGCGGTTTTCAGCCGGACAGACCGAGTCGCTTCGCTTTCCTGGCAACCAGATTCAGCGCGGACCGCGCGAGCATATAAAACATGTAGGCATCTTCCTTCTGGGCGTGCAGATCAGGGAGGACGGTCTGCCTGTCCTTGCCGAGCACGTGACCGAATTTTGAGGCCAGGGTGAACAGGTTCTGAAACGCGTCGTCCAGAGCCTTGGCGGCCTCCTCCGAGTAGCCGTCCTTCGTCGCGACCTTCTTGATGAAATCGTATCCCTTGAATGCCTCCCACACGCCCCGGAGGTCTTTGCAGACATCGTCCCACTCGCCCGCGCGCAAGTGCTTCTCGGCGTCGTCCGCCGCCTTCGCCGCCTTGTCGATTCGTTTGCCGAGGGACGCCGGGGACGAGATCACCGGGATCTCGACGACGGCAAAGCGGCCGAGGCCCAAGCGGGGCGCGAAATCGTGGAGCCATGTCGTGCCCGGGATCGTGTGCTGCTTGTCGACCGAAACCGTGCGCTCCAAGAGGAAGCCCCTGGAGGGATCTTCCCGGAGAAGTGCTTTGCCGTTCGGGTTTTTGGACTCGGCGAAAAAGGGAAGCCCTTTTTCCGCCACGATCGTCTGGGCCGGCCAGGGCTCGGCGGTTGCGACGAGGGTGCTTACCCTGACGTGAATGGTCAGGTGGACGTCACCTCTGCGATCCTTCTCCCTGTGGGTTTCGATGTAGTCGATGTCCCGGTGGCTCAGCTGCGCGCCGAGCCGAAGCCACCGTCTTGTAGGCTTGTAGAGGCCGTTCGCGACAGGCGACGCCTGCAACGGGAACTCGAACTGCTCATGTTCGGGAACCTCAAATAGCGGGGCAAGAAGCATGTCGGAGGGAAGAAACAAAGCGCCCGTGGCGCTCACGATGACTTCCTTGGCGGCCTCCAGATCGATCTGGAGGCTGAATCTCACCGTCGGATGTACCGCTTTCTCGATCGCCTCGACAGCTACCAGCTCCGCCTTCATGTGCGAAGGCTAGAGGAATCCCGAGACCCTGTCATCTTCGCGGGGCGCGCTTGGGCACGGC
>Ga0134125_10006643_pt1 | contig 13082 bp, 9 predicted proteins | sample KB31751_FD_96464 | JGI IMG/M metagenome (GOLD analysis project Ga0134125, IMG submission 96464) | Terrestrial soil microbial communities with excess Nitrogen fertilizer from Kellogg Biological Station, Michigan, USA - KB3-175-1 | ecosystem: Environmental > Terrestrial > Soil > Unclassified ... | reverse complement strand
TGGGAAGGCGATTGAGGGAAGTGCTGGTGGGGGCGGTGAAAGGATAACGCGCGCGGTGCCGATGTTCACCGTGCCTAAAGCAATTGCGGCCGCACTGCTGGTGTACACGACGGTTTCGTTCGCGCAAAGCGGCGCGATGTTTCGCGGCGATCTGGCGCACACCGGTGTGTACAAAAGCGCCGCGCCAAAGAACATAAATCACGTCCTTTGGGAATTCAAAACCGGCGGCCGCATCTTCTCATCGCCGGTTATTGCGGACGGGATCGTCTACGCGGGCAGCAACGATCATTTTCTTCACGCGGTGAATGCAAAGAACGGCCGCGAGATTTGGAAATTCCAAACCGGAGCCAATGTGACCAGCACTCCAGCGGTGGCAAACGGATCGGTGTACGTTCTGAGCCTGGACGGCAACGCGTACTCGCTGGATGCGCGGACCGGAAAACTCAAATGGAAGTTTCAAACCGGCGGAGAGAGCAGGCTAAATGCGGCCGGCCTCTATGGCCTCGCTCCAGCGCGCGAAGTAAATCCAGACGTTTGGGACTTCTTCCTTTCCTCGCCTGCCGTTTACGAAGGGCAGGTTTATTTTGGAAGCGGCGATCACTACATATATGCGCTGGACGCAGCTACGGGTCAGCTTCGCTGGAAGTACCGGGCGGGCGATGTGGTTCACTCCTCTCCCGCAATTGCGAATGGAGTTCTGTACGTCGGGGCTTGGGATGGTGTTTTATACGCTCTGAACGTCAAAACGGGCCGGCTGATTTGGAAATTTGCGACCGGCGTGGATCCGACGCACTTCATGCAAGGAATTCCCGGATCCGCAGCTATTGCCGATGGCATTGTCGTCTTCGGCAGCCGAGACAACAAAATCTATGCGCTGGATGCGAGATCAGGAAAGCAGCTCTGGCAGCAAGAAAACGGCGGCTCATGGGTCATTTCGTCGCCGGCGATTGCCGATGGAGTGGTCTACGTGACTACCTCCGACAGTATGAAATTCCGCGCCATGGAACTGAAGACCGGCAAACCGCTATTCGAACTCACGTTCAAGGCGTACAGCTTCTCGTCGCCGGCGATTGCCGCCGGACACGCGTACTTCGGCACGTTCGACGGCCTTGTTCATGATGTGGACCTGACATCGCATACCTTTTGTAGCGTGTTCAGGGTGCACGCTGCTGTCGAGCACAAAGATCTGCTGACCGCAAACGGCCATCTGAACCTTCCGGCCATTTATGGCCCGCTCGGTCCGGATGGAAAGCCGAACAATACGCTGGACGCCACCATTGTGGGAATTGATCGCCTGCTGGAGCTCGGCTCCATCCTTGCGAGTCCGGCTGTTAACAACGGTATCGTTTACGCTGCCAGCATGGATGGATCCATTTACGCGCTCGATTGAGCATGGCCGGGGTAACAGGGCAGCGAACTCCAACGTCACAGATTTGAGGGGAGGCGCTTGTGACCAAGATTATCGGTCGAGCATGTGGAATGGGAATCCTGCTCTCCGTTGCGCTTTGTATCCAGGGGCAGGGAAGGGCTGATTCGAGCGATGCGCAGGGTTGGATCGAGAAAGGCAATACGGCTTTAGCCCAGAACCGGTTACATGATGCCGCTGCGGCGTTTCAGCGCGCTATCGATCTGGATCCTTCGTCGGCGAAGGCCCACGAACAACTCGGCGTGGCGTTGTCGAGGGCGATTGTCGCCGGGACTGTCAGACCATCCGCCGATTCGGACGTGGTGGAACGCGCTGAACATCACTTGAGGCAAGCAATTGAGCTTGCCCCTTTTGAGGCAAAGCCGCTGGTTGAGCTATCGCAGCTTGAGGCCGCGCTGGGCGAGCAAGCTCCGGATTCCGATCAGAGGTCGGAGCGATACCGGAGTGCGCGGGACCTGCTGAAGAAAGCTCTGGCGCTTGGACCGGGTAAAGCGGACATGTATCTCCGGCTTGCGAATCTGGAGCGCGATGAATTCGGCCCTGCGATTCAGCAGGCGATGACGCGATCCGGCTCAAAACCCGGTCCGCTTGGCGATGCCGAGCTTCGGCACAAGCTCCAGCAGCAGTATGGAAGCCTTATCGAAGATGCGATTGCGAATGCCCGTAAGGCATCGGAGATGACGACCCATTCTTCCCGGCCGCTCTTGTTGATGTCGCGCTTACTTCGAGAGCGCGCGGTGATTCGGGACACGCCGGAACAATACGCGAGCGATATGCATTCGGCTGACGACTGGCAGCAACAATTTCTGGTGAACGGCGGCCACCTGGGCCCGGGCCATTGAGGACCGCTTGCTGCTCAGTGGGAGCGTGGATGACGAATCTGCGGAAGTAGTTGCAACGAACTCGCCGTTAGTTAGACGAGAAAGAAAGAAAATGTGGCGGCGAGATAGCTTTTGAGATCGGTTCTCTTCACAACCGCATCAAGGAAGCCATGTTCAAGCAGGAATTCGCTGCGCTGAAAGCCGTCGGGAAGCTTCTGGCGAATAGTCTGCTCAATCACCCGGGGTCCAGCGAACCCGATGAGCGCGCCGGGCTCTGCGATGTTGAGATCACCCAGCATGGCGAAACTGGCGGTAACGCCGCCGGTGGTGGGATCGGTCAGAACGCTGATGTAGGGGAGGTGGGCTTCGTCCAAACGCATCAAAGCAGCCGAGAGCTTGGCCAGTTGCATCAGGCTGATTGCACCTTCCTGCATGCGTGCGCCGCCGGAGGCCGACACAATCACCAGTGGATTTCGCATTGCGATGGAGCGTTCGATTGCCCGCGTTATCTTTTCTCCGACCACTGCACCCATGCTGCCGCCGATGAATTTGAGCTCAAGCGCGCAGATTTGCACTTCGCGGCCGGCTAGTTTTCCGCTAGCACAAATAACCGCATCGGGCAATTGGGTCGCTTTCTGCATTTCTTCCAGGCGCTGCGTGTACGGCTTCGAATCGACGAATCCCAAGGGGTCCGATGACCGGAGGTCCGCATCGTGGGCGGTGTAGACGCCCTCATCGAAGAGCTGCCGTAAACGCTCCGCTGCGCCGATACGGAAATGCTGGCCGCATTTCGGGCACACCTGCAGGTTCTCTTCTACTGCCTTACGCCAGATGATCTGTCCACACGACTCGCACTTTTGCCACAAGCCTTCCGTACGAACGCTGCGCTCGCCGTCTTGAGCAGGATTATCCTCAAGCGATGGCTTTTGTCGCGTGAACCAGGCCATGTAAATCAGCCACTAAAGTAACACGCGAGACACATAAGGCTTCTTCCGGGACGGGTATCAGGCTGGGCATCAAAAAAGAGCGGGGCGGCCGTAACTGCCCCGCGGAGGAGGTAATCGGAGGTGCAAAACGTGTCAGGCGGCTAACCGCTGTGCAAATTTGCGGCGCGCGCCAAACAAGATCAGTAGGCCGCTGCCGATCAGGAATGCTGTCGCGGCTTCGGCAGACTGAGATTGGGCGCCCTGGTCCTGGGCCAAATTGCTGACGCCGAAATAGAAATCATCCAGAACGGGTTTCGAGCCATTAACCGTGGAAATGGTGAGCCAGGAAATGGTGTGCGATAGAGACAAACCCAACAGCCCGTTTGAAACGGCAAAGCTCTCCTGGTCGGACAGGTTTACAGTGAGGCCGGCAGTGGGTTGCGCTGCCAGGCCGAGGAGAATGGCGTTTTCTCCGACGGAAGGTAAATCAATCCGGATAGAGCCTACGCCATCGGCTGCACCGAATAGACTTACGACGCTTCCGAAATTGCCACCGCTAAGGGAGTAGCCGGTCTTATCGGGGCCAGTGATAAGAAAAGCGAGTGCTGGCCCTTGCAGCGGCAACAGGGTAATACCGGCCGAGGTATTGTAGGTGCTGTTCTTGACCTTTGTAAAGTCGAGCTCAATTGGGCTTCCGGTCAGACTCGCTTTCCAGGTATTAAAGCTGGTTGTGCTTATTGTCGTCGCGCTCACGCGTCCGGCGCAGGTCAGCAGCGCCGCTGTAAGGGCGGCAAAGAAAAGTCGGTTCACCTATAGACCTCCGAAATAGTTTCTCGAACTAAATGAGGGTGTGAGGTCCGCTAGTTGATTCTAATCCAGAAATGCCTTTACATATCGGTCCAGAAAGGATAGTCCTAACTAGGCCCGCTTAATCGATTTCCGTACTTCATGGCTACATGTCTCCGGGGCTCACAGGAACCACCATCAACTGGCTGAGCGCCTCGTCTTCGCCCATCACGATGTATCGCCCGTCCTCGGATGCCGCTACAGTCGCAATCTGAAATCCTCGCCAGGGCACTCCCTGCTCGATTCCCGGCGCAACCATGAGGCAGGTAGGATTCCCGAAATCATGAAATCCATCGCTTGCGCGATAGGTGAAAACGTGAGTGTAGCCAGGCCGACCGCCGCTAACGCCATATAATGCGCCGTCCCGTCCGAAAGCGATTCCCTTCATTCGCGGCATCATGGCCGGTTTTCCGAGATTTACAATCTTTCCGTTGTCAGGGTTCAGCGTGAAGAGTTGCCCATCAGCCGCATTGGTTCCGTACAGAGTCCCGTCGGATGCCACTGCCCATGCATCGACACGTGCAATGCCTGCCCGTCCGGAAACGCTGGGGATAACGTCGCGGCGGATCTCGATCTTTTGGGAATCAGGATCGAATCGAAAGATGCCTCCAAGAGGACAGCTTCCATAAATGCGCCCTTCCGCATCGAGAACCAAACGGCGGCTCAGGTAATCGTCCGGCTTAAGAACATATTCCGAAAGCTGTTTTAATACAGCATGGTCCGGAGCGGTCTCGCTGTATATTGTCACCTTTCGATCAGGGATATGGAAGCAGAAGAAGCGGCCAGAAGGGTAACTGAGCCCGTAAATCATCTTCCGTTTCGCATCCGCGATCACGGTGAAGACACCCTCGCCCGGCAGGGGCGATCCAAGATCGCTAACCGCGAGTTGGTGATTCTCAACTGCCACGCGAATAATATGGCCGCTACTACCCTGCGATTGCGGAATGGTTCCGGCATACAGCGATCCATTCGGCCCGCGCCCGAATCCTCCGGGAATCGAGCGCTGCCCCATCACCGCTTCATCCAGCGGAAATACCATCTCCAGTTGCCGCTTGGAAAGCGAAGCCGCAAACAGGTAAGGGCTTAGGCCGGGATCAGCCGATGTGCCGCCAATCGCGTAATCGCCCACTATCTCAAGCGATGTAATCGCGTTTCTATACATCGGCAAGCGCGGCCAAGGCGAATTTTCAAGAGACACTTCAATGGCAAAAGCGCCCGGCTGATCGAACGTCTGTGCCATCGCAGGCGTAACCGCAATGATGATCGCCAGGCCCGCCCGCGCCAGCTTTCTCATTGGATCTCCTTTTCAGGATTGAAAATGATCAGGAAAGGGCGGTTTCCACCGGACTCGCCGAACTTCGTTACCGTGGGGTCGTCACGCCGGCCGGCAAAGTAAAGGTTGCCTTCCCGATCTTTAACGTCCGACCCGGTCGCTTCCCCCAGAACGGTCAGAGGATACGATGCGATCGCTTGCTTCTCTCGCGTCTTCGGGTCGAACTCCATAAGGGTTGTCCCCGCTAATTTGCCGGCGTGAGATCCATGGCCGCCGATGAAATAGTACAGTCTGCCATTGCGATGATAGGCAAGGTTCGGACAGTAATAGGCATAGGGCGGCCTTGAGGGATCATCGTAGATGCCCCCCAGATCCTCGACGACTCCAATTCCGTGTTGCTGCGGGTGAAATGCCAGCATCTTGGCGCCGTAGGTGATGAGATAAATTGTTCCGGTCTGCGCATCGGCCGCCCAGGCCGTAATGCCGGTAATGATATCGATTCCAGGCGTCCCCGGAAAAGCAGGCAAACTATCCCGGCTGAACACGAGCTTCTTCGTATCGTGTTCGAACTTGATCAGGCGCTGCCTCCAGTCAACGTAGTAAATGTTGCCCCACCGATCCGTAAAAATCACTCGCGGAACATGACCGCTTCCTACTCGACCAAGATCCGTGACTTTATTATTTGGAACGTTGTATTGGAGAAGATGAACTTGCGGATAGGAAACGGCAAGCAGTGTTCCATCCACGTGATCCACGGCGATGTCCTTCAGGCCTTCATAAGGAAGTCCCATGCCTAAATTCGTAAGATGCTGCCGTTCGGGATCCCACCGGAAGAAGAATCCCCCACCATAGCCTTTGGGATTCTCCTTCAGGTCTTCTTCGCGGCTCTCTCCTCCATCTGAGCCGAAATACATCGCGCCGTCCGGCCCCTCCACTATCTGCGTGTGGATCTTTCCCTGCCACTCAAAAGGCCGCAGATGGCCCATTTCGGCGATGAAGCCGCATAGCCGCAGCTTCTTTTGGGCGACATCATATTCGAAAAGGCCCTGACGGTCGCGATGATTCGTGACGCCGATGTAAACCTTGTTGTACCGCGAGCTAAATCCGATCGATCCCCATGAAGAATCGGCTTGCGGAAAGTCCGGGTATTCCAAGAATTGTATGTTCTTTGCGCCGGGCCCGGAAGCCTGAGCATAGAGACTTGCTGTTAGGAAGCCGATGGATAAGAATCGGAGTGTTTTCATTGCCGGGCCATTTGAAAAGGATGGGGTAGGGCCGAGCAGGCGCTCGGCCCGCAGGTTAACAACCTGCCCCACAAATCCAACTAGAAGACTAGCTTCGCGGCATATTGCAAGCTTCGCCCGACATTGCTCTGCAACAGATTCGGCTGGCCGAAAGTTGAGTCACCGTAATTCGCATCAGGCGATTGCCACATGATGCTGTTCGTCAGGTTGTATGCTTCCATGCGGAGCTGCAGCTTGAGCCGTTCCGTTATGGAGAAGCTTTTCGACAGATTCGCGTCGATGTTCCATTGCATCGGCCCATTGATTCCGGGGAACGTCTTTGGGCCCGTCTGCGCTGTGTAAGCCGGCAAAGTGTCGAACGCGGAGGGATTGAAGGCGTAGCCCGCGGGCACACTTTCCGCTGGATCGCCCACGGCCTGATATGCGCCGCCGAACGCCAGCCGTCCACCGCCGTTGACATTAAAAATTGACCCGAGAGACCACCCGCCGAAGGCGCCGTCAACGAATCGATTGGCGTTAGATAACATCGACCGCCCGTGACCGAACGGCAGATCGTAAATGCCGGAAACAATCACGCGATGACGTGCATAGGGCGTTCCTGCTCCATCACCCCACGCTGGAGTTCGATTGTAGTAGTACGGGCCGCCGGTGGGATCGGACGAGGGCCACCAGGTGCTCCATTCCCGGTTGTAAATATAAGAGCCCAAGATGGTGAACCCGTTCGCATACGCGCGCTGAAGTTGAACCTCGAAATTCCGAACCACGTCCTGCTCAATCGGTACGCTGGTCTCCTCGAGATCGCGGTATTGCGGATAAGGCGCAAGGATTTGGCTTAGCGCAACCGTCTTCTGGTTCCGTAGCGCCCCAGGAAATTGCGCGGCCGTCAGGTAATGGTAGAACGGGTTTGGCACCGTGTTGTAATAGTCCGGCCCGGTCTGCGGATTGTAATAAAAATTGGGATTCAGTTCGTTCACCGGAAACGTGTCATACCAGGCGTTTGAATCCAGGTTGCGCCCGTTGCTAGCAATGAAACTTACATCCAGGCGGAACTGACCCGGCAACTCGCGCTCAAGCGTGACGTTGAACCGGTCGAGCGAGCCGTCCTTGTAGTTCTGGTAGCGATAGCTGCCGCCGTTGCCAAGGTTTGTGTTGATGCCAAGGCTATTGCCAGTTACTGGCTGAAGGGCGTTGTTGCTCGGGTAAGGATTCGATAGTTGGGTAGCGGGGATGCCTTTCTGCGAAGGAAGAATACTGGATGTAACGCTGTAACCCACGAAGTTAGGCCGTGCGAGAAGCCCGTCCTGCACCTCTGAATTCAGTATCAGGAAACGGCCCCAGCCTGCCTGGAGGACTGTTTTGCGATTTAGCTGGAACGTGCCGCCCAGGCGCGGTGCAAAGTTGTATGCAGGTGCGACAAACGGCGAACGGCTGGAGCCATTGGCATAGAGCCACTGTCCGTTGGGCGGCGGGGTTGCCGAACTGCTCCCCAAATACTGAGCGCGCGCCGCGAGTTCAGCGCTAGTGTAGGGCGGAGGATTGTTCTGCAGCGTTGGATTCACGGCATTCAGATCCAGGTAGCGCGTATAGCGATTCTGGCCGTCCACCGGGGCGCTTTCAAATTCGTATCGCAGCCCGAAATTCAGCGTCATCCGCCGGCTTACTTTGTAATCGTCTTGAAGATAGCCGCCGTAGTAATGCAATGAAATATCGGCTGGGCCGGTGAAAGATGCTGATGATCCATTGTCCGGGGCGCCCAGCAGAAACGTCGCGTAAGGGTCGCCGCTCAGGTTCACATTTGGGGAAACGAACGTACTCGCCGTCGCGGCAGATGTGAATTGAAACCGGAGATTCCCAGGATAGGAAAGGTGAGCCGCGGCATAACGCGTCTCCAGGCCGGTTTTCAGGTTGTGCGAGCCCCAAGTCTTCGCGATCTTAGCGGTGAAGTTATAGCTGTGCGGCTCCTGGAAATAGAGATTGCCGACGCCAAATTGATTCAAACGACCCGTTGTCGGTCCGATACTAAGCGTAGGAAAGTAAACGTTCCCCCCGTATTGGCCCAAATATGGCTGATACCAATTGCTCGGCCATAAATTGGCGAGGCCGCTGGCCCCGATTACGTTCTGCGGCGCATCTGCATTATCGTTGAAAGCCGCATAGCTGAACCGGAAATCGGCCAGTGTTGTGGGGTTAAACGTGTATACCCCATCGGCAGCTACGTTTCGGGAAAACATGATCCCGCCCTGGCCGTTTGAAGCTGCTGGCGAGTTGATGCCAGTGTAGTCGGGCAGAGCGTTCGTGGCGTTGAACTCGCTGTACCGCCCGAAGACTCTCAACCGCTCGTTTACATCCCAGTCGGTCCGGTCCGAGACATTCCAGTAATCCGTCGCAAGCCCGCTTGTTTTGCGGAAATTATTTGCGCCCGTAATGTTCGACGGAGCAAAATTGGGCTGCCAAATATAGGACATCATTTTCGCGGCGGTGGGATCGAGCCTGGTCCCCGGAATCTTATTTCCAGGAAAAGGAGTTCGTGTTGCCACTCCGGTCTTCGAGTTGTATTGAGTGCTATACGGATCGTAGACAGTACGCAGCCCGCCGTTGATGTTTAGCGATTGCGAGTAATCCCCGGTCCGTTCGAGTGCTGTGGGCAGAGTATACGTCGTAGTGTATGGAGTGGTGCTCTTCCAGCCTTCGTAACTACCAAACGTGAACACTTTATTCTTCTTGATGGGACCGCCCAAAGTGCCGCCCCAGATGTTGTTCCGGACCACGCTCGGAGTGTGTGTCAGGGAATTTGTGGCGGCATTCAAATCGGGATTGCGGCCGTAGTAATAGGCGTTCCCGTGTACATCATTGGCGCCTTGCCGCGTCGCGATGTTGATCACGCCGCCCGCCGTGTGGCCGTACTCGGCATCCACCGCCACCTGTTCCACCACCATTTCCTGGGTGGCATCGATGGTTGGCGTGTAGGACCCCTTGGGGCCGATCTGCACGGGAGAGCCGTCGATCAGCACATCGTTCTGGCGCGACGTGCGGCCCCCAAAATCCATCTCGCTGGCCTGCCACATGTGAAACGGAGTGGCCGATGCAGGATAGTTGTTTTGTACCGCGGGGTCCAAAAGCGTAAGCGCGAACGGGCTCCGGTCCTGTACCGGCAGGTTGGCCAACTGTTCATGGGTGATCGTCAGACTTTTCGAACTTGTGTTCAACTGCAACTCGACCGGATTGGCCGTCACGACGACCGATTCCGATACGGTTCCTGGCCGCATCGTAAGGTTGATCGTGACATCGCCCGATGTTTCCACACGGACGTTATCAGCAACTGCTTTATTGAAACCGCTCAGCTCAGCGCTAACTTGATAAATACCGGGCTCCACCAGAGCAAACCGGTACTCACCGTGACCTCCACTGGGCTCTGTTTTCGAAATACCCGTTTTTACATTAAACAAAATCACTTGAGCGCCAGACACCGAGGCAGCACTCGAGTCTGTAATCACGCCTTGTACGGTTGCCCGGTAATCCTGCGCCAAGCAAGGCCCAAGGAACCAGAAGAACACCGCGCCCAGAGTCGCTACTTTACGTAACATTTGCCCCTCCCCTGAATACAAGAGGCTAAGCGCGCCTCAGCCTCTCACACGGGCTTTCCAGCTCGAGTTGGAAGCAATTTTGCGTGTAAGACTCGGAAAACGCAAGCAAATTAGCGGTAAATACACGCGTAAGCAGGAGGTAAACCGGGGTGCCGGAGTATGGCTCTACGTTCTGGAAACCTGCTTTCTCTTGGTGTATCCTTAAATCCTCCGATTTACGGATGCTGGTTGCTAATTATTGATGGTCCGTCAGATGAGGACCCTGCATTCCGAGGTTATTACGCCGTGCTCACCTCTCGATCCACGTTGGCAGCTTGTTCAACGGATCGCAGCGAGTCAGTTTTTCTCGCGGGGGCCGAAGCTACGCGGCTTTCTCCTCTATATCTGTGAGAATTCACTTCTCGGTAAGCCCGAAAACCTGACTGCGCAGTTGATCGGCGTCCGGGTCTTCGGCCGGGGCCCGGGTTATGTTCCGAGCGAAGACAACATCGTCCGCGTCGAGGCCAGAGAAATGCGACGAAGGCTGGCGGCCTATTTCGCAGAAGAGGGCCGTGACGAACCCATTGTCATTGAGATCCCTAAAGGAAGCTATTCCCCAGTATTCGTTCCCCGCGAATTGGCACAAGCCGAATCTCCGGTGCATGCCACCGGCTCCGATTCGCCGGAAGGCGTTTTGCCTGCAGGCCAGCGGCGCTGGCTGACTCCCGTTCTGGCCGGAGCTCTTGCGGTCGCCATAGCGGTCATCCTCTGGCAAGCTCTGAATTCGCCATTCCGGCAAGAGCGCGATGCATTCCTGGCCGGCTTGCATCAACCCGTGTCCGCATCCGTGGACTTCTCTATTTACCATGACCTGCTGGGCCAGCTTGGCGCGAATCCGCGCCGGGATGCTCTTCTGGTCCTGAGTAATCCCCGGATCATGACGTATTTCGTCTCAAATTCCAGTACCGATCCTGTGGATAAACCGCAGATCAGCATCCGGGTTCCTAAGGCCCTTAGAAATGAGTTCAGTCCCATGCTAAAGGAACGGGATCGCGAGCTGCCCTTTCAGTTCATTCACGTTACACGGGCCGGCTACACCGGTATCGGTGAGGCGGTCGCGGCCTTTCACGCCGGCCGTCTTATGGACCTGTTGGGTCGCCGGGTGCATCTGACAGAGGGCCGCTTTCTGAATTGGGATCACGTTGAGAAACAGGATCTGATCTTGCTCGGCGGACCTCAAAGCAACGACTGGAGTTTTGAGAAGGATGCTAAGCCGAACTTCAGCATTTCGGCGAATTCGATTGTGAATGCCAGTCCGCTTCCTGGAGAGCAGGCAACCTACCGGGCGGATGCCTCCACCGATTACGCTCTGATTCAAAAGCTGACTACGCCTTATAACTTTGAGACCGTTCTATTAGCGGGAATATCCAGTGCAGGAACTGCGGCGGCTGGTGAGTTTCTGGCCAATCCATACAAGATGGAGGCGGTGCATAAAAGCATTCGTGCCGCAAGTCCCGGCGGGGCGTTCCCCCCTGATTGGGAAGTCGTCATCAAAGTCGTTGTTCGCGACGGGCTTCCGCTGGAATCCCTGGTGATCGCGACCCGTCCGGTACCGTCCCGCACACGTAAGTGAACTGTCCGGGTCATCCGGTTCACCTGACGGTGGCGTCACTTCTCTTTCGGGTTGGGATCGCGTGCTGCGATTTTACCGGCGGGTGCTCTCTGGTGCGGGCGGTTTGAACTGTCCATCGGCGGCGCGATGGCTGATTTGTTGGCGCTTTGCTCGGCGGTGTCTTCGTGGGCACATCCTACGCTGCCCGCTTGCGGTTCTTGCTTCCCCACCTGGCGCGTGCTGCTTTTGGTTGATAGCGGATCGCCTGGCCGGGCATGCGCGGCCTCTGTTGGATGCGAATGCCCGGGCTATTTCTGCCGCGTTCACCGCTTCCCTTCCTGTTGCGGCACCTTTCTGATCAGTGCGCCGATTGGCGATACCAGGTCTGCGATGCGTCTATCGGTTTCCGCGTTTAGTTTGCGTTGTTTTTCCTCCTGTGCCTTGAGCTTTTCCGTTTCTTCGGCCTGGAGTTTTATGACGTTGCTCTGCTTGGTTTCCAGGTGGGTCATCACCATGAAGGCGTCTTCGAGTTTCTTGCGGGCCTGTTCGAGCGCGGTAATGCGTTGTTCGTGATCGCCGTTCATTTCGTTTCCCTTTAAGCTTAGCCGCAAGCATGCTCTGCGCGCTATGCGTGCGGTGGTAGCGGAGTTCATCCAGCAGCATGATGAGCGTGGAACTGCGAGCACGCCGATGGCTTCCTGCGAGTATTCCGGCTGCGGTGCAGGCGCTGATGAAGAGAAAGGCCGCGCTCACGCGCGATCCCCGACAGGCGGAAGCGCCTGTCCCACACGGAAGCCGAACTGTCCAAAGTCTAGCGGGACGGGCATGCCGAATGCCCAAAGGACGCGCGTGCTATACTTTCCTGAGTAGTTTCGCTACCGGCGGAATCCCGCCAAATCAATAGAATTCCAAAGTAGAAATATGCCGAAGTTGAAGACACATAAGGGTGCGTCCAAGCGGTTCAAGAAAACCGGCACCGGCAAGATTGTCCGGCGGCATGCCTTTGCCCGCCATATCTTGACCTCGAAAACGCGTTCCCGAAAACGCAAGCTGGGGCAGGGCGTGGTTGCCGATGAGACCGACCAGGCGAAACTGCACAGCATGCTTCCGTATTAAGCAGGCAAGATCGAATCTTATTCGAGCAGGAGCAGCGCGCCGCACGTGCCTGCCGCCTCTCAGAGCGCCCGTGACGGAGCGCATTTCAGAAAAAGGAGAAAAACGTGCCAAGAGTTAAACGAGGGACCCACAGGCGTGATTATCGCCACAAAACACTTCGCCGCGCGAAGGGTTACTTCCTCACAAAATCGAAGCTGAACCGTTCCGCCCAGGAAGCGGTGGAGAAGGCGCTCCGTTACGGCTACGTCGGGCGGA